>Ga0207674_10008504_pt1 | contig 11849 bp, 9 predicted proteins | sample KBSCornC72_FD_184303 | JGI IMG/M metagenome (GOLD analysis project Ga0207674, IMG submission 184303) | Corn rhizosphere microbial communities from Kellogg Biological Station, Michigan, USA - KBS Corn C7-2 (SPAdes) (version 2) | ecosystem: Host-associated > Plants > Roots > Rhizosphere > Soil ... | reverse complement strand
CATCGCGTTGCCCACGCCGTAGCGCGCCACGTGCTTGCGATCGGCCTCGATGATGCGATCCAGAACGTCGGGATGGGCTTCTTCCAGCCACGTGGCCAGGGTCGGTCCCAGATCAAAGTTCAGCGCGTCGAAATTGCCCGCCTCAGCATTCGGCGCGTAGCATTCTGACGTAATCTTCTCATTGAAATTGGCGAAAGGCGTTGCGGCTGGCTCTCTGGGAATCTGATGAGTGAAAGGATTTTCACGTGGAGGCTGATAGAAATGACCGTGCAGGCAGAGATACGCCTGACCGGATTGTGTTTGTGTCAGTGATGCATCAGATTGTTTTTTTTCGAGCATGAAGTTCCTCTCATTGTTGAGCAAGCGATCTATATTATTTGCTTGCCCCTGGGTGTTAATCCTTCCCTTTCTGGTAATTTTTCCTACAGATATGATAACGACTCATTCTCTAATAATACGTTTGGGGGGGATCAATGGTTTTCTTGTGTACTCTGCCTACCCTGTTTTCCTATGCGGAAGTTGCAGAGGTCCTGGTTGGGTGGTCAGGCGACGACCAGGACCTCTGCAAGTCATTTATGCTCCTAAGCGCATTTGTCCGTGATGATGTTGTGCACTCATCAAGAATTCTTCATAGGCTTCGCGCAGCTTCGGATAGCGCAAGAGGAAGACGCCGGCGTACTCCTGCGTCAGCGGGCGTGGCTGGCGCATCAGGTGCATATTCACGTCCTTGAGGAAGCGATTCCCTTTTTTCCCATTGCAGGGACGGCACGAAGCCACCAGGTTTTCCCAAGTGTTCTGCCCACCGCGCGAGCGAGGGATAATATGATCGAGGGTCAGGTCGCGCGTGTGCTTGCCGCAATACTGGCAGGTGTCCTGGTCGCGCAACAGAATATTTGCGCGCGTAGGTTGCAGAACCATGTGCGGGATGCGTATATTGGCCAGCAACTGCACGATTACCGGGCGTTCCAGTTCCAGACGGCGGGCCTGGATACTCTCCTCAATCAACTGACGCACCTCATCATCGACAAACATAACTTTCTGCCTGGACAGAAGCACAATGAGGCGACGCTCAGGAATGATCGAGAGAGGTTGGAGTGAAGAATTCAATACAAGAACAGGCATGAATGACTTCCCTTCCTCTCTGTCAGAGCCGACTTTCACAAAGTGCAGACAGCAAGAGAGAAGTCTGAGGGGATCGATTGGAGTGGGAATTCCCGGCTCCTCAGCTTCTACCGCGGTCTGTAACGACGACTGCTTGGATAGGGGCGGAACCGTTTTGCATGTCCAGGCATATCTGGCATGGCGGACATTCCGTCGCGTATCCTGGGTTCCTGCTGGAAACACGGATACGCGGACGGCAGAAACCAGCATCCAATTGATCTGGATGGAGCAATCTGTCTTGTCCGCATTGAGAACTCCTTAGAAGTTTTGCCTGTGTGTTGGTACCGATTTGTGACGACCAGGTACCATCCTGGTCGGGGTGAGAGGACTTGAACCTCCGACCTCAGCGTCCCGAACGCTGCGCGCTAGCCGACTGCGCTACACCCCGAAAAACGATCCGCGCAAGGAATTCGCTGGCCCTATCCAGTGAATCGTTGAACGTCTGGCGCTCCACACGCTTGTAGATGTGCTTCCAGACATCTCCCTTGCTTCAGAGCTAGTATAACACAACTCGTCAAGCCCTGACAAGTGGCGCAAAGCGTCAAAATCCCCCTCCCCACCGTAGAGATTCTTGACGTTAAAAGTGTTGAGGTTATTGATCGATTGGAAATCGATCAATAACCTCAACACTTTTAACGTCCTGCCTTAGCCCTGTTGGCGCAAGTTGGCGAGCAGGGCGCGGGCAATCACAACACGCTGGATCTGGTTGGTTCCCTCGAAAATTTGCGAAACCTTGATATCGCGCATGTAGCGTTCAACCGGGTAGTCGCGTACGTAGCCCGCGCCACCAAGCACCTGCACTGCGTTCGTGGTTACTTCCATTGCCATGTCGGTCGCGAAACATTTGGCCATCGAGGCATACATGCCAGCGCTCTGGCCGGTATCCAGCTTGTACGCGGCCTCGTGAACCAGCAGACGTGCGGCTTCGATCTTGATAGCCATATCGGCGAGCATGAATTGTACACCCTGGAAGGTATTGATGGTCTGACCGAACTGCTCGCGTTCGGCTGCGTAGCGCGTGGCGACCATGAAAGCTGCCTGAGCCACGCCAACTGCAACCGCGCCAATGTTCACGCGGCCACTATCCAGCGACGAGAGAGCTATTTTGAAGCCCTGGCCCTCCTCGCCCAGCCGTTGCGTGGCCGGGATCGTACAGTCCTCGAAAATCAGCTCGCGGGTAGGCGAAGAATGCAGGCCCATCTTGCGTTCGGTTTTGCCAAAGTTGAAACCGGGCGTGCCTTTCTCAACAACAAAGCTGCTCACGCCGCTCGATCCCCGCCCCTGCGTCGTGCGCGCCATCAGCAGGTAGATATCGGCCTCGCCGCCGTTCGTAACCCACATTTTGGTGCCGTTGAGGATATAATGATCATCCCGCCGTTCCGCGCGACACTGCAAGCTCGCCGCGTCCGAGCCCGATGCCGCCTCACTGAGCGAGAACGCGCCCAGAAGTTCGCCGGAAGCCAGGCCAGGTGTCCAGCGGATGCGTTGCTCTTCATTGCCAAAGTGCGCGATCGAGCCTGTCACCATGTTATGCACCGAGAGGCCAACCGCCGTCGCCATGTCTCCTCGTGCCAGTTCTTCATAGACCAGCGCGCCCGAAAGTTTGCTCAATGCGCTTCCACCATACTCTTCGGGCGTGGTCATGCCTGTCAGCCCCAGCTCAGCCATGCGCGTGTAGACTTCGCGTGGAAAATAGTTCTGTTCATCCCACCTTTCGGCGTAGGGCGTGAGCTGCTCTTCAGTAAAGCGACGCGCCATGTCGCGGATATCTGATTGCTCCTCGTCGAGATCAAATTTCACTGCTTGCTCCTCTTGAAAATGGTAAATGGTCCTATGATTTTGTTGTCAATGTATAGCATAACAGGAATTGTGGGTTGAGGGCAAATCAGCATAGCGCTTAATATCTCTAAAATCCTTTCAAGAGAAGTATTAATAATAAATTATATTGAATTGATGTATTTATATAAAACGCATTGACAATCGTTGACCGCCATGCTACGCTTGCGGAAGAAATCCAGATGGTTGAGGGAGCGAGCAATGTCGGCAGATTTCAAAAAATTGGAAGAACGAGTCGCCTTTTTAGAGCGCGAGGTGCGGCGCACAAGCGCTCTGATCGATTTTGTGGAAGCACGAGCTGATAAAAGCCTGGTGGGGATGAATCAGCATTTGGACACGCAAGATACCCAATTGCAAGAATTTATCCAGGAAACGCGTGCGCAATTCGAGACTCTGGAGCAAGCGGTGCAGGAGACGAGGGCGCGACTCGATAGCCTGGAGAAGTCGGCTCAGGAGACGAAGGCGCGGCTCGATAGCCTGGAGACGTCGATACAAGAGGCGAATGCGCGGCTCGGTAGCCTGGAGCAATTGGTGCAAGAGACAAATACGCGGCTCGGCAGCCTGGAGCAGGCGGTGCAGGAAAATACGACACGGCTGGATAAACTGGAGCAGACGGTGCAGGAAACCAATACGTTCGTCGTTAACCTGGCGGAATCGACCACCAAAGGCTTCGATTATGTGCATGGGAAACTTGCCGATCTTGATTCGAATATGACGGAAATGAGAAATCTCCTCGCGTTTCTGGTTGAGAAACAAAAATAAGTGCTTTATGGCGCTTTCCAGACACAGGCTTTGCGATCGGAGCCGCCGGAGAGGATGAGGCGACCATCGGGCGACCACGCCAGCGCCAGCACGTCTCCCGTGTGCGCGTAGAAAGAGAAAATATCGCCGCCGGTCAGGGCATTCCAGATGTTGACATTACTGAACAAACTGCCAGAGGCGATGCGCCGACTGTCGGGCGACCACGTCAGTGCGGAGATTGGGCTGCGGTGGCTGTGATAAATACCCACTAACGTATGCAGATTCATCTGCCAGACATGTACCATGCGATCATACCCACCAGATGCGAGATAATTGCCATCCGGCGACCACGCCACCGCGTTGATCGGCGCGCTGTAGCTATAGTAGATGGCGTGCGGTTTCGCAGCCAGTTGGCAGATCAGCACTTTATTCTCCTGCGCGGCGGCGAGACGCAACCCATCCGGTGACCAGCAAATCGACCGATAGCCGGTGAGAAATTGACCGCGCAGGCTGGTGCTCAGTTTGTTTTCGTCGGTATCCCAGATATGGATATAGCGGTTGTGTGTCACGGCCAGATAGCGCCCGTCGCGTGACCAGGCCAGTTGTTGCGCACTCTTTGCGCGTGTCCCGCGTTTGGGATCGCCGGGATACACGCTGATGGTCTGGCCGGTAAAGGCATCCCAGACGCGCACTTTGTTCTCCTCACTGATCGAGGCGATCTGTGTCTTTGTCGGAGACCACGCCATATGCGTGATAATGCCCAGATGTTCGCGATATGAGCAGAGATTCTGCCCGGTGTGCGCGTTCCAGACGCGCACGATGGCATCGGTCGCCGAAGCCGCGTACATGCTATCCTGGGACCAGGCCACCGCGCGCACTACGCCGTAATGATGCTCGTGGATGAGGGCGGGCGCGTAGGGCGAGACGGGCACGCCGAGCGACGGCAGGCTCGCTGGATGGAGAGCGAAAGGAGGCATGAGCGGTGGAAATGGGCTGGCTTTGGTGGTCGCGGCGGCAGGCATACCTGGCTGGACTGCTGGACCAACCGGGAAGAAGGAAATGGGCATGCCTGGTTGTGCAGCCGGACCAGCCGGGAGGAAAGCGGCGGGCATGCCCGGTTGCGCGATAGGTGCCGCGCTCGCGAGATGTTCACCGATATACTGTAAATTCTGCTTGACCGTCGCAACATTCACCGGGCGTTGGCCATCGTCCATCTCCAACATCAACGTGACCAGTTGTTGCAGGGCCTGATCGTGGCCGGTCAGAGGCGCGAAGCGAAAGGGCGAGAGCGAGGGATCAGCGCCGCTCAACATTTGATGCAGGATCGCGCCCAGACTGTAGATATCGGCGCGCGGCGTGGTTTGCGCCTTGCCATACTGTTCCGGCGAGGCATAGCCTGGCGAGCCAAAGGCGATGGTGTCCTTGGCCTGGCCCGGCTTGAAATGGCGCGCGATGCCAAAATCGATCAGGAAGAGGTTGCCAGAGGGCGTGAGGATGATATTCGACGGTTTGAGGTCGCGGAAAATAATCGGCGGCTGGCGCGTATGCAAATAATCGAGCACGTCACAGAGTTGGAGCGCGATTTTCAGGGCCATCGGCGGCGGCAGGCTGCCATCGCGGGACTTGCTAAAGCGCTCCTCCAACGTCTCACCCTTGATATAGTCCATCACCAGGTACCAGCGTCCATCCTCCTCGAAATGCTCATAGATGCGCGGTAAATGCTCGTGCATCAGGCCCGCCAGCATCAACGCTTCATGTTTAAAGGTTGCCTGCCCCTCCTCGATCTCGTGCTGATTGAGACCCTGCTCGCTCATCTCTTTCACGGCGATCAGGCGCTGACCCAATTCCTGATCTTCCGCTTTGTAGACCGCGCCAAAACCGCCCTGCCCGATCATGCTCACTATCTTATAGCGGTTGCGTAACACTTCGCCAGGCTGAATCTGACCCGCCTGACCCACCACCTTTCCCTGACTCTGTACTTCCTGGCCACAGGAAAAGCAGAATTTGGCCTGGATTGAATTGGCCGCGCCACACTCTATACAAAAAATCGTCGAGGCTTTCATGCCTGCTCCCTAAAATGCTTATTTTCCCTGAGATATAAATAGCGGCGCGCGCTAGGAGCGTCGCCCTCTTCGTGAGATTAGCCCGCCGAAAACGCCTGGTTGACCATGGATTGCGCGCCAGGCACACACAAACTTATCTATACTGTCCCGATCGCCAGATGCGCGCCGTCTCATCTGCACTTCCAGATGCGAGATAATATCCATTGGGCGAAGTTGCCAACGAGAGCACCGCGCCTGTATGGCCTCCTGTATACGCATTTGTAGTGTACGTCTCTATTAGCTGGCCGGTTCTGCTGTCCCAGAGCTGCAAGTCACCTTTCAGTGTGCCAGAAACAACCCGGCGACCGCTCTCAGTCCAGGCCAGCGCGCTGATGCCCTCAACATTTTTGGCTACACACATTACTTTCAGTTCGCCAGTGCGCGCTTGCCAGATCTGGATAATTTTGCCCGCGCCACACGAAGCAATAGAAAAACTATCGGGCGACCAGGCGAGAGCATTCAGGCGCGCGGAATGCTCGTATGTGCGCACCAGACCCCCCGTGTTTGCATCCCAGACAGAGACGGTATTCTCGCCTGCCGCCGCGATGGATTGCCCATCCGGCGACCAGGCCAGCGCGCTATACCTGGAAGATGAGTGACCGCGCAAAGTTTTGGTGTACCCTTGCTGGTCGATGTCCAGGATATCGATGGTTTTGCCCTCGCCCGCCAGCGCCAGATATTTACCGTCTGGCGACCAGGCGAGCAGACGCAACATACCAACATGTTGTAAAGCGCCGCTGGTGCTGCCTGTTACGGTGGTGCCAGTATGAGCGTGCCAGATGTAGAGGTTGCTATCTCGACTGAGTGAAGCAACATGCATGGTACCCGGTCGCCAGGCCATCGCGACGATCTGCGCGAGATGAGCCTGATAGGTGTAAATATCCTGGCCCGATTGGGCATCCCAGACGCGCACGATCTCGTCGCTGGCTGAAGCCAGGTACGTGCTACGGGAAGACCAGCTCACCGCGCGCACGGGGCTGATGTGCCCTTCATAGATCAAGAGATTGGGACCAGCAGCGGGCCGCGTTACACGCGCATGAGCAACTGACCGAATATAAGGAACCGCCTGGCTGGCCGCGCTCGTGGGCTGACTTTTGACGCGCTGAAGCTCTTTGTTCACTTCTGCCATGCTCGCCGGACGCCTGCTCTCGTCCATGTCCAGCATCCGTTTCAGAAGTTGCTGGAGTGCTGGCGCGTTGAACGTGAGCGGCGCGAAGCGGAAAGGCGAGAGCGAAGGATCGGTGCCGCTCAACATCTGATGCAGGATCGCGCCCAGGCTGTAGATATCGGCGCGTGGCGTGGTTTGCGCCTTGCCGTACTGCTCAGGCGGCGCGTAACCCGGCGAACCAAAGGCAATCGTATCTTTCGCTTGACCCGGCTTGAAGTGGCGCGCGATGCCAAAATCGATCAAGAAAACGCGCTTTTCTGGCGTCAGAATCACATTTGATGGCTTGAGATCGCGAAAAATAATTGATGGCTGCCGCGTGTGCAGATATGCTAGAACCGAGCAGAGTTGCAGACCAATCTCCAGCGACTCATCAAGTGGCAAGCGTCCACCTGGCACACGTGCCAGGTATGCTTCCAGCGTTTCCCCGCGAATATAATCCATCACCAGGTACCAGCGCCCATTTTCGGCAAAGTGATCGTAGATGCGTGGCAAGTGTTCATGCATCAGATCGGCAAGCAGGAGCGCCTCCTGTTTGAATGCTTGAGTTGCCTCAGTGACCTCTTGAGGCGCGAGGTTGTGCTGGCTCATTTCTTTGACTGCGACCAGCCGTTTGCCCAGGTCCAGATCCTCTGCCTGATAGACCGCGCCGAAGCCGCCGCTGCCAAGCTGCTGTGTAATCCCATAGCGCTGCTTGAGAACCGCACCCGTTTGGAGTGGGCCGCTAATCGCGGAGGTGAGTGCAATCACTGGGATCTCGATGGTCTGACCACAACTATAACAGAAAGCCGCCTGAGCCACATTCGCCGCGCCACAATGGGTACAAAACAGAGGCGAAGAAACCATTGTCACTCCTTTGAACAAGCCGTTTCTTGATAGAATGAGATAGATACATAATTATCATATCATTGACTGATGACGTTAGGGAAGCATGATTATCAAATGGATGCGGCTGGCAAGCGCCAGTCTGCACGATTTTAAATGGAAGCGTGAGGATTGCGCCATGAACTTGCTCACATGCTTGACTCTGATGTCCTCTTGACTTGCCCACATTTTTGCACTATATTCATTATACGTACAGCGAATGAATATGCAAAGCGGAAAACTTCGCGTACAGTGGAAGGAGTAGCTCATGGAAAGTCGAGAGAAAAAAAGCCGCAGAACGGAGGCTGCTGAGACGAGCAAACAGAAGATCCTGGAGGCTGCTGAAACAGTTTTTGCCGAAAAAGGGTATGATGCGGCAAGTCTTCAGGAAATTTGTGATCTGGCGGGAGTGACACGTGGATTGCCAAATTACTTTTTTGGCTCGAAAGAGAATCTTTACCGCGCTGTTCTAGATCGTGCGTTCACACGTGCACAAGATTTGATAGCCTTTATTCATACACAGGCGCAGAAGCCTGATGCCAATGTGGAAGAGATTTTAAGGGCAGTTATTGACCGCCTGTTTGATGATTTTGTAACTCACCCGATCTTTGTGCGCCTGGCCGAGTGGGAAGCTTTACATGGGGCGCGTTACCTGGGTGATCTGCCCTCTCAGTTTCAGATCTTACATCATGCTATACAGGCGTTGCAGGAGGATTTAGGCTGGCACGGCGATGCAGAACAGTTTCTCATTGATCTCGTTGCCCTGTGCTGGTTCCCTACCGCTCACGCGGGGACCTTCCTCAAACCATTGGGCGTTAATGCCCATGATCCCGCTTTCCAGGCTCGATATAAGCAGCATATTGCCCAGCTCTTGCTTGGACAGGGAACTGAGCCGCCCGGTGAACGCTAGTTTGTCCATTTCCGGAAGAGGATTGTTTTTTTGTCCTTTTAATTCGCTGAACAAACAGCGAATTTCCGATAATTGAGAAAGAGGAGAAATCAAATGCAGACTCCGGCTCTGGTTATCTGGGGCAAACAAGATACAATTGAGGATTCATCCAGCTATACCCGGCGTTGGCATAAATTGGACCCCCAGGCTTACATTGTCGTCCTCGACCATGCTGGGCATCTCGTTTATGACGATCAACCGGAAAAAGTGGGTCAGTTGCTATTGAGCTTTTTAGCCGCATAGATAAAAGGAAAAGCAAATGAGCGAAAATATGAAAGAACTTGCAGGAGTGCTGATAGCAGTAGTGCTTTTTGTTGATGGTTTGTTGCACATATACTGGGCTACGGGTCACATCTGGCCTGCGCGAACTCCAAAAACGCTTTCACTGGCAATTCTCAACGTCGATATCTCTTTCGCTACTCCTGGCGTGTTTGCGTTAGCCTGCGCATTGCTGCTTGGTGCATGCGTTGTGTTGGCGCGTGTTCATGCTTTGGGAGGGCCTGGGCAGCTTATCCCTGCTCCGTTGCTCCAACTGGGCATTCTGGCTGTAGCTATCGGGTTATTGCTGAGAGGTCTGGCTGGCATTGTATGGATATTGCGCCCGACGATATCCAGGAGTGAACTTTTCTACAAGCTCAATCTGCTTGTCTATACTCCTGTTTGCCTGCTTCTCTTTACTGCTGCTGTTTTCGCGGCGCTTTCATAGAGGAAGAGATGAGTGTGCAGGTTAGATATGCCAGACGTGCAGCGTGTGATCGACGCTGGCTGAGACGAGTTGTTTGCCGTCAGGTGCCCAGTTCACGGAGGTGATGTAGCCGCTGTGGCCCGCGTAGGTCGCGACCGAATTGCGCGTCACGGTATCCCAGACCTGCACAACCTTATCGTTGCCGCCGGTCGCCAGATAGCGTCCATCGTAGGACCAGGCGACACAGGTCAGGGTCGCGGTCGGGTTGCGGTGAATGAAGTATTTTTTGCCCGCCACAGGGTCCCAGACTTGCAGGGTCTTGTCTGAGCCGACCGAGGCTATACGCTGCCCGTTGGGCGACCAGGCCAGCGCGTTGACCCGGCCAAAGTGGCCGCGATAGGTGAACTGGCCGCGTGAGGGGAAGAGCAAGGAGGAGAAGAAGCTCGTCTTCTGGCGCTGGATATCCCAGACCTGCACCAGCTTATCTTCGCCGCCCGACGCGATACTCTTGCCATCGATGGACCAGGCCAGCGTCATCACGCGCGCGTTATGCAGGCGATGAATATACAGCGTTTGCCCGCTAATCGTGTCCCAGATCTGGATGGTCTTATCCTCGCACGATGAAGCGATGCGTTTGCCGTCGGGCGACCAGGCCAGCGCGAGCACGGGCTGAGTATGCCCGCGATAGGTCAGGACCAGGTTGCTTGTCAGCGGGTCCCAGACCTGGATGGTGCCGTCATTGCCCGCCGAGGCCAGCAGGTTGCCATCGGGTGACCAGGCCACGCTCAAGACGCGATCCCAGTGGCCCTGATAGGTCAGCAGGTTCGCGCCGTCGTTGGCATCCCAGATCCGCACCGTTTTATCATAGCTGGCCGAAGCAATGCGAGTTCCGCGCGCGGACCAGGCCACAGCAGTTACGCGGCTGCTGTGTTTGCTGCCGATGAAACGGGTATTTTTCAAGGGTTGCGGCTGCTCGGTTGGTTGGGCTTGAGTCACGCCGCGCGCCTGCTGGGAAAAAGGTGTGAAGCGATACGAGCCGGTCTGATATTGGAGCGACGGTAGCGAGGTTTTCTGGAGCATGATATGTTCCAGGACCTGGCGCACCTGGGCCGCGCTCCCCGGACGTTTGCTCGCGTCGAGCATGACCATCTGCCCGATCCACTGTTCCAGTTCGGTATGGGCTGGATGCGGCGGCAGGTTCAGAGGCGCGAAATTAAACGGCGAATCGGCGGGATTCAGCCCGGTCAGCAGTTCGTGCAGAGTCGCGCCCAGGGCGTAAATATCGGCGCGTGGAGTCGTTTGTGACTTGCCATACTGCTCCGGCGCGGCATAGCCAGCCGAGCCGAGGGCGGCAGTATCCTTGGCCTGCCCTGGCTTAAAGAGGCGTGCAATGCCAAAATCGATCAAATAGATGTGCCCTGATGGAGTCAGCATGATATTGCCGGGTTTCAAGTCGCGAAAAATCACCGGTGGCTGGCGGGTATGCAAATAATCCAGCACCGTGCAGATCTGAAGGCCGATCGAAAGCACCTTTTCGACTGGCAGCTTGCCGCCCGGTTGCCTGAGCATATACTCTTCCAACGCCTCACCCTCGATAAAGTCCATCACCAGATAGAGGCGGCCCTCGTCGGTGGTGCCGAAGTCGTACAGCTGCACGGTGTGCGGGGACTTGAGCCGCGCCGCCGCCTCGGCCTCGCGCCGGAACCGGGCCGCCGCGAGCTGCGCCTTGGCCCCGTCCTCGCTGGTGTAGGCTTCCAGCCGGATGAGCTGTCCAGCCGTGGAGCCCAAAGAGGCCCCGATCTGAATGATCGGACCCTCACGGCCGACGGCCGCCCCGGTCCCGATCGAAAGTGCCGAGGCCAGGGACTTCACTGCGGCCACAACGGGCCGAATGCGTCCTTCGCGATAGAAGATCGCGTCCATCACTTCAGGTACGCCATGTCCCTTCGCCTCGGGCGCGAATTTCGCGACCAGGAACACGACTCCGAGACCGCCGAGAACGGGCACAAGAACGATTCCCAGACCCCAAGGACTCGGTGGATCGTAACGGTTGGCGTCGTAGAGCGCCGAAAGGTGCCCAAAGTAGCTGGCGTTATGAATGAGGCCGATCAGTGCTCGAAACACGAGCGCACCGATTCCGGTAACCGCACCGACGCCGATAGCCAGCAGCGACAGGGCCAGCAGGCCCAGCGTTCGTTCCGACGGATGTTCTTTTTGCATTGAAGAAGCGACGTAAGCTAGGCGTGCGAAGCTAACCGTGTGTCAGGCTTGCCCTCGCAGACGTGTCAGGGAAACCTGACCCCTCGCGCGTTGGATAGGCTACTCCGCCACCACGCGCAGTACGTA
>Ga0207674_10008502_pt1 | contig 11850 bp, 10 predicted proteins | sample KBSCornC72_FD_184303 | JGI IMG/M metagenome (GOLD analysis project Ga0207674, IMG submission 184303) | Corn rhizosphere microbial communities from Kellogg Biological Station, Michigan, USA - KBS Corn C7-2 (SPAdes) (version 2) | ecosystem: Host-associated > Plants > Roots > Rhizosphere > Soil ... | reverse complement strand
GTCTCCGCCGTGCAGGTACTCGACGTTTCCGACCTGCCACTTCCCATCCCGCTGCCGACGGCGTTCACCGTCGCGCGAGACCTGATCGGTGATGCGCCCTACGCGGCGGACGCCCGGTCCCGGCGGGAGCAGTTCAGCAACTGGCTCGGGGCACCTAACGAGTGGCCCGTCCATATCGCCGTCGGAGCCGCCGCGTACCAGATCCTGCGGTACGCCGAACACCAGGGCGCGGCGCTCATCGTCATGGGCCTTCGCCGCCATGGCATGGTCGATCGCGTGCTCCACGATGAAACCGTGCTGACGGTCGCGCGGCTGGCTCGCGGAGTCGTGCTCGCGGTTGCGCCCACACTCCACGGGTTGCCACGCCGAGCCGTCGTCGGCATCGACTTCGGGCCAGCGAGCATCCATGCGGCTCGCTCGGCGCTCGACGTGCTCGCCCGACCGACGCCGTCACAACCGGTCGCCCTCCGGCTGGTTTACGTCGACCGCAGCGGCGTCGACGGTGCGCACGAGGACACCGCCGGTGAGGCGCTGATCAAGCGCCTCGGTGTCGACGCCGCCTTCGACGCGCTCGTGAGCGAGCTCGAGGCACCGCCAGGAGTGCACGTCGAGTGCGCGACGCGACACGGCGTCGCCGCCGCGGAGTTGCTCGCGTGTGCTGACGAGAGCCAGGCCGATCTCGTTGCGGTCGGGAGCCTGCGGCACGAGCGCCTCGAGCGGTGGATTCTCGGAAGCGTCACGACCGAGATCATTCGCGACGGGCGCTGCTCCGTGCTCGTGATTCCGCCCACGCACGGCTTTCCATGGTGAGGCAGCGGGGCACGACTGGCGCTTCCACCGTCGCCACGCCACGGCGAGAAGTTGGTGCCGTGAAGCCCGACGAGCGCGAGGAGGAAACCGGACAGACGACGAGCAACAGCCAGCCTAGGTTGGCTTACGGGTGTTGGAGTAGCGCGTGCTGGCGAGTGGACACCCTGAAGTGTGCGTTCTCGAGCGCGAACGGCGGCCAGCTCACATCACGGTCGAGGGATCCCATGCAGGCCGACCTGGTGGTCATGGGCAGGCGAGACGCGGGGAACTTCCGCCGCGCGGTCCTTGGGAGCGTCGTGGAGCGAGTGCTTCATGGCGCACGGTACCCGGTGCTCGTCGTGCCCGAGTCGGCTGGACGAGTATCGGGCGCCTAACGGCGGGACGGACCATGCCGCCCGCTGCCGCCGTCGCGTCGCTCGCGATTCCACCTCCTCAGTCGACGCGGTCGGCGCCGGTATTCCGCGCGCGCGGGCTGACCAAGACGTACCACATGGGAGACGTGGACGTCCCCGCGCTCCGCGCCGTCGACCTCGACCTCTATCCGGGCGAGCTTGTTGTCATTCTCGGAGCATCGGGCAGCGGAAAGTCCACGCTGCTCAACATCCTGGGCGGCCTCGACACCGCGACGGGCGGCGTCGTGCACTTCCGCGACCACGACCTCACGGCGGGAGACGCCGACGCGCTCACGATCTTTCGGCGCGAACACGTCGGGTTCGTGTTCCAGTTCTACAACCTGATCCCGAGCCTCACCGCGCGCGAGAACGTGCAGCTCGTGACGGACATCGCCGACGCGCCGATGGCGCCCGACGAGGCGCTCGCGCTCGTGGGGCTCGGCGACCGGCTCGACCACTTCCCGGCACAGCTCTCCGGCGGCGAGCAGCAGCGCGTCGCGATCGCGCGGGCGATCGCCAAGCGGCCCGACGTCCTGCTGTGCGACGAGCCCACCGGCGCGCTCGACTTCGAGACCGGCCGGCTCGTCCTGCGCGCGCTTGCGCAGGTGAACCGCGAGCTCGGGACCACGACGGTGGTGATCACGCACAACGCGGTGATCGCCGAGATGGCGGATCGGGTGATTCGCCTGTCGAGCGGCCGGATCGTGGAAGAGCGTCGCAACACGCACCGCGTGTCACCCGACCAGCTCTCCTGGTGAGGCGCCCATGACAGCGCTTCATCGGAAGCTGCTCCGTGATCTTCGCCGCTCGTGGACCCAGGTGCTGTCCATCGCGGCCGTTGTGGGGTGTGGGGTCATGGCGGCGATGGCGATGCGGAGCACCCTGTCCGCCGTGACCGAGGCGCGTGACCGCTACTACAGGGAGTACCGGTTCGCTGACGTGTTCGCGTCCGTGAAGCGCGCGCCGGAGTCGGTCGCGTCGCACATCTCGGCGATGCCGGGCGTCGGCGCCGTGGAAACGCGCGTGACGATCAGTGCGACACTCGACGTCCCGGGCCTCGCCGAGCCGGCGACGGGACGGATCGTGTCGGTGCCGGACGGGCGACGCGCGACGCCTAACGATCTCGTCATCCGGGTCGGCCAGTACCCGTCGTCGGCGGACGACGCGCTCGTGAGCGAACAATTCGCCGGGCTCAACGGCCTCTCGCCGGGGGACACGATCGGCGCGGTGATCAACGGGCGCTGGCGCCGGGTTCGGGTCGCCGGCGTCGCGACGTCGCCCGAGTACGTGTACGAAATGGGCGCCGGCGGCTTCATGGTCGACAACCGTCGCTTCGGTGTCCTGTGGATGACGCGCGCCGCGCTCGAACGGGCGGCCGCGATGGACGGAGCATTCAACGACGTTTCGGTGCTGCTCGCCCCGGACGGCAACGAAGCCGACGTCATCGAGCGGCTGGACCGGCTGCTCGCCCCGTACGGCACCGCCGGCGCGTATGGGCGGACCGACCAGGTGTCGAACGCCGTGATCGGCGATGAACTCCATCAGCTACGGGCGATCGGCAACGTCTTCCCGCTGTTCTTCCTCGGAACGGCGGCGTTCCTGCTGAACATCGTGCTGTCGCGGCTCATCGCGACCCAACGCGACGAGATCGCTGCGCTCAAGGCGTTCGGGTACCCCAACGCCGCGGTCGGCCTGCACTATCTCGGTTTCGCGGCGGCCGCCGTGGCGATCGGCGCGGTGCTCGGCGTGTTAGGCGGGACGTGGCTGGGCGCGCGCTACACGGGGCTCTACGCAAAGGTATTTCGCTTCCCCACGCTCGAGTATCGGACCGACTGGCTCGTTGCCGCTGGCGCAGTCGCGGTGAGCGGCGGCGCCGCACTGCTCGGCGCCCTCGGTGCGGTGATGCGCGCGGTACGAGTCCCGCCCGCCGAAGCGCTGCGCCCGGAGAGCCCGGCGCGGTACCGGCCACTCCTCCTCGAGCGGCTCGGCCTGGGGGCGCGGATTCCGCCGTCGGCGCGCATGGTGCTTCGCACGCTGGAACGGCGACCCTGGCGGACCGCGGCGTCGATCGTCGGCGTCGGGCTCGCCGGTGCGCTGATGGTGGCCGGCCTGTCGCCATGGGACGCGGTGAACCGGCTCATGGACCTGCAGTTCGAGCGCATTCAGCGCGAGGACCTGTCGGTTGCGTTCATCGAGCCACGGCCCGTGCGAGCGGCGCGCGAGCTCGGGAGCCTGGACGGCGTCATGTTCGTCGAGCCCTTCCGGTCCACGCCGGTCAATCTTCGGCATGGCCCGCGGAGGCGGAGGACACAGCTGCTCGGCCTCACGGAAGACGGGGTCATGCGAACGCTGCTCGACATGCGCGGCCACCGGTACGCGCTGCCGCACGACGGGTTGGTGCTGCCGGCCGGCATCGCGGACGCGCTCGGTGCGCGCGCCGGCGACACGGTCGACGTCGAGCTCACCGAGCAGGGCGGCGCGCGTCGGCGCGTCCTCGTTGTCGCGACGCTCGACGAGATGATCGGTGCATCCGCCTATTTCGAGCGCCGCGCCCTGAATCGCCTGCTCCGCGAAGGGGATGTTGCGTCCGGCGCGTACCTCGCGGTGGACGAAGGCGCGGAGGCGGCGGTGTTCGCGCGACTGAAACGCCTGCCCGGCGTGGCCGGCACGTCGTCGCGCGCGGCGATGCTCGACAACTTCCGGAAGACGATGGCCGAGAACATCGCGACGTCGGTCGGAATCGTGGTGTTCGCGGCGTGCGTGATCGCCGCGGGGGTCATCTACAACCAGGCGCGCATCTCGTTGTCGGAGCGCGGGCGGGAGCTCGCGAGCCTCCGCGTGCTCGGCTTCACGCGGAGCGAGGTGCGGGCGATGCTGCTCGGCGAGCAGGCGATCGTGACGCTGGCCGGCATCCCGCTGAGCTTCGTGATCGGCAGGCTCTGCGCCGTGTGGTTGATGAAGTTGTTCGAGGCGGAGCGGCATCGCTTTCCGGCGGTGGTGAACCCGTCGACCTACGCGATCGCCACGATCGTGGTCCTCGTGGCCGCGGCGGCCGCCGCGTTGGCGATTCGCGGGCGGCTGGACAGGCTCGATCTGATCGCCGTGCTCAAGACGCGGGAGTGACTATGCGGATCCGACGGAGGCATCTCATCTGGGCCGGTAGTGCTGGCCTGATTGCCGCGGCCGGGTGGCTGGCGATGCGCGACGGACCGCTCGAGGTGGACGCGGCCACCGTTAGGCAGGGGACCCTGCAGGTGACGGTGGACGCGGACGGCAAGACGCGCGTTCGCGACCGGTACATGCTCACGGCACCCGTGGCGGGCCGTCTCCATCGCGTCGACCTGCCGGAGGGCGCGCATGTGCGCGCGGGACAGGTCATCGCGCGGATCGCTCCGCTACCGCTCGACGCGCAGGCCATGCGCCAGGGCGAGGCGCGGCTGGCGGCCGCGCAGTCACTCGCGCGGGACGCCGAGACACGGGTGCGTCAGGCTCGCGCCACCCTCGACCAGGAGCGGCGCGCCGCCGGGCGCGTCGAGCGCCTCGTCCGCGCCGGAGCGCTCCCCGATCGTGAGGGCGAGGACGCACTGGTCACCGTGCGGCTTCGCGAGGAGGATCTGACGGCGGCCGATGCCCGCGCTCGCGCCGCGGTGGCGGACGTGGATCAGGCGCGCGCCGCGCTGATCGCTGTGGCCGGTGGAAGGTCGAACACGCTCGTGCTGCTGCGTGCCCCGGCAGACGGTTGCGTGCTGCGAGTTCCAGAGCGGAGCGAGCGAGTCGTTTCCGCCGGGACGCCCATCGCCGAGCTCGGCGACCCGAACGCGCTGGAGCTCGTGGTCGACGTGCTGTCGTCCGACGCCGCGCGCATCACGCCAGGGGCGCGCGCGGTGCTCGACGGGTGGGGCGAGGACGAACAGCAGCTGACGGGACGCGTGCGGACCATCGAGCCGGCGGCGTTCACGCGGCTCTCGGCGTTAGGTGTCGAGGAGCAGCGCGTCAACGTCGTCATTGACGTGGACCGCTGGCCGGCGAGCGTGAGAGACGGCTACCGCGTCGAAGCGCACATCATCGTGAGGGAGCAGCCGGGCGCCACGATCGTCCCGGTCAGCGCGCTCTTCAGGCAGGAGAAGGCCTGGGCGGTGTTCGTCGTGGCGCGCGGGCGCGCGGAGCTCCGGCCGGTGCGCGTCGGCGACCAGGGCGCCGCGGGCGCCCAGGTGCTCGATGGGCTGCGCGCGGGCGACCGCGTCGTGCTCTTCCCGTCGGACCAGATGACAACGGGCCGGCGCGTAACGCCGGCCCGTTGAGCGGATCCGCCTTCGCGCGTCACGGTAGTGTGAGGTAGATCCGTGTGAGGAGCTCCGACTCCGGGGTCGTCGCCGGGTCGCTCATGTACTCGTCCCACATGGGCGAGTAGCGCGCCCAATCGCTCGGCGCCTTGATGCCGCCCCGCGCGCGGAGCCAGGCCTCGATCCGGCCGTACGTGGTGCGGATTTCGCGGTAGGGCCCGCGATGCTGGAAGCGCAACGCCTGGGTTTCGGGGATCGTCGCGATCGAGACATCGGGGCTGGTCGACACGTTAGGCGGCGCGGCGGCGATCGGGATCGCCGCGGTGAAATGTACGCCCGCCGGGCTCCACTCCGTGTAGACCACGCGGGGCGGCCCCGCCGCGGTGATCCCGTTGGTCTGCTGGAACGCGTGGATCCGCTCAAACGCCCTGCCCACGGCGGCCGAGATGGCGCTCGAGTCCGCCGTGCTGGTCGCGCGACACTCGGCGACGAGCGTCGGTGGCAACGTGACTTCCATGCTTTCGAGATTGGTGACGTCGGTTGTCATGTCGTCCTCCCGCCCGGAAAGGGGCAGCTGGTTCGACGCCGCCGATGGTCACGGCGCGGCGCGCATCCCGCCACGAGCACTGCCGCGACGAGCGCACATCGCGTGGAGCGCATGGTCGTAGCTCCTCGAGAGATCACTGATGCTGCTGCGCACCAGTGTAGGGTTGCGCCTGAGGTCGCGGCGTCGGGCAAAACCCATCGCGCGCGTCGGGCGTTGCGAGTGGCGTGGCGTGACCGCCCGACGTCGCCCGCGAGTGGCGCCACTCACGCACCCATTCCACCACCCACGCCGATCCCCCGACGCCGAGTCCTCCCGCCAACGCGACCCACGCTCCCACGTTGAACACGAACTGGAACGATGCCGGATCCCACGCCGCGGCGAAGGCGACGAGAAGCGCAATCAGCGGGCTGGCGACCACGCCGCCAGCCAGCGCGCCAAGGAGCCCGCGGCGCCACGTGAACCGATTCGGCGCGAACGCGTGCGCGCTCCACGTGCTGACGAGACCCAGCGCGGCACCGGGCGCCGCGAACACCACCAGGTCCCCCGGTCCGCCTGTGAATTGCTTCGACGCGACGCACCACATGACTGCGGCAGCCAACGCCGCGACGACGACGCCAATGCGCCAGCGGCGACGTTCGATCGGGCGGCAGTCTCGGGGCATCGTCCGCTCTCGGTCCAGGGAAGCGTCAACCTGATGGCAATCTCAACTTGAAGCCGCCGCTGCATGGGCGCCGTCGGCGATCGCTGGGGGCGCCTTAGGAAATTCGCCGACACCGGGCCTGCGAACACCTGACGGACGTGAGTCCCACGGGGCAGCACCTTCGTGATGGACAGCGGCGACCGCACGCTGCGCGTGACTCGTGGCACGAATCGCCGACACATGAGGAGGCAACACCATGAGTCCCGACGTCATTGCACCTGACGCAGCCACGACGCGCGCGCCGAATGGCACCACGCCCGAAGCCGCTTTCCCGCGGCGACGCCGCGCCTAACACGTGCCCGCGCAGGCGGACGGGAAATCGTCTCCAACCCCGACGCAGGGCCGCGCGTGACAGTGGTAGCGTATGGGTGTCCCTAACGAAGGAGTAGCCGGATGTCTACGATCACACAGGACTCATTCCCTGCCGGCGCCGTGACCGAGAGTCACGCGGCGACCGCGTGCCGCAACCCCGCCCTGCGCGGACCCGTGCTCCTCGCCACGGATGGAACCAGCCGGAGTGGCGCGGCGGTGATCGCCGCACGCCTCATCGCCGAACGGCTCGGCGTACCACTCGAAGTCGTGACCGTGCTCGAGCCGCCGGTCGTCTATGGTGCGCCCCTGGGCGGGGCGCCTGACTACCTGCCCGAGCTCGATGACGCGCTGAAGGAGGCGCGGCTGTCCGACGTGCGCACGTACGTGGCGCGCTACTCTGGGCCCGCGGCTTCGCCGGTAGTTCATCTGCGGTACGGCCCGATTGCTCGTGAGCTCACGAACGCTGCGCGGGAGCGATCGGCAACGCTGATCGTTGTCGGTGCCGCGCCGCATCAGCGCCTCAACAGCATCATCGCAGGCGAGCGGGCCATGCAAGTGCTCCATTCGTCCACAGTCCCGGTGTTGTCCGTCCCCCCGGACTTCTCGGCGCTGCCGCGCAACGTGGTGGTGGGCGTGGACTTCTCTCCAGCCAGCGTAAGAGCGGCGGAAACCGCGCTGCTCCTCGTCGACAGCGGCGGAACGCTGACGCTGCTCCACGTCCTGTCGCCCCTGCAGGCGGGCGTGCCGCTCCGTGATCTCGGCGGACGGGATCCGGCGACCTCGGTCCAGGCGTTGTTCGGCCGGCTTCGGGATACGTTGCGTGCCTACGTGCCGCATGACGTCACGATCGAGACGCAAGTGAAGGCGGACCTTCACACCCATGGAATCCTGGAGGGCGCGGAAGGCATGGGTGCTGACCTCATCGCCGTCGGCACGCACGGTCCTCGACTTCTCGAGCGACTATTCGTCGGCAGCGTCGCGTCGACCGTCGTTCACGCCGCACCGCAGGCGGTGCTCGCGGCGCCTCCACCTTCCGCGACGGAGGCATTGGACCTCTGGCTGCACTTCGTCGGTACCGCGCGATCGGAACGCCCGCGGGAATGGACCGAAGCACTGGACGAGTTTACGCGCCGCAATAAAGGCCGCCGAGTCTCCATCGAGGTCGACGACCCCGAGGTCGGTGCGCAGATGCTCGGCCACGGGGCGCTCGTCGGCGTGACCTACGATCCGCACGATCGGCGTGTCGAGATCATGGTCGGTGACGCGCACAGGACCCGGCGGCACCTCATTCACTCGATTCAGGATGTGAAGTCGATCGCGATGACCGCGGATGAGCGGGGCGGAAGCGAAGCACTCGAGCTGCGACACGGGCATGGGCAGACGCTGGTGCTCGTGGGTCCCTGACCGTTGATTGCGCGCCGGCCGATTCGCTTCCATGTCGCATTGACGAACACGCGCCCGTGCAGAGCACGGGCGCGCGTCGCGACACGAGCCGGGACGATTACTTCGTCACGATCGGAATCGCCTGCCGCTTCGGTTTCACCTCTTCCACCTTCGGCAGATGCACCATCAGCACGCCGTCCTTGAACTCGGCGGTGAGCTTCTGGTCGTCGACCCCGCCCGGGAACGGCAACGTCCGCTGGAACGTGCCGAACCGCCGCTCCCACATGTAGTAGGTGCGGTCGTCCTCCTTCTCCGTCTTCTCATCGAACTTCTCGCCGCGGATCGTCAGCATACCGTCGGTGAAATCCACCGATACGTCGTCCGCCTTCATCCCCGGCAGCTCCGCCGACACGGTGAACTCGTCCTTCGTCTCAGCCACGTTTACGGCGGGAGTCCAGCCCTGCCCCTTCACTGGGAAATCCTTCCCGAACACGTCGTCGAACAGCTGCTGCGTGGTGGCGAGGTCACCGAAGTCGCCGAATTCGCCGAGCGGCGCGAGGAACTGAGTCGGCAGGAACCGCGGGGTGAACGGGAACTGCCGCCTGGTGATCTTCATGCGTGGCATATCGCCTCCTGTCTAACGGGATCGTGCGGCGCAATGCCGCACGCCTCATGATGCAACGCGCGCGGCGCGCGGTCTGTCGGCGCATCGTGTAAGAGACGTCGGCTGTCGGCCGACACTCGTTACTGAAATCGTGGAATTGCACGGGAGGACGAAGCGACAGATTCTACGGCATGTACTGATCGCTCCTCGTCCGTTGATCGATTGGTCGCCTAACGACCTCCTGCCGACGGAGGGCCCTGCATATGAGATTGCCATTTACGATCGATCAGTTTCTCGACGTGTTCAGCCGCTACAACGTCGCCGTATGGCCCGCGCAGTGGTGGCTCGCAGCGGCCGCCATTGGTGCCGCCGTGCTCGCGGTTCGCGATCGTCCGAACGACAACCGCATGGTGAGCCTGATCCTCGCGCTCCTCTGGCTCTGGATGGCGGCAGTGTACCACCTCGGGTTCTTCGTGGTCGTGAACCCCGTTGCCATCGCGTTCGGCGCCGCCTTTGCGATCCAGGGCGTTCCGTTCGCCTGGCTCGTGTTCCGCGGAACACGAGCCTCCTACCGGCCACGGTCCCGCGTCGTAGCCGCCATTGGCGCGGTGTTCATGCTGTACGCGCTGGTGCTGTATCCTGCTCTGGGCTACGTCCTCGGCCATCGCTATCCGGCGGCGCCCACATTCGGCGTGCCCTGCCCCACGACCATCTTCACGCTCGGTTTGCTCGTGTGGGCGAGCGAGGCGGTTCCGCGATGGCTCCTTATCGTTCCGCTCGCGTGGTCCGCGGTGGCGACGGGTGCGGCGGTCAACCTCGGAATGATGGAAGACTTCGGACTCTCGGCAGCGGCCGTCGTGAGCGTTGGGTGGCTCGTGTTCGGCTGGCACCGCGCATCGACCGACCGCACCACGCGCATCGTGGCAACGAGTCGGTCATAAATCCAACGCCACATCGCGACCCTACTGCGGGACGGTCGCCTGGCTCGGAGCGACCATCTCGTACCTCGGCACACTGTCGACGGACGACACCGTGAGCCGAAGGTAGCTTCCGAGGACGGCATGCCCGGGAACGCCACACGCCAGCAGATATGCCCCCGGCCGATCCGCGACGAACCCGATGTCATCCTGGCGCGCGCCCGGCGGGAGACCGACGTCGGGTGCGCGGGACGCTGCGCCGGAAAACACGGGCTTCGTGATTCGCAACGGCAGGGAGCGCACCTCGCGAATGACGGCGATCGAGTGGCGAAAGACGTCCCGGTTCACGAACGACACGGTGACCCGCCAGCCGCTCGGCACCGTGATACGATGGGCGCCATGGGAGGCGCCGTTCAAATTGTACCCGGTGTTCGACTGATCGAACGCCGCGATGATGGTCAGGTCCACGCGGCGAGCGGCAGCATCGTAGCGCATGAACTCGGGATCCCGGCGTGCCCCGGTGAACAGGACACACGCCGCATAGCTCAGTCCGCACACCACGGCCCGGCGCGCGAAACCACGTATCGTCGTCAGGTCAGACATAGCGCCCTCACTGCCCGCGGCGATGAAGTCGTTAGGCATCGTCGCTACGTCCTCATTGCCAACCGTTCCTGGTGCAGAGTAGGGCCTGTCCGCGCGTGGCGCCGTCGGGCATCGCGGCCATGGCCCCCAGGGATTCCCGTACGTGGGGTCGGGTCGGCGCCCTGACGTTGTCGCCGAGCAGTCACACGCGGCGGTGTTAGCAGGTGGCCGAGTCCAATTGCAGCCGTGGCTGAAATCTCGTCGGCTTCGCGGGAATAGGTCCCTGCGCGAGCGTCCCGTGCACGTGCACGTGGACGTTGTACGAATTCGGGAGAACGAATTGCACGTAGCCGAGCGCGTTGGCCGGCCCAGGTTGGCTACCGCCCGGTAGCACGTCGCGTCACGCGGCTCGTACGACGAGCGCGCGTTCATGCTGCCGCCATTAATGCTGGCGTCATGCGCGCTCACTCATTCTTCCGATCATGCTCTCGTTCTCCAGACGGGCGCTGCTGGTGACGGTGACGGTCGTCGCCACGCGGTCGCTCGGCGCGCAACGCGTGCCAATCGATACTGGTTCCCGCCGCGACACCGCGGTCGCCGCCGATTCGAACGGATCGACGCAACCGCGCGTTTCGTCTCGCGATCATGCCCTTCACTTCGACAAGCGGTTGGCGGCAGGCTTGGTCCTCGGATCGCTCGCCCTCATGCCGCTCGACCGGCAGGCGGAGTCGTGGCTGGAGCGACCGTCGCTGCAGGCCAGCCCGGCGTTGCATTCGACGGCAGGCGCGTTCAACTGGCTTGGTGGCACGGGCGTCCTTGCCGGCAGCGTCGGCGCACTCGCCATCGGCCGCCTAACGGGTAACGACCGCCTGAGCGAGGTTGGCCTCCACACGACCGAAGCCATCGTCGCGAGCGGCGCGATCGTCGGCGCGACGAAGGGCATCATGGGCCGCCAGCGACCGTTTCTCGAGAAGGGCGACCCTGGCGATTTCTTCATCGGCCACGGCTTCAGCAACGGCGGTCTCGCGTCCCTTCCGTCGGGTCACACCGCGGCGGCCTTCAGCGCCGCAACCGTGTTGAGCATCGAGGCGCATCGCTCGTGGCCGAAGGCGGCACCCATCATCTCGCCATTGCTGTATGGCGGGGCGACGGCCGTCGGCCTCGCACGCATGTACGACTCGCGCCATTGGGCCAGCGACGTCGCCCTCGGGGCTACCGTTGGTACGCTGACTGGCATCCAGGTAATGCGGTACAACGACACGCACCCGGACAACAGGCTGTCGCGCTGGCTGGTTCACACGTCGATCGCGCCCACCGGCC
>Ga0207674_10008501_pt1 | contig 11853 bp, 8 predicted proteins | sample KBSCornC72_FD_184303 | JGI IMG/M metagenome (GOLD analysis project Ga0207674, IMG submission 184303) | Corn rhizosphere microbial communities from Kellogg Biological Station, Michigan, USA - KBS Corn C7-2 (SPAdes) (version 2) | ecosystem: Host-associated > Plants > Roots > Rhizosphere > Soil ... | reverse complement strand
CCCTCAGACGCTCCCCGACCAGACGCCGCGGCCCGCGTCACCCGAGCCTGGCTCGACACCGATCCCCGTCGAGCCCGTCGTGACCCCGGCACCCGGTGCCGGCGCGATCGCAGTCAGCCACGGCGATCGGAGCACGCGGAAGGTCGCGCTGACATTCGACATGGGCGATCGGCTCGACTCTGCCGTCGGCATCCTCGACTTGGCCGGATGCGCCCTGCTTGAGCAACGCCTTCACCGCGGCCGCGTCACCCGAGCGAACGGCATCGGTGAGCCGCTCACCGGCGAGGCTCGGCTGCGCAGCCCCGCACGCCGTCACCGCCAGGTAAACCAGCCGCCGCCCCGCCGCACCGTCCGCCTCCCGCCGCGTCACCACCCACCACCGCGACGTCACCACGCTCATCAGCACCACCATGCAGAAGAACGCCTGCGCCACGCACGCGTGTACGATCGCCAGATCCAACTTCAGCAGCACTACCCGCAGCCCGCCCAGCACGCCCTGCAACACCACCATTCCCAGGCACCCCACGCCTAGGTAGCGCACCCACCGCCGCTTGTCCGTAAACGAACACGCCGCCAGCACGATCGTCAACAGCCCCACCAACGACGCGTACAGCCGGTGCGTGTGCTCGTAAAAAATCCCCCCCGACCATAGCCGCGGCGGGAACAGGAACATGTTGTAACCGTAACTGTTCGGCCAATCCGGCACCGACAACCCCGCGTCCTTCGACGTCACCAGCCCCCCGATAAAAATCAGCGGAAACACCGCCCACGCCACCACCAGCGCCACGCGATGCAGCTTGCGGTTGTACTCAACCGTCGTCGTTTCAAGTTGTCGCCTGTCAACATCCATGAGGGACGAAATACTAGAGGCAATCCAAACTCACGTCATGCCCTTTTACAAACCTGCGACGATATGCCACACCGCAGCCGAAGGTGAACCGCCATTCCGCCCAGTTTAGCCGGCTCGCCTGCGAGCCGTGTCCTAGTGCGCCGCCACCGTTACCCCCTCCAACCCCTCCACGTACCGCGTCTGCGCCAACCAATCTTCTTCAACCAATGGCGAGCTGTACTCATACGGCCCGTGGTACACCAGGGGCACCTTCGCGAAGTTCCCGTGCGGCGGCGGACTGGGCGCCTCCACCCACTCCAGGGTCGTCGCGTTCCACGGGTTCTGCGGCGCCTTTTTGCCCCAGACCCAACTCCCGATGAAGTTAATCACGAACGGGATCTGCCCGATCGCCATCACGAACGCGCTGTACGTGATGAACTGGTTCATGGGCTGCAGGTCCGCGAAACTGTTGTAATTCGTGTACCCCGCCACCCGACGCGGCATCCCGCGCATGCCCAGGATGTGCATCGCGAAAAACGTGCAGTTGAACCCCACGAACGTCACCCAGAAGTGAATCTTCCCGAGCCGCTCGCTCATCATCCGCCCGAACATCTTCGGGTACCAGAAGTAGATCGCCGCGAAGATCCCGAACAAGGACCCCCCGAACAGCACGTAGTGAATGTGCGCCACGATGAAATACGTGTCGTGGATGTGCACGTCGATCGCCGTGCTCGCCATGAAGATCCCCGACAGCCCCCCGATCACGAACATGCTCACGAACGCCAGCGCGTTCAGCATCGCGCTGCTGAAGATCAGGTTCCCCCGCCAGATCGTACCCAGCCAGTTGAACACCTTGATCGCCGACGGCACCGCGATGAACATCGTGCTGATCGCGAACGTCGTCCCCAGCGTCGCGTTCATCCCGCTCTGGAACATGTGGTGCGCCCACACGATGAACCCCAAAAACGCGATCCCCGCCATCGCGTACACCATCGGCCGGTACCCGAACACCGGCTTGCGGCTGAACACCGCGATGATGTCGCTCATCATCCCCATCGCCGGCACGATCATGATGTACACCGCCGGGTGCGAGTAGAACCAGAACAAGTGCTGGTGCAGCACCGGATACCCGCCCCCCGCGATCACCTCGATCTGGTTCGACCGCGTCCAGTTCAATGGCAGGAAAAAGCTCGTCAGCCGGTGGTGATCCAACAAATTCAGAAGCAGCGCGCTCGCCAGCACCGGCGTCGCCAGCAGCACCAGCATCGACGTGATGAACAACGACCACACGCTCAGCGGCAACCGGAACATCGTCATCCCCGGACACCGCAGCTTGATGATCGTCGTCAGGTAGTTCAGCGCCCCCATAATGCTCGAAAAGCCCAGCCACGCGATCGACAAAAACCACGCCGACTGACCGTCGAACGCCGCGTACTGCACGCATTTGTTCAGGAAGAACCCGCCCGTCATCGCGACCGCCAGCCCGGCGACGACGTTGATCGCCGTGCCGCCAAGCCGCATGTAATACGCGCACACGAACCCGATCATCGCCGACATCGCCAGAAACCCCGCGACCAGCGACGCGTCCGACCACGTCCCCTGCCACCGCAGGTTGTCCCGCGCGTCCCGCAGGATCGCCCGCGCCGCCGCCTCGTCCGCCCCGGCGATCACCAACTGCCCCTTGCCGGCGGCCGCGTCAAACTTCGCCGCCGCCGTCACGCCCTTGGCGTCCGACCCGCTCGACTTCTTGTATTCCTCAATCCCCTTCTTCGCCGCCACGCCCACCTTGTCCGACAGCAGCTTCGCGTCCGCCTCGAACGACGCCGTCAGGCTCCCCCCCGCATACGTCGCCCCCTCCAGCTCCACCACCTCCCCGCCAATCCGGAAAAACTGCCCCACCCGTTCCAGGTGCGTCTTCGCCCGCACGAACGCGTTCGGGCTCTTCGCGTTCCACGGCTTCTCTTCCTGTTGGATCGCCGACAGCGGCGGATAGCTCGTCCACCCCGCCTGCGCCGCCCCGTGCGGCATGAAAAAGCTCGCCACCAGGATCGCACCCGCCGGCAGCGCGCTCCAGAACACCAGCCCGTTCAAAAACGGAAACGCCATGTCCGGCGCGCCGATCTTCAGCGGAATCAGGTAATTGCCAAACGTCCCGACCAGCAGCGGGATGATCACGAAAAAGATCATGATCGTCGCGTGCATCGAGAAAACCATCGTATAAAAGTCCGGCGGCATCGACCCCGGCACACGCCTGCCCTTCACCACGTCCCCCGCCTTGATCACCGCCCCCGCCGGTGGCGCCGCCACCTCGATCGACGCCACGTGATCGTCGATCGCGCGCACCTGCCCCGAAATCGGCGGCCCGCCCGTCGGGTTCACCGTCACCGAATCCCCCACCCGCGTGTCGAACGACCCGATTCCGCGCACCGTCACCGTCTTCGTCGCCAGATCCACCGATTCGATCTTCCCCAGGTCCGCCGCCGCGTCCGGCTTCCCCCACAACGCCAGCCCCAGGATCGGCACCGGGTGATCCTTCCCCTGCGTCTCCGCGTCCGGCCACGCCATCTGCCAGCGGATCAGCATCGCCAGCATCCCACCCACCACCATGAACATCAGCCCCATGAACAGGAACTGGATCCCGATGATCTTGTGATCGATCGAGAAAATGTACTTCTTCAAAAAGCCGACCTCAACGTGCCCCTCGCCCCCGTGGGCGTGGCCGTTGCCGCCGTGCTCGCTGCCGTGTCCGTGCGTTGCGGGTGAAACTGCGCTCATAGTGTTACGCTGCTGGTGGGGCAGACATTCTTGTCCGCCCAAAACGAACCGTCCATCTCAACCAATCGCTATCGCCGGCTAACCGCCGTCTTCTCCTCGTCGTGACCCGCGTCCGCCGCATCCGCCGCCATCTCAAACTTCTCCGCGTACTCTTCCGGCGTCACGATGATCACCTGCCCCTGCATCTTGTAATGCCCCTGCCCGCACAACTCCTCGCACACCAGGTCGAAATACCCCGGCCGATACACCGTCAATTCCTTCACCCCGATCGCCTTGATCGCCGCGATCCGCTCCGGCGTCACCGGCTGACCCTGCCGCACGATCGTCTTCCCGTCCTTGTCATTAAACTTCCACTCGTCCGCCTTCTTGTCCAGGTACGCCCCCGGCGACTTCGCGTCCGCCGCACGCGGCTGCGTCTTGTCGTCGATCGCGACCAACAGCTCCTTATTCTCCGGCCGCTTGATCATTGCCAGCAGTTCGTCGAAGTTCTTGAACGTGAACCGGTTCGCCGGGTTCTCTTCACGCTCCTTGCTCGTGATCGTCGGGATAAAATTGATCACCCCCCGCAACCCCGGCACCGCGTCCAGCTTCACCCGCATGTTCGGCATGAAGTAATCGTGGATCACGTCCTTGCTCGACAACTGGATCTCCACCGGCCGACCCTTCGGCAAATAGATCGGCCGCCCCGGCGCCTTCTCCCAGTTGTCGTCCTTCCCGTCGGGGTCGTCGAACACCTTCCCAAGAGGATTCTCCTGGTCGATGTACGCGTTGATCGCCGCCACCGCGTCGTCGTACGGCATGTCCGCCGGCCCCTGCGTATCGTTGTAATCCCCAAACGTAAACGTGAACCGCGTCCCGTCCGCGTTCTTCGGCCAATACTTGTCCGACGGCTTCGGGAAAATCAGGTACTTCCCCAGCTTTCCGTCCGGCCCCGGATAGATCACGTTCCACGCGAACTGCTGACCGATCACCAGCAGCACCGCCGGCTTCCGCTTGTCCGTCTCGTCCCCGTGCCGGTACACGTCCCACACCCGCTTCGAATACAGCGACACCACCGTCAGGATGATCGCCGGGATGATCGTCCAGATCATCTCCAGCTTCGGGTTCCCGTGCGAAAAGTGCGCCTTTTTCCGCTCCGCCTTAAACCGGTACCGCACCATGAAATAGATCATGGCCGCGAACACCCCCACCATCACCACCGTCGTCAGCCAGAACACTACCGCGAACAAATAATCCAGTTGCTTGCCGTGAACCGAATAATTCTCCGGCAGCCACCACCCCACCGCCCCCGCCCCCCGCCCCCCGGCGAGCAATCCCGCCCCCACGGCAAAGCCGGGCGCCCACCGCAATGCTCGCCGCCAAGCCCGACCCGCCACCGCCGCACTATCCTCGTTTCGCATCGACACCGACCATCACTCCGAAAAAAACCCGGCCCGCTCTTCGCCTGCCGTCGCGCACGCCGCAAGTCCGCGCCGCGCGCGAGACGGACGATTCTAGAGATTCACCGCCCCGTGAAAAGTCATCCCGCCATCAATCCACAAAATCCTCAACCCAAATACCAAAATCCTCAACCTCCCCGGTCCCCAGTTAGCGGGCGCACCGAAGGTGCCCATTCTCCCGGAAAATCAAACGGCACTGGCAGTCCCAAAGACCCGCCAGTGCCGTTCTCATTTCGCATAACGACAATCACCCACAACGTTACTTCGTCGCCGCCACCGCCTTACTCTCGTCCTTCAACACGACGGTCGTCGCCGCCGCATCCTTGTTGCAGTGCTCACACTCCACCTCCGCGGTCTTCGTCACCGCCAACACTTCCTGCACGTCCTTCACCGCGTCCGCAGCCGCCGCCGCCTTCTTCTTCGGCGCGAACTTGAAGTCGTGCGTCGCGTTCCCGCCCTTCACTTCGACCTCGGCTTCCTGCGTCCCCAGCTTCTCCGTCCACGCGACCAGCGTGTACTTCCCGTCCTTCAAGCCCTTGATCGTGAACTTGCCATCGTCCCCCGTCACCGCGCTGTACGGCGAATCCGTCACCACCACCCACGCCGCCATCCACGGGTGAACGTCGCACTTCACCTTGTACGTCTCCACCGCCTTGGTCGCGTCGATCTTGTTCTCCTGCCCCTGCGTCTGCTGCGGGAAGTTAAACTCCCCGTTGTCCTTCGCCAGCCCGTGTACGTTGTGCAGGAACCCGTCGCTGTTCTTCGCCTTCAGTTCCTGCCCCACCATTACCGTCACCACGTGCGGCACGTACAGGCAACCCTTCTGGTCCAGCACCACCGGCGTCGTCGGCACCGCCCCGCCCAGCTTCGCCCCGTCCTTCACGTACACCGCGACGTTCTTCAACTCATTCTTATCGCCCACCACGATCGACTCTTCGTACACCGGGTCCGCGTGCTGCTTCGCGCAGTCCGGAACCGCCGACATGTTGATCACCTTCGGCTTGGGCGCCTTCCCGTCGAACGTCACCGTCCCCGTCACGTCCGCCATCGAAACCGTCGCAAACCCCGCCGAAACCGCCAGCGCCGACAACCAAACTCGAGCCTTCATTGTTAACTCCTGGTAGAAATCTCATCGGTGGGGCAGACATTCTTGCCTGCCCGAATCGAACTCTTCAACGGCAGGTCGCCACCGACCAAAACACTATAGCGCGAACCGCACCCCATAAAAAGGGCGCATCCGTGCCATACCTACCGCCCAGCATCAAATTCGTTTGAAATGCTCATCCATACCCCGCGCGCCAAGCCCCATCTCCCTCTCCCGCACGCAACCACAACCACATTTCGCCGCAATGCGTGCCGCGTGTGGCAAAGGGCGCGGGGTGAGGGTCTTCTCCGAAATAATCCTCACCGCTCAGCGCCGCAGGCCCATGGCCTACTTCAAAACATACCCCGTAAAATACCCAATCATCATCTCCTCCCAAGTCTGCTCCCCAAACCCCACCGCCTTGCTCGCGTCCGGATTCGCCGGATTCTCCCTCGAATTGTCATACCACCCCGTCACGCTAAGCCGCGTCCCCGCGGGCACGTCAATGGGCCTCGCAAACTGATACTCCAACTGCCAGTTGAAATCGTACCGCGGCACATCCAGGATCACCTCGCTCCGCCCGTCCGGATAGATCAGCTCGTACCGAAACGCCCGCCCGCGCACGTGGCTGTGCGGGTTCACCGAAAGCAGCCGCACCGGCCGGAAAAACATGTGACTCCCCTTGATCTCATAATTCGGCGCGTTCGGCGGAATCAGGAAAAATCGGTTCGACGCCGCCCGCGTCAACACCTCATGCTCCGGCGCCCGCTCCGCAAACTTGAACCCGATCCGAGGCCGATCCTCCACCTCCGTCCCGTTCGCCGTGTAATGAATCTGAAACACGAGCGTTGCCCCCTTCGGCAACAGCTTTGCCGTCCCCTCCGGAAACGCGATGTGCCCCTGCCCCGGCACCATCCCCGCAAAATACCCGTTCAACCCGCCGTTCATCCCCTTGAACTGCCCCGCCCGCGGATCGTTCGCCGGTAACTTGATAAACACCAGCAGGTGATGCACCACCTCCGGCGCACTTGGCCGAATCTCCATTGCCGACACCCACCGGTCCTCCGTCAAATTCGTCGGAATCTGCACGTACCGATACCGGATCGTCCCCTTCGCCGGAATCTTCTGTGGCGTCGGCGCTTCCAGCACCAAATCCGGCCGCCCAATCCGCCACCCCCGCTCAAACCGCAACGCCACCGGCCCATCGCCGAGATCCCCCTCCGGACATTTCTCCTCCACCCACCGAATCAGATCCTCGCGATCCCGATCCGTCAGCGACCGGTTGTTCTTCATCGGATGCGCCGTCTCCGCCGACGCAAACCAAGGCGGCATCGTCCGCCGCGCGACGACCTTCTTGATCATCGCCGCGTTCGCCCGAACTTCCGCATACGTCCCCAGCTCAAACGGCCCATTCTCCCCCGCCCGATGACACTCCAGACAATTCGCCTGCACAATCCGCGAAATCCGATTGTGATAAGTCACCGTCGCCCCCACCTTCACGTCCGCCGCCCCACCCTTCACCTCCAACAAACACCCCGGCGCCGTCGTCGCCCGCACGGCAGGGGGCCGATCCTCCAACACCGCCTCGATCGCCCGAACCAGGTAATTCTCCCGCGCCGTCGGCAGCGAATACCCCAGCCCAAACTGATCATCCACCGCCCCCCGATAAACCAGCGTCCGCCCCCGATCGATCACAAACACTTCCGTCGTACTTTTCGCGCCCAATCCCCGCGCCACCTCTCCGTTTCGATCCACCGCGAACAACCCCGTCCAACCATTCCGCCGAAACACCGCCCCCGCATCCGCCGGCGGCTTCTCATCCACATTCACCGCCACAAACTCCACACCCTTCCCCGCAAACCGCCCCCGAATCTCCGCCAGCGTCGGCACATATTTCCGAGCCACCGGACAAGTCCCACTAGTCAAACAAACCACCACCGCCCGCCGCCCCCGAAACTCCGAAAGCCGCCTCACCCGCCCCTGATCATCGGTAAACCCCAAATCCCCCACCCGCTCCCCCAACCCATCCCCCCGCCCATCCACAACCACCGGCCCCTCGCGCAAACTCTCCCCCACAGGCTCTCCACCCCAAGCCGCCGCGCCCGCGACCAACACCAAAACCCACCAGCTCCATCGCCAACCCATACCACTCCTTATACCCCCCAACCCCAAAACCCGTTACACGACGCACCCACCGGCGTGCTCACTTCAGAGAGGCACGTCCAAACGTCCAGGCTCGAGACGCCCAAGCCGAAGTCACCTTGAATTATTGCGCGGGCGACTGCAACGGTAATGCCTGTTCCGACCGTCAGATCTCAAGGCTTGCGCACTTCAGTGCCCGAGTCCGGAAAAACGCCCGCGCGCGCAACCCCCTCCGCCACCCAAAATAAAAAATCTTCCCCCGATTCCACCCCAAAAACACGGTTTTCCCGCAAGCGTTGCGCGCCGCGCGCCTCGCGCGCGCAAACCCACCCGTAATACGGAGGTCGAACATGCGTACCCACCACTACGACCGCAGCGCCCAACCGGCTCAACGCCAATCCACACACGCCACTGCAACCAAATGCAACGCCATGCAACATCCCAGCGAAAGCGCGCAAATCCGCCCGCCCATCTTCACACCCCGCCACCGCGCCGGCGCAGAACAAACTCACCGCCTGCTACAAAATGCTACAGATCGCTACAACGCTTTCGTCGCGCTCGCCGCGCCAACCCACCCGCCCCAACACGCGCGGGCACCGCGCTGGTCGCCCCTGCGACGCAAGCGCCGCCCCGGATTCAACCGACCCACCACGCGCGCCAAACCACGCCAAACCCTGCCAAACCACGCCACCCGCGCGCCGGCGCAAAACGAACCCAAACCTGGGCAACCTCTACACCCCCAACCCAATCCCGCCCCATTTACCAGTCCCTCGCCCCCATTACGTCCTCCCGTCCCAACGACCGATATACCCCCTACAACCCTCTCTCAAATATCCAGGAGTTTCCATGCGTCCCGTCCTCGCCATCCTCGCCCTTCTCCTCATCGCCGGCTGCAACACCCCCGCCAACAACCCCACCCTCTCCGGCGTCTCCCCCAGCCAGGCCGACGCCATGAACAGCCAGCGCAACGCCTTCGAAACCTCCAACGACCCGCCCCTCACCGCCGACACCCACTTCGCCGCCGGCCAGCTCTTCGAAACCCAGGGCGACCCCACCAACGCCGTCAAACAATACAAGGAAGCCCTCAAGCTCGACCCCAACCACAAGAAGTCCCTCTACCGCCAGGCCGTCTGCCAGTCCCAGCTCCGCAAGTTCCCCGACGCCGTCGCCACCTGGAAACGCTACATCGACGTCACCGGCGGCGAAGCCAGCGCCTACTCCAACCTCGGCTTCTGCCACGAGCTCGCCGGCCAGATCGACGAGGCCGAAGCCGCCTACCTCCGCGGCATCGAAAAGGAACCCAAAAACGTCTCCTGCCGCACCAACTACGGCCTCATGCTCGCCCGCCTCGGCCGCACCACCGAGGCCACCCTCCAACTCCAGGCCGTCCTCACCCCCGCCGAAGTCCACTACAACCTCGCCTCAGTCCTCGAACACCAAAGCCGCAGGGAAGCCGCCAAGGAAGAGTACCGCAAGGCCCTGGAAATCGACCCCAAATTCCGCGACGCCCAAACCCGTCTCGCCGCCCTACAAGATCCGGCGTCGTCGCCAAACTAACCCCGCGGCGATCGCGAGGCCGAGCATGCCAACCATGCCGGGTTCCGGAACCGATCCAATAACGGGGGCACTCGCACCGGTGTCGCTTACAAGGGGGAACACACTGACCTTCCCAAAGTTCAACTCAAGCTGCTGGAAGTCGGCGAAGTCCACCGTCCCGTCCAAATTGAAATCCCCCTGCGTCCACTTCGTCCCGCTCTCATAGTTCGCGCTCAGAATCTTAAAGTCCGCCGTGTCCACGACGCCATCCAGATTCGCATCCCCGATAAGGCTGGGGGCCATATGCGTGATGCTCGCAATCTGATCCACGTACGTCGGCAAATCCGCAAAGAACGACTGATTCCCAAAGACCGCCGTATTCGCCGGCTGACCCAGCGCCGCGTTCTTCGCATTCGCAAAGTCCCCCTTGTAAAGGTTCAACCCCACCAGTCGATTGCCCACCCACACGCCGCCACCCGAATCCCCCGGCGCCACCTGCGACTCATTTGCCAGCCCCAGGTCAAACGTCGCACCCGCCAGCTCGGTCACCGAACTGACATTCCCGCTGGCGTCCTTCAGGGTAAAGGTAAACGTCGGCTTCCCCCCCGTCATCGCGACCGTCGTGTTGGTTCCCCACCGCCGGGCAAACCCGCTCGCATCATAAAAGTACCCCTGCCGCTGCGCCTGACCCTGCGTCGGCGTGCCGGTCACGTCCGTCCAAGTCGTCGTTTCCGGATGCGCCGGGTCCGCCAGCTTCCAGTAATGCAGCGTCGCGTCGCGGTTGTACCCGGCGCCGGTGACTGTAATGTCCGTCCCCACTGCGGGCGTCGCGCCGAACTGCACCTGCGGCAGGTTGTGCAGCAGCGGGTCATCCTGCAACTTAAAGAGCGCGAGATCCGACCCCGCGCCGCTGGGATGCCGCAAAAAGACTTGCGATGCGAACTGCGGGTTAAAGACCGCGTTCTGGCCGTTGTTCAACCCCGGGATGACAAACGTATACCCGCCGTCATTACCCCCTTGGACGTGGCCGGCGGTCAGGACCCAGTCATTGCCAAGGTAGACGCCCGTACCCCACAAACTGCTGCCCGCCGGGACGTAACCGATGTTGTTCCAGTACGCGAAGTTGGGCGGCGCGGCCGTGTTCTGCGTGCCGTCCCCGCCAGCGACAATGGTCCCCCACGCGCCGGGCCCAACGAGTGCGGCCAGCCCGAGGGCTATCGATCGAATTGGACGGTTGGAAATCAAAGTTCCGCCGCGCGCCTCCGCGGACAATTCTACGAGATTCTGCGGCCGGGGTTTCTGAGAAATGGATGTGAGGCGTAACGGTTTATTTTGAAAGGTGTTACGTATGAAACTCGCTCGTCCCACTTCCGAGTTCCCGCGTTTCACCCAGCGGACTGACGAACTCCGCCTCCACGCCATCGGGCAGTTCGACCCGCACGGCCAACTGATCTTCGCCCGCCCGCTCCCACTCGACGCGGACGATGCCGGCCGGCGTCGGGACCGCCCCCCGTGCGAATTCGAGTCCGCCCGCCACCGGAGCAATTCGAATCTGTCGCCAGCCGGGCACCGCGCACGTGACGCCGAGGATCAACTGAGGCAGCAGGTAAACCGGCGACGCCGCCGGCGCGTAGCAGCGACTGCCAGTGGCCCCGTCCCACGATTCCCAGAGCGTCGTGGCGCCGCGCTCGATCATGCCGCCCCACTTCGCGCGAATAACGTCCACCGCTTCGGCGCGCAGGCTGGCTTTGACGAGGGCGTCGATGCAAGGGGCGGTCTGGAGCGGCGATGCGGCGAGCACTTTTCCGCGTCGCGCGGTGAGCGATTTGAGGATGAGCACGGCGAGGGTGCCCTGGAGAAGGTCGATGGTCGTCCGGTCAGCCGTCACGCCTAGGAGTATACCCCTAGACGCATAGGCGTCAACCGATCGGTGCGGAGGATCGACGCGTGGATCTACGCGATCGCGACGGTCCGGCGGCCCCCCGGCGTGCGGCGGCCGGGCGTGCGAACGCGCGCGGAGTCATCGTCCAGCGCGAGCACGCTCGGAG
>Ga0207674_10008497_pt1 | contig 11855 bp, 9 predicted proteins | sample KBSCornC72_FD_184303 | JGI IMG/M metagenome (GOLD analysis project Ga0207674, IMG submission 184303) | Corn rhizosphere microbial communities from Kellogg Biological Station, Michigan, USA - KBS Corn C7-2 (SPAdes) (version 2) | ecosystem: Host-associated > Plants > Roots > Rhizosphere > Soil ... | reverse complement strand
GTCGGCGGCAGCTTCGATCCGATCAACCAGCAGACCGCCTGGGCCACCACCGCGCAGCGTCGAACCGCGCCGGCCGCCGCCGCCGCAAAGGGGAACTGATCCATGAACGCCATCTCCCAGATAGACGCCCACAAGGCCGTTGCCGCACCGCAGGCGCCCCGCGCGCGCATGCGCGGCTTGCTGATGCTCGGCGCCGCCGTGCTGATCGGCGCCGCCGGCTATGGCGGCTATGAACTGCTCTCCCCCGCGAGCGAGGTGACCGACGACGCCTATGTCGCGGGGGACGTCGTCGCGATCACGGCGCGTGAACCATCGACCGTGCTGGCGATCAACGCCGACAACACCGAGCAGGTGAAACGCGGCCAGACGCTGATCGAGTTCGATCCCGCCACCGCCGACGCCCAACTCGCGGCGGCCGAAGCCGATCTCGCCCGCGCCGTCCGCGCCGTCCGCGCCGATTTCGCCAAGGTCGACGAGACCGGCGCGGAGGTCGTCTCCGCAGCGGCGGAGCTGTCGAAGGCGCGCAACGATCTCGCGCGCCGCCGCGCCGCCGCTGCCGAAGGCGCGATTTCGGGCGAGGAGGTGGCGCACGCCGCCGACAGCGTCCGCACCGCCGAGGCCGCGCTCTCGCTCGCCGGCAGCCGCCGGGCGCAGGCGCGCTCATCGGTCGACGGCACGGCGATTTCGAGCAATCCCGACGTGCTCGCCGCGATCGCCGCGGTGCGCCGTGCCGCGATCAGCCAGGGCCACACCCGGCTGGTCGCGCCGGTCGACGGCATCGTCGCGCAGCGCGGCGTCCAGCTCGGCCAGCAGGTCGCCGCCGGCACACCGCTGATGGCGGTGGTGCCGCTCGACCGGCTTTGGGTCGACGCCAATTTCCGGGAAACCCAGCTCGCCGACATCCGCGTCGGCCAGCCCGTGGAGATCGAGACCGACATCTATGGCGGCTCGGTGACCTTCCATGGCAGGATCCTGGGCCTCGGCGCGGGCAGCGGCAGCGCCTTCGCGCTGCTGCCGCCGCAGAACGCCAGCGGCAACTGGATAAAGATCACCCAGCGGGTACCGGTGCGCATCGCGCTCGATCCCAAGGAGTTGAAGGCCAATCCGCTGCGCATCGGCGTGTCGGCCAAGGTGACCGTCGAAACCGGCGACCATAGCGGCACGCCCGTCGCCCGCGTCGCCGCCTCGGCCGGCCCGCGCCAGGCGAGCCAGGACGGCGGCCCCGCGATCGACGCGCGCATCCGCCGGATCATCGCCGCCAACAGCGGCACCCTGCGGTGAGCGCCGCCGCGCAGGGCCAGCAGGCCTCCACGCCCGCACCGCTTGGCGGCGTGGCGCTGGGCGCGGCGTCGATCGCGCTGGCGCTGGGAACCTTCATGCAGGTGCTCGACACCACCATCGCGAACGTCTCGCTCACCACGATCGCCGGCAATCTCGGCGTCAGTTCGGACAGCTCGACCTGGGTCATCACCGCCTTCGCGGTGGCCAACGGCGTGACGGTGCCGCTGACGGGCTGGCTGATGGGCCGGTTCGGCGTGGTCCGCACCTTCGTCGTCTCGGTCATCCTGTTCACCATCGCCTCGCTGCTGTGCGGCCTCGCCTGGAGCCTGCCTTCGCTGATCGCCTTCCGGATATTGCAGGGTGCGGTGTCCGGCCCGATGATCCCGGGCAGCCAGGCGCTGCTCATCTCGATCTTCCCGCCCGAGAAGCGGGCCACCGCGATCGGCATCTGGTCGATGACCACGCTGGTCGGCCCCGTGGCCGGCCCTATCCTGGGCGGCTACATCTCCGACAATTACCACTGGGGCTGGATCTTCCTCATCAACGTGCCGGTCGGCCTCGCCTCGGCTTTCGTCTCCTGGCGGTTCATGAAGAGCCGCGAGACCGCGACCCGCAAATTGCCGATCGACACCGTCGGTCTCGGCCTGCTCGCCTTCTGGGTCGGCTGCCTCCAGGTCTTCCTGGATCTCGGCAAGAACGACGACTGGTTCCACTCGTCCTTCATCACGACCATGGCGCTGCTCTCGGCGATCGGGTTCGTCGCCTGGCTGATCTGGGAACTGACCGAAGAGCGCCCGGCGGTCGATCTGAAGCTTTTCGCCAACCGCAATTTCGCCCTCGGCACGATCGCGCTGACGCTCGGCTATGCGGTGTTCTTCGGCAATACGCTGCTGCTGCCGCTGTGGCTCCAGCGCGAGCTGGGCTACACCGCCACCTGGGCGGGGCTGGTCACCGCCCCCAGCGGCATCGTCTCGGTGCTCGCCACCCCGATCGTCGCGCGGCTGTCGGGCAAGGTCGACGCGCGCTGGCTTGCGAGCTTCGCCTTCGTCGCCTTCGCCGGCTCCTACGGCATGCGCAGCGGCTATACGATCCAGGCCGATTACTGGGCCTTCACCCTGCCGCTGCTGGTGCAGGGGCTGGCGATGAGCACCTTCTTCGTGGCCATGCTCACCATCTCGCTCGACGGCATCCCGCCCGAGAAGACACCCTCGGCGACCGGCATATCCAACTTCGCCAGGATCACGGGCGGCAGCTTCGCCGCCTCGCTGGTGACGACGCTGTGGGATCGTCGCGAGGCGCTGCACCAGAGCCGGCTCGCCGAGAGCAGCTCGCCCTTCCACCCGGTTTTCCAGCAGGCGACCCACAGCCTGGGTCAGCTCGCCGCGGGCGCGAACCAGGGCTATGCGATGCTCAGCCGCGAGATGACCGGCCAGGCCTATCTGCTCGCCTCGATCGACATATTCCGGATCAGCGCCTGGGCGATGCTGGCGATGGTCGCTCTGGTCTGGTTCGCGCGTCGGCCAAAGCGGCTCGACGGGCCCGTGGCGGCCGACTGAACGGTCGCCGCCGCCCCCCGTCTGCAGTCGCCGCGCCTATTCGCTTGCCGAAATCGCCCGCCACGCCATTATAGGCAGGAAAGAGGGGATGGCATGGGCTGGAAACTGATCGTGGCGGGCATCGCCGCGCTGTTCGTCACGAATGCGGCGAGCGCCGCGAAGGGGCCGCCGCGCATCACCCTGGACATCGCATCCCGCTCGACGGCTTTCGACGGCCGCAGCTTCGGCGCCGCCGGCGTCTATGAGCGAATCACCGGCATCGCCCGGCTGGAGATCGATCCGGACGATCCCGCCAATGCCGGCATCGTCGATCTCGATCATGCTCCCCGCGATGCGCGCGGCATGGTCCGCTACGAATCCGATGTCGAGATATTGCGACCGCGCGATCCCTCCCGAGGCAGCCATGTCCTGCTCCACGAGGTGGTCAACCGAGGGCGCCGCGTGGTCCCCATCATGGTCGGAACAGGGCCCGGCACCGCCGACGACTTCCTGATGCGGCAGGGCTATACCCTGCTGTGGACCGGCTGGCAGGGCGACCTCGCGGGCCCGGGGCTGATCGCCGCACGCCTGCCCGTGGCGAGCCTGCCGGACGGCCCGATCACCGGCCGGATCCATGTCGATACCGTCTTTGACGACAAGGGCAGCGACAGCATCGCCCTGCCCTTCCCCCGCGCGGCGGCCGGGGATGCCGCCACCCTGACCGTGCGCCAGCATGCCGACGATCCCGAACGGGCGCTGGCGGCCGCCGATTGGCGCTTCGCCGACGACAGCCATGTGGTCCTCCGGCGGCCGGCCGACATGGATGCGGGCGCGATCTACCGCCTGTCCTATGTCGCGCGCGATCCCCGCGTGGCCGGACTCGGCTTCACCGCGACCCGCGATCTCGTCTCCTGGTTCCACCATGCCGGCGCGGCCGAGGGCAATGTGCTCGCCGATGACCGGTTCGGGGTCGTGCTGTCGATGGGCATTTCCCAGTCGGCCCGCTTCCTCCGGGACTTCCTGTGGCAGGGCTATAATCGCGATCTGGCCGGGCGGCGCGTGTTCGACGGGATCTTCGCGATCATCTCGGGCGCGCGGCGCAGCTTCACCAATGCCCGTTTCGGCGAGCCCGGCCGCTTCACGCGCCAGCATGAGGAACAGGGCGTTCCCGGGTTCGATTTCCCCTTCGCCTATGCCCCGCTGCCCGGACCGACGACGGGAAGGCCGGATTCGATCCTTGCCCGCTGCTCGGCCGACGGCACCTGTCCGCGCATCTTCCACGCCGATACCGGTGGCGAATTCTGGCAGGCGGGCGCTTCGCTGGTGGGCACCGGCGGCCTCGACCGCGACGTCGATTTCCCGCCAAACGTCCGCGCCTATATGATCGCGGGCGGCGCGCATGCGCCGGGCCTGACGGCGCCGGCCTGCCACAGTCCGGCCAATCCGCTGCTCTACGGCTCCGCGCTCCGCGCGCTGACCATCGCGCTGATGGAATGGGCCCGGGACGGAAAGGCGCCGCCGCCGAGCCGCTGGCCGCGGCTCGATCGCGGTGAACTGGTCCGGCCCGACGCCCTTCGCCATCCCGACCTGCGCATGGCGGGGGTCGACTGGCCGAAGGTCTTCAACCGGCCCGCGTCCCCGCCGGGCGGCCGGGCCTGGCCGGTGCTGGTGCCCGTGGTCGACGCCGACGGCAACGACCGCCCCGGCATAAGGCTTCCCGCCGTGGCCGCGCCGACCGGAACCTACCTGCCATGGAACCTGCGGGGCGAGGGCTATGCGGCGAGCGATCTCTGCTTCGTCTTCGGCGGCTGGAGCCCGTTCGCCCGCGACGCCGCGTCGCGCGGCGCCGATCCCCGGCCGTCGCTGGCCGAACGCTATGCGGGACGGCCCCGCGCCGCTCTGCTGCGGGACAGCGTCGCCAGGCTGCAAAGCGAACGGCTGTTGCTGGACGAGGATGCCCGCACGATCCTGGCGGGCGACTGAGCTCAGCCCGCCAACGCCAGCTTCATCGACGAGGGCCGCCGCCGCAGCGCGGCGAGCGCGGCGCGCGCCGCCGCCATGCCGGTCTCCAGCGCGCCATGCGCGGTCGAGAAGTCGGTCGTCGAACAGGCCTCGCCCGCGAAGAAGATGCGATCGTCGACCGGCGCCGCCAGCACGGCGCGCTTGTCGGCCTCGCCGGGGAGCGCATGGCTGTAGCCTCCTTCGATCCAGCGGGTCGAGGCCCAGGCGGTTCCCCCGAGTAGCGCGAGATGATCGCGGATGTCGCTGCCGAGCAGCGCCGCCAATTCCTCTATCGCGAAGTCGGCGCCGGCCCGATGGCCCACCCGTTCGATCTGCGACGCGGCGCGGCCGCCGAAGAAGGCCTCGACCACCGGCTGACCCATCGGCCGCAGCTGATAGCTGCCGGTTTCCGCGCGGCGCGGATTGCCCAGCAGATGCGCGTCGCGCGGCAGCCGTTCGGGCCGATCTATCGCCAGGAAGATCTTGTCGGCGACGCCCAGGGGCAGCGCTGCGGCGGCCGCCCGCTTGGCCGGCAAGGGCGGATCGAAGGCGAGCGCGCCCGACGCGATCACGGGGGTGGGCACGGTGACGATCGCGGCAGCCGTCTCGATCGCGCCGTCCCCGGTTTCGAGCCGGAGCATCGGCCCGTCATGCACGATCCGGGTCACCGGCAGGTCGAGCCGCCGCTCGATCCGATCGGGCAGGGCGGACGCGATCAGCGCGCCATAGCCTTCGCGCACGCGCCAGTTGAGCTCTCCCGCCGCATCGTCATAAGCGAGATAGTCGGCCACCGAGACCTGGGTGAAATCGGCGCCGTTGATATAGCCGGACAGCGCCTCGATATAAGGATTCCAGGCGCAGCCCGGCTCGAGCGCATCCGCCGCGCGATCGGACGGCGGCGGATCGTCGCGCAACCGCTTCACGAACCGCTCGAACGCTTTGGCGGCGGCGTGACGCTCGGCCGCCGCAAAGCCCAGATTGCGATATTGATCGCGCCAGCCCGGATCGCCGCGGTCGATGGTGAAGCCCAGCGCCTCGCCGATGGCGACCCAGCCGTTGCGTTCGGCCGAATGGAGATAGCCGCAGCCGGCGTCGACCGCGACCCGGCCGAACCGGGCGGTGCTCGCGCGACCGCCGATCCGGTCGCGCGCTTCGACCATCAGCAGCCGCAGGCCCCGGCCCGCGAGCACCCGCGCGGCGCCGATGCCGGCCGCGCCGGCGCCGATGATGACCATGTCGAAATCGCCGCTCATCCGCCATCAACGCACGAGCGCGCTTTTGTTCAATTCTCCGCCGTTCGGTTCGGCGATTTCAGCGCCGGCGGGCGACGATCCTGCCGCCCGCCCAGCCGAGCAGCGGCAGCGAGGCGAGGAAGGCGAGATGATACCAGATCGGGAATTTCGGCCAGAGCGCATAATGGACCGGGATGAAGAGCAGCAGCAGCGCCACCCCCGAGAGGAGCGCCGCCGGGCCGCCACGGTCGATCCGCGCCGCGGCATAGCCGCCCGCCAGCGACGCCACCGCGCTTTCCGCCAGCCGCGCCGCCATCATCGGAACGGTGAAGACCATCGCCCTTTCGACCGCCGCATAAGCCGGCCAGCCATGTCGCAGGCCGAGGTTGAGGATCGTCACCACCGCGATCCAGACGATCATTCCCGCTATCGCACCACCAATCAGCCTTACCATCGCATCCTCCTCATATCGCCCTTCCTCAGTCGACCAGCGGCAGCAGCACCGCGCTCGCCATCGCCCCGCCCGTCAGCACGCTCTGCCGGGCCTTGCGATAATCGCCCGGCTTCGCGTCGAAGATGCTCGGCACGAAGCTCTGCGGATTGCGATCGTAGAGCGGGAACCAGGTCGACTGGATCTGCACCATGATGCGATGGCCGGGCAGGAAACTGTGGTTCACCGTCGGCAGCTCGAACCGGTAGTTCTCCGCCTTGGCGGGCACGAGCGCGCGGGGCCTGTCGAAGCCGTCGACATAGCGCCCGCGGAAGATCTCCATGCCGACGCCGAGCTGATAGCCCGCCAGCTTCGGGTCGTTCGACATCTCCTCGGGATAGACGTCGATCAGCTTGACCACCCAGTCGCTGTCGGTGCCGCTGGTCGCGGCGAACAGGTCGACCATCGGCCGGCCGAGGATGTGGACGGGCGCGCTCAACGGCGCGGTGACATAGGTCAGCACATCGGGCCGGCCATCGGCGAAGCGCTGGTCCGACACCAGCCAGGGCTTCCAGACGTCGGCGTCGTTCCAGTGGATCGGGCGCGGCAGGAAGGGGACGGGCCTGGCCGGATCAGAGACATAATCGTCCTGCGCCGCACTTCCCGGCTTGGTCCAGCCGAGCCCCGCGCCGGGCTGGAGATAGAGCGGGGTCAGCCTGACGTCGAAGATGGACGCGGTCGCCTGCCAGCGGTTGCGGCCATCGTCATAGGTCAGCACCGGCGGCGTCCGCACGCGCGGCGCGCCGCTCTTCAGATACTGGTCAAGAAAGGGCTTCATCACGTCGCAGCGGAATTGCAGCGCGGTGTCCCCGGCGAAGCGCAGCGGCCCGAGCGAGGAACCGTCATAATTGACCCCGCTGTGCCGCCACGGCCCCACCACCAGATGGAGCTTTCCGTCGCTGTCCTTGGGCTTCAGCGCGCGATAGACGGCGGCCGCGCCATAGCTGTCCTCCTGGTCCCACTGGCCGACCACCAGCATCATCGGCACGGTGAAGGGCCGGGCGGCGAGCAGCCGGTCCACCGCCTGCTCGCGCCAATAAGCGTCATAGGCGGGATGCTCGGCGAACTTCCGCGCGACCGGGAAGGCTTCCAGCCCATAAGCCCGGGCATAGTCGCCCGCCGATCCCGTCTTCAGGAACAGCGCATATTGATCGCCGGTGCCCGAGGCGACGTCGTCGCCGTCGTCCTTCGACGCCATCTGCCCGGGCAGATAATCGTAACTGTTCTGGCGGAAGGCGCCGTTGTGGAACCAGTCGTCTCCCATCCAGCCATCGACCATCGGGCTCATCGGCACCACCGCGCGCAGCGCCGGATGGGGATCGATCGTGGCCATCAGGGCGGTGAAGCCCGGATAGGAGGATCCCGTCATGCCGACCCGGCCGTTGCTCTCCGGCACATTCTTCACCAGCCAGTCGATCGTGTCCCAGGCGTCGGTCGCATGATCGACCCTGGTCGGGTTGAGCGGTCCGCGCAGCGGCCGGTTCATCACATAATCGCCCTGCGAGCCGTTGCGGCCGCGAACATCCTCATAGACGCGGATATAGCCGTCGTTCACGAACTCGGCGTCGGAGACCGGCAATATCTCCTCGATCTTCTGGCTCGGGTTACGGCTGGTCGTCTTGCCGGCGTTATACGGGGTCCGGTCAGCAGGATCGGGGCGTTCGTCACGCCCTTGCGCATCACGATGACGGCGAACATCCGCTTGCCGTCACGCATCGGGATCATCACCTCGCGGCGGACATAATCGGCCTGCGGCGTGACCGCGTCGAACCTCGCCGGGATGTCGGGCGTCATCGGCATGGTCTGGGCGGCGGCGATGGCGGTGCAGGCCAGCAGCGACAGGCCGAGAGGAAGACGGATCATCGGAAGCCTCCGCAAACAGCAGCACGGGCAGGCTAGGGCCTTGCCGAGGCAAGTAAAAGCCCGCTTCCGCTCCCGGGCGTCAACCGCTACAGGCCGCTCCATGATCCTCGTCATCGACAATTACGACAGCTTCACGTGGAACCTCGTCCATTATCTGATGGAGCTGGGCGCCGAGGTGGAGGTGGTGCGCAACGACGCGATCGGCGTCGGCCAGGCGATGTCGAGCGGGGCGGAGGCGTTCCTGATCTCGCCGGGGCCCTGCACGCCGAACGAGGCCGGCATCTCGCTCGAACTGGTCGGCGCCTGCGCGGCGGCCGGGCGGCCGTTGCTGGGCGTCTGCCTCGGCCACCAGTCGATCGGCCAGCATTTCGGCGGCCGGGTGGTCCGCGCGCCGCAGCTCATGCACGGCAAGACCAGCCCGATCCTGCACGACGGCACCGGCCTGTATGAAGGGCTGCCCTCCCCGTTCACCGCGACCCGCTATCATTCGCTGATCGTGCCCGAGGAGGACATGCCGGCCGAACTCCTCATCAACGCCCGCGCCGATGACGGGCAGGTGATGGGCTTTCGCCATGCGACCCTGCCGATCCACGGCGTCCAGTTCCATCCCGAAAGCATCGCCACCGAACATGGCCATGCGATGCTCGCCAATTTCATGAAGGCGGCGGGGATGAAGGTGAAGGAGCGCGCCTGACTTGGCCGCGCTGCCCGATCCACGCTGCCCGCTCGACCAACAAACGGCGCACGAGACCTTCGCCCGCATCCTCGACGGCGCGGTGGCCGAGGCGGAGCTGATCGCCTTCCTGACCGGCATCGCCGAACGCGACGAGACCAGCGCGGAGATCGCCGGCGCGGCGACGGCGATGCGCGAGCGGATGATCCCGATCGCGGCCCCCGCCGGCGCGATCGACGTCTGCGGCACCGGCGGCGACGGCGCGCACAGCCTCAACGTGTCGACCGCGGTCGCGATCGTGGTCGCGGCGGCCGGGGTGCCCGTCGCCAAGCACGGCAATCGCGCCGCCAGTTCGAAGGCCGGCGCGGCCGACACGCTGGAGGCGGTCGGCCTCGATCTCGATCGCGCCTCCGACCGCGCGGAGGCCAGCCTGAACGAGATCGGGCTGTGCTTCCTGTTCGCCCAGAAGCATCATCCCGCGCTCAAGCCGCTCGGCCCCGTGCGCAAGCGCATCGGCCGGCGCACGATCTTCAATCTGCTCGGCCCCATCTGCAATCCGGCCGGAGTGCGTCGCCAGCTCATCGGGGTCGCCCGGCCCGATTTCCTGCCCGTCTATGCCGGCGCGCTCGAACGGATCGGCTGCGATGCGGCGATGATGGTATCCGGAGACGAACCGCTCGACGAACTGTCGATCGGCGGGCCCAGCAGCCTGATCCGGCTCGGCGCCATCGGCTCGGGGAGCGAGCGCTTCGAGCCGCACGCCGCCGGCCTGCCGCTGCACCCCCTCGACGCGATCCGCGGCGGCGATGCCGCCTATAATGGCGCGGCGCTCGGCCGGTTGCTCGCCGGCGAGCCGGGCGCCTATCGCGATGCCGTGCTGCTCAACGCGGCCGCCGCGCTGATCGTCGCGGGGAAGACCGGCGACTGGCACCATGGGGTCGAGATCGCCGCCGAGGCGATCGACAGCGGCGATGCCCGCGACCTGCTCGCAAGGTGGATCGCCTTCTGATCCCAGGGGTCTTGCGAGCCCGAGCCCGCCACAACGCCATCCAATGATCCGCTGTTTCCGAGACGAGCTCACATCGCCAGGGCCGGCCCGACACCTGCTATTGCGAGCTTTTCGCAAAAAAGATTTGCGAATCGTTTTCAATAGCGATAGGCGGCGCGCATCAGAACGACCGAAAAGGGGACGCGCGTGAACAATCGGGATATCGCAGGCAGCAGCTTCCTGGCGCTGGCCTGTGTGGGCTTCATTGCTGGCGCGCCAGCCGCGGCACAGACCGCCGAGGGCGAGAAGAAGCTGGGCGGCATGACCGTCACCGCCACCGCGATCGAGGATGAGATAAAGATCGAGAAGGTCGCGAGCGACAAGGCGACCCGCCCGCTGCTCGACACCCCGCAGACCATCACCGTGATCGGCGACCAGGTGCTGCGCAAGCAGAACCTGCTGACCCTGCGCGATGCGCTCCAGACCGTCCCCGGCATCACCTTCGGCGCCGGCGAAGGCGGCGGCGGCTATGGCGACAGCATCAACCTGCGCGGCTATTCGGCCAATAACGACATCACGCAGGACGGCGTTCGCGACAGCGCGCAATATAGCCGCACCGAAACCTTCAATCTCCAGCAGATCGAGGTCTACAACGGCGCGAACAGCGTCTTCAACGGCTCGGGCTCGGTCGGCGGGACGATCAACCTGGTCTCCAAGACCCCGCAGGCCGACGATCTGACGATCATCCAGGGCGGCATCGGCACGGCCGATTATTACCGCGGCACGATCGACAGCAATGTCCGGGTCAGCGATCTCGTCGCGCTCCGCCTCAATGCGGTCGGCCATAAGAACCGCGTCCCGGGCCGCGATGTGGAGCGCAACAAGCGCTGGGGCATCGCGCCGTCGGCGACGATCGGCATCGACGGCCCGACCAGCCTGACCTTCCAATATCTCCATCAGGAGGACAACAACGTCCCCGTCTATGGCGTGCCTTATTTCCGCAACGCCGTGAACGACGGGCCGCTGCCCGGCTACGACCCCAAGGACCGCCACTATTACGGCATCGAAAATCTCGACGACCAGGACATCACCGTCGACCAGCTGACGATGCGCTTCGCCCATGATTTCAACGACAGGGTCTCGATCCGCAACCTCACCCGCTGGCAGCGCGTGAAACAGGATTCGTCGACGAGCGCGCCGCAGGGCGTCTTCTGCCTCGCCAACGGCTTCCAGCCCCTGCCCGCGACCAATATCGCGGCCGCGCCGCTCGCCTGTCCCGCCGGCCAGCCGGTGAACACCTACAATCCCAGCGGCCCGCGCGGTAATATCCGCAACCAGGAAAACCAGCTGCTCTACAACCAGACCGATCTCCGCGCCGTGTTCGACACCGCCGGTCTCGAACATACGCTCGTGATCGGCTTCTCGGCCACCAAGGAGGATTACAAGCTGGTGAGCGGCAACGTGCTGCGCACTGCCAACGGCACCGCCGCCGTCCAGCCGCTCATCAGCCTCGTCGCGCCGAACACGACCTACACGGGCCCGCTGAACTTCATCCAGGCGGGCTTCTCCCAGGGCGACAGCAGCAACCTCGCCGGCTATCTGTTCGACACCGTCAAGATCATGCCCCAGCTCGAGTTCAACGCGGGTCTGCGCTACGAACAGGCCAAGGCGACCTTCCGCGCCGACACCTTCTCCACCGTCGTGGGCCCGACGCTCGGCGCCTATACCCGCGGCCTCGACCAGCACAGCGACGAAAAGCTGTTCTCCTATCGCTTCGGCCTGAACTTCAAGC
>Ga0207674_10008494_pt1 | contig 11860 bp, 12 predicted proteins | sample KBSCornC72_FD_184303 | JGI IMG/M metagenome (GOLD analysis project Ga0207674, IMG submission 184303) | Corn rhizosphere microbial communities from Kellogg Biological Station, Michigan, USA - KBS Corn C7-2 (SPAdes) (version 2) | ecosystem: Host-associated > Plants > Roots > Rhizosphere > Soil ... | reverse complement strand
CCTCTACGGCCTGCTGCTCGCCGGCTCGGACCAGAAGCTCCAGGACGGGATCTCCGGCGACCCGGTCGGCACCCTCGCGACGATCCTGCCCACCTGGGTGCTCGTGCCCTTCCTGGTGGCCGCGATCCTGGCCCTGGTCAGCGGCGCGGTGCTCGGCATCTACTCCTCCGGCCTGACCCTGCTCTCCCTCGGGGTGCGCATCCCCCGGCCGAGTGCCGCCTTCATCGACGGCGTCATCCTCACCCTCGGCACCATCTGGGTGGTGTTCTTCGCCGAGGACTTCCTCGGGCCGTTCCAGTCCTTCCTCATCACCCTCGGTGTCCCGCTGGCCGCGTGGGCGGGGATCATGATCGCCGACATCTGGCTGCGCCGGCGCGACTACGACGAGGAGGCCCTCTTCGACGTGCGTGGGCGCTACGGCTCGTGGGACTGGACCGCGATCGGGCTCATGGTGGTCGCGTCCGTCATCGGCTGGGGGCTGGTGATCAACCTGTTCGCCAAGGACGCGTCCTGGAACAACTGGCAGGGCTACCTGCTCGGCCCGCTCGGGCTGGGTGGCAAGGACGGCAACTGGGCGTACGCCAACCTCGGCGTGCTGCTGGCCCTCGTCATCGGGCTCGTCGGCAGCCTGCTGCTGCGGCGCGGCACGGTCCGCCGCCAGGAGGAGGGCGCGTGAGCGATCGCGGCTGGCTCGTCGCGATCGATCTGCAGCGCGTGTTCGGCGACCCGTCGAGCCAGTGGTGTGCGCCCCGGTATGCCGCGGCGGCGGCGAACGTGGTCCGGCTCGCCACCGCGTGGGGTGGGCGCTGCGTGCTCACCCGGTTCGTGGCGCCGGCCGAGCCGACGGGGTCGTGGGTGCCCTACTACGAGGCGTTCCCGTGGGCGCTCGACCCGCCGGACAGCACGCTCTATGAGCTCACCGACGAGGTCTCGGCAGTGGCAACGGCCGGCGCCGCGTCGGTCGTCACGGCCACGACCTTCGGCAAGTGGAGCACGGACCTGCGGGCCGTGGTTGGCGACCAGCCGAGGCTGGTCGTCACGGGTGTGGCCACCGACTGCTGCGTCATCTCGACGGTGCTCGCCGCGGCGGACGGCGGCGCGGACGTCACCGTGGTCACCGACGCCTGCGCTGGCTCCACCGACGAGAACCACCAGAAGGCACTCGACGTGATGGGCCTCTACGCGCCCTTGGTGTCGTTCGCGACGACCGACGAGCTGCTCGGGGCGCGCTAGCCGGCGCCTCCACCGTCGCCACCGCCACCGCCTCCGCCGTCGCCCCAGCCACCGCCGCCGCCATAGGTGCCGGGGCCGCCCTCCAGCGGGATGTGGCGGTCGAGGCTCCAGCGGCCGCTGTCGGGGTTGAAGCCGGCGTCCCGCCACGCGGAGTCGTCCACCGGCTCCGGCTCGGCGCCGTCCCAGCTCGCGTACCCGCCGAACAGCCCGAACACCGCCTCGCTGTGGATCACCGCCTGCGCGAGGGCCCGCAGGCTCCCCGGCGGGCAGGCGCGCAGGAACGCGCCCGGGTCGCGGTGCTCGCCGGTGACCACGAGGTGGGCGATCGTGGGACCTGCCTCCGGGGTCAGCCGCTGCCCGGCCACCAGACCGGTCTGGACGGCAGCCAGCACGGCGGCCCGGTCGGCTTCGCCGAGCCTCGGGAGGGACTCGGCATGAGCTGCTTCCATGGCATCGGGTGGCGCGGTGCGGAGCAGGTAGCGGTACTGGCGGACCACGGGGTCCTCGGCGGCTGGATCGGTTGCCTCGGGGGCGTGCCGATCCCTGCGACGAAACCGGCTCATCGGCTCAGGGTAGGACCGGGACCGCCGTGCGCGCCTCGTTCGCGTGGATGACGGGCAATGACCTCTCGGGGGCCTGCTCGTCGCCGCCGGGTCCGTCGTGGCGGTGCCCGTCGGGGCCCGCCTCGATGCTCGGCCCCTCGTCGGACGGCTGCTCGTCGGGGGTCTGCTCGTGAGGGGCCTGCTCGTCGACCAGCGGATCCACGGGTGGCTGCAGGACGACCGCCACGGCATGGGCCAGCCGGTGGCGGACGCCGTCGTCGTAGGCGTCGAGGATCGCGACCCGCCGATCGGCGTCACCGGCGACCAGCAGGTCGCTCAGCGCCGCGGTGTCCTCCGGGAGCACCTCCGAGCCGGCGCCGGTACGCTCGACCGCCAGGTTGCGGACGACCGCGCGCACGAACGGGTCCAGGCCGGCCAGCGCAGCACGGTGCGCCGACACCAGCCGCTCGTGCGGCGCGCTCAGCAGGAAGGCGCGGTAGTCGGTGACCTCGAGTCGCTCCGGGGGCGGGGGTTCGTCCCGGGGAGCGCGACGGGGAAGTCGCAGTAGCCGCATGGCCCGACGCTAAGCGCCTCGTCGGCGGCGACGGATCCGTCAGTTGACGGAGCCTCAGACCGTGACCAGGCCGGTCGGGGTCTGCAGGATGGCCTTGAACGAGGGCTGGTCCGCGGCCACCACGAGCGGGGGTTCGACCAGCTCCAGGGCCTCCAGTCGGGCCCCCAGGCTGCCGGACTCGGGGCCGGCGAGCGCCAGCTGGCGCAGCTCGACCCCGCGGTCCGGCAGGCTGTGGACAGGTGGAGGGGTGTCCCAGGCGATCAGGCTCGGCAGCACGCCGCCCATCGGGAGCGAGCCGTCCCCGGGCACGGTGAGCGTCCAGCGGTTGGCTCCCCGGGAAAGCGCCATCGCCTCTCCGTGGACCGGGTCGGCGCCCTCCAGCGCGCCACGCGACACCGCCACCACCCAGTGGACGAGTGCGGGACCGTGCGCCAGCCGCTCGGCCATCCGTGGCGAGTCGAGCTCGAACCAGCGGGCCCGACCCGGCGCCGGCGCCTCGGGGTCGATCGCGATGACCTCGAGGTAGGCCGAGCTCCCCAGCCGCAGCAGCGCGTTGTGCGTGCCGAACGCCTCGTGCCGTCCACCGTCCTCCATGGGCACCCCGAGCTGCTCCTCGACCCACGACCGGCCCTCGGCCAACGTCGCTGCCGCGACGACGAGGTGGTCCAGGTGTGCGCTCACCACGGGACCCGCCTCCGGGCCCGGTACCGTCGTCGACAACCTCGAGGGCCAGCCCCGGCTCACCCGGCGCCGCCGAAGAGGTCGGCGCTCGCGGGACCGCCGTGGTAGCCCCGGTAGTACACAGGGTGAAGGGCAGCGTGCCACGGCTCGGCGAACCCGTCGTCGGCCCACACCTCCACAGGTGGGTCGGGCTCCGAACCGTCCCACGCGGCATACCCCCCGAAGAGCCCGAACGACGCCTCGGCGAGTACGACGTGGTCGGCGACCCGGCGCTTCCAGTGCTCCTCGAGCGCGCCGAGGAAGGCGCCGGGCACACGGCGCTCACCCAGCGTGATGAGGTGCGCGAGCTGCCGTGGCTGGTCGAACGAGAGCCGCAGCCCGGCCACCAGCGCCGTCTGCACGGCACGCAGCACCGCCGCGCGGGCGTCGTCGTCGAGCTCGGTGAGCGCCTGCAGGTGGGCGGCCTCCAGCGCGTCGGCAGGGGCGGTGCGCAGCAGGTAGCGGTACTGCCGAACGACGACGTCCTCGGAGTCGGCGTCGCTCACCCTTCGAGGGTAGGGCTGCGGGACGGTCGCCGGAAGGCCGGCAGCGGGCGTCGGACGTCGGTCAGCCGGAGGACGGGTGGTCGCCGACCAGCTGCACGGCACCGCCGGCGACGCCCTTGGCGCCGCGGACCACCTCGTGCCGGTCGTCGACGGGCGCGTCCTCGGCTCCGTGGACCTCACCGAGCACCCAGGCCGGTATGCCGCGTTGCTCCAGGAAGCGCGTGGCGGCATCGGCGTGGTCGGCGGGCAGCATCGCGACGAAGCCGACGCCCAGGTTGAGGGTGCGCTCGAGGCCTGCTCGGGGGACGCGGCCGAGATCGCCGATGGTCTGGAAGACCGGCGGCGGGGTCCAGGTGCCCCGGTCCAGCCGCGCGAAGAGGTGCGGCGGCAGGACCCGAGCGAGGTTGGCGGCCAGCCCGCCACCGGTGACGTGCGACAGGGCGTGCACCTCGACGCCGTCGGTGCGGATCAGGTCGAGCAGGTCGGCTGAGTAGACGCGGGTGGGAGTCAGGAGCTCCTCGCCCAGGGTCTGGCCGAACTCGTCGACCTGCCGGTCCAGCTCCCAGCCTGCGTCGCGAAACACCTTGCGCACCAAGGAGAAGCCGTTGCTGTGGAGTCCGCTCGAGCCGAGGGCCAGGACCACGTCGCCGGGTGAGACGCGATCGGGACCCAGCACCGCGGCATACTCCACGACGCCGGTGGCGGCACCCGCCACGTCGTACTCGTCGGGCTCGAGCAGCCCCGGGTGCTCGGCGGTCTCGCCCCCGAGCAGGGCGACGCGCGCCTGCTCGCAGGCCGCGGCGATGCCGGACACGATCGCGGCGACCCGCTCGGGGACGACCTTGCCGGTGGCGATGTAGTCGGTCATGAACAGCGGTTCGGCGCCACACACCACGATGTCGTCGACGACCATGCCGACGAGGTCGAAGCCGATGGTGTCGTGCCGGTCGAGCGCCTGGGCGATGGCGACCTTGGTGCCGACGCCATCGGTGGAGGTGGCCAGGACCGGGCGGGTCATCCGCGCGATCGCCGAGGCGTCGAACAGCCCGGCGAAGCCACCGAGGCCCCCGAGCACCTCCGGGCGGGTGGCGCGGCGGACGCTCGCCTTCATCAGCTCGACGGCCTTGTCACCGGCCTCGACGTCGACTCCGGCGGAGGCGTAGGTGGTGGGCGGCTCGGTCACCGGATCAGCCTAGAGCCAGTGCAGATGGGGGATGACACGGTCGGTAGTGCACGTGGACCATGGCAAACGCAGGGTCCGCGTGGGGAAAGGGTGTCATCGTGACCAGCTCGTACCAGTTCGACCTCCTGCGCACCTACCGCTTCCTGCGGCTGGCCATGGTGCTCCTCGTGCTGCTGCTGTTCGTGGCGGTCGGCCTCTACGTGGCGTCGCGGGGCGCGCTGCTGCAGTCGATCAGCGCGTCCTACTACACACCGGTGCGGGCGGTGTTCGTCTCGAGCCTGTGCGCGATCGGGGCGTGCCTCATCGTCTACCAGGGCAACACCGCGCTCGAGGACGTGCTGCTCAACGGGTCAGGGTTCTTCGCGTTCATCGTCGCCTTCGTGCCCACCCGGCCCGAGGCGCAGTGCGTGCCCAGCGCCATCTCGTCGGACGTGCAGAGCGCCATCCGCAACAACGTCGGGGCGCTGCTGGTCCTTGCCGCGGTCGCCTTCGCCGTGGTCATGTGGATCCAGGTCTTCGCCACGCCCGCCGCCGAGCGTGAGCTGTCCAAGGGGGTCGGCATCGCGATCGGGGTGTCGGTGGCGGCCTTCCTGGTCCTGGCCGGCTTCTACCTGTTCAACCGTGGCGCCTTCATGTGCCACGGCCACGATGGCGCCGCGCTGCTGCTGTTCGTGGGGATCGTCGCGACGGTGTTCATCAACGGCTGGGGACTGGCCCACAAGCAGGCGCGCGAGGACGGCCGGCCGTGGCAGCAGCACCTGTGGAACCGGTACTTCTGGGGGTTCGTCCTCATGGTCGCCTCGATCGTCGCGGTCGTGGTGGCCGGGCCGTGGCAGGGGTGGCTCGACAACTGGGTGTTCTGGCTCGAGGCCCTGCTGATCGGCCAGTTCGCGCTGTTCTGGCTGACCCAGACGATCGAGCTCTGGAACGAGCCGCGCCGTGGCGACCCGCCACCCCCTGAGACCGCCGCGCCCCCCGACTCCGCGATCGATGTAAACGCGCCGGGGATCCCCGGCGAGTCGGCGTCGACCACTGACCTCCCGCCGACCCCGACTCCGCGGTCGATGTAAACGCGCCGGGGATTGCCGGCGAGTCGGCGTCGACCCCGGCACTCAGGAGGCGAGCCGCCGTCCGAAGCGCCGGTGTGCCTCGCAGATCTGGTCCATGAACCGCTGTGGCTCGAGCCGCAAGCCCATCAGGGTCATCCGCAGCACCCGGTCCCCGCCGATGACCAGGGCGTTCTGGCGGAACTGGTCCTCGGTGCCCGCCACCCCCCACTGGTGCTGCGACCCGTCGATCTCGACCGCGAGGTCGAGCCCGTCCCAGAACACGTCGAGGTAGGCCCGCCCGCCCGGCAGCGTTCGCACGGCCTGACGCGCGGGCTCGGGCAAGCCGCGCCCGCGGCACAGCTTCGCGAAGTCGAGCTCACCCAGGCTCTGCGCACCGTCACTGATGTCTCGGGCGATGTCCCAGATGAAGGCCCTGCGGTTGCGGCCCCGGATGGCCGCCACTGCCGCGACGAGCTGGTCACCCGTGATGAGCCGCTGCTGGACTGGCATGACCATGACCAGGGCGGCCTGTCGCTTGCTCCTGGCCCAGTGGGCAGCCCGCACCGCGGCCACCGCAGGCTTCGTGCGGGGCACCCCCGGGCCGAGCACCTCGCCGTCGACCCGACGGATCACCTTGTGCACCACCACCCCTGGCAGCTTCTTCACATTCGCATTGTGGACGACGGAGACGTGCACGAGGTCCTCCTCGAAGTGCCGCAGGCCGGCCCACTGGAGGGCGGTCACCCCATCGAGTGCGGCCACGCCAGGGCCCACCTCCCACGCGGCCCGCCACCCGTCGGCGGCCTCGCCCAGGGCCCAGGTGTGCAGGGCGACGGTCTGGCCGCCGTGGAGCGCCCAGCGACCCATGTCGACCTGCCTTGCCACGGCGTCCCGGTCCCAGCCATGACCACGCAGCTCGGCGCGGGACAACACGCCGTCATGCGACAGGGAGCGCAGCTCGTCGAGCGGCGTGCGGGAAGGACGCTTGGTCATGGATCGAGGGTGGCGCAACCGGGCGATCGGGCCGTCCGGTTGTCCACAGGCCCCCGCGCCGGGGCCGACTCGACTCCTGGGTCGACGCCGACTCGCCGGGGATCGCCGGCGGTTTTACATCGATCGGGGAGAAGGTGGGGAGTGAGTCAGGGGCGGGTGAGGGCGTCCGCGGCACCGCCGCCGAGACCCAGCGAGACGCCGTCGACGTCCACGTCGATCGGCAGCGTCTCGAAGAGGTTCTTGCCGAGTCGCGACTCGTCGGGGAGCTCGACCGGGTAGGAACCGGTGAAGCAGGCGGTGCACAGCGCCGACGCCGGCTGGTCGGTCGCGGCGACCATCCCCTCCTCGGAGATGTACCCGAGCGAGTCGGCCCCGATCGAGGAGCACACCTCCTCGACGCCGATCCCGGTCGCGATCAGCTCGGCCCTGGTGGCGAAGTCGATGCCGTAGAAGCACGGCCAGCGCACCGGTGGCGAGGAGATCCGCACGTGCACCTCGGCGGCACCGGCCTCGCGCAGCATCCGGACCAGCGCCCGCTGGGTGTTCCCGCGCACGATAGAGTCGTCCACCACGACGAGCCGCTTGCCCTTGATCACCTCGCGCAGCGGGTTGAGCTTGAGCCGGATGCCCAGCTGGCGGATCGTCTGCGAGGGCGCGATGAAGGTGCGCCCGACGTAGGAGTTCTTCACCAGCCCCTGGCCGTACGGGATCCCGGACTCCTGGGCGTACCCGATCGCGGCCGGCGTGCCCGACTCTGGCGTCGGCATCACCAGGTCGGCGTCGACCGGGTGCTCGCGCGCCAGGGTGCGCCCCATCTCGACCCGCGCCTCGTGCACCACCCGGCCGCTGATCGTGGTGTCGGGCCGGGCGAGGTAGACGTACTCGAACACGCACCCCTTCGGCTCCGGCGCGGCGAACACCTGCGAGCGCAACCCGTCCTCGTCGACCGCGATGAGCTCCCCCGGCTCCACCTCGCGGATGAACGAGGCACCCACGATGTCCAGCGCGGCCGTCTCGGACGCCACCACCCAGCCGCGCTCGAGTCTCCCGAGGACCAGGGGACGGATCCCGTGCGGATCGCGCGCGGCATACAGGGTGTGCTCGTCCATGAACACGAAGCAGAAGGCGCCCCGCAGCCTGGGCAGCACGTCGAGGGCGGCGGCCTCGAGCGAGCGGTCAGGGTCGTCGGCGAGCAGCGTCGTCACGAGGGCGGTGTCGGTCGTGTTGCCCCGGAGCAGCTCGCCGCCGTCGTTGCCGAACCCCTCCTCCCGCCGGGAGGCCACGAGCTCGCGCAGCTCGGCCGAGTTGATCAGGTTCCCGTTGTGCGCCAGGGCAACCGTGGACTGGTCGTGACCGCCCAGCGTCGGCTGGGCGTTCTCCCAGGTGGACCCGCCCGTCGTGGAGTAGCGGCAGTGGCCGACCGCGACGTGTCCACGCAGCGACGCCAGCGACCGCTCGTCGAACACCTGCGACACCAGTCCCATGTCCTTGTAGACGAGGATCGACCGACCGTCGGAGGTGGCGATGCCCGCCGACTCCTGCCCGCGGTGCTGCAGGGCGTACAGGCCGTAATAGGTGAGCTTGGCGACCTCCTCGCCCGGGGCCCAGACCCCGAAGATCCCGCAGGCGTCCTGCGGCCCCTTCTCGCCGGGGAGCAGGTCGTGGGAGAGCCGTCCGTCGCCGCGTGCCACGTCCCTCAGTGTCCCACAGCGATCAGCGGCGACGGTCCAGCAGCACGGCGAGGAGGGCGGCCACCATCCCGAGCAAGCACGCCCCGAACAGCCCGATGAAGGCGACCGTCGTCCCCCGCGAGTAGCCGCGCACGTCATCGCCGAACAGGGCCAGCCCCGAGCCGATCGCGAAGCCGAGGACGGCGCCAGTCCCGATGAAGGCGGCGAAGTTGGAGTAGCGGTGGATCCGTGGCACGGGGCCACGCTACCCGGGCCTCGGCACCAGTTCGTCAGCGTCACCAGTTCGTGAGCATGGTCAGCGGCGCCATCCGCCGCAGACGGGAGTACGAATGGATGTTGTGGAACGAGCTCCAGCGTCCCGCTCGTGGCCGTATGCCGCGTGCGGCCTGCTCGCCGCGGCCGCCGGCATGGCGGCCGGTCACCTCGTCGCGGCGTTCGTCAACCCCGGGGCCTCACCGGTGGTGGCGGTCGGCTCCGCGGTGGTCGACAGCACGCCGACCCCGGTCAAGGAGTGGGCGGTCCACACATTCGGGACGGCGGACAAGCCGGTCCTGCTCACCGGCGTCTCGGTCGTCACCGTGGTCGCCGCCATCGGGATCGGCCTGCTGGCCCGCCGACGGCCCACCCTCGGCACGGTCCTGCTCGCCGTCCTCGCGGCGCTGGCCGGCGCCGCCGCGCTGACCCGGCCCGCGGCGCTGCCCCAGGACCTCACCCCGAGCGTCGTCGCCGCGCTCGTGGGGATCGTGACCCTGGCCTGGCTTCGCCGCCTCGCCGGCGCGGGACCCGAGACCGCCGGCGCGGAACCCCTGACCGCCGGCGCGGAACCCCCGCCGGACGACGGCGACCCGGCGCCCGGCCTCCCCACCGTCACGCCCTCGCGCCGCACCTTCCTCGCGGCCGGCGCGGGCGTGGCGGCGGGCGCCGTGGCGGCGGGGGCGATCGGCCAGCAGCTCGGGACCCCGCCGACCCTGCCCTCCTCGGTCACCATCCCGCCACCTGCGGAGGCGATCGCGCCGCTACCGACGGGCCTCGAGGCGATGGTCAAGGGGCTCACGCCGTTCCGCACGCCGAACAACAAGTTCTACCGGGTCGACACCGCCCTGGTGATCCCGCGGATCGACGTGGCGGACTGGCACCTCGAGGTGCGCGGCCAGGTCGACCAGCCGTTCACCCTGAGCTTCGAGCAGCTCCTCGCCATGCCGTTGGTGGAGAAGGACATCACCCTCAACTGCGTCAGCAACGAGGTGGGCGGGCCCTACATCAGCTCGACCCGCTTCCTCGGCGTCCGGGTCAGCGACCTGCTCCGCACCGCGCGGCTGCAGGCCGGACCCGACCAGATCCTCAGCGAGTCCACCGACGGCATGTCGATCTCGACGCCGGTCGAGGCGCTGACCGACGACCGCGAGGCCCTCGTCGCCGTGGCAATGGACGGCCGGCCGCTGCCGGCGGCGCACGGTTTCCCGGCCCGGTTGGTGACCCCCGGGCTCTACGGCTATGTCGGCTCGACGAAGTGGCTGGCCCGCCTGACGGCGACGACGTATGCCGCGCGGCAGGCCTACTGGACCCAGCGCGGCTGGGCGGCCCGCACCTCGATCAAGACCCAGTCCCGGATCGACACCCCGGACGACAACGGCAGCTACCCGGTGGGCAAGCTTGCCGTCGCGGGCGTCGCCTGGGCGCAGGGACGGGGCATCAGCAGGGTCGAGGTGCAGGTCGACGACGGGCCGTGGCAACGCGCCACCCTCGGCCCGGACGCCGGCACCGACTACTGGCGGCAGTGGTACCTCGTCTGGGGCGCCACGTCCGGCAAGCACCGGGTCACGGTGCGGGCCACGGACGGCAACGGTGACGTCCAGACCGCCGAGCCGCGCGACTCCTTCCCCTCCGGCGCGACCGGCTACCACTCGATCGGCGTCACCGTCAGCTAGTCCCGGTGCCGCTGCCGGCGTCCCGCCAGCCGCCTGATGCTTGCCGCCTGCCGCTAGCGCAGCGACGCCAGGCGGCCGGCCACCTCATCGAGGGTGCGGTCGCTGCCCGCATAGACCCCGTCGGGGCGGGGCCAGTGGGTGATGACGTCGCTGAAGCCGAGCTCGCGGGCGCGGCCGACCATCTCCACGAACAGCTCGGCGCTCTCCAGCGAGAACCGTGGTGCGCCGTCGAGCGACAGGTAGCGGTCCAGGGGCTGCTCGCGCTGCGCCTCCGCCTCGACGGCGTCGAGCCGCTTGGCCAAGGTCGCGATCCCCTGCCACCAGTCCTCGAGGGTGTCGCCGCCCAGCCCGAACGTTGTCCACCCCTGCCCGTGGGCCGCGGCCAGCCGCAGCGCGCGCGGCCCGTTGGCGGCGATGACGAAGGGGATCCGCGGCTGCTGCAGGGACCCGGGCAGGGTTCGTGCGTCGACCGTCCGGTAGAAGCGGCCGTCGAGGTCGACGTGGTCCTCGCGCAGCAGGTGGTCCAGCGCCTCCACGAACTCGTGGAACCGGTCCACCCGTTCCCGCAGCGGCGGATCCTCGCCGAGGATCCGTGCGTCGAGGTCGCCCCCTGTGCCGAGCCCGCAGATGAGCCGGCCGCGCGAGATGTCTTCCACCGCAAGGAGATCCCGCGCGAAGGCGTAGGGGTGGCGGTAGTTCGGAGAGCTCACGAAGGTGCCCAGCCTGATCCGCTCGGTGACGCCGGCCGCCGCGGTCAGCGTGGGCAGCGCACCGAACCACGGCGAGTCGGGCAGCCCGGCCCAGACGAGGTGGTCGTACGTCCACGCGTGGTCGAACCCCAGCTCCTCGGCACGCCGCCACAGGGGCTCGGCCGCCGACCACCGCTGCTCTGGGAGGATCGTGATGCCGAAGCGCATGCAGTGAGGGTATGCCGCGTGGTCACCACGGCGGGGCCTGTCACCTCGCCCAGCGAGGTGACTGATCGGCATACCAAGGCTGTGTGGCGTGGCACGCTGGGCGCCATGGGCCGGGTGTCCGTCGACGGCGACGAGTTCGGGGGCCACACCCTGCTGCTCGACGGCCACCCGCAGTCCTATGTCGTGCTCGGCGACCCGGAGCTGCTGGTGTTCGGCTACGTCCAGCAGCTGGCCGCCGTGCTGGACGCCCTCCCGCCGGGTCGGCTGGCCGTGACCCACGTCGGGGGCGGGGCGCTGACGCTCGCGCGCTACGTCCAGCACACCAGGCCCGGCTCGCCGCAGGTCGTCCTTGAGCCGGACGCAGCGATGACCGACCTGGTGCGCCGCGAGCTGCCGCTGCCCCGCGGCCACCGGATCCGGGTCCGGCCGGTGGACGGGCGTGGTGGGGTCGCGGCACTCGCTGACGCCTCCGCAGACGTCGTGGTGGTCGACGCCTTTGCCGGCGCCCAGGTGCCCGGATCCCT
>Ga0207674_10008492_pt1 | contig 11861 bp, 9 predicted proteins | sample KBSCornC72_FD_184303 | JGI IMG/M metagenome (GOLD analysis project Ga0207674, IMG submission 184303) | Corn rhizosphere microbial communities from Kellogg Biological Station, Michigan, USA - KBS Corn C7-2 (SPAdes) (version 2) | ecosystem: Host-associated > Plants > Roots > Rhizosphere > Soil ... | reverse complement strand
TAACGGCCTGTACCGCTACACCGCGACCTCGGCCTTCCCCAACGGCGCGTACAACGCGGAGAACTACTGGGTCGACGTCGTCTTCACGACCGGGCCCGACATCACCCCGCCGACGATCTCGGCGGTCCAGGTCTCCTTACTAATTCAGAAAGAGGTCGCGAGTGGGTTGGTGACTGTCACAGTCACGAACAATGTGGGCGTCGTCTCGCTCGGGACTTTGCGAATTGGCGCAGTCGCGCCGGGTCTTTTTGCTGCCAACTCAAACGGCCTGGGCGTTGCCGCAGCCATCGCGCTTCGCATCAAGTTAGACGGGACACAGATCGTCGAGCAAGTCGCCGAGTTCAGTCAGGGACAAAACCAGTTTGTCGCACTGCCGATCGATCCGGGACCGGCCGGCGACAGATTATTTCTGATTCTCTTTGGAACGGGCTGGAGGAATCGAACATCGCTCGCCACCGTAAATCTGCGGGTTGGAGGTATCAATACGCCGGTCTCATTCGCATCCGCGCAAGGCGATTTCGCCGGTCTGGATCAGATCAATGCCGAGCTTCCGCGCAGTCTCGCCGGACGCGGCGACGTTGAGATCACCCTCACGGTGGAAAATAAGCAGGCGAACGTGGTTCGGATGAGCGTTAGGTAGCTAACGATTTTGGATTTTGGATTTTAGATTTTAGATTATTTTAGATTTTGGTTTGGTAGTGAATTCCTGTAATCCAAAATCCAAAATCTAAAATCCAAAATCATTAGACTGACAGTCTACGGCACTCTCACATATAATTGATGCATGAAGAATTTGTGTTTGGTTGTCATCCTGCTGTCGATGGCCCTTAGCGCTGTGGCTGCGCAAACGCCCGGAGGGAAAGAGATGAAGCCCGAGCGCAATCAACTTTTCGATGGCGAATACAACGCCCCGGATTTCCCCCCAGGCATGGAATGGTTGAACACTGATCGGCCGCTCAGTCTGCGTGAACTGCGCGGCAAGATCGTGTTGCTGGACTTCTGGACATACTGCTGCATCAACTGCATGCACGTCATCCCGGACTTGAAAAGGCTCGAAGCGAAGTACGCGGGACGGCTTGTCGTCATCGGCGTGCATTCGGCAAAGTTTACAACCGAGAAAGGGACGGACAATATACGGCAGGCCGTGCTGCGCTACGAGATTGAACACCCTGTTGTCAATGATCACGATTTCGAGGTCTGGCAGCAGTACGCCGCGCAGGCCTGGCCAACTCTGGTACTCATCAATCCAAAGGGAAGGATCGTCGGTAAGTATTCAGGAGAGGGGATCTTCGATCCCTTTGATCGCGTCATCGGCGAGATGGAAACATACTTCCGCGCAAAGGGTGAGCTCGATGAGAAGCCATTGAAGTTCCGCCTCGAAAAGACGCTCGCGCCTCCCAGTCTTCTGAGTTTTCCGGGCAAAGTGCTGGCCGACGAAAGCGGCAACCGCCTTTTCATCAGCGACACGAATCACAATCGCATCATTGTGACCACGCTCGAAGGCGCTGTGGTCGATGTCATCGGCGCCGGAACGATCGGAAATCGTGACGGATCGTTTTCGGAAGCCGAGTTCAATCACCCACAGGGAGTCGCTCTGGACGGAGAAACGCTCTACATATGCGACACGGAAAACCATTTGATCCGTCGCATCGATCTAAAGGCGCGCACGGTCGAGACCTTCGTCGGCACAGGCGCCCAGGCTCGGCAGATGAATGTAGCCGGCGCCGGAAGGGCTGTGGCTCTCAACTCGCCCTGGGATGCGGTCGTGCAGGGTGGGATGCTCTACGTTGCGATGGCCGGGCCGCACCAGTTGTGGGTGATCGATCCAAAGACGCGTGAGGCGCGACCCTATGCCGGCAGCGGACGCGAGAATCATGTCGACGGGCCGCTGCCGCAGTCGGCGCTGGCGCAGCCGAGCGGCATAACGACCGACGGGAAGAGTCTTTTCTTCGCCGACAGCGAAGTGAGTTCGATTCGCGCCGCCGCCTTGCCGCCCGGTGGAGCAGTTACCACTATCGTCGGCAAGGGCCTGTTTGATTACGGTGACGTCGACGGCACGGGCGATACGGTTCGCCTTCAACATCCCCTCGGCGTTGTCTTTGTGGACGGCAAGCTGTATGTGGCTGACACATACAATCACAAGATCAAGCAGATAGAGATCAAGCAGCGCGAAAGCCGGACATTCGCGGGCACGCGCGACCGCGGGTCTCGCGACGGCGAACGGTTGAAGGCACAGTTCAACGAGCCCGGTGGGATCACTGCCACCTCACAGACTCTCCTGGTTGCCGATACAAACAACCACATGATCCGGCGCATCGATCTCAAGAGCGGTCAGGTCTCGACTCTCGAACTGAAGGGCCTTGAGAAGCTGACAGCGCACTCCGTGCGCAAGTTCCGCGGGCGCGTTGTCGATACGCCGAAGCGGGAAATTGGGCCTGGCGCAGGCACGATAGCGCTCTCGTTCGCGCTGCCGGCCGGATTCAAGTTCAATCAGGGAGCGCCGTTCTATGTAGCTTATCAGTCAAGCGATGAGAAGGTTGTGAAAATCACAGCTCCCGAGAAATCGCGCAACTTCACCGAACCGAACTTTCCGATCGAGATACCGTTTGAGGCAGTCATCGGCGCGACGACTGCGACGATAGACGCCGTCATATACTTCTGTAACGACGAAACGCAGAAGCTGTGTCTTGTGGACAGCGTGCGAGTGCAGGTGCCACTGGAAGTCAAAGCGGGGGCGCCTCGGCGAGCGCAGGTTGAGGTTACTGCGAGGGCGAAGGGCGTAAGCGATTAGGATTCAACGCAAGGGCGCAAGGGCGCAAAGACGCAAAGGCCTTTGCGCCTTTGCGCCTTTGCGTTGAATCCTGCATTCGTGGATGATGTCCTTCCCAATGGCAATCAGACTCCTGGCCCTGGATATCGACGGAACGCTTCTGAACCCACGTGGCGAGATAACACCACGGACGCGCAGTGCGCTCGATGAGGTGCAGCGTCGCGGGATACTTGTTGCGCTGGTGACCGGACGCCGTTTCGGCTCAGCGCGTCCTGTCGTGCTGGAGCTTGGACTGAGCGTGCCGCTCGTCTCGCATAACGGTGCGCTGACGAAAAACGTTTCGACTCTGGATACGATTGGCTTTCACCCGCTCGATATCGAGACGGCGCGGGAAGTCATCCGCATCGGGCGCGCTCATGGTACGGATATGATCTGCTGCGATGACCCGAACGGTCTCGGTGTGATGGTGATAGACGGCGTCTCGCCGGAGAATCGGGCGCTTCACCGCTATCTCGATAAATATCGTGATTCTTTGCGTGAGGTTCCTGATCTTCTTGAATACCTGGATCATGCGCCGATTCAGATAATGTTCTCGGGTTCGTGCGATCCGATCGATGATTTCGCCGATCAGCTTCAGCAGCAACTCGATGGACGAATTCAGCTCTTCAAGACGCGTTACCGGTCGGTCGATCTAACGATTCTGGACGCAATCAGCACGACGGCTTCGAAGGGAGCAAGCGTAGACGAGATTGCGCTCAGTTATGGCATCGATTGCGCGGATGTCATGGCCGTCGGAGACAACCACAACGACCTGACAATGCTGCGCCGCGCCGGTGTGGGCGTCGTCATGGCCAATGCCGAGGACGAACTGAAAGCGATGGGATTCGCACTGACCGCGTCGAATGATGATGACGGGGTCGCCATCGCAATAGAAAAATACATTCTGGAAGAAAGACGGTAATAAAAAATGCCTGAACCCGAAGTGGTCGAACGTAATGCGGTCATTGAGACCGAGAAAGGCACGATCAAGTTCGTGCTATACGAAAAGGACGCGCCGATTACGACGGCGAATTTTATCGAGTTGGCCGAACGCGGCTTCTACGATGGACTGACGTTTCATCGCGTCGAGCCGAACTTTGTCATTCAGGGCGGGGATCCAAACGGCAACGGCACCGGTGGATCCGACAAGAAGATAAAACTCGAGGTCAGCCCAACTCTGAAGCACGGCGATGCCGGAGCGGTGGCGATGGCGCGCTCGCAGAGTCCCGACAGCGCCAGCTCGCAGTTCTACATCACACTCGGACCGGCGGCGTTCCTGGATATGAACTACGCTGTGTTCGGTCGCGTTGTAGACGGGCTCGACGTCGTACGGAAGATTCGTATCGGCGATAAGATGACCAGCGTACGAATCGTCAGCGAATAAGAGGGGCCGGCGGCAGAATGCCTCCAGCCCCTCGATGGCGCCGGCTGGCTTACATCTTCTTTTCTCCGGCGGATTTCTTCGCCGGTTTGTACGACGCCGAAATGGTGATGTTATTGGTTACCGTCGCCGCGCCGCACTTCTTTGCGATTCGCGTGACGGCGCCTTTGCTTCCCGGATTCCTGGCTGTGCCGGTGAGCGTGGCCACACCGTTGCTTACCGAAGCGCTTAACCCCTGATCTTTGAGACTCGGTGACGCGGCCAGGCGATCGCTGATGCACTGCTGGATTTCACCGTCGCTTTTCGGGGGCGAGGTATCGGCGCGGGCATTGAGTGAAAACACGGCCAACAATACAAGCTGACAGACGATGAGAATCGTTCTTCTCATAGTTCCTCCTAATGGCTGAAATTTAGAAATTGAGGTTGGCCGAAGATGTGCGGAGCCTTTGTAGCAGATGAGCGCTGTGGAAGGCAAGAGTTATTTTATTGTTATGTACGAACGGCTGCTGTTCGGAATCGCAGCCTTGTGGAATCTCGGCGCCGCCGCAGTTCTTCTCATAAATCCCGAATTCCATCTGGCCCGTCTTGGCATCGTCGACCCTAACGCGCGATGGCTTGCGCGTTCGCTGGCGTCGAGCGCGGCGGCATGGGGAATCGGCTATCTGCTCGTCGCGATCGATGCGCGAAGATTTCGTAGTTTTATCTGGCTTGGCGCGATTTCGAAGACGCTGTTCGCTTTGGTCTCCGTCTTTGGCCTGCTTGCAGGTCAGACGACGCTCGCAGGCGCGTTTCCGGGTTTTGTTGACATGCTGTTTGCAGTGCTATTTCTGGAGCGAATCTGTCGGGGATAAGAAAGGCAAAAGGCAAAAGGCAAAAATCAAAAGGCAAAAGGTAAGAAGGAAGAGGACCCGTTCCTCACTTTTGCCTTTTGATTTTTGCCTTTTGCCTTTTGCCTTTTGCCTTTCACTCCTACTGAACCGAGAGCATCCGATCGAGTGCGATGCGAGCCCACTTCGCCGTGTCTTCATCGACAGTGATCTGGTTCACAACGTTACCGGCGACGAGGTTTTCGAGCGACCACAACAGGTTTTCCGGGGCTATGCGAAACATCGTGGCGCACATGCACAAGTCAGGCGCGAGAAGCGTGATCAATTTGTCCGTATGGCGCTTCGCAAGCCGGTTCACCAGGTTCAGTTCGGTTCCAATCGCCCACTTGCTCCCGGCCGGGGCCTCATCGATTGTCTTGATAATGAACTCGGTCGAGCCATCGAGATCCGACTTCGCGACTACTTCGTAACGGCACTCGGGATGCACCAGTATCTTGATCCCGGGATATTCGGCGCGCCGCTCCTCGACATGCCTCACCTGGAACCGGCCATGCACCGAGCAAAAGCCCCTCCAAAGTATCAGTCGCGCCTGCTCCAGCGCTTCAGGTGTGTTGCCCCCGAGTTCCAGGCGCGGGTCCCAGACAACCATATTCTCAAGCGGGATGCCGAACTTGATACCCGTGTTGCGCCCCAGGTGTTCGTCCGGGAAGAAAAAGAGTTGACGGCGTTCGGCAAGCGCCCACCGGAAGAGCGGCGTCGCATTCGATGACGTGCACACGACGCCGTCATTGCGCCCGCAGAAAGCCTTGATGTTCGCGGCCGAGTTCATATAGGTGATCGGCACGATCGACGTGAGTCCAAGTTCCTGGAGCTGCTCCCAGGCAGTCTCGACTTGCTCGATCTGCGCCATATCCGCCATCGAACAGCCGGCGGCCAGATCAGGGAGGATCACCTTCTGGTGCGGCGCGCTCAACACATCAGCCGACTCGGCCATAAAATGAACGCCGCAAAAAATTATGTATTCCGCTTCACTCCGCCGAGACGCCATCTGCGCCAGTTTGAACGAGTCGCCTGTCACATCGGTATGACAGATGACATCATCGCGCTGGTAGTGATGGCCCAGAATGACTACGCGCGTCCCCAGCGTCGCCCTCGCCCGGCTGATCCGCTCGGAAATCTCCTGCTCGCTCAGATCGACATATTCTTCAAAGGCTCTGATCGGGCTGCGCTCGCGCGCCGTCTTCGACCCTGTCGCCGACATCTCAACAGTGGTTCCCATTACGTCCTCCCGCTGCCAAACGCTCTGCTCCGGACTTAGTGTCAACACTACACTATGTTGCCTAGTGTACATAAGACACTAACTGAATGCAAGTGCGTGGGGGAGATTGGGGAGAGTCACCGGTCGGTGGGTCTGGCGTTGATGCCGAGGGCCTTCATCCGTCGATAAAGGTGGCTGCGGTCGATGTTCATCAGCTCGGCTGTGCGGGAGATGTTTCCGTCCGTCTCTGCAAGCTTACGCGCTATGTACTCCCGCTCGTAGGTTTCTGCGGCTTCCCGGTACGAATCGAAATTATAGCTTGCTGCGAGTGGGGCTTCTCCCGCGAGGATCGGCAGGTCATCGGCCTCGACGACCGGGCGAGCGTTCATGATTATCACGCGCTCGACCGTATTGCGAAGCTCGCGCACGTTTCCCGGCCAGGTGTAGTTCTGCATACGGTCGAGCGCGCCGGCCGAGAATTCCTTCGGAATCCGCTTGTTTGCGCGTGAAAACTCGCGGTTGAAGTGCTCTACGAGCAAAGGCACGTCCTCGAGTCTCTCTCGAAGCGGTGGAAGCTCAAACGGGATGACGTTCAGACGATAGAAAAGATCGACCCGGAAGAGACCGCGCTCGATCTCCGCCTCGAGTCTCTTGTTTGTCGCTGCGATCACGCGCGCATCTACCGTCACTGAATTCTCGGAACCGACCGGCTCGAAGCGTTGTTCCTCCAGCGCTCGGAGGACTTTCGCCTGGGTCTTTGGACCCATGTCGCCGACTTCGTCCAGAAAAATAGTTCCGCCATCCGCCCGCTCGAATTTGCCGCGTCTTGACTGGGTCGCGCCCGTAAACGCGCCTTTGACATGGCCAAAAAGTTGCGACTCGATCAGGTCATCGGGAATTGCCGCGCAGTTGACTTCTATAAACGGACGCAGGCTCCGGGCAGATCTTGCGTGAAGTTCTCTCGCGACGAGCTCCTTGCCGGTCCCGGACTCGCCATAGATCAGGACGCGACCTGTGGTCGGCGCGGCAAATGCAATCTGCTGCCGCAGAGCTCGCATGGGCACCGATTCGCCTATCATCGCGTCGCTGCGTTCCAGCTGTTCCCGTAACTCCGCGTTCGCAAGTTCCAGCTCGCGCTCGTGAATTGCATGCTTCACAGCCAGGAGCGTCTTTTCCAGAGAAAGCGGCTTCTCGATGAAATCGAACGCACCGAGCTTGGTCGCGCGCACGGCTGTCTCTATCTTTCCATGTCCGGAGATCATGATTACGCTCGCATCAGGATACGCGGCTTTAATGCGTTCGAGCGTCTCCAGTCCGTCTATTCCCGGAAGCCATACGTCGAGGAGGATGCATGTATAAAGACGCTCATCGAGAGCACGCAGGCACTCCTCGCCGCTGCCGACTGCGGCTACGACAAAGCCCTCATCTTCGAGGACCCCGCGAAGCGACTGGCGGATGCCGGGTTCATCGTCCACGATGAGTACGGATTGGGCCATCTCAGATTACCCCAGCGGGCTCCAGTTCTTTCGCGGTCGGAAGTTCGAGTATGAAGCGCACGCCGTGCGGCAGATTGTCGACGACGCGGATCCGGCCGTGATGCTCGGCGATAATTCGACTCACGATTGCAAGTCCCAACCCCGTACCGCGCTTTCGCGTCGAGAAATACGGTTCGAAGATGAGCCCTCGGTCGGCAGGCGGAATCCCAGGCCCGTTATCGGAGACGACAAGTTCAACTACGTCACGTTGCATGTCCTCGCGCGTCTCTATCGTGATCTGAGCCTGACAATCGGCGACCGCAAGCGCTTCGGCTGCATTGTCGATAAGGTTGACCAGCACCCGCTTTATCTGTTCGGCATCGGCAAGCACCAGCGGCAACTTCGGCGCGAGCCTGCTCTCGAGCGTGATTCCATCGAAGCGCTCATCGTAAAGCTTGATCGCGCCCGCGGCGATTTCATTCAACGACGCAGGCTCCGGTCTGGCCGAAGGCAGTCGGGCAAAGCTCGAGAACTCATCAACCATACGCTGTAGCGTCGCGACTTCAGCGCCGATAAGCGCCGTGCACTCGCGGACAAGTTCGGACTGACGTTCGTCAAGTCTCGCGCGCGCGCTCACTTCAGAGGGCGTCTGGGCGTTCGGTGCGAGCAGATTCTTCGCGAGCCGTTCGGCCGAAAGACGAATCGGCGTCAGTGGATTCTTGATTTCGTGCGCCATCCGCCGCGCGACTTCGCTCCACGCGGCGCGTCTCTGCGCCTCGATCAATTCCGTCAGGTCTTCGATCACGATCACAGTGCCACGCGCCTGCCCGTCCGGATCGTGAAACGCCGTAACAGTGACGGCAGCGTCAAGCTTAACCTGATTGGCGAGCGTGAAATGGACTTCGCGTGTGAGCGACCTTAGCCGCGCCGCGCGCCGGATCATCCGTCGCAGTTCCTCGCGCTGCTCTTCCGGCAGCAACGCACCGATTTCAACCCCCGCAGACGACGAGCCTTCGATACGAAGCAGTCCGATCGCCGCCGTGTTTATGGTCGTTACGCGACCGCTTTCATCGAGCGAGACGACGCCTGCAGAAAGGCTTTCAAGCACCGCTTCAGTATATCGGCGGCGAAAGTCGAGCGCGGCATTGCTGGCCTGCAACTCCGACGCCGACTCTTCGAGCCGCCGCCGGTTTTCCCCGAGTTCAGCGGTCATCTCGTTGAATGACTGCGCGAGTGCAGCCAGTTCGTCATCGCTCGTGATTTCGGCGCGAAAGGTAAGGTCGCCGCGTCTGATTCGTTCAGTCGCCATCGCAAGTTGTTGGACGGGCACCGCGATTGTCCGTGCGACGTAAAGCGCCATCCATGTCGCAATGAAGAGCACGAGCAGTGTAATGAGGGCGAGCGCCAGCAGGGCGTTCTGTTTGTAGAGTCTCTGGTTCCCTTTGAGCCGGTCGTATTCGAGATCCTGCCGGTTGATTTCATTCGCGCGCTCGGCAAGCTCGGGCGGGACCTGGCGCGCTATGACCAGCCAGCCGCCGCTATCGACCGGCGCTGCCGCGATGAGCTGGACCGGTTTCAGTTCTTCACTCACCTGGTCGGCGAAGACCTCACCCCGTTCGGCTGCCTCGCGCGCCCGTTGCCACACGCCCGCAAACTCTTTACCGAGGTTCTGCTGGTCGTCAGCTGCCCTGTGCGCAGCGAGGCCGCCGTCGGGACGGTAAAGCTCAGCTCGGACGAGCGCCTGTGTTTCGAACTCCTCCGCGAGGGTAGCGTGCATCTGCGTTTCTTCGGTCCGCGCAGCGAGCCTCGCCAGCGTCACCGCAGTGCGGCGCAAGTCCTCCTCCTTGTCCGCCACATAGGCCGCCTGGATCTCACGCGCATTCTTGACCATCATACTTGCCGGAAGGCTAAACCATTTGTCGACGCTGCGATTGATCAATCCATAGGTGGCCATGAAAAGGAACAGCACAGGGAGCAGTGAGAGCGCGACGAACGATAGGACCATGCGAGTCTTGAATCGCGCCCCAAGACGCAGCTCCCGCCGCTCGCGCCGCAGCTTGATCAGATTGCGGACGAGGACCATCAACAACACCAGGAAGGCAAGGAAGTTTATTGTCGAGAGGGCATAAAGAATCAGCGTTTCACTTGCCGTTGTGGGCGACAGCCACGGAAGCGTATTGAACGAGACCTGAATAACGAGGAGCGCGAACAGCAACGCCGTTCCGGTCGCGAGCAGACTGAACCGCACCCAACGTCGAGTGAGGCTGTATCTCGAGACATGTCGTTCAGAGGATTTCGGCATTTCTGGAAGCTGTAAGTTCAAAGAGGATTCTAACAAAGCGCTTCGATCAGGCGCAATTGACGGGGCCGGTGCAACCCCGGGCCGACATTGGTCATCTCACTCTTCCCCCATTGTAATCACGGAGCCGAAGCTTGTTTTGATCAGGATGATGGTGTAGATCTGAAATGACCCCCTCCCTCAAGCAGACAGGTGAAGGAGGCGAATCAAATGGAGGCAGTAATGAAGAGTCGTAATCACCGTATTGGCGCAGTGCTGGCAGGAGCCATTTTGCTGCTTCTGACGATGCCCTCGGCGTCGTTTGCCCAGAAGGCGCGGCCAAAGGCGGTGTCGAAGAAAACGACCGCGGCAGCGTATCATCATGCATACGAACACGGTTACCGCGCAGGCTACGAAGACGGCTTTGGGACTGGGAAAACGGCTGTCGGAACTCGGCAGGAACGCGATTTTCAGAAGAACGATTCGTACAATCGCGCTGACCGCACGTACCAGCAACGGATGGGGACGTACATCGAGTATCAGGAGGGTTACCGCTACGGGTTCGAACTCGGGTACGGTGACGGCTACTTCGGTCGTTCCTATACAACGGCTATTCCGGCGAATCTTGGATTGGTCGTAACAGCGAACATTAATGCCTCCCAGGCCGCGGCGCGCTCAGTTGCTGTCGATGACCGTCGGCAACCGGTTTCAGCCGATGACCGTCGTCAGACAGAAGCGCAACAACCGCAGGAGCAACAGACGGCGGTTGGCGAGCGAACTCGCGCGCGTGAGGTTTCCGTACCAGGCGACGTGCGGATGAAGATAAGGCTCAATTCCAGGATCAGCACAAAGGACAATCGTGAAGGCGATCAGTTCACCGCAACTGTGCTCGACCCGAGCACTTACGCTGATGCTGAGGTGCTCGGCCACATAGCGAAGCTCAAAAAGTCGGGCAGCGCCACCGGCAAGACGGAACTCTCTCTCGCCTTCGACGAGATCAGGTTTAGCGATGGGCGCACGATGGCGCTCGACGCCCAGGTCGAGAGGGTTTACGAGAGTGAGAAGGTCAGCACCGTAGACGATGAGGGCAACGTCGAGTCCAGCAACCGGACCAAGGATACAACTATTCGCACTGGCGGTGGTGCGGCGCTCGGCGCGATCATCGGAGCCATTGCCGGGGGCGGAAAAGGCGCGGCGATAGGCGCGGTGATTGGAGCCGGAGTGGGCGCCGGTTCGGTCTACATTGAGGGAGGCAAGGTTCTCACGCTTGAGCCGGGAACCGAAATGCTTATTCGCACAGCGGCACCTGAAAGGTCCTCGAGCAGCCGGGAAAAGCACTAAAGCCGCAACCGCGATTTAACGCAAGGGCGCAAAGACGCAAAGACGCAAAGATTGTGCACCGTTGCGCCTTTGCGCCGTTGCGCCTTTGCGTTGATAACGATGATCACTCTTCTGACCGATTTCGGCGCCGCCGACTATTTTGTGGCCGCCGTCAAGGGCGCCATCCTGACTACGGACCCAGCGGCGCAGATCATCGACATCACGCATGAGATCCCGCCTCAGGACATCGCGTCGGCAGCCTTTACGCTCGGCGCGTGCTTTCGCGATTTCCCGAAAAATACGGTTCATTTGGCTGTAGTCGATCCCGGTGTGGGCTCGACGCGAAGACCAATCGTCGTAGAGGCGGCAGGACAGTTCTTCGTCGGGCCCGACAACGGTATTTTCAGCTACATCTATGCACACACGTCCGACGCACGGGTTTTTCACGCAACGCGCTCGGAGATGTTTGGGCGACAGGTGGGCGCTACTTTTCATGCGCGTGATGTTTTTGCG
>Ga0207674_10008485_pt1 | contig 11865 bp, 7 predicted proteins | sample KBSCornC72_FD_184303 | JGI IMG/M metagenome (GOLD analysis project Ga0207674, IMG submission 184303) | Corn rhizosphere microbial communities from Kellogg Biological Station, Michigan, USA - KBS Corn C7-2 (SPAdes) (version 2) | ecosystem: Host-associated > Plants > Roots > Rhizosphere > Soil ... | reverse complement strand
GTTCCATCCTGCCCAAGATACGCTACGGCATGCGTCGCGCGCCTGGTGCCATTGGCCCGCGCCCCGGCATCCCGGGTGCCGGGATACCGGGCATGCCGGCACCCGGATCCCCGGCGGGTATGGCCATGCCCGGTGTAGGCATGGCGATTCCCGGGCCTGCGATGCCTGGCATGGGGATGCCTGGCGTCGGAATGCCCGGTGTCGGAATACCCGGCGCGGGAATGTCTGGCGTAGGAATGCCCGGTGCCGGCGCGATGGATGGTGGCTACGCGGCCGAAGGATCAGGTGGAGGCGAGCAGGATTTCTTCGCAGTACTGCAAGGTCTGATGGCCGTGAATGCGCAAGCCGCGTACGGCGGCGGTGTAGGCCTTGGCGGCGGAGGCTCTGTGCTCGGTTCAGGACCTGGCGAGGGTGGGGTTGCGAGGGCAGGCGGCACGATACAAATCCCCGGTTTCCCGCCCATCGTGGGCGTCCCCGGCGGCTCCGGCGGAATCGCCGGTGTTGGTGGCGTTCCTGGTGCGGCCGGCGCAGCGGGCGTTGCTGGCGTGGGTGTCCCCGGCACAAGTGGCGTAGTCGGCGGCATCGGAGGTATTGCGGGTGGCGGCGTGGCAGGTGGCCTTGCAGGCGTTGGTGGAGTCCCCGGCGGCGTGGTCGGTGTAGCGGGCGTGCCCGGAGGCGTTGTGCCGCGGCTGCTGCAAGGCGCAGAACTGATCGGCTCGCTCACACGTTTGCAGCACGGCGACTTCGGCGCCATTCCCAACGCTCCGGCATCGTTCGACGCGGAGGCGCTCAGCTCAGGCAAGACCAACGTCGTGCGCGAGCTCAAGTCGACCGAGCTCGGAAAAAGCGTCGACCAGACCGACGGCATGACCATCGACATCGTCGCGATGCTGTTCGATCAGATCTTCGGCGATCCGCGCGTGCCGCAAGCTCTCAAAGCCTTGATCGGCCGGCTGCAGATTCCGGTCGTCAAGGTCGCCGTGCTCGACAAGAAATTCTTCTCGAAGAAGTCGCATCCTGCGCGTCGCATGCTCGACACCATCGGCGAGTTCGCTGTCGGCCTGGACGAGAAGTTCGACGAGACCTCGCCGGTCTACAAGAAGCTCGAAGGGATCATCCAGAAGGTGATCCAGGATTTCGTCGACGACATCGACATTTTCGAGACGCTGCAGAGCGAGCTGCTGGCGCTGATCCGCGAGGAGAACGTGCGCGCCGAGCAGGCTGCGAAGGAAGCGGCGCGCAAGATCGCATACATGGAGCGCCTGGAAGTCGGCAAGGCGATCGCGGAGTTCGAGATCAAGAAGCGCGCCGAGGCAACGCGCATGCCGCAGCTCGTGTTGAAGCTTCTGGCCGACGAGTGGGTCAAGTTCCTTCTGCTCGCACACGCGCGCCACGGCAAGGACAGTGAGGCGTGGAAGAGCGCGCTCGAAACCATGGACCTCCTGATCTGGAGCGCCAATCAAAAGCCATCGGTCGAGGATCGCCGCAAGCTCGCGACCATGCTGCCGGGCCTGCTCAAACGGCTGCAGGCCGGGCTGCAGGCAGCCGGAACCGAGCCCGAAATCCGCCAGGTGTTCTTTTCCAAGCTGATGCGCCTGCACACCAAGGTGATCAGCGGTGCAGCTCCGGCGGCGCCCGTGCCACCGCGGGCTGCCGTGGTGCCGACGCTCACCGAAGCGGTGGCGCCTGCCTCCGGCCCTGAGCATCCCAAGGCAAGCGCTCCGAGCACCACGGAAACCGTGCGCCCCGAGGATTTGTCGGGCCTGCAGCCTCCGCCGCTGCCGACGATCGACTTGGCAAACCCGCACACTGTCGAGCAAGGTTCATCGGAGGCAGCTCCGAGCGAGCAGAAGGTGGCGGCACAACCCATCTCGGCGATGCCGGCGCGCGAACCGGAAATCGACGAGGATGCCGCGCCGGCCACTGCTGCTCCGGAATTTTCCAACCTCACGATCCGCAATCCGTTCGGTGACGGCGACATCGAGGTCGAAGAGATCAGCCTTTCGGATCTGCCCGGCGTGCCGGAGCTGCAGGCCGCGGGCGGAGGCGGCGGAGCGAAGCCGACCGATCAGCACAGCCAGTCCGTCACCAGCCTCAAAAACGGCGACTGGCTCGAGTTCCGCGACGACGATGACAACCGCACACAGGCCAAGCTGTCCTACATCAGTCCGCTCAAGGGCACTTACCTGTTCGTCAATCGCCAGGGCATAAAGGTCGGCGAATATTCTCTGTACGAGCTGGCGCGCGAGTTCCGTACCGGACGTGCGGTGCTGCTCGAAGCGGTCCCGCTGTTCGATCGCGCGATGAGCAGCCTGGTGGGAGCGCTGAAGAAGAAGTAGCCGCCAACCATCTGCGGCGCGCTGCGACAGAACTGCCTCACCGATGCCGTAGAATACGGCCGGTGCCAAAGGCCGTATCACCTCACGTCCCAACGCTTCCGCCTCTGCTGCACGGGGAAGTCGTCGCCACTCACGGGCGGCACTACCTGGTCGACGTCGGCGCGGGCGAAATCCTGACCTGCTTTCCACGCGGCAAGCGCAGCCTGGTCGCGTGCGGAGACCGTGTGGAAGTCGTCCGCACCGCCACCGGTCAAGCCGTCATCGAAGCCGTCGATCCACGCCGCGCACTGCTGTACCGGTCCGACCCGTATCGCCAGAAACTGATCGCCGCCAACGTCACGCAGATGGTCATCGTGCTGGCGGTGGTCCCATCGTTCTACGAAGAGCTGTTGAATCGGTGCCTTGTGGCGGCGGAGCACCAGGACATCCGCGCGCTGATCGTCCTCAACAAGTTCGATCTGACCGACGCAAGCACCGCTGCCTACACCTCCCTTGCGCTGTACCAGCAGCTCGGTTATACGGTCCTGCCGCTGGTGGCGAAGCGCGACGTGAGTCCGCTGCGGTCGCACCTCGAAGGTCAATTCTCTGTGCTGGTCGGCCAGTCCGGTATGGGCAAATCGACCATCATCAACGCTCTTATTCCGAACGCGCGCGCGGCGATCGGCGATGTTTCAGTTGCGCTCGATTCAGGACGGCACACGACGACACACGCGAGCCTGCACCGCTTGGATGAACGCAGCGCCCTCATCGATTCGCCCGGCATGCAGGAGTTCGGCCTGCAGCACTTGAGCCAGAGCGATATTGCCGCCGCGTTCGTGGAGTTTCGGGCGTATCTCGGACACTGCCGCTTCAACGACTGCCGTCACATGAGCGAGCCTGGCTGCGCGGTCAGCGCAGCATCTGCCGAAGGGAAGATCAGTAGTCGGCGGCTGGAGTCGTATCGGCGGATCGTGTCGGATCTGCGCAAAGCGAAAAGCTACTAGAGCCGATCACTCACCGCCAAGACGCCAAGAGCGCCAAGAAGAGCAACTTCAAACTGCCTATTCTTGCCGGCCAAGAACGATGGATCTGGTAGCAGCTGGCGAAGCGAAGGCGAACGCTATCTTCACCCTTGGCGCTCTTGGCGGTTCAAGCAGTGCCGCTGAGATCAAGTGCCGACCCACCGCGCAATCGTCAACAGCAGCAGCACGATCATCCAGATCACCAGCGTGCGCCAGATCAGGCCGGCTGCGCTCTGCATGTAATTGCCGTCCGGATCGTCTCCGGTGCCGAGCTCCGAACGAAAATTGACGCCGCCTTCTTTCGACAAAGGACCGCCGAGGCGCACGTCGAGCGCACCCGCGCCGCTCGCGAGAATCACACCGGTGCTCTGATCGGGCCAGGTCTGCGCCTGCGCGCGCCAGCATGCCATCGCATCCTCGAAGTCACCGGCGATGGCAAAGCCGATCGCGGTAAGCCGCAACGGCACCCAATCCAGCACGTAGAAAGCCTTGGCGGAAAAGCGGCCGAACGCACCGAACTCTTCGTCAGTGCGGCGACCCCATTTTTCCGCGAGGACGCTGGACAGCTTGTAGAGGACCGCGCCGGCGGGTCCGGGCAAGACGACGAACCACGCAATCACCGCCAGCAGATCCCGATGCGCCCGCACGAATGCCGTCTCGATCGCTGCGCGCGAGATCTCGCTCTCACTCCATTCGGTCGCCGCCTCTCCGCGCCAGCGCGTCACGAGGGCGCGTGCCTTGTCGAGCTCGCCGGCACGCAGCGCATCGGCGATGGCCGAGTAGTCTTGCATGCTGCGCCTGAAGCTGATGCAGACGTAGAGCACCGCGATATCCCAGACCCACGCGATCACAGGGTTGAGTGCATCCAGCAGGTAGTGGCCGATCAGCACGATCGCCATCCATGGCAAGACGCCGAGCAGCCAGCCCACCGTGCCGTGCAAGGGCTGGCCTGCGTTCAGATCACGCGAGAGCCGGTTCGCATAGCGCACGAACCACAGCTCGAAAACGCTGGGGTGAGGAAGCGGGCGCACCTGCTCGAGCAAGAGCGCCACCAGTACCGAAAAAAAAGACATCGCCGCAATCGAAAGTGGACGCAGCTGCATCCTGGGGATACCGCCGCTGCGGGGCTATTGTAAGTGATTGAGCGGCTTCCGGTTGCGAACGCAGAGAGCGGCCGAGCGCGTCGCTCAGTTGGTGAGCCGCATGTAGAGCATCGGCAGCTTTTCGGGCAGGCGGCGCAGGTGATCGAGCACCAGGTAATTGCGCGCCCCGAAGATTCTCTTCACGTAGTCGTCGGCACTCGGATCCAGACTGATGCAGAAGGTCGCGACACCGTAGCGCGTCTGCTCCTCGACGGCGCGTTTAGCGTCGAACACCAGATACTTGCGGTCGTGCACATCGATGTCGTGCGGCTCACCATCGGTGACCAGCAGGATCAGCTTGCGCGCCACCCGGCGAAAGCGCAGAAAGTGCCCAGCGTGCCGGAACGCGGTCCCCATGCGTGTAGAGAGCTGCCCGGTCATGCCGGCCAGGCGCGCGCGCGCCAACTCGCTGTACGGCTCGTCGAAATCCTTGAAGCGGTAGTACTCGATCTCATGACGGCCGTTGGAGTCGAAGCCGTGGATCGCGAAACTGTCGCCGATCTTGTCCATCGCATCGGCCACCAGGGCGGTCGCTTCACGTGCGAGGTTGAGCACCGTGGTTCCCGCGCTCGGCACATAGTCGTTGGTCGACTGGGACAGATCGAGCAGCAACAGCACCGCGAGGTCCCGGCTGCTCTTGCCCTGCCGCTGATGCACACGCGGATCGGGCGCGCGTCCCGAGCGCAGATCGACGGTCGCGCTGATGGCCGCATCGAGATCCAGCTTGTCGCCTTCCAGTTGCTTGCGCAACCGCACCGGTCGCTGGATCTGCGCAGCCTTGATCAGAGTCGTCAGCCGGTTGACCGTGTCCTGATTGCGCAGCAGCACTTCGTCGATCTTGTACGCGTCGCCCAGACGCGCCTGCTTCTCGAGCAACGTGCACCACGAGGGACGATCGAGACCGATCGCGTAGTCCCACTCGTCGTAGTGATAAGGTTGCGCCAAAGCCTCTTCGATCGCCTGCTGCTCATCCGGGGATGCGGCCTCCGTCTGCACGCTTTCCTCGTCCGCGCTCTCGCCGCCGCTGCGCTCCATTTCCATCTCGGCCGGCTCGGCGCCTTCCTGCGCCTGCAGGTTGACGGCCTGGTACATCACCTCCTGGTCGTCGGACTGCTGCTGTCCCGCATCGCCGAAATCCCACAGGAAGAGGTTGTCGTCGCGGTACAGAGGCTCGACCAGGTAGGTCTTGAAGTTGAACTGCACCCGCATCTGCCCGAGATCGTTGCCGAGCAGATTGCCGATCGCGCGACTCATTTGCGGATCGGAAAAGTTCGCGGCCCGCTCGGCGAACATCGCACGGCCTTTCGCGACCCACGGATTGTCGTCTTCGTAGAGTGGGTCGATGAGGCCGCGCGCGAGCCGCGCCATCAGCGAGACGGCGCTGACCGTGAAGCTCGGCAGCGCGATATGGAATGTCCGCCACAGTCTGCGCAGGCCGGGCATTTCGCGCATCGCCAGCTCTTCGACACGCGCATCCTCGATCAGCGAAACCAGCGCGACCTGTATCGGCCTCAGCTGACGCAGAGGAAAGCGCTCCGTCGAATACATCAGATGCGCCGCGGCGTGAGCAGCGGCTGCACGGTACAGGGTCAGCCCATCCACGCCGGGGAACACATCGAACGTCTGCGGCATGCGCACGACACCATCGACGATCGAAACACGCCTGCCTTTTTTTCCACCACCGTCGTGAAGGGCCGTCGGTGCTGAACCGGCACGTAGATCCATCGGGCGTCCCCACAGCGCGCGCAGATAGAAGCCGAGGCGCCGCTCGACTTCCGTGAGCAGCACGCCTTCGCTCGCTGCACGCAGAATCGCGCGCGCATCCTGACTTTCGAGCCGGAACCAGGCGTCCTGGGCGCTCGCGTCGCTGACGTGTCCTTGCACACCCAGCATCGCCCAGCGCCTGAGGCCGTCGACGGACATCTGCTCGAGGAGCGGGCCGATTCGTTCGAACAAGTCGGACAGACCGCGCGGAGCAAGGGCCGTGATCTCATCGACCACGTCCAGAAAGGCGAGCAGCGTGTCGGCCGTGATCAAACGGCGTGCGACAGTCGGCAGCGCCGAGAGAAACGCGTCGGCGGCGCGGCCGTCGGCGTGCGTTGCGACCGATACCGCGGTCGCGATGGTATGCGCCAGCACGGGATCGCCGCCTTGCTTCGCGACCGCCGGAACCGTGCGCAGATAACTGACGAGCGGCGCGAGGCCGACGCCAGCTCCAACCAAGCGATGCGCGCCCTCGAGCCAGATGGCCAATGACCCTTCGGGCAGATGCCGCGCGGCCTCCGGCCAGGCAGCACGGATCAGCTCGCGCGTCTCCGGGGCGAACCCAGTCAGGTCGGGGGAATATTCAGCACCAGCGGATTGCACGGCAAACCCGGACTAACCACGGGGACACTTAAGAGCACCGAGAAAGTCAAAACAGATTCCGAACCGCCAAGACGCCAAGAGCGCCAAGGAAATCCACTTCCAGATTACGTTCTCAACGAGCACTTTTCAGTCCGCTCACGAATAGACATTGCAGTTCTTGGCGTCTCTTGGCGTCTTGGTGGTTCAGATTTCCACTGTTGTTTTGGAGTTTCGCGGTGCTCTTGAGTGTCTCCGTGGTCAAAAGAAGGTCTTGACCGCAGCGTCCAGCGCATCGCGAATATCCGGATCGTCCGTGATCGGTCGCACCAGCGTCACGCTGCACGCCGGCACGGGATCCACACCCTGCGCGATCAACGAACCGGCGTAGATCAGCATGCGCGTCGAAATGCCCTCGTCCAGCCCGTGTCCTTTGAGGTTGCGCGCGCGCTCGCCGATGCTCACGAGCCGGCCGGCAATGTCGGGGGAGGCGCCGGATTCATGCGCCACGATCTCGATCTCGACGCTGCGCGACGGCCAGCTGAAGTCGAGCGCTCCGAACCTCTGCTTGGTCGACTGCTTGAGGTCCTTCATGATGTTCTGGTAGCCCGGGTTGTACGAGATCACGAGCTGAAAGTCAGGGTGCGCATGCACGAGCTCGCCCTTCTTCTCGAGCGGCAGCATGCGCCGCGCGTCGGTCAGTGGATGGATCACCACCGTTGTATCTTGACGCGCCTCGACCACTTCGTCGAGATAGCAGATCGCGCCGTAGCGAACCGCTATCGTCAACGGACCATCCTGCCAGCGAGTGCCCTCGGCATCGAGCAGGTGGCGCCCCACGAGATCGGATGCGGTCATGTCCTCGTGGCAGGCAATCGTGACGAGCGGCTTGCCGAGCTTCCACGCCATGTACTCGACGAAGCGCGTCTTGCCGCACCCGGTCGGGCCTTTCAGCATCATCGGCATGCGCACCGCGTACGCTGCCTCGTACAGCTCGATCTCTTTGCCGGTCGCGCGATAGTATGGCTCGGTCTCGATGAGATATTGGCTGATCAGATCGTCGGCCGGATGTCTGTCCATGGCATTCATCTTGAGGTTGAGGTAACTATTATCTCGCACCTGCTCATTGAGCGCCCGATCACTTGCGCCGTGCGGACGGCGGGGCACCAAGCAACAACATGCGCGCTGCTTTCCACGCCGCATGCAGAGCCGCACGCAATGCCGCGGCGTCCATCGCCAGCACGCGCACCACCGCCCCACAGTTGTTCGGCAGCGTCGAGACGCCCGCGTACACGTTCTCGGCGATGGGCAGTTCTTCTCGTATGGCTTCAATGAGCTTCTCGCTCGAGGTGCCACGGCGCAACACGACAAAGCTGCCGTGGCAGCGATGGGAGCCGTTCACGCCAGGCAGCGCGCGCGCGAGCAACTCGCCGGTGACGACGCAGCGATCGCACGCAAGCAGACGTCCATCGAGCGACTCGACGGTCCATTCGCTGCGCAGCCGTTTGAACGCGCGCGGCGGTCCGGCACCTTGCGGGTCATGGGCCAACAAGGTATCCCACGCCAGCACAGTTGCATCATCGTCGAGGCCAATGTGCAGACGGCTCGACAGACCAGCACCCGGAAACATGATCAGCGGGTCGGGGAGGTACTCGAGATAGCTTCCGGCTTCGGCACACACGCGGACCTCTTGCGCTGCCTCCCCCGTCTCCATGCTGTGGACGATCGTGGAGGCCGACGTCGTGACATGAGCTCGCGCGCCCGGAGCCGCCGAAATGCTCCAGCGCAGATCGTCGTGCTCGAAGATCCCGCCGGAGCAGGACTGTACATAGACGGTGGCCATCCCTTGCGGATCGCCCGCCATGTTGAGACAGCGCCCGACGTGAAACGGATAGCCGGCGCGTTGCGTCTCGAGCCAAGTACGTCCGTCTGGCTCGGCCGCGAAGCGAAGATCGACCTGCGCGCGCGAATTCTCGGGACGGAGCGCAGGCACATCGCCCGGCAATAGACGATCGCCGCTCATCAGTCGAACAGGACCTGCGCCGCGATCTTCTCGACCACCGCGTCGACGCCGTCGCCCGTCGCGCAGTTGGTGAGCAGCACCGGGCGACCGGAGCGCACCTGATCGGCCTCACGGACCATGCGTTGCAAATCGGTTCGCACGTAAGGCGCGAGATCGGTCTTGTTGATCACCAGCAGGTCGGACTGCAGAACGCCGAGACCTTTCTTGCGCGGGATATCGTCGCCGCCGGCCACATCGATCACGAACAGCCAGTAGTCGACCAGATCGAGCGAGAACGTCGACGCGAGATTGTCGCCGCCGCTTTCGATGAGGATCAGATCGAGCGCACCGAACTTGGCTTCGAGCTCGTCCGCGGCCTGGATGTTCAGCGTCGGATCTTCGCGGATCGCGGTGTGCGGGCACGCGCCGGTCTCCACCGCGATCACGCGCTCCGGGTCGATCAGACCGCTGCGCTTGACGCGCTCGGCGTCTTCCTTCGTCGCAACGTCGTTCGTGATGACCGCGAGGTTGGTTCCGCGCCGGATGAAGCGGGGGATCAGCTGCTCGAGCAATGCAGTCTTCCCGGAGCCGACCGGACCACCGATGCCGACGCGCGCGGCGCCGGGATGGGTGCGGGGGTGCGGAGAGCTGATGGCCTTGTTGAGGATGTCGTTCATAAAAGATCGTGCCTTCGGTCGCTGGTGAAGGGCGAAGGGTAAAGGGTAAACACCCCCTCCCTGACCCTCCCCCTTGTCAAAGGGGGAGGGTGCAAGCCTACCGTTCGCCCAAGCGTCGTAGCGTCAGCAAAGGAGTCGAGTAGCAGGTCAAGTTGACCGTTCGTCCTGAGCGTCGCAGCGGAGCTGCAGAGTCGAAGGACCGTCGGCTCAAGGTGCTTCGACTCTGCGACTTCGTCGCGGAGTTTATCCTGAGCGTCAGTCGAAGGGCTCAGCACGAACGGTAACTTTTTCGTTCCCGCATTTCCACTCTTCACGCTTCACGCTTCACCCTTCACTGTTGCGCGTCAGCGCAACATATACCGCTGCGCAAGCGGCACCACTTTCGCCGGCTCACAGGAGATCACTTTGCCGTCGATCATCACGTCGAAGGTCTGCGGATTCACCGTGATGTTCGGGCACGCGTCGTTGTGCAGCATGTGTTTCTTGGTCAGCTTGCGTGTCCCCTTGGCCGGCAGGCATTGTTTGACCAGCCCGAGTCTGCTTTGGAGCCCAGCATCGACTGCAAGCTGGTTCACGAAGTTCACCGACAGATTGTTCTTCGCCATTCCAAACGCGCCCCACTGTGGACGCATCAACAACGGTTCGCACGTCATTAGCGACGCAGCCGAGTCACCCATCGCCGACCAGACGATGAAGCCGCTCTTCACCACGAGCTCGGGCTTGATGCCGAAGAAGCCGGGCCGCCATAGAACGATATCGGCCAGCTTGCCGCTCTCCAGCGAGCCGATATAGGCATCGATGCCGAACGTGCGCGCTGCGTTGATCGTGTACTTTGCGACGTAGCGCTTGATGCGCTCGTTGTCGCCGATGCGCGTTCTTTCTTCGGGCAAGCGGCCGCGCTGATCTTTCATCTTCGACGCGAGCTGCCAGGTGCGGCAGATCACCTCGTTGATGCGGCCCATGCCTTGACTGTCCGAACCGAGCATCGAGATCGCGCCGATGTCGTGCAGCACGTCCTCGGCCGCGATGGTCTGCGCGCGGATGCGCGATTCCGCGAATGCGACGTCCTCGGGCACCGCCGGGTTCAGGTGATGGCACACCATGATCATGTCGAGGTGCTCATCGAACGTATTGACCGTGTACGGATTGGTCGGATTCGTCGACGACGGCAGGCAGTGCATCTGGCCCGCGACCGCGATGATATCCGGCGCGTGGCCCCCGCCGGCGCCTTCGGTGTGATACATGTGGATCGTGCGGCCGTTGATCGCCGCCAGCGTGTCCTCCAGGAAGCCCGACTCGTTCAGCGTGTCGGTATGGAGTTGAACCTGGAAGTCGAGATCGTCGGCGACTGCCAGGCAGGTATCGATGACGGCCGGCATCGCGCCCCAGTCCTCGTGGATCTTCAGTCCCAGGCAGCCGCCCGAAAGCTGGTCGATCAGAGAACGCGGCTTCGACGAATTGCCGCGCCCGAGAAAGCCGAAGTTCATCGGCCAATGCTCCGACGCCTGCAGCATCTTTCCGACGTTCCATTCGCCGCCGCAGTCGATACCGACGGTAATCGGGCCAAGCGAGCCGCCGATCATCGTCGTCAGCCCCGACGCAATGGCGTGCTCGACCAGTTGGGCGCTGTCGAAGTGCACGTGGACATCGATTCCGCCTGGCGTGGCGATCAACCCCTCGGCATCGCGCACGGTCGTGGCTGCGCCGCAGATCAACCTCGGATGCACGCCATCCATTGTGGCTGGATTGCCGGCCTTGCCGATCGCCACGATCTTCCCATCCTTGATGCCGATGTCGCCTTTTACGATGCCGAGCACCGGATCGATGATGACCGCGTTGCTGATCAGCATGTCGAGGGCGCCCTGCGCGCTGTCGTAGCCCGGCGTGAGGCCGAGGCCGTCGCGCAGCGTCTTGCCGCCGCCGTGCAGGCATTCGTCGCCTGGGACCGCGTAATCGTGCTCGATCTCGGCGATCAGAGAGGTGTCGCCGAGGCGAACGCCGTCGCCTTTGGTGGGACCGTAGAGTTGTGCGTATTCTTTTCTGGAGATCTTGGCCATTTTCGTTTACTCGGCGTTAGCTTGCTCTGCATACCGGGGGAAGAGATGAGAGCTCCGTCCGTGCTGAGCCTTTCGACTGACGCTCAGGATAAACTCTGCGACGAAGTCGCAGAGTCGAAGCATCGGGAGTCCGCTGGTCCTTCGACTCTGCAGCTTCGCTGCGACGCTCAGGACGAACGGGAACTTTCTCCGTTCGCCCTAACCGACCCTTCACCCTTCACCCTTCACCCTTCACCCTTCACCCTTCACCCTTCACCCTTCACCCTTCACCCTTCACCCTTCACCCTTCACCCTTCACCCTTCA
>Ga0207674_10008484_pt1 | contig 11866 bp, 10 predicted proteins | sample KBSCornC72_FD_184303 | JGI IMG/M metagenome (GOLD analysis project Ga0207674, IMG submission 184303) | Corn rhizosphere microbial communities from Kellogg Biological Station, Michigan, USA - KBS Corn C7-2 (SPAdes) (version 2) | ecosystem: Host-associated > Plants > Roots > Rhizosphere > Soil ... | reverse complement strand
GATCGGCACGCGTGCGAGCGGCACGCTCGCCGCCGACAAGAACTTCCTGCCGCACCATACCGAGGGCGCGGCCAGGAATGGTGGCGACGAGCATCCCGCTCCCGGAGTGAAGCACAGGCTCGAGCGCAAAGCTGCTGCCGCTTTGCGAACCATGGTGGTGAAGTTCCCGACCATTGGGCCTGCGTTGATGAAGCACGCCCGGCAAAGTGGCACGCGAGTATTTGGCGATACCGAGACGGTGATTCGAAGCGGCAACTGGTTTGGTAACGACACGATCTGGCGGATGTGCCTCGATCTCAACAAGGCGGTTTTGTATGGCCGGTCTGATGGAACTCTCAGCCAGGGAATTCCTGAAAATCGCAAGCGCCACTTTGTGATGGTGGACGGCTTGATCGCCGGCGAAGGCCGCGGGCCGATGAACCCCGATCCGGTTGCCGCCGGAGTTCTACTATTCGGAGTGAATGCTCCTAGCGTGGACGCAACTTGCGCGTGGCTGATGGGATTCGATCCCGACAAACTCCCAATCGTACGGCAGGCCTTCGAAGTGAAGAATTACCCGCTCGTGGATCACGAGTGGCGCGACATTGTCGTCAAGAGCAATGTCCGCGAGTGGAATCGTCCGCTGGCGGAGATATCCGACGAATCGACATTCCACTTTGAACCCCATTTCGGCTGGAAGGGAGCAGTCGAGCGAAGTTCCGAGGCACTTGCCAAATGAACCTCGAACAGCTGTACCTCAAACTCCCGGTCTCCTTGCAAAATTTCGGCTGTTCGCTCGAAGGACTGCGAATTCAGCAGAAAAGATATGGAGCGGGTTTTCGCCGCAGACTGGAAGAGTCCAAGCTGCGCGGCGATTGGTCGCGCGAAGAGATATTCGAGTTCCGTGACCAGCGATTGAGGCAATTCGTTGCTCACTGTGCCACGACAGTTCCGTACTATCGACGCAAGTTCAAAGAACTTAGAATTCGCCCCGAAGATATTCGCGGCTTGGATGACCTCCGAGTGTTACCAATCCTGAAGAAGCAGGATGTGCAGGATCATCCAGCAGAATTCGTTTCCGAGTTGGCGAGCCAATACAAATGCGACCCGGTGCATACCAGCGGCACCACCGGTGGTGGCTTGAACTTCCTTTCCACCAATGAAGCCATTGAAGAACAGTGGGCGACGTGGTGGCGATTCCGTAACTGGCACGGCCTTGAGTTCGGGACCTGGTGCGCCTACTTCGGAGGCCGCTCCCTGGTGCCCATCGAGCAAACGCGCCCTCCGTTCTGGCGAACGAACTATCCGGGGAGGCAGCTATTCTTCAGCGGCTATCACCTCGGCCCGACAAATTTCGAGAGTTACGCCGAGAAGCTTCGAAGCGCGAAGATTCCATGGCTGCACGGCTACCCATCATTGCTCGCACTGCTTGCGGCCTACATTTCGGACACCGGCTTCGACCTCGGTTATCAGCCCCGCTGGATCACCGTTGGAGCCGAGAATCTTTTGCCTCAGCAGGCCATGCTCATCGAACGAGCCTTCGGCGTTCGCGCAATTCAGCACTACGGACTCGCCGAGGCGGTCGCCAACATATCGCAGTGCGAACATGGCTCGCTGCACGCCGACGAAGACTTTGCAGCGATGGAGTTCATCGAGGATGAACCCGGCCGCTGCCGCGTCGTGGGAACCAATTTCAGCAACCTTGCCACCCCACTCCTTAGGTACGATGCACAGGACATCGTCTGGACAGGGAACCTGAAGTGCGATTGCGGCAAGCCCGGTCGTCTCGTAGAGTCAATCGACGGCCGCCAGGAAGATTATGTCGTCTTGAGAAACGGAACCCGGTTGGGAAGACTGGACCACATCTTCAAAGACATGGTTCATATTCGAGAAGCCCAGATCGTGCAGCACGAAGTCGGTGCCATCGAATTGCGCATCGTTCGCGGACCAAATTACGGTGGCGACGAAGAGCGGCAACTACGTCTGGAATTCACCAAGCGTCTAGGCAAAGACACTGACGTGCAGATTAGCTATGTGAGCGAACTCCCGCGAACCAGTTCAGGGAAATTGCGCTTCGTTATCTCCGAAGTCGAAGACAACGAGCCCTTGCGGCTCAGTGTGAAATAGAACTGTCATGAAGCAGATGTTCCAATCCGTACGCACCGGCGTAAGCACAGTGGAGGAAGTCCCGGCACCTGCGCTGGTGCCGGGCCACGTTCTGGTCCGAAACGCTGCATCTTTGGTGTCGGCCGGCACGGAACGCATGGTTGTAGAGTTTGCGGAAAAGAGCTTGCTGCAGAAAGCGAAGTCTCGCCCCGACCTCGTTCGCCAGGTGCTCGACAAGGCCCGACGAGAGGGCGTGCTCAATACGCTCGACGCCGTCCGCAGCCGACTGGACCAGCCAATCAGTCTCGGATACAGCAGCGCCGGAACCGTAATCGCGGTAGGTGAAGGCATCACCGACCTGAAGGTTGGCGACCGCGTAGCTTGTTCGGGAATGAACTACGCGAGCCACGCAGAAATCGTCTCCATTCCCCGCATGCTTGCGACCAGGATCTCCTCGGAAAGAGTTAGTTTCGAGGAGGCTGCGTTTACGACGGTTGGCGCGATTGCGCTCCACGGGATTCGCCTCGCTGAAGTCAGGCTGGGAGAGACAGTCGCGGTCATAGGCCTTGGCCTCATCGGCCAACTTACCGTGCAGATGCTGAAAGCATCCGGCTGCACAGTGCTTGGAATGGATCCGGACGCAAGCCGTTGTCGTCTTGCGGAGCAGTACGGATGCGACGCCACCGCCGTTGAAGCAACTGAGTTTCAGTCGCTGGTCACATCACGCACGAGCGACATTGGTGCGGACGCAGTTCTGATTACCGCCGCCTCCTCGAGCAACGCTCCCGTCGAACTCGCTGGTGAGATTGCAAGAGCACGCGCGATCGTGGTCGCTGTCGGAGCAGTGGGAACCGAAATTCCTCGCAAGCCCTATTACGAAAAGGAACTAGATTTCCGCATCTCGAGATCCTATGGCCCCGGACGATACGACCCGGAGTACGAAGAACGCGGACGAGACTATCCCATCTCGTACGTACGCTGGACCGAGTCGCGGAACATGGAAGCGTTTCTCCAGTTGCTCGCCGACAGCAAGATCGTTCTCAATGCTCTCATCACTCATAGATTTCCAATCGAGAACGCAGCCGATGCTTACGAACTGATCACCGGAAAACGCAATGAGTCGTTCATGGGAGTCTTGATCCGATACCCTGAATGTTCGGACGAGCGCCGCAAGATCGATGTACATCCCGACTCGGCTGGCACGAAACAGCCGGTACGCATTGGTGTCTTCGGCGCGGGGCTGTTTGCCGGACAGGTTCTGCTTCCAGCAATGCAAAAGGCTGGAGCAATCGATTTTGCCGGAGTGTGCACAAGTTCCGGCGGGTCGGCGAAACACGCTGCCTCCCGATTCGGATTCAGCTATTGCACCACTGACGAGAACGAAGTTCTCTCAGACCCATCGATAAATACCGTATTGGTAGCGACAAGACATCACCTGCATGCGCGCCAGGTAATCGCCGCGCTCTCAGCAGGGAAGCATGTCTTTTGTGAAAAGCCACTCTGCCTTAATCGTTCGGAACTCGAGGACATCGTCGCCGCCAAGACTATCGCTAAGGGACAGTTGCTGATGGTGGGCTACAACCGTCGCTTCGCCCCCATGTCGATCGGGTTGAAAAAATTCTTCTCGGATGTTCACGAACCGTTAGTCGCGAACTATCGCGTGAACGCCGGCTCTATCTCTTTCAATCACTGGGTGCACGATCCGGAACAAGGTGGCGGCCGAATCATCGGGGAAGTCTGTCACTTCGTCGATTACCTCATGTTCCTCTTCGATGCGACGCCGGTCAGTGTTTTTGCCGCGTCTCTCCCGGGAGTCCAAACCCCGTCAGACAACGTTTCGGTCACGATTACTTTCGACAACGGTTCGATCGGAAACATCTCGTACATTGCTGAAGGCGATAAGAGTTTCTCCAAAGAGCGATGCGAGGTTTTCGGCGGCAGCCGCGTGGCTGTCCTCGATGACTTCCGTACACTGGAACTGGTCAAGGGCGGGAAGCGTCGGCAGATCAAGTCCTCGCTGCGCCAGGACAAGGGGCACCTCGGAGAGTGGGTAGCCTTCGGAAAAGCCATCCGGGAAGGTGGCACTTCACCGATATCGTTAGTGGAACTGGAGGCAAGCACCCTTGCGACCCTCGCCATCAACGACAGTTTGAGACTTGGATTGCCTGTACGAATCGGTCCTGATGCCGCTTCTGCCGCCCAATCATGACGAGTTCTGGCATCCACGTCCTCGTTCTGACGTCGCTTTTCCCGTCTCGTCCCGGGGAAAAAAACGGCAACTTCGTCCTCGATCAAGTACGCGAACTCGCCGCCCATGGCGCAGATGTAACAGTTCTCGTTGCCCGGCCCTGGATTCCCAACCTACTCAAGTCTTACTGCACTCCCGACAGACTCCCGATCAACGAGCGCTTATTCGCACAAGAAACATTCGGACTGATAAACGCAAGTTTCTTCAGCCTGCCGCGCTTTGCCCTGGGTAGACACGCAACCCGCTTCCTCCGAGCACTGGTTCCTGTCATCGGTTACGTGCATGCTCGTAAAGGAATCGATGTAATTCACGCTCACGGTTTGCAACTTGCGCACGCCGCGGTCGAAGCCGCCGCAGAACTCCGAATTCCCTCAGTCGTGACCGTCCATGGCATTGAGACTGCGACCCGTTTCGACAATTCCCGGGCAAAGCGCGATCAGATCGGCGACAGTCTAGATCGCTCCAGCAAAGTAGTACTAGTAGGATCTCCACTTTTTCCTTACGTACGACGCTTCACGTCGAAGACCGACCATTGCACCGTCATAGGCAACGGGTACAACGCATATCCCGACCTGACTGCATCGACGCAGATCCCGCGACAGAGACAGCTTCGGGTCGTCGCAGTTTCAAACTACGAAGAGAGCAAAGGTTTCGAAATTCTGATCGACGCACTGGCCTCGCTCGAACCGGAGCTCCGCGCAAAGTTTGAGGCGGTGTTAGTCGGAGGCGGCGCAGGTTTCGACTCGGTAGGTCAACGAGTGAGCGACCGAGGGCTGGCCGACTGTGTTCATTACACTGGCCCTCTCCTTCATCGTGACGCGATGGCGGAGATGCTGGCCGGTGACATCTTCTGTCTGCCGAGTTGGCGCGAGGCATTCGGAATTATGTACGCGGAGGCCATGTCGCTCGGCAAACTTACGATCGGTTGTGCGGGGCAGGGGCCTGCGGATTTCATACGGCACCTCGACACCGGATACCTCGTCGAAGCCAGAAACGTAGACTCTGTGGCAGATGCATTGCGCTGGGCAGCTGCGAACCCCGATCGAGTACATACAGTTTCAGAGCGCGGCCGTGAGTATGCAAATAGTAATTTGACTTGGTCCCATAACGCGGAAACAATGCTGGGACTCTACCGTTCACTTCTTCCGAGAAAGGCTGTCGCAGGTTGAAGAGAGGGTTACTCAGTTAGCGAATTGCACAAGTTGCGCATGACGAACTTGAAGAAAAGGTTGAACTATTATCGGCGCATCTTCGGTGCCTATCTGACGCCCAGCACCAGCCAGCTCACTTTCTGGCACGACCGTCCCGCCATGAGCGAATTCGTCCCCGGCGAACTCGGTCCTTATTACATGGCCTTCCAGCAGAAGGCCGACTACGCAGGTCCAAAAGATGCTGAGGGTATTCCCAAGCTCGATTATCTCGGTCAAATCGGTCAGCAATATAACCCAATTGCCATTGCGCAATATGGACTCGGTAATCTCAACCTCTACTTGAGCTCTTCCGACGGCCGTCGCCGTGAAATAGCCATGAGGATTGCCGACTGGCTCTTGCGAAACCTCGAGAAAAATTCCGCCGGCTGCTCAGTGTGGAATCACCACTTCGATTTCGAATACCGGACGCCCCTTCGGGCGCCATGGTATTCCGGGCTGGCACAAGGCCAGGGGATTTCACTGTTGGTACGGGCTTACCGCGAGACAGGTGAAGCCAAGTATCTTGATGCCGCGAAGCGTGCATTCGAGTGCATGCAGGTCGACGTAAGCAATGGCGGAGTCATCTTCACCGACGAAGACGGGGACAACTGGATCGAGGAGTACATCGTCTTCCCGCCGACGCATATCCTGAACGGCTTTATTTGGGCCAGCTGGGGAGTCTACGATTTGGCGCTTGCCACTGGCGACTCGACTATATGGAAGGTCTGGAGTGATTCTGTCGCGACATTGAAGAAGAATTTAGGAAAGTATGACACTGGTTATTGGTCGCTCTATGAGCAGTCCGGAACTCGAATGATGATGTTGGCGAGCCCGTTTTATCACCGACTCCACATCGTTCAACTTCGAGTGATGGCTAAGCTTACTGGCGAGCCAATGTTCTCGGAATTCGCAGAGCGCTGGTCCCGTTATCAAGAGAGCCGGATGAAACGAAGCCGCGCACTTGTATACAAGAGCGTCTTCAAGCTTTGCTACTACTGATATGAAGATCCTGTACGTGTCGCAGCACTATCCACCCGAGATGGGTGCCCTCGCCGGACGAGCCGAAGAACTCAGCCGGCACTGGGCGTCGGCTGAACACACTGCCTCAGTTTTGACAGGATTCCCCAACCATCCCACTGGCGTAATCGCTCACAAGTATCGTAAGAAGTTTCGACGCTTGTTCTATCGCGAGAAACTGAACGGGGTCGATGTCGTTCGCACCTGGCTGCTCCCATATCCGAATCGGAAGCCGCTGGAACGGGTGCTGAACTACGGTTCATTCTGCGTATCGGCAATCTTCCGCGGTGCTTTTCTGAAACGTCCAGACGTTGTCATCGGGACCTCACCCCCGCTGCCAATCGCGATGGCGGGTTACGCAATCGCCCGACTGAAGCGCGTTCCATTCGTGTTCGAGGTTCGCGACCTTTGGCCGGAGTCGCTGGAAGGAGTTGGACTCGGAGCGAATCACTCAACCATATATAAGGTTGTAGCCGGCATCGTTCGATACCTGTATAGGCACAGTGATCACATTGTCGTAGTCACCCCAGCCTTCAAGGAATACTTGAATAAAACCTGGGATGTTCCTCTGGAGAGGATGTCGATTGTAGTCAATGGCGTGGAGACCGAAAAGTTCGCTCCGGCCCACAAGTCCGACTCGATTCTCCGTGGCTTCGGTGTCCCGGCAGGGAATTTCGTGGCCTCCTATATCGGCACCATGGGAATGGCACATGGCCTCGATACGGTCCTGAATGTCGCTGAGCAATTGAGTGCGAAGTCCTCGCCGATTACGCTCCTGCTGGTCGGGGAGGGTGGGAATCGTCAGGATCTCATGCGACTCGCCGAAGCACGGCAGCTCAAGAATGTGATCTTCACCGGCCAACAGCCTCGCGAGAGAATTCCCGAGATCATCGCCTGCTCCGATGTCTGCCTTGCACTCTTGAAGAATCAGGAAGTGTTTAAGACTGTCATTCCCACTAAAATGCTCGAGTTCATGTCCTGCGGTCGCCCGGTTGTCCTCGCCGTTGGAGGTCAAGCCGAGCGCATTCTCTTGGAAGCCAACGCCGGCATCTCGGTCGAGCCGGAAAATACACAGGCGATCGCCAATGCAATTCTCGCCATGCAGTCTGACGCGCAAGCTCGCGAGCAGTTTGGAAGAAACGGCAGAGACTTCATCGTGTCGAGAATGTCTCGAGAAACTACCGCCCGCCAATATCTCGACGTTCTCGCAAGTCTTACCGGTATGGACGCTGCGGCAAACCTGGCAGCGCGCCCAGTGAGTTCGGGAGAAACTCTGTAATGGCAATCGTGGCCGTTACCGGCGCTACTGGATTCATCGGCCGGCACACCCTGCCCCTACTCCTCGAACACGGCCATCAGGTGCGTGCGCTGGTTCGTCCCGGCAGTGAGCGCAACCTGCCCTTTGGAATCGAAGCAAGTGCGGGAGATGTCGTCGATCGATCATCGCTCGACCAATTGACTCGCGGCGCGGAGATCGTTCTCCACCTTGCCGGAGTAGCGCACACAGACCTCGATGGCACCGCGGAAAGGGAGTTGGCGCGAAACATCAATGTCGGCGGAGCGACCAACCTGCTGGAGTCGGCGAAGAGGAACGGTGTCCGCCGAGTCGTCATTGCCTCCAGCGTACATGTTTACGCCGAACAGGCAGGCGAGAGTGTCAAAGAGGACGCTCCTCTCGTCGCCGAGAACTTCTATGCGGCAACGAAGATAGAAGTGGAGAAGACTGCCCGAGAGTTTAGCGGCTCCGGCCTGGAGGTCGTGATCGGCCGACCTTGTCTCACGTATGGCCCCGGCGTTCAATTCAATCTTTTTCGGCTGATGAAAGCCATCGATCGCGGAACCTATTTCCATGCTGGAAGGGTGAAAGTAGAAAGAAGTTTTGGTTCGGTCTATTCGGCCGCCGCCGCCTTCCGGTTCCTGGCCGAGAAGGGAAAGCCCGGCGAGGCGTACAACATTGCTGATGAGAGAGCGATGCTGCTCGAAGATTTCACCAACGATATCGCCGACCGAATTAAACGCAAGAGGCCGAAACGCCTACCCTATGCTGCGCTGTGGACTACGGCGGCGGGGTTCTCTGCGCTAAAACCTCTCGGCCTCCGCGGCCCCATCAATCTCGAGTCGTTGAACAAACTAACGCGATCGTTCTCCGTGAGTACCGCGAAACTGTCAGCCGCCGGCTTTATCTGGCCCGATACGGGAGAGCGGGGACGCCAGGAGATGGTCAATTCATACTTGGCGGCATGCACAGGATGACCATGGCACCACAAACCGCGCGGGAGAGGTCAGGCACTCCTCATAGTCCGGGCCTCGCCTATCGTGCGATTAAGCGCGCGTTCGACATCCTGGCGTCAAGTCTCCTGCTCGTCTTGTTCGGACCTCCCATGCTGTTGCTTGCAGCCGTGATTCGAGTCTCCAGTCGGGGACCTGCGCTCTACTGGAGCGATCGCGTTGGAATGGAAAACCGAATCTTCCGAATGCCAAAATTCCGCTCGATGCGAATCGATGCCCCACAACTCGCGACTCATCTGTTCACGAACCCCGATGCGTATCTGACCCCCATCGGCGGTTTCCTGAGGAGATCGAGTCTGGATGAACTACCCCAGCTCCTAAGTATTCTCAAGGGCGATCTCAGCTTCGTTGGGCCACGGCCGGCTTTGTTTAATCAGGACGACCTGGTAACCCTCCGAACTGAGCGCGGCGTGCAGCACCTGGTTCCGGGTCTAACCGGTTGGGCGCAGATCAATGGCAGAGACTCGATTCCAATCCCGCGCAAAGTTGAATTCGATACCTGGTATCTCGAGCACCGCTCATTCTGGCTGGACCTGAAGATCATTGCGATGACCGTGTTCAAGGTGATGCGTACCGAAGACGTCAGTCATTGAAACAAACGTCGTGTGCTACGCTGACTTACGAAATCCTTCTGCAAGCGCATTCAAAACTATGCAAATCCTTCATGTTGTAGGTGCACGTCCCAATTTCATGAAAGTAGCCCCGGTTCATCGAGCGCTCGCGTCGAAGAATGGGGTCGCGCAGATGCTCGTTCACACCGGGCAGCACTATGACGTCAACATGTCGGATGTTTTCTTCCAGCAGTTATCGATCCCCGCGCCAGACGTGAATCTCGGCGTCGGCTCGGGTTCCCATGCAAAGCAGACCGCCGAAATCATGATCGGCTTCGAATCGCTCGTCAACGAACGCCGACCCGATCTCGTGCTCGTCTACGGAGATGTGAACTCCACGGTTGCCGCGGCACTCGTCTGCGCAAAGCTCGGGATCAGGATCGGCCATGTCGAGGCCGGTTTGCGCGCCTTTGATCGAACCATGCCAGAGGAAATCAACCGCCTCGTTACCGATCAATTGGCAGACCTGTTGTTTACTCCCTCTGAAGACGGCGATCAAAATCTCGAACGAGAGGGAGTTGCAAAAGAGAAAATTTTCCTAGTCGGCAACGTAATGATCGACACTCTTGTCCGGCTGCTTCCGGTTGCGAAACAGACCAAAGTCGAAGGCGTGCCGGAAGAGTTTATCCTGGTAACGTTGCATCGACCTTCCAACGTCGACGATCCGGCGTCCCTTCGGGAGTTGCTCGACGCCCTCGCATCTATCAGCAAGAAGCTCCCCGTCGTCTTCCCGGTTCACCCGCGCACTAGACAACGAATTCGCGACCTCGGACTAACTCTCCCAGCTGGTGATCGCCTGGTGCTTCTTGATCCAAGGCCCTACATTGATTTCCTCGCCCTGCAGACTCGCTCTCGCGCGGTGGTCACGGACTCAGGCGGAATACAGGAGGAGACCACGTACCTGGGTGTCCCCTGCATCACAACCCGTGAGAACACGGAACGCCCTGTCACAGTCACCCAGGGAACTAACGTTCTGGTCGGCCACGACATCAAAGCTCTTCATCGGGAACTCGAGCGAGTGTTGAACGGCGATCGCAAGCCGCACAGAATTCCGCCGCTTTGGGACGGTAAGGCTTCCGAAAGAATCGCCGATATCATAACCAAGTAAAAAGCCCGCCACCTGGCGGGCTCGGTTCTTTCCCCTAGCGAGTTAACGCGATGCCCTGACCAGGGTGACTCCGGTCGCAAGGCTGAGCGCCGTTTCGAGCGTTTTTCGAGCCGCATTCTTCGCGGCGCTGGTCGGAACGAAGACGATATCATCCGCCTGCAACTCCACGTCATCCGCCTTGGCGCTCATAATCTTCGAGAGCGGAACTGGGATCTCGATGAAGCCCTTGTCATTCTTCCGGATTACCTTTGTCCCATCGAGTCTCGCGCCGTGAACGGTTCCGTGTGCCATGGCGATCGCCTTCAGCACCGTCAAACTTTCTGTCCCGTCCAGCAGGAATCCGCTCGGCGTAACCACCTCGCCGACCACGTACACTACCGGCGCTTTGCCAATGACAACTGTGTCGCCCGGCATCACCAGGACGTTTCCGTCCATCGACTTCGACGGATCCTTGGACACGATCACCGTTTGCGGCTTGTCGGCACTGTCCTTGTGCGTGATATTGACCAGCGAACCTGCACTTGGCGTCAACCCTCCAGCGGCGGCCAGCAAATCGTAAAGCCGCCTGGCTCCTGAAACCGGATAGACGCCCGGCTTCACAACCTCGCCCAGCAGGGAAATCCCATTGGCGTATTCGACGATAGCGAGGCTGACATGCGGATTTTTCAGAAATCCGCCCGAAACCAACAGGTCTTCCAACTTTTTCTGTGCCTGTTCCGTTGTCATGCCCGACAGGTGCACTTCATCTAGCAGCGGAAGGTACACAACTCCGGCGCTGTTTAGTCGCGTGCGCTGAGTCATCTCCGGCACGCCGTAAACCGTGTAATCGATAACGTCCCCGGCCGAAAGGGGACTCATGATCGGCCCAGGGATACTGTTCGCACCATTCACCGGCATACTGGTATTGATGGATGGTGACGCAGGAAGCGCCGGAACTTGCGACGTCTCTTGTGCAGACGCGACGATCGGTAACAACAAGAACAGCGCACCAGCAAGCCAGGCGGGCGTCGGAACTCTTCGCATGCTCAACACGAAGCTCCAGGAATGAGGAAGATAACTGAGGTGAGTCTAGCATAGGAAGCTGGGCCGGGAAGATGACGAAAGTCGCTCGAATCAAGGCGATTAGCCCACAATTGGGGATTGACGATTGCGCCGGACATTTCCAGCAGATTTTCAATTCCATTCTGGGAATCCCGGCGCGCAGCCAATCGAGTTTCCATGCAAGCCTCAAAGCTCCGAGGTCAATGACTGGCAACCCGGCGGTATGCTAGCCTTTCAAAAGTTCGTCCAGCATACTGATCTGAACCTGTTGTTACTG
>Ga0207674_10008479_pt1 | contig 11868 bp, 8 predicted proteins | sample KBSCornC72_FD_184303 | JGI IMG/M metagenome (GOLD analysis project Ga0207674, IMG submission 184303) | Corn rhizosphere microbial communities from Kellogg Biological Station, Michigan, USA - KBS Corn C7-2 (SPAdes) (version 2) | ecosystem: Host-associated > Plants > Roots > Rhizosphere > Soil ... | reverse complement strand
CGGAAGAAAATGTACGCGGCGATGATGGCGGCAGCAATGAGGCCCGCGCCAACCCAACTGATCGTGCTGGCGAGATGCTCGACCGCGCCGAAATTATCGTGGAAGATGCGCCCGGCATAGAAGCCCAGGCAGCCATAGGCGATCGCCCAGATGATGCCTCCGGCAGCATTATAGATCAGGAAGCGGGTCCAGTGCATGCGGTTGACGCCTGCCAGGAACGCAGCCCACGCACGCAAGACCGCGATAAAACGCCCGAAGAAGACTGTCTTATCGCCGTGTTTCTCAAAAAAACGTTCGGCGTGATCCAGGTGTTTTTCTTTCAGGAAAAAGTAGCGTCCGAAGCGGCGGACAAAGGCATGGCCGCCAGTGCGTCCGACTGTATAGCCAAAGTTATCACCGATAATCGCGCCTAGCGCCGCGCACACGATCACGAGGGGGATTTGCAATTGTTGATCGACAGCCGCGTAGAACGAGGCGAACAGGAGCATCGTTTCGCCTGGAAACGGGATGCCTGTACTCTCGATCATAATAAACACGGCCACAGCAGGATATCCAAACGTGTTTAGTGCGTTCCGCAACGTCTCCAGGGGCAGAAGCGAGGCCAGGGGCAGATGAACCAGCCCCAACAGGCGGATCTGGAGCGATGCGAGCCATTGTCGAATCATGATTCCCTCTCTCTTAACAAGACTTGCCTACATGCGTGTTTCAAGATAACAGAGCGAAGAAGATTGCGCAAGGTAATATTCAACAAAAATCTACTGATTTTCGAGGGTTTGCCAGCTAGACCCTATCTTAGACCATCCAACGATTCATGACGAAAAGCGCGGCCATGATGGCTTGTAGGAACGGGAAGGCCAGCAGACAGGCGTAGTGCAGACGTGGATGCTTCAGGCTCAGCGCCGCTAAAACGATGAAGCCAGGGAACATTTCCAGCACAAAACGCTGAATGGATTGCAAGGGATCGCCCTGGCCCAGCGCCGGGCTGACGAGCATATAGAGGACGAGTAAGCTGATCCAGATGGCGTAACTGGCGCGCAATTTGCGCCAGCATACAACTGTGAGCGCCAGGAAGCCAAAGGTTGCAGCCATGTCCAGCAGGATATGGGCTTCGATAAATGAGCCGAAGGGCTGAAGGTGGAAAAGCTGGTCGAACGCCGCGAAAATACCCATCCAGGGCCAGGTGGTGACGCGCGCCCACTTGATTTGTATGGTGGCAAACGCGATCGGGTCGCCGAAACGTGACCAGCAAAAAATACAGTAGCCAATGACGCCTAGAGGCATGAGCAGAACGGGTAGCGCCTGGGGAACACGCTGCCAGATTTGTCGCCAGAGGCCGGGACGTTCCTCAGAGAGCGCGGGCAGGGGCCGATTGATCCAGACCTCATATAAGAACGGCAACATGAGCATGATCCCGGCGGTGCGCGTCAGGCCCGCCAGCAATCCCAGCACACCTGCCAGCCACCATTTCTGACGACGCATAGCTAAGAAGGCACCACAGGTTATGAGCAGGAACAGCGATTCATTGTATGACGCGAAGAAAAAGAAGGCGGTGGGGAAGATGCAGAGATAGAGCAGCGTGCGTCTACCAACCGTTTCACCCAGGGCCTCGGTAGCGAGCTGATAAAGTACGAAGAGCGTGCCCAGTAGCGCGGTATTGCTAATGATCATCCCAATGGCAATGTAGCCTTGGTTGCCGAAAAGAAGCGCGATCCCTTTGATAATCAGCGGCATGAGCGGGAAAAATGGCGTATCCTTGATGTTCATATAGCCAGATTGGGCGATATCGACAAACCGTTGCGCGTCCCATTGATTCCACGAAGTGAGCAGGCCAGCTACGTTCACTGGCGCGGTAGAATAGACATGCGCTGGTATCGGGAAAAGAATATAGGTAAAATAGGTCCCTATTATCAGCAAGAGACGTGTTCCCAGGAAAAGCCAGAGAATATCTGAAACCGGAGCCCGCTTCATGAAAAAATCACCTGTTGCTTTTTTTGTTATGTCCTATCCTGCTTTGCACGGATTGGATAGTACCTTGATCTGAAACTGATGAGTCTGCCTCATTGTATGATGCGGCACTTTCTCTCAAACATCAAACGTATGAGAAACATCGATGGGTAACATAACCAGTTCATATTAGCAGAAAAAGCCATAGCCCGACCCAAAATTTTGCGCGTTTTGGGTCGGGCTACGAGCTAGAATGTTGCTGAGGTTATTCTTGTAGCAACGTCGTGATGGTTTTCTCGATGGTACTGGCCGTCGGGAAGAAAGCTATCTCTTCTGGCCCGTTGTAGGGAGCCGGAGGAGCGGGCTGTGCCGAGATGAGCGCGGGCGTGCAGTCCAGATCGTAGAAGCAGTTCTGGACCACCCATGAATGCAGATGACGCCCAAAGCTGGTCAGATCGGCCTCTTCGGTCACGACCAGCACGCGGTTGGCTTCGTGGACGGCGGCTTTGATCGCCTCTCCATCAAAAGGTGCCAGCGTGCGTAAATCAACAATCTCGATTGCGCCACCCTGACGATTGATGATATCGGCGGCTGCGGTGCAGGATTCAAGTACCATCGTGCCCCAGGTGAGAATCGCGAGTTGGCTGGGGCCTTCGCCGATGCGCAAACGCCGCGCTTTACCGATGGGCTGGGTATAGTACCCCTCCGGCACATACCAGTATTCAGCCATCGCCTGGACGATCTGGCCCTGGCTGTCCTTTGGCGGCTCCGAGCGATAGAGACGCCCGCGTTCGAGGAAAGCCACCGGCGATTGTGCTCTGGCTGCTTCCAACATTAACCCCTTGGCGTCGAACGGCGTGGAGGGACAAATGGTAATCATACCAGGGACCGAAGTGAACCATTGCTCGCCCGCGTTGGAGTGTCCGAAAGCGCCGCCACCAGCGCCACCACTGGAGATTGGTCCACCGCCGCCGCTTCCCGATTTCGTGCGCAGCAGCAGTGGAGCGTGCCAGGTGCCGTAGTTCTGATAGAGGATACGCGCCGCCATGCGGATTGTCTGGGAGGCCGACTGGTGATAGTCGACAAACTGAATCTCCGCGCAGCGCGCTTTGCCGTCAGCCAGGCCCGCTCCAGCCGCGATACCCACGATCACTTGCTCGTTGAGCGGGCTGCTGATCGCGCGTCCAGGCATCTCGTTCACGAGCGAGGCCGTTGCGCCGAAGACGCCGCCTCTGGGGCTGCCGACATCCTGCCCGTAGACAAAGAAGCCATCGTCGCGTCGCGCCAGTTCTAGCAGCGCCTCGTTGATCGCGCCGAGCATGGGGAGCTGACGTTTCGTGCCGCGTGGCGTGTTCTCCTGCCACTCCGGTACTTCCAGCACATGCTCCATCACGCGCTCCGGTCCCGGTTCCGGTTCTTTGAGGACCTCGGCCTCGGCGCGCTCTAACTGGCCCTTAATCTCTTTGCGGATGCGCTCGATATCGCTCTCTTTGAGATAATCGTGCTCTACCAGCCAGCGCGCAAAATTCTTCACCGGGTCTTTGGTCGCGGTCGTCGCCTCGATCTCTTCTTTAGTGCGATAGGCACGCATGTCAGTGCTGCTGGAATGGGGATCAAGCAGACCCAGACGCAGATGCATCAGCGCGGGACCTTTGCCCGATCGCACATGCTCGGCTAGCTTGAGCGTAGCCTCGTAAGCGTTGAGCGGATTCGAGCCGTCAACCTCTTCGGCGTAAATATTCGCACCTCTGGCCATTTCGACCAGCGAGCCATTCCACTGATGCGTTGACGTGGTGGTGATAGCCCAACCGTTGTCCTCAACGATCATCAGAACAGGGAGCTGGTGAACCGAAACCTGGCGACTGAGGACATGGAAATCGTTGGTTGCTGAGCCGCCATCGCCAGTCGTGAACACGCAAATGTTCTCGCTTTTGTGCCGTTGCAGAGAGAAACCAACGCCACCAGCAAAAGGAGCCAGCGCGCCCACCTCGCTGAAGACCGGCAGAATGCGCTGCTCGACGCTGCTGTAGTGTGAGGGCATATTGCGCCCGGAACACATTGGCCCGGTTGTGCGCGAATACGCCTCGCGCAACGGTCCATAGATATCACCTGTGCGCTGGAGCCACGCCGCTAGATCGCGGTAGTAGAGCGAGAGCCAGTCGCCGGATTGCAATGCGGCGACCACAGCGGCCATCGTTTCGTGTCCGGCACAGCCGATATAAAAAGGAAAACGGCCCTGGGTTTTGCGCGTTTTCAACAAATCGTTCATCACCCTGGCTGTTACCATTGTACGATAGAGTGCGAGCATATCGAGCGGCTCTGCTGTGATCTGCTCTTCCGCGCTGCGGATATTCACGGTCATGTGTTTGCCTCCATATGTCTCCATTGACTTTTTGGCTTGCTTCTACGCTTCTTCCAAAAATTGCGTGTGTATTTTTGCCTGTTCATTATAGAATCCAGGCGAGCCAAAATCAACGCCCTATAGTTTCTCAGGACCTCTGGTTAGACGATCTGCGCTGGTTTTGTTTTCCTGGAACCCGATGATATATTATAGAGATTGCAATGGTTTGGCGTATAGAAATGTGGACGAATTGGGAATATATTTGGAAAAAAGCACTCAGACCCCCGAAGAGGTCGCCCTACTCAAAGATCTATATTTGCACATGCTGCTGGCTCGCCTTGTGGATGAATATGCTTGCGCGGCCTCTGCGCGGGGAAGCCTGGGTTTTGTGGCGTCCTGCCGTGGACATGAGGCCGCGCAGGTGGGCAGCGCGCGCTGTATCGAGGTCGGCCAGGATTTTACTTTGCCCTATTATCGTGATCTCGGCGTGGTGCTGACCATTGGCATGACGCCCTACGAAGTATTTCGTACCTATCGCCAGGCGCGTCAACAGTCTCCCCACGCTGGCGAAACCGCTTCTCCTGCTTCACCATTCGTTGCCCATTGGGGCTATCATAAGCACAATCTTGTCACGGGTCCCGCGCCCGTCGCCACGCAGATCATGCACGCTGCTGGCATTGCCTTTGCCTGTAAGTTGCGCAAATCTTCTGCAGTGACGGTCGCCTATTGTGGGGCCGGGGCGACCGCCGAAGCCGATTTCCGCGAGGGTATCACCTTTGCCGCGCAACATCAGCTTCCCGCGCTCTTCCTCTGTGAGCAGGATTGTCCCGACTCCCAACCTTCCACGCTGAGCGAGTTGATTTTGCCATCAGGACTACATCATGCTCGCATCGATGGCAGCGATCCCCTCGCCGTCTATCACGCCACGCGAGAGGCTATGCAGCTTGCGCGTTCTGGCCAGGGTCCCACCTTGCTCGAACTCTGTGTCACCCGTCCCGCTCCCGGCGAAGCAGTGAAAAATGACCCGTTGCAACGTTGTGAGAGCCTGCTCAAAGAGGCGCAAGCCTGGGATGAAACATGGGCAGGTGAATTAGAGAAGCGTTTGAGAAGGGAGATTGAGCAGGCATTGGAGGATGTGTTGGGGAGCGTGGATTGAGGATGTGGTATACGTTTGCTTTCTCTCAGCCGTGATAACAGCGAAGAGGTTTTTATTTTGCCACGACCTCTGGTCCGAGTGTTTCCCCTTGCGAGGGAAGAAGTGAGAGAAGGATCTATGCAACAGTTGAGCCAGCAGCGCGTGTTGGGCGCTACGGGACTCGCGGTATCTGCTCTGGGGGTGGGGACGAACAGGTGGGGAGGCGCGCGGTCCACGCGCGATGCGCAGCTTTTTCAAGTCTATCAGGCGGCGCTGGATAGTGGGCTGAACCTTTTTGATACCGCCGAGATGTATACAAAGGGAGCGTCAGAGCGAGAACTGGGAGATTGCCTCGCGCGCGATAAGCGTCCGGTGCGGCTGGTGAGCAAATTCGCGCCCTTGCCCACGCGTTTTTCACCGCACGCGCTGATGGATGCGCTCGATGAGAGCCTGAATCGCCTGAACATCGAGACGCTTGACCTCTACCTGGTTCACTGGCCGTACACCCTGATGAGGATTGACGCGCTGATGGATATGATGGCGCTGGCTGTGCGCATTGGCCGTATCCGCGCCGTTGGGGTGAGCAACTTCAGCGCCAGGCAGATGCGCCAGGCAGCTGCTCGCCTGGCCCGCTACAACATTCCCCTGGCTGCCAACGAGGTCCGCTATAGCCTGTTGCATCGTCAGCCGGAGACAAATGGAGTGTTGGAGGCGTGCAAGGAGCTGAATGTTGCGTTGATCGCCTATCAGCCGTTGGCGAGTGGAAAACTCCGCACGCAAGCGCCCAAACCCGCTACCGATATCGCGCTGCCCCAAACCCGCTGGCAAGAGGTTCAGGGTCGCCTGAAACACCTCCCCTGGCCTGGCAAGGCGCGTCAGGAAGGGATTGCGCGTCTGCACGAGACGCTGAGCGAGATTGCGCTTGGGCGCGGCAAGACAGTGAGCCAGGTAGCTCTGAACTGGTTGCTGTGCAGGGATGAGCATATCATACCCATCCCTGGCAGCACTAATGTTCAGCATCTTGCCGAGAATATCGACGTTCTTGACTGGCGACTCGGCGATGAAGAGTTTGCCGCGCTCGAACAGGCTTCGGCTTTTGCGAAAAGATGAGTTATTTAGGTATAATGTTTGATCGTTGGCCAGATCACCTGGATTGAGCTTTTCAAGTGCAGGCAGACGTAGACCGGTAGATTATTTTCCTCTGGCATGCAATACTGGCAGGTTATCAACCCGGCCTGGGTGACGCTGGCGAACGCTGTTTGCAGCACGTTTTGCGGATAGCCGATGGTGATAATGACTGCGCCAGTGCAGTTGCCCGGTCCCCACAGGTAATACGTGTTATGGCCGCTGATGGCATGGGGCAGGTGGTAGGCTGGCCCATAGAGATCGATAGCTCCGGCTTCGCCATAATTCTCGGTGAGAATACAGGCTTGCGCTTGCTCGTTGGCTGGAAGCTGGTGAAAAACCTGGGCGACGGTCGCGGTCATACTATCCCACCCGAAACGATCAGCCAGTTGTTGGGGCAACGTTGAGGTCGCGCGCTGCTCGACCTTGATGCCCGCGTTTCCCCCGGCAAAGCTCATAATCTGGCCGTAAGAGGCTGGTGGAAGAATGGGCATCGCGATAGGGGCAAGCACAATGCCCACCAGAACCAGCAAGGCCATATACGCTGCTTGTGGCCAGTGCCAGCGGCGTTTGTGCAGAAAGCGTTCGCAGGTCAACGCCCCGGCTGCGAAGAGCATAGGATAAGCGGGAGCCAGGAAGTAGACCTTGGCGTGGCCCAATGTGAAGAGGACGTACAGGATCGCAAAGGCCCAACCCAGCACGCGATAAGCTCGCAGCCTCCGATCGAAGAAGTAGGTGAGCAGCCCGATGATCCAGAGCGGGAGCGTGAGCGGATTCATGCCGACGATTTGCTGATAAAAGAAGCCAGGCGCGTCTGTCGGATTGGTGTGTCCACTAGAGTAGGTGCTCCAGAATTCAAGCGTGGGCCAACCGTTGACCACGTTCCAGAGGATATAGGGCAGCAGGAAGGCGAACGCGATAATGCCGCCGAGCAAGATCCATCTATTCCACAGGCATTTACGCTCAGGGGTCAGGAGCAGGCCCACGATAAGCGCGCCGACGAGTCCGAGAATCGTGAGCTTGGTGAACAGGCCCAGGCCGATGATCAGGCCAAAGAGCAGCCAGAGGCGCGGCTGGCCTCGTTTGATAATGAGAATCAGCAGTAAAACGGCCAGCGCCCACCAGAGTTCGTCGAAAGAATCCATCGAAAACACGGAGTCGGCGGCCAGAAAGACTCCGGCTACCGCGCTGGCCAGCGCGGCCAGGCATTGCGCGAGACCTCCTCCGCCCAGTTCGCGCGCAATCAGACCGGTGAGCAAGATCAGCAACGCGCCCGCAATCGCCGGGAGAATGTGATAGGCGAGCAGTATATTGCCGAAGATGCTGTGAATCAGCGCGGCCAGCCAGGCAATCAAGGGCGGAAATTCAACGTAGCCAAAGGCGAGATGCTGGCCCGCGTCAATATAATACAATTCGTCGCGGAAGAATCCATAGTTCGCGCCGGTGAGCAGATGGACAAGTAATATGACCAATGCTAAGTAGATGAGAAGCGCGGTCTCGCCGATAAGCGCGCCGCGCGAGATGAAAGATCGCCAGGCGAAAGCGCCAGATTTTTGAGTAATTTGGACCATTTGCGGTCTCCTTTGCCTTTTATCCAGATAGTGCATATCTGCTATTCAATCCATTTTAATCATGCCCATTCACCGTTTGAGCGGTTTTGATCTGAGAAAAGTGTAACGGCAGAGCGTGTGAAGTGACATGTAGCGAATGGGCTATTTCGCGGGGTCAGAGGTTGGATTTGTGGGGATGACTCACCTGGCCGGAAGTCATATGACTTCTTACTATCCGCTTGTGAAATCTGGCACATTGTTGTCTGCAAGACTTTCTGTTACACTTTTTGTAGCAAAATTGTTCTCTGTTTCGCGAGGAAAGTTATGCAACGATCTGATTTCGCGTGTCAATCCGGCTCAATCGCTTCAACCCGGCAGGTTGCCGGGCAATCCTGGAACTGGGTGCTGGTTCCCAGGCCCTTTGATCTGGTTTCATCCCTCCTTTACCTGGGTGTACTCATTCCTTTCCTCTACAGCTTTTTTACTCGCTCCGGTTATGCTCCCCTGCTAGTCGGGTGGCAGATTGGACTTATGCTCGGCACCACGCTTGTGCTGCTAGTGATTGATCGCCTGGAATATCGCCGCTACGGGGAATGGGTTCCTGTTAGAGTCGCCATTTTCCTGTTTCTCGTGCGTGTTGTCTTGATTGAGGTTCTCTGCTGGCTGGATCAGTTTAAGTACGCGCCATTTCTTTATCTGGTTTTGCTTTTCCTGGGCTGCCTGTACTTTGGTGAGCTGGTGGGATATGGGCTTGGAGTGCTGGCTGTTGTTGTCTACATCATCAAGCATTTTTTCTACAGTCCGGGCTGGGTGAACAATGGCACAGAATTGCATTATCTTGCTCTTTTTATTCTAGGTTGTACCTTCTCGATTACGATTGCGCGTATGGTGGTCAGGGAGCGAGCCAGTCGTGTCTGCGCGGAAGAGCTGTTTGCCGAATTGACATCTTCGCACCAGCAGTTGCGAGAGTATGCCGGGCAGATCGCGGAACTGGCCACCACGCGCGAACGCAATCGCCTGGCACGCGAGATCCACGATAGCCTTGGCCATTATCTAACCGCCATCAGCGTTCAGCTTGAGAAGGCGCTGGTTTTTCGCGAGAAAAAGCCGGGTGAGGCGGACCAGGCGGTCAGTGATGCGAAGCGTCTGGCAAGCGAGGCACTGCAAGATGTGCGGCGCTCGGTCAACGCTCTGCGCACAACGGAAGAACTGCCAGCGCTTTTTCCGTCGCTCACCAAACTGGTCGAGCATATGCGCAGCGCATCCTGTCCTATCTCCCTGCATCTCGCAGGAGACGAACTGGCCTACTCTCCTCAGATCGCGCTGACTCTTTATCGAGCGGTGCAGGAAGGCTTGACCAATGTACAGAAGCACGCGGGGAACTGCCAGGTTGAGATCGATGTGCGCTGCGAGGAAGATGAGGCGAGTTTGCTCATTCGCGATACCGGTTGCGGGTTTGATGCCGCTCACCAGCAGCGAGTAGGCAGCTATGGGCTGATTGGTTTGCAAGAGCGGGTCGCGCTGGTGGGTGGTAGCTTCGCTCTTGAGAGTGCGCCCGACCAGGGGACGAAACTATGTATCTCTATCCCGGCCAGGCGCTAAGTCAGGCGCGAGAAAAGGAAAAGAAGTATGGCAGAGCAGACAGAACGTTCTGACGAGGTGCGGGTCCTGGTGGTTGATGATCAGCGCCTCTTACGCGATGGCATCGCCTCGTTGCTCGAAATTCAAGAGGGTATCAACGTGGTTGGCACTGCTGCAAGTGGAGAAGAGGCTCTTGAGCGCGCACTCGTCCTTTGCCCCGATGTCATTCTGATGGATGTGCGTATGCCGGGCATGGATGGGGTCGCCGCGACGCAGCGCATCCTTCGCCAGTTGCCCACCTGCCACATCCTCATGCTGACCACCTTCGACGATGATGAATATGTGCGAGAAGCGCTGCGGGTGGGTGCTAGCGGCTATTTGCTCAAGGATATTCCCGCTTCCGACCTTGCCCGTTCGGTTCATGCCGCGCACAAGGGGATTTATCAGCTCGATCCAGCTATAGCGGCTAAAGTGGTGAGTGCAATCGCGCGCGTGGCTCCTGGGGCACCCGCTGAAGAAGATATATCAAAACAGATCGATATAACGGCGCGCGAGATTGATGTGTTGCGCCTGATCGCGCAGGGCGCGACCAACCGCGAGATTGCTACTCAGCTTGTGATTAGTGAAGGGACGGTCAAGAATCATATTTCCAACCTGCTTGGTCGCCTGGGTCTGCGCGATCGCACCCAGGCCGCAATTTACGCGCGTGAGCATGGGCTGCTCTAGAAGACGCGGAACTGACCGTCCCTGCTTGCTCCGTTCCACGAAACAGAGATTGCTGCATCTGCAACGAATAATGTTCTGGCGAACCCGGCTACGCGCGCAACGGTTTAATGGCGGCGGCGGCTCCGGCGTTCGCGTTCAAGAGCGACATCCAGCGTTTCGTGCAGGCGCTCAAAATCGTCCACGTCGAGCTGCAATTCGACCGCTGGCAGATCATCCGGCCTGACACGACCCTCTTCATAGAGACGCAATACGAGGGCCAGGGTGATCTGCTCGTCCTCGCTGTCGTTGCCCACTTCGTCTTCGTCCTCATCGTCCTCGGACGCGCTGGCCTCAGCCTGGGTGAAGAAGACCTCGGTGCGACCACAACGCAGGCGACCAGCCAGTTTGAGCGCGTCGGTGGAAAGCTCCTCCGCCAGTTCGCGGATCACCTCCATCATCTGCACAAACGCATCTTGCAACTGTTCCAGCGCGTCCTCGTCCTCATCGTCAATCCTGCCGAGCGCCGCGTCCCGGAGCGCGGAGAGTTCTTCGCTCACCGGATTGCCGCTACTGCCATCGGGCAGGCGTTGGCGTGCCAGATCGTTCAATTTCTCCAGGGCTTGCGCAAACGCCGGTGAAAGACCACCGGCGTTCTCAGTTTCTTTCGGCGGCATATGTTCGCTTTCTCCGCTCTCGTCTATCTCGTTCTCCTCATCCTCCTCGTCTGTTTCTGCATCAATCGCCAGTCCCGCTGCCTCTTCAACCGCGAGAATCTGCTGGTGCAGCTCCTCTATCGCGTCTCGGTTGAGATAGGCCAGTACGCGCGCCTGTCGGGAGGCTGCAAGTAGTAAAAATGGAGGCCAGTCGCGGTAACGCTCTCTTCCCCGTAAATAGCGCACCTCCAACATGCCCAATGTATCTAAGCGTAGTGAAAGCTCCATGAAGTCTCCTCCTGAAAGAATTGCCCTCATCATATCACACTTGTGCGCATTGCTCTATGGGCTTCTCCAGCTTAGCTGAGTTGTACTAAGATCGGTAAAAATGAAAATTCATCTCTAGAAACTCGTGGTACAATATCAAGTAGTATCAAATCAGCCAGATATAGAACATTACCGAAGCGATGAAAGGGCATGCAGTATGCCAGAGAATAAGCAATCGAGCGAAATCAGCTCTTTTGAAGTAGAGATAACAGACCTTGAAGTACCTCGACACACCCAGATTGGCCCACAGGCTCGTCTGGTGCGGCTGCTTTTGCGCTGGCAGCGTCCAGAATATCGGCGCGCGCGGCTCTGGCTGAGCGGGACGTTGCTGGCCAGCCTGGCGCTCATGCTGATTGTAACGCTGCTCAATCCAGTAGCGGGTATCAGCTCTCTGCTGGCGGATTACTGGCCCTTTCACTCCTCATCGGCTGCGCTGACCGCGCAGGGAGCTTTGCCTTCGCAGATATTTTTCCCGTCTCTCAACCAGATCGCGTGCCCGGCTACAAC
>Ga0207674_10008478_pt1 | contig 11870 bp, 11 predicted proteins | sample KBSCornC72_FD_184303 | JGI IMG/M metagenome (GOLD analysis project Ga0207674, IMG submission 184303) | Corn rhizosphere microbial communities from Kellogg Biological Station, Michigan, USA - KBS Corn C7-2 (SPAdes) (version 2) | ecosystem: Host-associated > Plants > Roots > Rhizosphere > Soil ... | reverse complement strand
TCGACCAGGTACTTTTGGGTGAGCGAGGTATTCCGAAACACCTCACCCGTCGCCTGCACGAGCCCCAGCGCCGCACAGGCGTACAGCAAGCGTCCGGCAGCGCGCTCTGCCAGTCCCAGGGCCTGAGCCACTTGCGCGAGTGGCTGTGCACCGACCGCCAGATGGGTAAAGAGTCGCAATTCCAGCGCGACGTGGAGTGTGCGTGCTGCCATAAAGCCCAGTCCGAGGGCATGCAGCGCCTGGGCTTCATCAGGCGGCACATCGGCCAGACCCGTCCACCATGTGGGCATGATGCCTCCTATCAGGGACGCTGTTCAGGTGAAAAAACTGTCGTGTCCAGGCGGGTTTTATAGTACGCTTGCAGGCAAACGTCCAGGAACGTTTTGTCACCAGACTAGGAGGGAACACAGGGTGCAGCCAACAGTGCTGCAGTGGTTCATGAGCCAGATTGAAACCTTTGCACCAGCGGCACAACGTGAGGAGCGCCAACAGCTCTATGCAGCTCTAGGGGCGCTGCCATCATCCTCGGGCAGCACGCTTTACGACGATGTGGGTCTCTTTGTGTGCGCGCAAATCGTAGCGGCACACCAGGTTACTGTCTCGATGGTCTCTGGACAGCGCCCGGAACGTTCGAGCGCGTTTATGCGGCCATCAAGGAGCGGCTGAGGAGCGGCGCGTACAAACCGGGCGAGCGGCTCGAACCCGCGGTCCTTTCGGACGAGCTCAACGCCAGCGTGACCCCGGTCCGCGACGCGCTCCACCGGCTGACCGGCGAAAGGCTGGTCGAGGCCCCGCGGCACGAGGGATTTCGGGCGCCGATGATGACCGAAACCACGCTCCGGCATCTCTATGCCTGGCACCAGGACCTGCTGCGCCTGGCGATCCTCAACCGCACGGCAGCCGAAAGCCAGCCTGAGATCCTTCCCGAAGCTTCGGAACGAGGCGTCCCCACGCACGAGCGGTGCAACGCAGCCTTCCTGACGCTCGCGCGCTCGACCGGAAACCCGGAGCATCTGGCCGCGCTGGCTGCGCTCACCGAGCGAATGGAGCCCGTTCAGCAGATCGAGGATGCACTCCTCGATGCCGTCGAAGAGGAAAGCAACGAGATCGTTGCCGCCATCGGCGGCGGGGACAGGAATCGGTTGCGCAAAGCCCTTCTTCATTATCACCGCCGGCGCGAGCGCATCGTTCCCGAGCTGATCAGTCGCCTGCTCAAGCCGTGATCCCGACCCGGGTCTCCGACCGCGCGCTCCGACCTCGACGCTCAACATTCCGGTAAGGCGGGACAGACGATCTAGGAGCCTCTGTTCGCAAGCTGCCGAAAGCCCGCCGCGTCCAGCGGCTGCTCAAACGCGATCCCGCCGATATCACCCGCGGTCCAGCGGACAATGCCGGCCATCGATTCGAGGCCGTCGAACTTCACCCAGATCCGCTCTCCGACGGACGGACGCTCGACGAACTCGATCTTGCAGCCTTCTGCGGAGAGGTCGAAGATCCGGAGCCGGATGCTGCGGCCGCCGCTTCGCATGACTCCCGCTTCGCAACACGGCTTGGCCCGCTCGGGACCGCCTTTGCTATCCATCGAAAAGATCCCGTCATGACCGCAATGCTGACCGAACGCTTCGGTTCCGCCGGCCCGGTCCTGGTTGCAGGAAGGGTCTAGGAGACATTCAGGCGCCGCCTCGCGCGCCGAGTCCGGCAACCCAAAAACATTCGGAAAATCAACGCCGTATAACCTTCGGATATAGCTTGGCGTCGCCTAGACCTTGCTCGCTGCAGCAAGCGCAGCAGGCAATGGAGTGAAGCCATGGAACGCGACACCGAACAGCATGAGCTCGTCGAGCTCGGAGCCGCCAGCGAGCAGACGCTCGGCGCGGACGGCTATTCGATCGACTTCGTCCGCGAGCTCCCCAAGACCGGGATCAGCGACGAGTGATGGATGCGGCGGCAGCACTCCGGTGCTGCCGCTTCGCTCCGAAAGCTCGGCGGGTTCGTGCCTGGCCGGCGCGTCATGGCTCGCTCATCGAGGAGAATCGAAATGAAGCGTGAGAACAAGGCCCGCCTGGTGGATCTCGGCAGCGCCAGCCGCCGCACGCTCGGCGCCGACGGCCCGGCGACCGACTTCGTCAGGATGCTCGACCATTGGGGCATCCGCCAGGATTGACCAGGCCTGCGCCAGCGCCGCCCAGCGGCGCTGGCGCGCACTGCGGCGAGGCCATTTACTGGCGGTTCGGCCCTGGCGTCACCGCCTGTCTCGCGGCCGACCGCCTCCTCTTTCTCGACACCGCGCGCGACCGTTACCGGTCCCTGCCCGCACCTCTCACCGAAGATGTCCTGGGCTGGCTCGAGGCGCCGGGCGCGGCGGCGCCGAAAGCCATTGGGCGCATTCTCAAAGAGCTCGGGTTGGACCCCGCCGCCGGATCGCCGTTGAGGATCAGCCTCGCTCGGCCGAGCCCGATCGATTCCGAGCCGCTGCCAGCGCCCCCGACCCGCATCGCCGATCTGCTCTCCGTCGGCCGCTCGACGCTCTCCGCCGCACGGGACGTGCGTTCGCGGCCGCTCGGCGCCCTGCTCGCGCAGCGCCTTGCACGGCGTCCGGCGGGACGCTGTCCCGCCGCCGAGCTCAAGCCGAGGCTCGCGATATTCCGGGCCCACCGCCCGCTCGTGCCGGTCCGGCGGGTCTGCCTTCATGACTGCCTCGCATTGATGGACTGGCTCGGCGCGAGCGGGGCGGGCGTGTCGCTTGTGTTCGGCGTTTCCGCATACCCGTTCACCGCCCACTGCTGGCTGCAGGCGGATGGGCAAGTGCTCGACGATCATCCGGAAAGCCCGTCGCGCTTCGCCCCGATCCTGCACTTTCCGTGACGCGGGACTATCTGCTCTGCCTGTCCGCGGGCGGCAGCCCCCCGCATCTCGATCCGCCGCTCGAGCATGCGCTCGCCTCGTGCGGATGCGTTCGCCGGTTCGCGGCCGGAAACATGCTCCTGTCCGTCGGCGAGGTCGTACCTGTCCGGTCGCTGAAAGGCGGCGTCGGATGGATCGTCGGCGACCTCTTCGACCGTGCCGGCGATCCCGCACCGGAAGAGATCGCTATCGCGGCCGCTGCCTCAGGCGCGAAGCGGTTGATCGACAGCATGTGGGGATCCTATCTGCTGTTCGCGGCCGGAGACGCGGGCTTCGAGGCGCTTCGCGACCCCTCCGGCGGCCTCGCCTGCTATCACGCCGAGGCCGGCGGCAAGCATTATTTCACATCGCTTCCACATCTCCTCGTCGACTGCGGCCTCGTCGCCGCCGGCCTCGACTGGGCGATGATCCTCCACTCGCTCACCCAGCGACCGGAGCGACTCTCGCGCACCCAGGTCCGGGGCGTCGACGAGCCGATCGCGGGAACGCGTTTCACCGTCACGGGCCGCAACATTGCGAGCGAGCAGCTGTGGGATCCGTGGGCATTCGCATCGCGTCCCTTCGACGGGGCGCCGGCCGAAGGCCTGCGCGACGCCCTCGGCTCGACGCTCGAAGCCTGGGGCCGGACCTTCCGCCGCCCGTTGATCGAGATCTCCGGCGGTCTCGATTCGGCGATCGTCGCGGCGGGCCTGGGGGCGTCCGCGCCGGGAGCCTCGCTCATCACCTTCGCGCCCGCGCCCGGGGACCCCGACGAAACCCTCTACGCGCGCGCCATTGCCGATCGCCTCGGCCTGCCGCTCACAATCGCGAAGCCGCGCCTGGAGGATGTCGATCTCGAGCGATCCTTGTCCGCCAACCTGCCGCGGCCCAATGCCCGGGCCTTCACCCAGGCGGCCGATCGCAAGAGCCTCGAGCTCGGACGCGCAATCGGGGCGGACGCCTTTTTCAGCGGCGACGGCGGCGACGATATGTTCTGCTATCTGCGCACGATCCTTCCGGCGATCGACCGGCTTCACGTCGAAGGCGTCCGGGGGATGGCTTCAACCGCGCTCGACATCGCAAGGATGACGCATGCGACATTATGGGACGCATTCTCCCGGGTCGCTCGGCGCCTGATCCATGGAGGACCGTCGGCGAGCCGGGCCGATCTGCGGTTCATCGCTGCCGAGGCTGCGTCCTCCTGCGTGGCAATGCAACCCGATCCTCCCCGCGACCCGCGCCTCCCCGGCAAAGCGGATCATGTCCGGGCAGTCATGACCATCCACAATTATCTGGAAGGGCATTCGCGAACGCAGCAGGCGCCGATCGTCTCGCCGCTTCTGTCCCAGCCGATCGTCGAATGCAGCCTCGCCATCCCGACCTGGGCCTGGTGCGAGGGCGGGAGAAACCGCGCGGTCGCGCGCGCGGCATTCCGGGACAGGCTCCCGCAAATGGTCCTCGACCGCCGATCGAAAGGCCGCTTCGACGGCTTCTGCGCGGCCTTGCTCGACGCAAACCGCGGCCTTCTTCGCTCCATGCTGCTCGACGGCCATCTTGCGCGGCAGGGCCTTCTCGACCGGCCCGCGATCGACGCCGCGCTGGCCAACCCATTCCCGCCCGCGGACGTCGTCTCACGGCTGCTGATTCTGGCGGATGTCGAGAGCTGGGCCGCGAGCTGGCTGGCGCGGCCCGCTCAGCGCTTCTGAAGCCGGGCAAGCGCGCGCCACCGAGCGAACTGCGCCGCCTTGGCCGGCGCAGGATCGGTCCGGCCGTTCAGCCAGAAATCGAACCAGTCGATCGCGCGCTCGTAAGTCGCAAGCCGGTGCGCCGGCCTCCACTTCTGGTGAAACTCGTCGGGAAAGACGTACATTTCGACCGGCACATGCTGATGCTTCAGGGTGACGAAGCTTTGCAGGGCGAAGCGGAACTCGTCGTCGGTCACCTGAAGCAGGATCGGCATTCGGAGCCGGTCCGCGTTCCTGGCCAGCGAATATTGGCTCCAGAATGCCGATCCGTCCGACCCCGGCGGCGGGAAACCGGCGCCGATCATGAAGTCGGCATAGCCGGGACCGGCGGCGAACATGGAGCTGGCCGGCTCGTCGCAGCAGGAGCTGATCGCCGCCGCCTTGAACATGTCCGAATTGACGAGCGCGAACTGGACGGTCGCGGCCCCGTCGCTCAGCCCCGTGATCCCGATGCGCTGCGGGTCGATCACTTCAAGCGCGATCGCCGCCCGAACGCCCGCTTCAAGGGATCCGAGCACCCGGCGCCGTTCGGCAAAACCGGACACGCCCAGATGGACCAGCTCGGCGTTGCTCCTGGCGACATGAAGCCCGAGCGGCTCGGTCCGCTCGACGCTCAAGACTGCGAACCCGCGCGCCGCCAGCGCCTCGATCGGATATTCGTCGCCGGTGCCGCCGCGAAGGAATCCGCGGCTCTGATATTGCACCACGATCAGCGGATGCCGCGTCCCGGGGCGGTGATCCGGCGGGAGCACAAGATCGCCGAACGATCGCGCGCCCTGATCCGTCGTCCATCGGAGCCGCCTGACCTTTCCCATCGCGAGCCCGGCGAATTCCGGGTTGGGATCGAAGATGACATGCCCTGTGCCCGTTTGCGGATCGATCCCGACAAGATGGCGCGGAATCGTCGACGTCTCCCTCGCGCAGATGACCGAGCCGGAGACGGGCTGGCATCCGAACAGCGTGTCCGCGGTCGAAAGAACGACCGTCGGGGCGCTCTCGCCGATCCGCCAGCGGAGCAGCCTGGTGATCCCGCCATTCTCCGGAGTCGGCGCCTGCATGAAGAAGAGGTCATCGCCCGGACCCCACCACAATGCGCCTATCCCGTCGGCGCAAAATGGAGACCGGCACTCGAGGCTCTTGCCGCGAACGGATATCTTGAGCCCGACGGGCGAAACGAGCAGTCCGGGGTCGCGCTCGAACGTCCAGGCGAGCGCGCCCGACGTTGAGACGGCGAAGGCAATCGCCCCGTCGGGCTTGCCGGCCGGCTTCGCCGGCGCGGACGACGGTTCGACAGGGCGGCCGTCCGCAACGGAGATCGCCTGCTCGACGAAATCGGTCGGCCGCGGCGCCGGCCTCGATCTGGAAAGCGTCCAGAAGCGATCGTCATAGAGAAAGCCCTGGCGGGCTTCCGCGTCGATCGCCTTTTCGGCGGCGGCCACGCCGGGCCTGGTCCTGACGACAAGCGAACGCCCGTCGGGCGCCCACTCAACGGCTCGCGCATCCACGTCCAGGTGCGAGACGGCCCTGGCGCCCGATCCGTCGGCTTTCGCGATCCACGCGCGCGTGCGCCCGTCGTCGCGGCGCAGATAGGCGAGGTAGCGGCCGTCCGGCGACCAGCGCGGAGTGACGGGCTCGGCATTGCCGACCGGAAGGTCCGGGATTCCGCGAACGTCGCTGAGATGGAGAATGAAGTCTCCGCCGACGTCGACCAGCCGGGCCTTGCCCGATCCGCCAAGCGGAACGACGACGACCCCGACGCAATAGCTGTCCTGCGCCGGATCCCCGCGCCTCAACACGAGCGCCGCGAGCGTGCCGTCGGGCGAAATGCTGAACGGGGCCTCGCCGCCCAGTCCGACATCCTGCTTCCCGAAATCGCGCAGCCGCGCGAGATCGAGCGGAGAGACGCGCCTGATCCGCGCCGGAGCGTCGCGGCCTTGCGGAAGAAGGTCGGACCGGCAAGACTCCTGCGCGCCTGCTGCGCTTCCCCAAAAAAGCAGTCCGATAAGAAGGACGCGGGTTCTCACCACCTCTTCGCGACCTGCAGGGAAACGACCCGGCCGAGCGGGCTCGCATTGTCCGGATCGTAGCCGGTTACGATGAGACCGAGATTGTAGGCGACGTAAGGCGGATCGGCGTCGAACAGGTTGGTCGCGCTCAGCGCGATTCGAAGTCCCGACAGCGGTCCGCTCTGCTCGGGCATCCGATAGGCGATCTGCGCGTCGACCGTGGTCCAGCTGTCGACCCGTTGCGGCGTCACGTTGGTCAGGTTGGTGTAGCTGTCGAGATAGTTGACGAACAGCGACGCGCTCCAGCGATCGCCGCTCCACAGCGCCCGGCCGCGGACCCGCAGGTCGACCGGATTGCCGAGGATGTCGACCACGTCGTTGACCGGGGCGGTCGGCGTGAGCGCCTGATCGATCCTGAAGATATAGGTCCCGCTCGCGCCGAGCTCCGCCTGCCCGCCAAGCGCATCGAAACGATAATCCAGGTCGGCGTCGAGGCCCGATTCCCGGACGACCGACAAATTCTGGAGCCGCGCATCGATGGCTGCGGTGATCGTCCCGGGATCGATGCCGAACGGGTTCACGAAGAAGGGCGAGGCGTAGAAGGCGTTGATCTGCTCCGCCGACGGATTGTCGGTGATGATCGGCTGGTAGGTCGAGCGGTTGACGAGGAAGTTGAAGAGATTGGCGGCGGGCGACGTGATGCGGTCGCGGTAATCGATATTGAAATAGGTGAGGCTGGCCTTGAGCCCCGGGATGGCCGGCGGCTGGAGGTCGGCGCCGAGCGTCCAGGTGGTTGCTTTCTCCGGCCGCAGGTCGGGGTCGTTCCCTCGCCTGACGAGCACGTTCGACTGCCCTGACGGCGATGCCGGATCCGGGATCGTGAACGCGAAAAGCAGGGTCGTTCCGGGATCCTGCCGGAGATTGTCGAAGCTCGGTGCCCGGAAGGAGGTGCCATAGGTGCCGCGGAGGCGGACGCCGGCGGCGGGCTCCCAATCGATCCCGAGCTTGGGATTCGTGGTCCGTCCGAAATCGCTATATTCCTCCGTGCGGAGCGCCGCCGAAAGCTGCAGCCGCCGCAATCCGGGCGCGGTGAATTCCCCGCCGAAGATCGGGACGAGCGCCTCGGCATAAGCTGCCGTAATGCGCCGCGGACCCGGCAGCGGAATCGGCGGGAGCAGCTGTGGCTCGAGCGACGACGTGTCGCTGACCGTCGGTTCGTCGCGATAGCGTTCGCTGCGATATTCCGCGCCGATGGCGATCCGGACATCGCCGGCGGCGAGCCGCACCAAAGGACCGTCCGCGCGCAATGTCGCCGACCACACCTGTCCCTGGTTCGCGGACGCGGTCGATCCGCGGACCTCATCGACGGTCGCCGGATTGGTCGAGCCGCCGTCTCCGAAGACGTCATAGGCGGTGGCCGGATCGGAGTCCGCAAGCGCGCGCGCCAGCCTTGCGGAATTGACGCGGTTGAGGATCGCGCCGCGCTCCTTCTGGCGGCCGTAGTTGCCGCGAAGGTTGACGGACCAGCGGCCAAGGTCGGCCTGCGCGCCAAGTGTCGCGCCATAGGCGCTCACTCGGCCCCGGTGCCGTTCGCGCCCGAGGTCGGCGCCGAAATCATATTCGACCTGGATGGGCTGATGCGTTCCGATCGGATCGACGTAGAAGGCATTGGTGACGGGGACCGTGACCGGAGCGTTGGACGTGGTCCGCGTCCGGCCGTCGTAGGCGCGGGAGGAATAGAGTCCCTGCGCGTAAAGCCGGAGCCACGGGGCAACGTCCTGCGTGACGGCGCCGAACAGCGAGTGACGCCGCTGCATCCGCAGAACGTCGACATCGCGCCAGCCGTCGGCAAGGTTGACCATCCCGGGAAGCAGGTCGGCCGGACCAAGATGGCGCCCGTCCTGCCCGGGCGGGATTGCGAAGGTCTGCCCGCCCGCGACGATATTGCCCGGCGCCGCAAAGGGACCGCGCAGGTCCGGGCCGCCGAATGGGCTCAGATCGTCCGTGACATAGTCGCGCGCGGACGCGGGAAGGGCGGACCGCCGGTAGAATTCATAGGCGAGCACGGCATGGCCGCCGCGCCACCCTCGGCCGACGATCTGGCTTGCAAGCACATCCTGCGCATCGCCATCCGCGGTTCCGGCCCTGAGCGTGGTTTCCGCGCCGTCGAACCGAAGCCGCGGAATGATGTTCACGACCCCGGCGACCGCGTCCGAGCCGTAAATCGCGGAGCTTCCGTCGGGAAGGATCTCGATCCGCTCGATGGCCGAGGCAGGAATCATGGAGATATCGCTGAACACGCCGGCGAATCCGCCAAGCGGGGGCCGGTCGCCATTGAGCAGCACGAGCGTGGATGCGTTGCCGAGCCCGCGCAGGTTCAGGCTCGATCCGGCGGCGGTGTTTCTTCCGCTGTTCGGATCGAGCGAGATGGCGACCGTCCCCTCGTTCGGAGCACCGCCGAAGTTCTGCGGCAGAGTCTGGAGGATATCCTGCGTCGTCACATAGCCCATGCGGTCCATGTCACTTCGGTCGATGCGGATCACGTTGGAGCCGACAGGAGCCGATCCGCGAATGCGCGTCCCGGTTACCGTGATCGCGGGTTCCGGCTCCTGCGCGCCCGCCTGGTCGACAAAAGGGACGCGCTCGATGACGAGCGCGCCCGCGCTGAGCCGGTAGCGAAGACCGCTTCCTTCGAGGAGACGCTCCACGGCCTCTTCCGCCGTGTAGGTGCCGGAAAGCGCCGGCGCCCGGCGCGCCTCGACGAGCGGCTGCGGGGCGATCAGGTTGCGGCCGGTGCGGACTGCTACGTCACGCAGCGCTTGCGAAAGGAGTTCGGGTGGCACATCGAACGCGAACCGTTCCTGCTGCGCGGCGCCCGCCGCGCTTCCAAGAAAAAGCAATGCGGTTGCGGCTGCAACCGCGGCCAATCGACCGTCTGGCAATTCCGTTCTCCCCCTCTGGCCGACTGCGGCCGTTGCAAGGGAAAGACGGGGATCGGCGGTTTCACCCCCCATGTTTCTGTGGAGCCGAGGTGCGATGCGCGACGTCCTGCACCCGATGCCCGACGGGTTGATGCGCTCATTCGCGTGTTGAGGACCGTTCCTTGGCTATTAACGTGCCTAACCTCATACTTGCCCTATTCGCAGGAGCCGAACCCATGTCGAAGCAAGAGCAGCGGAGCGTCCCGACCGCGAAGCCTAGCGGCAAGCGCATCGACATCGCCGCTGCCTATCAGCGGGTTATGAAGCGCTTTCCGCGCATAATGGCACGCCTTGCGCAGTGAGTCGGAGTGGCTGACGGCCGACGATCTCGAACGCATGAAATTTCTTATAGTAAAAGGTAGTGGGGAGCCGTTCGGCGTCCTCACTTCGCCGGGTCTTCGGCGAGCTATTCTCGGTGCCTGGCCGAGAGAACGAGATCGCCGGCGGAGTCCGGTTTCAGCGTCAGGTGGAAGGCCGCCGCGAGTGCCTTGGCGAGGCCGACGGCATCGCCGGTACGGAACGCGCCCGTGACCCGGAACTGGTCGAGGCCATTTCCGAGTACGATCTTTCGTTCCGAATAACGATTGGCCTCAGCAACCGCCACGGGAAGCGGCGTTCCGTCGAACTGAAGCATTCCGCGCGTCCAGTCCGCGGCCAAGCCCGGCTCCCGACGTGGCGTCAGTTTGCCGGCGGCCGCCGAAGCGCCGTCGCCCGGACCGAGCCTCAGTTTGAAGGATGACCGACCGGCGCCGCGCACCTCTGCCGAGCCGGCAAGGACGTTGACGACGCTTTGCTCCTCCGACCGGTCGACATCCATCGCGCCCCCATCGGAGCTCACGGTCGCAGCCTTCGTCTCGATGATGAAGGGGGCACTTGCAGGAGCGACACGAAAGCGCGCCCGCCCCTGGGTCAGCCGAGCCCTGCGGCGGGACGGACCGATTTCGACATTGAGACGGGTGTTCGTGTCGAGCGTCACTTTCGATCCATCGCCGAGCGTGACCTGTCTGATTTCACCGACACTCGTCGCAAGCATTAACACGTCCGTCGCGGCGAACGGTGAGCCGCTCGAGCGCAGAAGCAGGAGTCCGGCGGGGATCAAGAAAACCAGCGCAGCGGCTGCAGCAAGTGCATAAGCCGGCGCGCGCCTCGGCGCGTCATCCGGGCTACTGCGTGGAAGCGGGGAAGCAGCAGGGGAGTGCCGAAGGAGGCCGGCTTGTTCATAGCTCCGCCGGACGCGCTCAAATGCGGCAGCATTTCGCGGATCCGCGTCCTGCCAGTGGCGGATCTTTGCCTCGATTTGGGGATCGCGGCCGCTATGCAATCGAGCAAGCCAGTTCGCGGCCTCGCGCCGCAGCATTCCCCGGGTCCTCGGCAGCTTCAGTCGCATGGTTCAGCGCCGATCCAGCAAGCGGTCGATCTTGGCAATGGCCTTGCCCATCTGCTTTTCCACGCCCTTTACGCTGAGACCGGTGGTCGCCGCGATCTCGGCATAGCTGAGGCCGCGGATCCTGTGCGCCAGGAAAATCTCGCGGGTCTTCGGTTTGAGCTTGCCGATCGCGAGTTCAAGGCGCCGCAAGGTGTCTCGGGATTCCAGAACGGCGATCTGGTCAAGCTGCCCTGCAGCCGAAATTTCGAGCGCCGGGCGCGACCGCTCGAAGAGGGAACGCGAGCGAGCCCGATCGCGCAGGAGATTGGTGGCGATGCTCCGGAGATAGGCTTCGGGAGACTCGATACGCTCAATCGTGGCCGCGGGCACTCGAAGCAACCTTAGGAATGCCTCTTGCATGACCTCGCGCGCAAGGTCGCGGCAGCCGGTCGAGCGCGTCAGCTGGTTGAGCAGCGCGGTCGATTGCTCGTGATAAATCTCATGCACCCATTTGCGAACTCCAGCGGACCCGAGCTCGCTGTCCGTCTCGAAGTTGGGCGGGTCGCGCCCGGAAGACGGCGCTGCGGCCGCGTCCCGCCGAGACGGAGTCAACGTGGCGCTCCGGCGATGGGCGGCCGGCCGGCGTTCCAGCGGATCCGCCTTGCCGCGACAGCGCAATGTTCGAACCGACGCATTCACGATCCTTCTCGCGAGTTGCGCCGGTGAGCCGGGTGTTGAGAACAAGCTTGGACTTGCGCCGCCGCCTTTAGCCGCGAGCGGCCTGGACATTCGCGGCGGCCACCCGGCCCGAAGCAGGCGATGCGCTCGGCAGGATCACCAAGTCAGGGTTCTCACGCCCCGGCGCCGATCCGGCGCAAGCCAAGCTTAG
>Ga0207674_10008477_pt1 | contig 11870 bp, 9 predicted proteins | sample KBSCornC72_FD_184303 | JGI IMG/M metagenome (GOLD analysis project Ga0207674, IMG submission 184303) | Corn rhizosphere microbial communities from Kellogg Biological Station, Michigan, USA - KBS Corn C7-2 (SPAdes) (version 2) | ecosystem: Host-associated > Plants > Roots > Rhizosphere > Soil ... | reverse complement strand
GGACGGTGGCAAGAACTGGCGGAAGGTCGAATCATTTCCCGGTGTGCCGGAGCACACCTACGTCACCGACGTGTATGCGTCGCCGCGCGACTCGAACACGATCTTCGTGACGCTGAACAACTATCTCCGCGGCGACTTCAAGCCCTACGTCGTCCGCAGCAACGATCGCGGGCGGACCTGGACCCAGATCGCGGGCGACCTGCCGCCGCGTTCCGGCGCCTGGTCGATCGTTCAAGACGACATCAACGGAAGCCTGCTGTTTGCGGGGATGGAATTCGGGGTGTGGTTCACGGTCGACGGCGGCACGCACTGGACACAGCTCAACGCCGGCATCCCAACCGCGCAAGCGCGCGATCTCGTCATTCAGCGGCGGGAGAACGATCTCGTGGTCGGCACGTTCGGCCGCGGCGCGTACGTACTCGACGACTACAGCGCGCTCCGTGACGTCACGCCGCAGACGCTCTCCGAAGAAGGGCATCTTTTCCCGTTGCGCGATGCGTCGATCTACGACGTCCTCGGCCAGGCCGAGGCGACGTGGGGCGATCCAACGACGCCCAACCCGCCGTATGGCGCGCTGTTGACGTACTCGGTTGGACAGGCGCCGGCGACGGAAGCCAAGCTGGTGCTCACGATCGCCGACGACACCGGCAAGCAGGTGCGGCGCCTCGAGCTCGCGAAAGAGCCGGGCGTGCACCGGATCGCGTGGGATCTGCGCGGCGACGTGCCACCTGCCGCAGCGGGGACACAGCCTGGCGGCGGACGTGGTGGTGCTGGCGGCGAAACGCTGGAAGCCGCGCAGGTCTTCGGCCGCGGACGGCAGGGCGGCCCGCCCGCAACGCCGGGACGGTATCGCGCAACGCTCGGCAAGCTGACCGGAGACACGGTCACGCCGATCGGTCAGCCGCAATCGTTCCTGATCGTTCCGCTCAGTCGGTAGGCTTCAGGGCTTCGGGGCTGCACGGCTCAGCGCTTCGGGGCCTCACGGCTTCATGAGACGACGAACATTCCTCAAGGAATCCACCATGGCTGCGGCGGGCGTCGCTGCCGGCGGACTGCTTCGCGCGGCTGCGCCTACACCGCTCGAAGCCCAGCGACAGGACGGAAGCTCGATCCTGGTGGATCCGAATCTGACGTTCGAGTTGTCGCCGTATCTCTACATGCAATTCATGGAACCGTTAGGCGCAACGGATGGTTCGGTCGAAGCGGCGTGGGATCATTTGCGCGATCAGTGGCGCCAGGATGTCGTGGAGATCACGGGTGAACTCGGACCACCGATGATGCGGTGGGGCGGGATTTTTTCCGACTTTTATCGGTGGCGAGAAGGCGTCGGGCCGCGCGACACGCGTCGGTCGATGCTCAACCTGCTTTGGGGAGGAATCGAATCGAACCAGGTGGGCACCAGCGAATTCGTCGAACTGTGCCGACGTGTCGCCGCGGAGCCGTTGATCTGCGTCAACTTCGAATCGGACGGCCGCAAGCAGTACATGACCGTCAAGGGCAGCGTGCGCACGGCCGACGCGAAGGAAGCGGCCGAGTGGGTGGCATATTGCAACGATCCGGAGGATCGGCTCCGGAAGGCGCACGGGAACGCGGCGCCGTTGGGCGTCCGCCACTGGCAGATCGGCAACGAGACGTCGTACGACAAGAATGGCTTCGATCTCGAAACCGCGGCACGCAAGACCGTCGAGTTTGCCAGGAGCATGCGTGCGGCCGATCCAGCGATTCAATTGATCGCGTGGGGTGACAGCGGCTGGGCGGCGCGCATGGCGGAGGTAGCCGGGGACCACGTCCAGTATCTCGCGTTCCATCACATGTTCGATCCCGATTCGCCGCGTCAGCCGGTGCTGCGGGGTGAGGTGTACCGGCGCGATCCGGATGCGGCCTGGGAGCAGTTGATGAAGGCGTGGCAGCTGACCGACGCGAAAATCCGCACCGTGCGCGACAGTCTGGGCGCGCGCAAGATTCCGCTCGCGATGACGGAGTGCCACTTCGTCATTCCCGGCCGCGATCGCGGCGACGTGCTCGCCTCATGGGCGGCCGGCGTCTCCTACGCGCGCATCCTCAACAACCATCAGCGGCACGGTGACGTACTGAAAATTGCCACGGCCGCGGATTTCTGCGGAACGCGCTGGCAGAACAACGCGGTGATCATTCCTACGCCGAAGGGCAATAACCGCGCGTATCTCCAGCCGGTAGCCCGCGTGATGCAACTCTATCGGCACCACATCGGGAGTCACGCGATCAAAGTGGATGGCTTGCCGGACGGGCTCGATGTGGTCGCGAGCCGCCGTCGCGACACCGTGTACCTTCATGTCGCGAACATTCAACGCACGAGATCGGTGAACACGACCATTCAAATTGCCGGTCACGTGATCCGGAGCGGACGCGCGTTCGAGATCGCCGGCGATCCGGCCGTGGAGCTGTCATATCTGAATAGCGCTGATGCGATGAAAACAATGGAAAGACCGTTCGCCAAGGATGGCGCCTGGGAGTTCCCGGCGGCTTCGGTGTCTGCGCTCGAACTCGACATCGAAGCGAATTAGACCGGGGGCGCGCCGGCGGCCGGACCCCCCATCGCGCCCTTGGCGCGCCAAGCCAGGAGGTCGCGTCACAGCGCGACGGTCACGCGGGCGCTGCGACATTCTGGCGGACACTCAGGACCATTCGGCCGTGTCAGCAGATAGCCCGGCTGCACGGTGAGCTCCGTCGACTGAGTACCGCTCGAGACACGGACGGTCAGACTGGCGGGCGTGAAATCGGGAAACGAGACCGGGCACGTACCGGTCGCGCTGGTGCAGGTCGCGCTTCGCGTCGACCCGTCGGGCGCCGTGACCACAACGGACACGGGCGTTTGACTGGGCGCACCTGTCACGTCGACGACCAGGCCGGTGCATCCGATCAAGGTGCACGCACTCGGGCCGACGACGTTGCACGCGGGCCCGGCAAGGAGCATGACCAGCGTCGCCGCGACTCCTGGGCATCGACGGAAAGACTGATTCACGCATCTGCTCCTTAAATGCCTGCGACCTGTTCAGGAGCGATAAACCGCTAGTCGCGGCCGAAGTATCCCGTCTTGGCCTCGACCGCGAAGCCCGCTGTCGTGGTCACGCGTATGTTGTGGAAGCGACCATCCGCCGATGCGTCGGTATAGTACGCGAGCGTGTACTGGTTACGGAGTTCGTTGGCGACCCGAGCCAGAAATATATCCAAGTCGCGAGACGGGCCGGAGACGTATAGCTCCGCGTTGAGCGCCGGTTGATCCCCTTTCCCCGCCAGGTCTCGCATAAATTCCTTACCAAACACATAAAACCGGATCTTGAAACCATCGGCGTTAGCGTAGCGCGACTCGTCCTGCCGGTCGCTGACGACGAACACCCCTCGTCTGTCGATGCGCGCCTTGCCGAGTTCGGCGAGCGCCATCTCGAGCCCTTCTGACACGCTCGGCTGCTCGAGCGCCGTGTGGAGCGAGTTCAGCTTGCGGAGAACGGCGGGATGATCCGTCGTGAACTCTTGCCGAACGCGCACCGTATCCGCGAACGTCATTAAGAACAGCTCGTCGTCTGTTCGAAGCCCGCGAACGAAGCGTTCGACGGCGTAGATCGCGGTCTTCATCTTGCGAGTCATGTTGACTCTGACATCCAGGAGGATACCAACGCTCACTGCGGCATCAGGGCTGTGGCTGAAGTGAGCAATCGTCTGGCGCACGTCGTCGTCGTAGAGGACAAAGTTCTCGGACTGCAGGTGATCAACGTATTCGCCTTGCGAGTCCTTGACGGTCGCGGTGACCGTGACAAGATGGACGTCGGCGCGAAACCTCTGATCGGCGGCAAGCGTGGCCGTCAGCAACAGTGCGGCGATCGGACCGACCAGGACCGCCAGTCTGTCTCCTGCTGCCGCACTCTTCATCAACATCTCTTCCTATTCTGACTTTGCTTCCATCGATAGACGATGGGGGATCGTCGATCAACGCGCCGCCCATGTCAAATCCAATCGCCTATACCCGGCAGCGCGCCGCCCATTGCGAAATCGCCTTGCGGGTCGCGCACGAACTCACGAGACCGCTTCGCGAGCCAGAGGCCCGAAAACGTCAAGCTTCGGTCAGCGAAGCTGCCGCGAGCGAATCCGAATCGAATATGACCTGTTCGCGAACGCGCCCGCGTCGTTCTCGCTGAGTCGCGGCAGGGCGACGTCCACGACTTCTCCAGGCTTGACTGTCAGGTCGGCCTTCACCTCGCGTGCTGTCATCATGTTGCCCTGCCGCAGGATCAGCGACGGCTGCCCTCCTTGCATGAGACGGCTGCGCGCGTCGAGGTGAATGGCGACGCCATCCGACGGCGGAGCCGCCGTTAGATCGCCGAAGAAATCGAGCGAGATGCTGAAGAGCCACGCGCGGATGCTACCCTCTTCCGTGGGCCGAATCGCGGTTCGGCTTACACGGACAAACACCTCTTGGGTCAGGTCGCAGGCAAGGTCAGGTTGCCCGACCGCTCGGCAGAAGTACCTGAACAGCCGGTGGTGATACGCGGCGAACAGCGTCTCAGGATCGCCCATGCGTCATATCTAAAGACGCCGGCGGCGGGCAAAGCTCTCGCGCTGAACAGTCACTGGCATGTGCCTCGATCAATGGAATAGTTGTGAGTCTCTTGGCCGCCTGACGTAGGATGACGCATGACTCTTCTCGCGACATCGGTCGTTCTACTACTGGCAGCGTCTGCTGCCGAGAATACGCCTGCGATCGTGCAGGCCCCTGACTCGCCCGTGCAACTCGGCCATGCAAAAATCTTCAACATCGTCGCCGGCGAACCGGCGGTCCTGCTCTACTCGGCAACGAACCTCACGGATCAGGACCTGGAAGAGTTCACGATCATCGCGTACGTCTTCGACGAGCAAGGTACGTTGAAGACCAGACAGACCGCTCCTGGTCGACGCACGCTCGAAAAACGCAGCACCAAATACTCGACGATCGTTCTCGATGCGGCGGCGGTGACCGCGACGAGTCGCATTGTGTTCGGCGTCAACCAGGCGCTGCCGGCCGGGTCGGAGAAGTGGTGGCATGCAGAGCTGGACGACGCGGCCAAAGCGGCGGTGAAACGAAACCCTGAGCCTTGAGCGCTGAGCCTGCGGCCCCACCAACCAGGTGCCGCCGGTTCCCGTCCAAGGTGCCATGACCTCGATGCTGCAGGCCTGGCGGGCGCTCGCTCGCCGGCCGCTCTTCACCGCCGCAACGCTGCTCACCATGACGGCCGGGATTGGCGTCACGACGGCCGTCTTCTCCATCGTCGACCGCGTTCTGATTCGGCCGCTCCCGTTTCCTGACGGTGACCAACTCGTCAGTGTGTATGAAGCGAGCCCCTCACGGCAGGAGCGCACCAGCCTCGTCGCCCCGGCGCGGCTGGCGGACTGGAACCGGCTCACTCGGACGTTCGAGGTGATTTCCGGCAGCTACTCGGAAAGCATCACCGACACCAGCGGCGCGGAGCCCGAGCGGCTCGAGGGGCGCCGCGTCATGCCCCGGTTCTTCGAAGTCTTCGGGATGGCGCCGCTCGCCGGCCGGACGTTCGTCGCGGACGAGGAACGGTTTGGCGGCGCCACCGCAGCGGTCATCAGCGAGCCGTTCTGGACGCGACGATTCGGTCGTAGTCCGGGCGCGATCGGGCAGCGCCTCACCATTGCCGGGAAAGCCTACACGATCGTCGGCGTCATGCCGCGCGCGTTTACCAGCGGACTCGAGCGCACGGCACTTCGGACTGCCATATCCATCGATATATGGATTCCCGGACAGCTCGCGCCTCAGCTGCTGTCGATCAGGGAAGCGCGGTTTCTCGGCGGCGTGGCACGGATGCGCCACCGGGTGACGCTCGCGCAGGCGCGCAGCGATCTCGCGCGCGTTCAGCGGCAATTGGGCGAGCAGTACCCCAAGACCGACAAGGACTGGGGGACGATGGTCCTCGATCTCAAGGAAGTGCGCGTCGGTGAATACCGGCGCGCGCTCGTGTTGATTTTCGGCGCCGTCGCGCTGTTGCTGCTGATTGCCGTCGCGAATGTCGCCGGCCTCATGCTCGTGCAGCTGCGCCGCCGTTCCGTCGAGTTCGCGATCCGCAGTGCGATTGGCGCGTCGCACCGGCAGGTCGTCATGGTGGTCATGCGGGAAATCGTGATCCTCGCGATCGCTGGCGGCGCGGGGGGCATGCTCGGCGCTTGGTGGTTGACCAACGCCATCGCTACCGGATTGACGATCCCGCGCGTCTCGGAAGTGACGATCGATTGGCCGGCGCTGCTGTTCGCAGCCGCCGTGACCGTTCTCGCCGCGGCCGCGTTCGGCCTTGTTCCCACGGTCTATGCGATGAGGCGGCGGCTCGCGACGCTCCTCTCGTCCGCTGGCCGCGGTGTGTCCGGCGGGCGGTACCGGCTGCAGGGAGCGCTGGTCGTGGCCCAGATTGCCCTCAGCGTCGTGCTGACAGGAGCCGCTGCGCTGCTCGTGCGCAGCTATACGGCTTTGTCGACTGTTCCGAGCGGTTTCAACAGCGCCAACATGCTCACGTTTCACGTCGGTGCCGCATGGGATGAAGATCGGACGCGCATCGGACAGCTGCAGGAGCAGCTCGTCGAACAGCTGCAGCAGCTCCCCGGTGTCCGCGCGGCGGGCTTCACCAACTTCTTTCCTGCGACGGGCGCGACGCTGAGGAATCAGGTCCGCGTCGAGGGGCTCGCTGGCCCGGACGCGGACGGCAACCTGACCGTCGGCACGCGAACGGTGACGCCTGGATATCTGAAAGCCCTTCAAGTGCCGCTCGTCGCAGGAGGGTGGTGTCCCGAGGTGCGCACCGGCCCGACGGCGCAGCGCACGGCGATGGTGAACGCCAGGTTCGTAGAGGTGTACGCCGGCGGTCAGAATCTGATCGGCCGGAACCTGATCATGGCGCAGGATCAGAGCTCCTGGCGCATCGTCGCGACCGTGGGCAACATGCTCGAGGATGGACCGGCAGCCCCGGCCGCGCCGTACGTGTACCTCTGCATGCCTGCGGGGAGTTGGCCGGATCCTGAATATGTCGTGCGCGCCGACGGCGATCCGCGCGTCCTCATGACCTCGATCCGCCAGCTCGTGCGATCACTCGATTCCGCGCGACCGGTCTTCGGCGTGCGCCGCGTCGACGAGATTATCGGAACGTCCCTCGATCAGCCGCGCCTGAACGCACGGTTGCTGACGGTGTTCGCGGGCGCGGCGCTGGCGCTCGGGGCGGTCGGGCTCTACGGCCTGTTGACGCTGCTGATCGCGGACCGCCGTCGAGAATTCGGCGTGCGGATTGCGCTCGGCGCGTCTCGTGGCGATCTCGTGCGGCTGGTGCTCGCCGGCGCCGGTCGGCTGATTGTGCTCGGGATGGCCGGCGGGCTGATCCTCACGTTTATGGCGAGCCAGGTGCTTCAGACGCTGCTCTTCGGCGTCACCGCCCACGACCCGCGCGCGCTTGCCACGAGCATGCTGGCGCTCGCGATCGTGTCCGCTCTCGCGATTGCGATCCCGGCAAGGCAGGCGGCGACGATCGATCCGATTGAGGCGATTCGGGGAGAGTGAGTGAGGGCTTCACGGCTTCAGGGCTGCAGGGCTTCGGGTTGAAGCGATGCCGGTCGGCCTACTATTAGTTCGGCCATGAATCCGTGGATCCCGAAGGCGGCGGTACTCGCAGCCACCGTGGTGATGATCGCCATCCGGGCGCCGCATGGCCGCCGAAGTCGAAAGGTCAAGGTTGCCAGGAGCCACAAGACTTCGCTGGAAACCGGTGTGCTCGCGCTCGCCTGGGTCGGATTCGTCGTTCCTCTGATCTGGATTGCCTCCCCGGCGTTCTCGTTCGCTGAATACCCGCAGCGCACCGGTCCGCTCGTCGCCGGCGTGACGTGCCTCGTGGTCGGTCTCTGGCTCTTCTACCGATCGCACGCTGACCTTGGTACGAATTGGTCGATCACCTTGGAGGTCCGCGAGCAGCATCGACTCATCACGCACGGCGTCTATCGCTGGATCCGCCACCCGATGTACTCGGCGTTGCTCCTGTATTCGCTCGGCCAGGCCCTCGTCATCCCAAACTGGGTGGCCGGTCCTTCGAACTTGGTCGCGTTCGCGGTCCTCTTCGCGCTTCGCGTCCGCGCTGAGGAGAAGATGATGGCCGAGCAGTTTGGCGACGAATACGCCGCGTACACGGCACGGACGAAGCGCCTTGTTCCGCGCGTCTGGTAGACCATACCGCTTGACAGTCCGGCCCGGCCGCGGTTACGTTAGGCATAGGTAATCTATGCCTAGGGAAACTGGACTCCCACCGGGCACGCTCATGATGCTGGTGCTGCGCGTGCTGAAGACACAGCCGCTGCACGGCTACGCGATCGCCCAGCGCATCCATCTGCTGTCGGCCGAACAGCTCCGCGTCGAAGAGGGTTCGCTCTACCCTGCGCTGCAGAAACTGCTGGTCAAAGGCTGGGTGAAAGCCGCGTGGCGCGCCTCGGAGTCCGGGCGGCAGGTGCGCGAATACCGCATCACGCCCGCCGGACGACGGCAGCTCGAGGCCGAGGTGGCGGAGTACCGGCGGATGGCGAGCGCGATCGGTGTGTTGCTCGATGAGGCGTGAGGATCGTCATGGCGATCATCGGTGAGTGGATCCGTCGTCTCGGCTACCTGCTCCGGCGCCGGGCGCTGGAGGACGAGCTGCGCCAGGAGATGGAGGCGCACCGGGCGCAGATGGGAGAGCCCCCAGGCTTCGGCAACACGCTGCGCCTGCGAGAGGAGGCGCGGGATGCCTGGGGATGGCGGTGGCTCGACGACCTGGTGCAGGACACGCGGTTTGCGTGCCGGATGCTCCGCCGCAGTCCAGGCTTCGCGCTCACGGCGATTGTGACCCTCGCGCTCGGCATCGGCGTCAACATCGGCATGTTCAGCCTCGTCAACGGCCTGCTGCTGCGGCCGCTGTACGAGGACGCCGACGAAGTCGTGCAGGTGCGCAGTCGCACCGCGGGGCCGCCCGCCAGGGGCCGAGCCTTCTCCTATCCGAACTACCGCGATCTCCAGGAAGGCACGACTGACATCTTTGCGAACCTGGCGGCCGCCGATACGGGCTTCGTGGGTCTGGATGTCGGCGAGACGCCGCGGCGCGCGATGGCGTCCGCGGTGACCGCCAACTACTTCCAGGTCTTCGCCGCGCCGCTGGCGCATGGACGCTTCTTCACCACGGAAGAAGAACGGCCTGGTGCCGCGATCCGCGTGGCCATCATCAGCTATCCCCTCTGGGAGCAGCTCGGCGCCGACCCGAGCACGCTCGGCCGGCTTGTGCGCATCAATCGGGAATACTTCACGGTCGTCGGTGTGGCGCGGCAGGGATTCACGGGGACGAGCATCCCGGGTCCAGAAGTCTGGCTGCCCCTTGGCGCGCGCGAGACGTTCAGCACGGAAGACCGGCCGGAACGCCCAGTCGATGCGCGCGAGGTGCACGAGCTGAGCGTGGTCGGGCGACTCCGGTCTGACACGCGCATCGAGAATGCCGTCGCGGTGCTCGCCACCGTTGGCCGCCGACTCGAGCAGGCGTTTCCGTCGATTAATGCCGGCTACTCGCTCACGATGTCCAAGCCGTCTGCGCGTTTGATGTTCATGCCAACTGCCGGGACTGGAGAGACTGCTCGTCTGGTCCTGCTTCTGATGCTCATGCCCGCGGTCGTGCTGCTCGTGGCCTGTCTCAACCTCGCCGATCTGTTGCTGGCGCGCGGTCACGTGCGCCGGCAGGAATTGGCCATCCGATCGTCCCTGGGTGGCGGCCGATGGCGCCTCACTCGGCAACTTCTCACCGAAGGGTTGCTTCTGTCACTGGCCGGCGGCGGGATCGCGTTGTTGCTGTCGGCATGGGCGACCAAGGAACTGTTGGCGTCGCTGCGTCCACTGCTCCCCGTCGCCGTGACGCTTCCCGACGTCAGTCTCGACTGGCGAGTCCTCCTCGGCACCATGGCGTTCAGTCTGCTCGCCACGTTGGTCTTTGCTGCCGCGCCGGCCGTGGCATTGACCGGTCGCGCGGCCGCCGCCGATCTCAAGCGGCACAGCGGCAACGAGGGACGACGGCCCGGAGGAGTCCGGATCGGCAATGTCCTGGTCGTCGGCCAGATCGCGCTCTCGCTGCTCTTGCTCTCGTCCGGTGGACTGTTCATGATGAGTGCGATCGGCGCGACCAACGTCGATCCTGGGTTCCGCCTCGACGGCGGATTGATCGTGCAGGTCGATCCGGCTCTGGCACGGTACGACGAATCGCGCGGCCGGCAGGCGCATCTCACCCTGATCGATCGGCTGCGAGGGGTCCCCGGGGTCGAAGCGGTCACTATCGGATCGAGTCCGCCTTTCACCTCCTCCGGAGACAGTCGCGACGTCGCGCCGGCAGGCGGAGCCGATGCGCGTTCGCCCTTCGGCGCAGCTCAGGGCGACCGTGAGCGTGTCGAACGTTCGCGATCCGTGGACGCCGTATTCAGCGTCGTCGGCCGCGACTACGCGCGGGTTCTGGGACTTCCCATGCTTGGCGGCCGTGATTTCAGCGACGCCGAAATGGCACCGGGCTCCGGAGAGCGGGTGGCGATCATCGACGATGCGCTCGCGGAGAGGCTTTGGCCGGGAGAGGACGCACTCGGACGGTGGATCCAGTTCCTCGACGCCAAGGGACCGGAAGCGAGGCCCCTCCTGGTCGTCGGCATCATCCCCGCTGTCAAGCACTCGCTCGGCACTCCACGGCCATACCCTCATGTCTACGTGCCACTCGGGCAACACTACGAAAGCGCGATGACGCTGCTGCTTCGAGTGGCGGAAGGACAGGACGAACGGGCCATGCTGGGCCCCATCGGCCGGGTTGTGCGCGATGTCGACGAGCGGGTGCCCGCGCTCAGTGTCGCGACATGGCGAGATCACCTCAACGCGGGTCTCGACGTGAGGATCATTCGAGTCGGCGCCGGCGTGTTCTCTGCGTTCGGGGGGATCGCGCTCCTACTCGCGATCCTCGGCGTGTACGGCGTCAAGTCCTACGTCGTCTCCCGCCGGACGCGCGAGTTCGGCATCCGGATCGCCATCGGCGCACATCCACGTGCCCTGCTGTGGCAGGTGCTGCGAGAGGGGGGCCGCATCACTACCATCGGCATCGGGATCGGCCTGCTGCTGGCCCTTGGCGCCGGGCAGTTCCTCCAGGGCATCCTGTACGGAGTGAAGAGCATCGAACCGGTGGTGCTCGTGACCGCAGCACTGATCCTGGTTGCCGCCTCGCTCCTGGCCTCGTACATTCCGGCGCTTCGCGCCACGGGAGTTGATCCGACCGTGGCCCTACGCTCGGAGTAATTCGGTTCGCGCCGGCGGGCAGCTCGACGCATCGGCCGTTGCAATGACGGTCTACTCCGCCCGCAGCGCAACGAGCGGATCAATTCGTGCCGCCCGCCAGGCCGGAACAATCGATGCGATCGTGGCGACGAGACCAACCGCGAACCCGACCGTGAGGTAGCTGACGATGTCGGCTCGATCCACGCCGTAGATGAACGAGGAGAGATAACGCGTCAGCACATAGGCCGCGCACAGCCCAGCCGTGATGCCCGAGACGCTGATCGCTGTTCCTTGCCTCAACACCAGCGCAACGATGTCAGACAGCCGCGCGCCAAGCGCTGTCCGAATTCCGATTTCGCGCGATCGCTGCGCGACCACGTACGACAGCAGCCCGAACAGGCCGACGGCGGCGATCGCGAGGGCCGCAGCGGCGAACGCGACCAGCAGCACTGCGTACAGCCGTGGCTTTGTCAGGCTGTTGGCGACGCGCGCATCCATCGTCATGATCGAATCGAGCGCGACGGTGGCATCCTGCTCGCGGACGGCGCGA
>Ga0207674_10008474_pt1 | contig 11873 bp, 8 predicted proteins | sample KBSCornC72_FD_184303 | JGI IMG/M metagenome (GOLD analysis project Ga0207674, IMG submission 184303) | Corn rhizosphere microbial communities from Kellogg Biological Station, Michigan, USA - KBS Corn C7-2 (SPAdes) (version 2) | ecosystem: Host-associated > Plants > Roots > Rhizosphere > Soil ... | reverse complement strand
GATTTCAGATTGAAGATTGCAGATTGAAGATTGGTTGACAGTCCAGTCTTTCAACCATGACGACCCTGCGTGTCGTTCAATCTTCAATCTGCAATCTTCAATCTGAAATCTTCTGAAATCCCTCACCCTTCATCCAAATACCGACTCACAATCCCCCCATACGCATCCACTCTCCGGTCCCTGAGGAATGGCCAGTGGGTGCGCGCGACGTCAACCCTGCCGGTGTCTACCTCAACCACGATCGTCTCCTCGCCGCTGCCTGCCTGCGCGATGATCTCGCCGTTGGGCGCCGCGACGAAGCTGCCGCCCCAGAACTCGATCCCCTGGTTGGGGCCCGGCTCAACACCGACCCGGTTGACGGCCACCACGTAGACGCCGTTCGCGATCGCATGGCTTCGCTGGATCGTCTCCCACGAGGCCTGTTGGGCCGCGCCGTATTCCGCCTTTTCGGGAATGAGCCAGCCGATCGCAGTCGGATAGAAGAGGATCTGCGCCCCGGTCAACGCGGTGAGCCTTGCGGCCTCGGGGTACCATTGGTCCCAGCAAATAAGCACGCCGGCCTTGGCATGCTGCGTGTCCCAGGAGCGGAAACCGAGATCGCCCGGGGTGAAGTAGAACTTCTCGTAATAGTTGGGGTCGTCCGGAATGTGCATCTTCCGGTATTTGCCGAGGTATTTCCCGTCGGCATCAAGAATCGCGGTGGTGTTGTGATACAGACCCTCGGCGCGCTTCTCGAACAGCGACGCAATGATGACGACACCAAGCTCCTTGGCGAGGGTGCCGAGCGACGTGGTGCTCGGCCCCGGTATCGGCTCGGCGAGCTGGAAGAAGCGGTGGTCCTCGACCTGGCAGAAGTAGCGGCTCAGGAAAAGCTCGGGCAGGCAGATGACCTTGGCGCCTTTGGCTGCGGCCTCTCTCACGCCCGCGACCGCGCGGCGCATGTTGTCGGACTGGTCATCCGACATGGCCATCTGCACCAGGCCCAGAACCACCTTAGCGGGCAGCGGATTCGTCATGGGGCGGGAATGTAAATCACTATGGCGCAAGCGGTAAGCGTCTGGTTCCGGAATGAACTGCGAGGTGGCCCGATGCCCTGGTCCTGACTTTGAATCTTGCGCCTGAAGCCGCCGTAGATGAGGCAGTATTCAGTTTGCAGTCCGTGCTGTAGATTCCCCGGCCCAATTCACCGTACCAATACTCTGCATCCCTGGAGCCCGCATGTTGCTCAGTCTACTGCTTGCGTTGCAGCAGCAACCCGCCCAGGCGCCGGCCCCTTCGCCGGTCGCCCACGTCGAGGTTACCCCGCCTGCCGCCGAAGTCGAAGTGGGGCAGACGATCCAGCTCAGCGCCAAGGCGCTTGATTCCGCCGGCAGCGTGGTTCCAACTGCGACGCTGCGGTACTTCATAAATGGCGATGAGGGCACGGTCGATTCGACCGGTCTGGTGACGGCGGGATACCGTGGCCAGATGCGGGTGGCGGTGGTGGCATCGGTGGAGGGCGCCAAGCCCGCGTTCGGTGAGGCGATCATCAAAGTGAAGCCCCTTGCGGCCTCGAAAATCGAGGTCACGCCCGCGCTGAGCCACCTGATGGTGGGATCGCGGCTCAGCCTCACCGGCGTTGCCTACAGCAAGCAGGGGGACCAGCGCGACGACGCGGTCACCTTCACTTCCAGCAATTCCAAGATCGTCACGGTAAGCTCGGACGGACGGCTCTCCGCGCTGGCGCCGGGCAAGGCCACGATCACCGCCAAGGCGGGTTCCGCGACTCATCCGTTTGATGTCCAAGTGTCCGCGAATCGGGTGGCGCGACTCAGCATTGATCCTGCTACCTCGAACGCGCGGGCCGGAGACGTCATTCGCTTCAAGGCGGCCGGAAAAGATGCAGCGGGGAAGGCGGTTGAAGGCGTCGTGGTGCGCTGGGCGGTAGCGGAGACTCCGGGCGTCGCCCAGATCGATGGAGACGGCGCGTTCGTGGCCGAGACGCCCGGTACCTATACCGTCACCGCGACGCTCGGCGGCCAAAACACCGAGGCGGTGGTTCAGGTGACTCAGCGTGAGGTGCGCCGGGGTCTCGAGGTTCAAGGCCGGGTTCCGCTCGCGTTCCGGGGCGCCGAAGTGTGGGTGCATCCGAATGGACAGTGCGCCTACATGTCAACGATCGCGGACCGGGTTTATGCCATCAACGTGAGCGATCCCAAGAAGCCGGCCATCGTTGACTCGATGATGACCAACTCCCGGATCGTGAACGACGTGATGACGACCGAGGACGGCAAGTACGGCGTATTCTCCCGCGAGGGTGCATCGGACCGGAAGAACGGCATCGTGGTGTTCGATGCCAGCGAAGCGTGCCATCCAAAGCCGATCTCGGAGTACACGTCGACCGTCTCCGGGGGAGTGCACTCGAGCTACGTGTACCAGGGGCACGTGTATCTCACCGACGACGCGACCGGTTCGATGCGGGTCATTGACATCCGGGATCCCAAGGCGCCGAAGGAAGTCGCCCGCTGGCAGACCGAGCAGACCGAGGCCGGCCGCTATCTGCACGACATCATGGTGGTGGATGGTCTGGCCTATCTCGCGTACTGGAACGATGGGCTGGTCATTCTCGATGTAGGCAACGGCATGAAGGGTGGCAGTCCCGAGTCCCCGAAGCTGGTCTCCCAGTTCAAGTACGATCTCAGCTCCCTCTACGCCCGGGTCGAAGGGATCTGGGGACTCTCCGCGCGTGGTACCCACACCGCGTGGAAGGCCGGTAAGTACGTGTTCGTCGGAGACGAAGTCTACGCGGCGAAGGACGCGAAGGGCCTGCAGGACGGGAACGACCTCACCTTCGGGCGGCTCCACGTGATCGACGTCTCGAACATCGACCACCCGAAGGAAGTGGCCTGGTACGAGCCCACCGACGGCGGCGTGCACAACGTCTGGGTCGTGGGCGACACACTCTACCTCGGCAACTATCAGGGCGGAGCGCGGGTGCTGGATATCTCCGGCGAGTTAAAAGGCGACCTGCTGCGGCAGGGCCGGGAGATCAGCTGGATACTTACTGCGGATTCCTTGGGCTTCCGTCCCCGTTCGACCTTCGCCTGGGGCGCGGTGGTGAACAACGGCAACATCTATGTGCCTGACATCAACACCGGACTCTGGATTCTGAAGGTCGAGCCGAAGCAGGAGACGCTGACGCCGTAGTTGGGAGTCGGCAGTCGAAAGTCGATAGTCCTACGTCGTGCGTCGTGGGTCTTGGAGTCTTCGGTTTGGGAGACTCAAGACCCACGACTTTTTGACTCTCGACTATCGCCTTTCGACTCCGCTTGCTGGCAGCAGCTCCAGCATCGCACTCCCCACACTGCTGGGCCACAGGAATGTCACCGATCGGCCCTGGACCGTTTCTTCCAGTCCTTTCTCCGATTTCGCCACCGTCGTGATGTCGTAGCTCCAGGTGTCCGCGGCCGGGCTGGCAGTGATTTCGAGCGGCCCCCGATACGACACTTCCACGGCGAAGGTGCCTTCCGGTGCTAGGGCGGCCGGCGACCAACGGTAAGTCGCCGTGAGTCTGCCGTCCGGAGCAAAGCTGTAATGTTTCTCGAAGGTGGTGATCCCGGTTTCAACCAGTTTGAAGCTCAGCGTCAGTTGATCCGCCGAGGATTCGATGGTGTAGGGAAGGGGGCCGTCACCCGGCACATCCAGGCTGTCGAAGTCGCCTCGCTCGTAACTCTTCTGATCCAGCGCCGCCGGAAGCCCCCGCTCCTGCAATAACACCCGCGGAAGCGCGTCAACCGGCGGCAGCTCATTCAGCCGGATGCGACTCTCCAGATCGTGAATGCTCGGCGTGCCTTGTTCGTCGCCTCCACCGTGGTTTCCTGGCTTCGCGCTGACCAGGTGATAAGCCTCTCTCCGTCGAGTGAGCGTGTTCGCATAGTTGATCTCAGACGCGAACAGCGTGAACTCCTCGATGCCGCCGCTACGGTAGGGGCTCACGATCGTGCTGAAGTCGGAGCTGTGGACCCAGATCTCCCGATGCCCGTCCGCGTCGATGTCGAAGACCTCGGCTTCCAGCGGCTCCCGGATACGCAGCATCCTCTCGGCAATCGCAAGCTCGCGCCAGATCACATCACGCAGGTGAGGGAGATACAACCCGCCGAAGACGCCGTGCCAGTACGCGTCGTTGCACTGGGCCCGTCCAATGGCGACGCGGGCTACCGACGGATCGCCTCGATCGCGGCACAGCAGGGATAGCGCCTGCATCTTCTTGTGCATCCGGTTGGCTTCGACGTACTTGACCAGGAAGTTGAGCCAGTGCGAGCCTCGGAGCAGCCCGCTCTCGGGTCCCAACAGCCGCTCCTCTCCCAGCTCGGTCTCGAGGTTGATGAGCCGCCGCGCCGCGATTGCCGGCAGCGCCCAACCCTCCATCTCGCGATAGGAGGCGGTTGGCAGGTAGGCGAGCCCCGCGATCGGCACGGCCGGGAGAGTCTGGGCGAAGGTCGAGAGCTCTACCTCGCCGTTATCAACCAGCGCTGAGATCGTGGTCACGAACTGATCCAGCCATCCCTTCTCGTAGACCCATTCGCGGGTGCCGGGCCAACCGCCGAACTTCTCGCCGTCGTCCGCCAACACCGCCATGCGGTGGCCTTCGTTCGCCAGCTCCCGGAGATAGGCGGCGGTTTCGCCGGGAGGCCGGAACGGGATGAGGTAGCGGAGCCGCTCGTCAATCGGGAACAGGGAAATCCGCCGGCCATCGCTCTCGGTCATCCACGGCGCGTGCAGCTGGTTGCGCTCGAACCCGGTCACCAGGAAATGACGGTCATCCACCAGGGCGTACTGCACCCCCGCGTCGGCCAAGTCGGCCGCGAGCTCCGGTTCCCACACCCGCTCGGTGAGCCAGAGCCCTCGCGCGTCGAATCCGAACCGCTTTCTGAGCTTCTCCCGCATCCAGCCGATCTGCTCGATGCGGTCCTGGCGAGCGAGGGAGGCGAGCACCGGTTCGTACATGCCTGCGCACAGCAGTTCGAGCCTGCCGGCATCAACTAGGCGGCCGACCAGGTCGAGGTAGCCTTTGCCGTTCGATTCCAGCCACTCAAGCAAGGGGCCAGAGATGTGGAGCACCAGTGGGAAGAACTCCCGCTCGTCCACTTTCTGCAGGAAGGGCAGGTAGACCTCGTCCAAGTGCTGGCTGAAGACGGATCCGAAATTCCCCACCGGTTGGTGCAGGTGAAGCCCGAAGATGAAGCGGATGGGTTGGGGCATGGGCGAAAGGTAGAGGGTCGTTGGTCGTGGGTCATGGGTCGTGGGTCGAGCCTTAGGTCATGAGTTTTGGGTCCATTGCCTCTGGGGGATGCCTGAAGCTGAGATGCCGAGTAGATTCTCCACCCCCCAGTGACATCGCTAGAGACGTTGACCCAGACCCAAGACTCACGACCCAAGACCTCTTGAACCACGAAATCCACACCTGGCATTCCCCCGTGCTGGGCCGCGAGATGACCCTGCAGGTGATCGGCCACGCCGGAGCCCGGGTGCTGGCGTTCCCGACCAGCATGGGGACCCACTCAGAGTGGCCGGACCGGCGGATGCACCTGGTACTCCAGGACCACATCGACCAGGGCTGGATTCAGCTGTTCTGCCTCGACCAGCCCCATCACGAGAACTGGGGCAATGAGGCGGTGCACGCCGGACACCGCGCCTGGGTCCACTTGCAGTACTACAGCTATGTTCGGGACGAGGTGCTGCCTTTTACAGCGAGCAAGAACAACAATCCCTTCGTCATCACGACCGGCGCGAGCCTGGGCGCGACCCATGCCGCCGCCTTCGGCCTGCGCTATCCCGAGTCGGTGAATCGGATCCTTGGCATGAGCGGGCTCTACGATCTCAAGCGCCTGATCGGTGGGTATAGCGACGCCAATCTGTATCGCTGTAATCCCATGGACTTCATGCGGCACGAGTACGATCCCCTCCGGCTCGACGCGTTCCGCCGGCAGGATATCATCTTGGCGATCGGAGGAGGGGACCCGGTATGCGACAACAACCGGGAGTTCTCCACGCTCTTGTGGGGCAAGGGCATTGGGAACGCGCTGCGCATCTGGGACGGCCACGCCCACGACTGGCCCCATTGGGAGGACATGGTCAGGACGTACATTGGCGGACACGACTAGGGGAGGCGGGATGGCGGCAAGACGGTACGGCGGGACGACGGCCCCACCAACGAAGCTCTATCGCCCTCCCGCCCAACCGCCCAAACACACACCAACTGAGCAATGAGCAAACGAATCGGTCTTTTCGTAGGTCGGGAATGGTCGTTCCCGCCGGCATTCATGGAAGCGGTGAGTCAGCGGAACGCGGGCGTGGTCGCCGAGTATGTCTCCACCGGCGCCCTGAACATGACCGATCCAGTTCCCTATGAGGTGTTGATCGACCGCATCTCCCACGAGGTGCCGTTCTACCGGAGCTATCTGAAGCACGCGGTGCTGCAGGGCGTCCCGGTCATCAACAACCCCTTCATGTGGACCGCGGACGACAAGTTCTTCGGCGCGTCGCTCATCACCAAGCTTGGCCTGGCCAGTCCGAAGACGATGCTCCTGCCCAACAAGGACTACATCCCCGGCATCAAGCACGACGAGAGCCTGCGCAACCTCCAGTTCCCCCTCGATTGGGAGGGCATCGCGCGCCACATCGGGATGCCCTGCATCCTCAAGGATGCCCACGGAGGCGGCTGGAAGGAGGTCCACGTCTGCCGCTCCCTGGAGGAGCTGATCGCGCGGTACGATCAGTCGGGCCTGCTCACAATGATCGTCCAGGAATTCATCAACTGGGAAGAGTTCGTGCGCTGCCTCTGCATCGGACAGGAAGACATCCTCCCGATCAAGTACGATCCGAAAGAGCGCCGCTACATTCCGGACGACAATTTTCTCGCCCCGGAGCTGCGAACGCGGGTGATCAATGACGCCCGTACCATTTGTCGCGCTCTGGGATACGACATGAACTCGATCGAATTCGCCATTCGCGACGGGGTGCCTTACGCGATCGACTTTATGAATCCAGCCCCGGACATGGACATCAACTCCCTCACGCCGCCCTATTTCGACTGGGTGGTTCAGCACATGGTCGATCTGGCGATCGCGCTGGCCAAGAAGCCGAGGCGACAGGTGAAGGAGCTCAAGTGGGATAAGATGTTTCTCAAAGGGAGAAAAGGTTGAAGGACAGTCCTCAGTCCTTTAACCTCGTGACTGACCATGAACCCCGCCATCGACTTCTATCACAGTCTGCTGACGCCTGACATCGCTGAAGCCTCCCACGTGATGTTGGAGGAGCAGCTGCGCGCGCGGGGGTTGATCTTTGGCGAGCGGGCCCTGGCCACCGTACTGCGGCCCAGGCTCATGTCGCCGGAGCAGCTGGGTCTGCTCGAACGTCGGGTTGCCGCGATTACCCGAGCCTTCCGCAAGGCCGGTGAGGCAGCGGTGCGGGACACCGCTCTCCGAGCGCAATTCCGTCTGGCCGACTGGGAAGAGGAGCTGATGCGGGATGAGCCGGGCTTCCGGGCCACGAGTCCTTCCTCCCGGCTCGATGGATTCCTGATGGAAGACGCCGGTACCTTTGCCCTCACCGAGTACAACGCCGAGACTCCGGCGGGGGCGGCTTACAACGACGCACTCACTGATGCATTCGCCGATTTGCCGGTGATGCGGGCATTCGCCCGGCACTATGCCGTCAGGCCATTGCCCGCTCGGCACCATGTCGGGCACGCACTGCTCGAGGCCTGGCACCAGTTCTCGGGGCGCCATGCCCTTCCGCGCGTTGCCATCGTGGACTGGGATGACGTCCCGACCCGCACCGAGTTCGTGCTCTTCCAGGAGTACTTCCGGGGGCTGGGGATGAGCTGCGAGATCACGACGCCGCAGGCGCTCGAATATCGCAGGAGTCAGTTGACGGGTCCGGCGGGCCCCATCGACGTGGTCTATAAGCGCGTGCTGATTCATGAGCTGGTGGAGCGGAGTGGCCTCCAGCACCCACTGATTCGCGCGGTGCGGGAACGAGCGGTTTGCATGGTGAATCCCTTCCGCTGCAAGATCCTGCACAAGAAGGCGAGCCTCGCGGTACTGAGCGACGAGCGGAACGCGGGACTCTTCGATGCGGCGGACCAGGCGGCGATCGCGGCCCAAGTGCCGTGGACTCGCGTGGTCGAGCAGCGAGCCACGCTCCATAACGGCTCGAAAGTCGACCTCCTGCCGTTCATCGAGGCTAATCAGGCCCGTCTGGTGCTCAAGCCGAATGACGATTACGGTGGGGCGGGCATCGTGTTGGGCTGGACCGTAAACGCCGAGGAATGGCGTCAGGGGATAGCGCGGGCCTTGAGCGAGCCGTACATCGTACAGCAGCGCGTCCCGATTCCGAGCGAGCCCTATCCCAGCCTGGTAGATGGCTCGGTTCATATTCTGGACCGGATGCTGGATACGGCACCCTTTGTGGTACACGGCGAATACATGGAAGGTCTGCTGACCCGTCTCTCGACCGCGGCCTTGCTCAACGTGACGGCGGGCGGCGGATCGACGGTGCCGACGTTCATCATTGAAAAGCGCTAGTCGGGAGTGGAGAGTCTAGAGTCTAGAGTCTAGAGTCGACTCGACTGCTGACTCTCGATGCGCGACTCCCGACTTTCGACTCGCGACTCCCGACTCCCGACTCCCGACTCTCGACTCTCGACTCCCGACTCCCGACTCTCGACTCCCGACTCCCGACTCTCGACTCCCGACTCTCGACTCCCGACTCCCAATGAAAGACCCCACCCTCACCATCGGCATTGAAGAGGAATACCAGATCATCGACCCCGAGACCCGGGAGCTTCGGTCATACATCACGGAGATCCTGGAGGAAGACTCGATCGTGCTTGGGGAGGTGAAGCCCGAGCTGCATCAGTCGATGGTCGAGGTAGGGACCAAGGTCTGCCGCACCCCTGCGGAGGTGCGTGAAGAGCTGGTTCGGCTCCGTAAACTGGTGATGGGCCTTGCCTCGAAGCAGGGATTGGTGGTCGCCGCGGCCGGCAGTCATCCGTTTTCCTCCTGGATGCAGCAGAAGATCACTCCGCTCGACCGCTACATCGGGGTGAAGGAAGACCTCCAGGACCTGGCGCAGCGCCTGCTGATCTTCGGCACCCACGTGCACATCGGGATCGATGACAAAGAATTCCTGATCGATGCGATGAACGTGTCGCGCTATTTCCTGCCCCACGTCCTCGCGCTCTCCACCAGCTCGCCCTTCTGGATGGGGCGGCTGACCGGCCTCAAGTCGTACCGCAGCATCGTGTTCAGGGACTTCCCGCGGACCGGCATCCCGCGAACTCTCGGGTCCTGGGCCGAGTTCGAGAGCCTGGTGAACACGATGGTCGACACCAATTGCATTCCCAACGCCTCGAAGATCTGGTGGGATGTCCGCCCCAGCTGGAGCTATCCGACTCTGGAATTCCGGGTATGCGACGTCTGCACCAGGGTGGACGAGGCGGTATGTATCGGCGCCATCTTCCAGGCGATTATCGCGAAGCTGTGGAAGCTTCGCCGAGACAATATCACCTTCCGGACCTATGCCCAGTCCCTGATCGACGAGAACAAGTGGCGGGCGATTCGCTACGGGCTGGACGGCAAACTGATTGACTTCGGCAAGCGTCAGGAGCTGCCCGCGCGCGAGCTGATCAAAGAGCTCATCGAGTGGTTCGTGGACGACGTGCTGGATGACTTGGGAAGCCGGAAAGAGGTGGAATACGCCTTCCGGATCCTGGGCGAAGGGACGAGCGCCGACCGCCAGATTGCGACGTTCCAGAAGACTGGTGACCTGAAGGCCGTAGTGGATCAGCTGGTGCGGGAGACAGCCGAGGGGATTGTTCCGGCGCCCGCAGCCGTGAAATGAGAGGGGAAAGGACTGGGGATTGAGGACTGAGTGTGTGGAGGGGAACCGAGCCCAAAATGGCCCAGAATTTGATTAAATTCCCATCACTCAGTCCTCAGTCCCCAGTCCTTTAACTCGACACTTCATGAAGTCTCCCCGGCCGGTCATAGGCATACCCACCCAGACGCTGCACGCTATGGACGGGATTCCCGAGGCGCTGCCGCAGTCCTGGGTCATGAACCAGCGGTATTTCCTGGCGGTGACTATCGTCGGGGGGGTACCATGGATGATTCCCCTTCTGGACGACGATCCGGACACGTTGCGCGAGATCTATGACCGGCTGGACGGGATCCTGCTTCCCGGAGGCGTGGACATGGATCCGAGGACTTATGGCGAGGCACCGAAGCCGGAGTGCGGCCGCGTTGACCCCGCCCGGGATCGGGTGGAGTTGCAACTGACCCGGTGGGCCATTGAAGACCGGAAGCCGATCCTCGGACTTTGCCGTGGAATCCAAGTAATCAACGTGGCGCTGGGAGGTTCACTCTACCAGGACGTCCGGTCGGAACTGCCGGGGGCTATCAAGCACGATTATTTCCCTACTCAGGGCTTCGAACGGGACCATCCGGCCCATGAGGTTGCTCTCGCCTCAGGGTCTCGGCTCCGCGGTGCCCTGGAACAACCCAACCTGATAGTGAACAGCATGCATCATCAGGGGGTGAAGCAGGTTGGGACCGGACTCATGGTAAGCGCTACCGCGCCGGACGGACTCATTGAAGCACTCGAGGGGGCGTCGGACCACTTCCTGATCGGCGTGCAGTGGCATCCGGAGGTCTTCGAAATGGCCGACCCTCACACGCGCCACCTCTTCCGCGCCTTCATCTCTGCCGCAGGTGGGTGACGTCGAAGCCGAGTATCACGGCGAGATCCAGCATGGCCGGATCCCGCTGCTTGCCTGAAGACCAGATCCGATAAAAAACAGTTTGAACATCGAACGGCACCGCCTGGCCAAGGTGTGCCAGGAGCGCGGCCAGGTCGGCTACGTGGGTGCAGGCGGCCGCGGAGCGATCGGCCTCAAGCGACTGGGTCGCCTGGAGCAGGGCGCGCCGCACTACTGGCCTGGTTTCCTCTCCGGTGGAAATCGCGTCCAGATCGCTGCTCGACAGGAGGCGGGACAGGGCGCTGTGGCGCAGGGTATCGGCAACCGTGAGGCGGGAGCGCTCAGGCAGCTGATCTACTCTCACCCGAAGCGGTGATCTCCCTTCGATCGTCACCGAGACGGCGAGATCGAGACCGTTCCGCTCGATCGTCACCCTGCAGGGCACACCTCGACCCGTTCGTTTGTGGCGGAGCACCTTCGAGTTGCGATGGGCTTCGAGGGTATAGGCCGGGTCGTCCGCGGGATCAGGCACGAGGAACTGAACGGCACCGAGCCCTGCGGCGATGCGTGCATCGGGTGGCAGCCTCGGCCGAACCTTCCGGCGGTAGATATCCGCACCTGTGCCCATGGCGGGGTCTCGGCTTCTCGCGGAGGCGAGACGTTCGATCAATCCGCTCTCCAGGCGCGTCTGTTCCCCTCCCGCGAGCGCCGCCGCCCAGGCCGCGTAGCGCAGGACCTGGAGGGTCTCGATCCCGCCGATGTCGTCGAAGAACCAGCCGCAGGACGTCAGCGAGCGAAGGGCCCCGCGCTCCAGTTCGAGCAATTCCGCCGCTCGGACCACGGATCCAGGGTCGTCAGGCTTGAGAGCATGAGAGAGCACGTAGGCCCGAATCGCCTCGGGACTCGCACCCACCACGGCACCGTAGCCCTCCCGGGCGGCGGTCGCGTCCCGCAGGTGGAGCGGCGCCTCCTTGTCGTGGATCTCGTGCAGCTGGCTCGTCAGCCATGCCAATCCTTCGCGGAGCGGCGCACGCCAGGCTTGCTGCGGCGGAAGCTCGATCGCCATGCGGCAGCCGCAGTCGGAGCGCCACCGCTCCACTCCGTGCGGACAGCTCCAGGAGCTGGGACTCAC
>Ga0207674_10008473_pt1 | contig 11873 bp, 11 predicted proteins | sample KBSCornC72_FD_184303 | JGI IMG/M metagenome (GOLD analysis project Ga0207674, IMG submission 184303) | Corn rhizosphere microbial communities from Kellogg Biological Station, Michigan, USA - KBS Corn C7-2 (SPAdes) (version 2) | ecosystem: Host-associated > Plants > Roots > Rhizosphere > Soil ... | reverse complement strand
GGCGTTCGTCGTCGAGCGCCTTCGCGATTGCGGGCGCGTCCGGATTGAGCTCGATCACGCTGGACAGGCGCGGGCCAGCCCGGTCGATCCGCCGGATCCGCTGCGCGTACGCCGCGACCAGGGCTGCCGCGCTGACGCGGCCCGCGGCCATCTCTGTGCTCAGGTCGGCGAGGCTGCGTTCTTGCACGTCGGGGGCTGCGCTCATCGGGTGGCCTTTCGCAGCCGGGCCTGCGGTCGCGGTGGCAGCCCAGCCGGCGGCCGGCAGCAATGTGGCGCCGAGGCCCGCGCCGAGCAGGCGCCGGCGATGAAGTCGTGACATGGCAGGGGCGTTGCCGTTTGGATCGGCGGATTGTCTTTCAGCGTGGCATCCGGCGCGAGCGCATCCGCACAAACACTGAAACGCAGGTGACAGCCGGCCCGCGCCGTTCGTGTAGAACCGGTGCGCGCACGGCGAGAGCGGCATGACAAGGACACGGATGTTCGAACAGTTCGAGGGCACTTCCCCGGTTCAGGATCGGCATCGCTTCGATGTGGCCGCGCTGGCGTCGTACCTGCAGCGCTCGATCGACGGTTTCGCCGGGCCGCTGCAGGTGGAGCAGTTCAAGGGCGGCCAGTCGAACCCGACCTTCCTGTTGCGCACGCCAGCGCGCAACTACGTGCTGCGGCGCAAGCCACCAGGCAAGTTGCTGCCGTCGGCGCATGCGATCGAGCGCGAGTACCGCGTGATGGCGGCGCTGCGCGACAGCGCGGTGCCGGTGCCGCGCATGTTCTGCCTGTGCGAAGACGTCGAGGTGATCGGCTCGGCCTTCTACGTGATGGAGCACGTGCAGGGCCGCATCCTCTGGGAGCCGGGATTGAGCGGGTTTCGCGCCGACGAACGCGCTCGGCTGTTCGACGACATGAACCGCGTGATCGCAGCGCTGCATCAGGTCGACGTTGCGGCGCTGTGGTTGGCCGACTACGGCAAGCCGGGCAACTTCTTCGCGCGCCAGATCGGGCGCTGGAGCGCGCAGTACCGCGCCTCGGAAACCGAGCGCATCGAATCGATGGAGCGGCTGATCGACTGGCTGCCGCAGAATATTCCGTCCACCGACGCGGTGTCGCTCGTGCATGGCGACTATCGACTCGACAACCTCGTGTTCCACCCGACCGAGCCGCACGTGGTCGCGGTGCTCGACTGGGAGCTCTCGACGCTCGGCCATCCGATGGCGGACTTCGCCTATCACGCGATGGCCTGGACCACGCCGCCCGGCGCGATGCGCGGCTTGTCCGGGCTGGATCTTGCGGCGCTCGGCATCCCGTCGATTGACGCTTATCTGGCGCGCTACTGCGAACGCACCAGCATGGCGCCGCCGACCCCGGCCGAGTGGCGCTTCTACCTCGCCTACAACCTGTTTCGCGGCGCCGCGATCTCGCAAGGCATCATGAAACGTGCCCTCGACGGTTCGGCCAGCAGCGCTCATGCAGTCGAGGCCGGCAAACGCGCCCGAGCGATCGCCGATGCGGGCTGGGAGCAACTGGCTGACTCCGGGTAAATCCCCCGGGAGCCGCGCGCGCGCTGCACGCAAGATCGCGTGACAGCCCAAGTCGCCCCCAAGACAACGACCATGGCATTTCAAACGGAGACAAGCTTGGCGCAGCATCCCTGGATTTCCTCGTACCCCGACGGTGTTCGCTGGGACGCCGAACTGCCGCTGGTGCCGGTGCAGCAGTTGCTGGACGACGCGGTCGAGCGATGGCCCGATCGTCCGGCGATCGAGTTTCTCGGCCGCGTGATCAGCTACCGCGAACTCGGCGAGCTCTGCGATCGGGCTGCGAAGGGCTTGCAGCAGCTCGGTGTCGGACCCGGTGTGCATGTCGGGTTGTTCCTGCCCAACTCGCCGCACTACCCGATCGCGTTCTTCGGAGTGTTGAAGGCCGGCGGCACCGTCGTCAACTACTCGCCGCTCGACGCCGAGCGTGTGCTCGCGCACAAGATCGAAGACAGCGAGACCGATCTGCTCGTCACGCTCGACCTCGCTGCGCTGTACCCGCAGATGGGCCGGCTGCTCGGCGCATCGCGGCTGAAGAAGCTGATCGTCGGCAACCTGGCCGACTACGCCAACCAGCCGGCCGCCGTGCGCGCTCACCTGCAAGCGACGCAGCAGCTCGCCGACGTGCCCGAAGGCGAGCGTCACGTTCGATTCGATGCCCTGCTCGCGAATGCCGGCGACTTCGAAACCCATGCACTCGGCGACCTGACGCAGGCCGTCGTCGTGCTGCAGTACACCGGCGGAACCACCGGCTTGCCGAAGGGCGCGATGCTGACGCACGCGAACCTCAGCGCCGCCTGCGCGCAGTACCGGCAGCCGATGCTCGCCGAAGGGTCGAACGTGACCGAAGGCGACGAGCGCGTGCTGGTCGTGCTGCCGCTGTTTCACATCTACTCGCTGACGGTCAACATGCTGCTCGGCGCCTGCTTCGGAGCCGAGCTGGTGCTGCACACGCGCTTCGATGTCGACGCCGTCCTGCACGACATCGCCGCCAAGCGCATCACCTTCCTTGCCGCCGTGCCGACCATGTACACGGCGATCCTGAACCACCCGAAGGCCGGCGAGACCGATCTCAGCACATTGAAGTTCTGCGGCTCGGGCGGAGCGCCGCTGCCGGTCGAAGTGGCCGAGCGGTTCCAGCAACTGACCGGCTGCCCGATCAACGAAGGCTGGGGCATGACCGAAACCTCGCCGACCGGCACCTTCACGCCTGCGCACGGCATGCGCAAGGCCGGTTCGTGCGGCATGCCGCTGCCCGGCGTCGAGCTCAAGTTCCTGAGCCTGAGCCAGCCGGGCGCCGACGCGCCGCCCGGCGAGCCGGGCGAGCTGTGCATCCGCGGCCCGAACGTGATGCGCGGTTATTGGAAGAAGCCCGACGCGAACGCCGCGAGCTTCACGAGCGACGGCTTCTTCCGCACCGGTGACGTCGCGTGGATGGACAGCGACGGCTTCGTGCGGATCGTCGATCGAACGAAGGACATGCTGCTGTGCGGTGGCTTCAACGTCTACCCGCGCGTGATCGAGGAGGCGATCTACGAGCACCCGGCCGTCGAGGAGGTCTGCGTGATCGGCATTCCCGACGCCTACCGCGGCCAGTCGCCGAAGGCGTTCGTGAAGCTCAAGGCCGGCGTGGCCGAGCTCACGCTCGCCGATCTGCAAGCCTTCCTGCGCGAACGGATCGGCAAGCACGAGATGGTGCAGGCGCTCGAGCTGCGCGCGGAACTGCCGAAGACGCCGGTCGGCAAGCTGTCGAAGCGCACGTTGATCGAAGAAGAAGAGCGCAAGCGCGCCGCGTGAGCGAAAACCAGGAGACGATGAATGAACCACCTGAGCGGAATGGACGCCTCGTTCTTGCACCTCGAATCGCCCGAGATGCCGATGCACGTGGGCAGCCTGCAGATCCTCGATCTGCCGGAAGGTTACGCCGGCGACTACTACGAGGACGTGAAGAGCTACATGGCGTCGCGCATTCACCTCGCGTCGGTGTTCCAGCGCAAGCTCGCGCTGATGCCGTTCGACCTGGCCAATCCGGTCTGGGTCGACGACGAGGATGTCGACCTCGACTACCACGTTCGCCATGTGATCCTGCCGCGGCCCGGCACGGTCGAGCAGCTCGAGAAGTACGTGGCGCGGCTGCATTCGAGTCTGCTCGACCGCAGCCGGCCGCTCTGGGAAACCTACGTCATCGAAGGGCTCAACAACGGCCAGGTCGCGGTCTACAACAAGGCTCACCACGCCGGGATCGATGGTCAGGCCGGCGTCGCCATCGCGAAGGCGCTGCTGTCCGACAGCGCGAACCCGCCGCCGGTGAAGCCGCCTCGACCGCGGTTGCGCACGAACCAGTACCAGCTCGGCGTCGCCGAACTGGCGGGCGCGGCGCTGAGCAACTCGATCGTGCAGGCCGTCAAGCTCGTGCGTTCGCTGCCGGAGGTCGTGGAAGCGCTGGCCAGCGTGCTGTATCCGAAGTCCGAGAGCGACGGCAAGCGCCACCTGAGCTTGCCGACGTTCCAGTTCGGTCCTCGCACGCAACTCAACGTCGCGATCACGAACCAGCGTTCGTATGCTGCGCGCAGCTTGTCGCTCGCCGAGGTGAAGAGCATGGCGAAGCGCTCGGGCACCAGCTTGAACGACATCGTGCTCGCGATTTGCGCCGGTGCACTGCGGCGCTACCTGAACGACTACGACGTGCGGCCCGACAAGCCGCTGATCGCGGGCGTGCCGGTGTCGTTGCGCGAGGCCGGCAACACCGATGCGAACAACCAAGTGTCGATGATGCTCGTGAGCCTGGCGACCGACATCAAGGACCCGCTCGAACGCCTGCTGGCGATCAATGCCTCGGCAAACCTGGGCAAGAAGTTCCAGGGCTCGGTGAAGGGCGTGATCCCGACCGACTTCCCTTCCCTGGGCGTGCCGCTGCTGATGAGCGGCCTGGCGTCGCTGTACGGCCGTTCGCGGATCGCGAACCGGATGCCGCCGCTTGCGAACGTCGCGATCTCGAACGTGCCCGGACCGCAGTTCCCGCTCTACTTCGCCGGCGCGAAGCTCGCGCACTTCTTCCCGGTGTCGATCCCGGGCCACGGTATCGCGCTGAACATCACGGTGCAGAGCTACAACGGGCTGCTCGAGGTCGGCCTGACCGCATGCCGGCGCGCGCTGCCCGATGTGGTCGACCTCGGCAACTACATCGTCGACGAGCACAAGAAGCTGCTCGCGCTGATCGCAGCACAGGAGCCGGCCGCGCTGCCGGCGGCCGCGGTCGAACCCGCGAAGGCGCAGGCCAAGGCGACGGTTGCGGCGAAGAAGGGTGCCCCGCGCAAGCGCACGCCGTCCGCGCCGCGCCGCACTGCCGCGCCGAAGGTCGTTCCGGCAGCCGTGGCACCGCTCTCGGTGGCGCCTGCGGCGCGCAAGCCGGCACGCAAGCGCGCCGCGAGCGTTGCGAAGGCCGCCTGACGATTCAACTCAAAGCACGAATATTCCGAACGATGAGTTCCAGCCCCGCCGAGTCGGCGACGATCCGCGCTCCCGGCGCACACCTGATGGCGCTCGAGTGGCGCGCGCCGTTCGAGGCGATGAGCACGCTTGCGCTGTGGCCGCTGCTGACGCGCGGCCCACGCGGCGATGGCCATTCGGTGCTCGTGTTGCCCGGGCTCGCGGCGCCCGATTCCTCGACCGGCGTGCTGCGCCGGTTCCTCGCGCGGCGCGGCTATCGGCCACATCGCTGGCAGCAGGGATTCAACTTCGGGCCGCGGCCGGGGGTGCTCGAAGCCTGCCTCGAACGCGTCCACTCGCTGCATCGCAGTTCGGGCCGCAAGGTCAGCCTGATCGGCTGGAGCCTCGGCGGCGTCTATGCGCGCGAGCTCGCGAAGTTGGCGCCCAAGGCCGTGCGCTGTTCGATCTCGCTCGGCACGCCGTTCACTGGACCGCCGAAGGCGACGCGCGCCTGGCGCGTCTACGAGCTCGTCAGCGGGCAGCGGGTCGGCGAACACGCGCTGCATGCGGGGCTGCATGAGGCGCCACCGGTGCCGACTACCTCGATCTACAGCCGCAGCGACGGCGTGGTCGCGTGGCGTTGCAGTATCCAGGCGCCGGGACCACACGTCGAGAACATCGAAGTGCGCGCCAGCCATGTCGGCATGGGAGCGCACCCGGCGGTGCTGCATGCGATCGCCGATCGGCTTGCGCAGCCCGAGGGTGGATGGCAGCCGTTTCGTGCCGTCGGACTGTGGCGGCCTGCCTTCGGCACGACCATCGGCACGCGCTGAAGGAGAGAACCTCGTATGGCCACCGCTGCGAAGAAGCGCACCCCTGCAAAGAAGACGACGACCCGCGTGGTCACACCGGTTTCCAGTTTGCCGACGCTGAAGGGGGGCGACAAGGGGCTGCTGACGCTCGCGCGCGACCTGCGCTCGTGGACCGACTTCGTGCTCGGCATCGCGAACACGGCGGCTGACCTGTCGTTTCGTGTCGCAACCTCACGCCTGACGAAGCCCTCGCACAAGGCGGCTGTCGAGAAGGCGGGAGGACTCTTTCGTGATCTGCGCGAGAGCGCCGGCCTGACGCTTGGCGACCTTGGCCGCGCGATCAACCTGAAGGACGTGTCGCTGCTCGAGCAGGTCGAGGGCGGCAAGGTCGGCTTGCCCTTCGAGATCATCCTGCGGCTCGCTGGGGTGCTCGGCCGCAACGATCCGATTCCGGTCGCGATGAAGCTGACGCGCACCTACAACCCGAAGCTCTGGGCCACCCTCGAAAGCCTGGGCGTCGGCCGGCTTGCCGTGCAGGCCGGACGCGAGCGCGAGTTCGCGAACATCTATCGGGCGAGCGACGCGGCACGCCAGTTGAGCGACGACGAGTTCGCGGCGGCGCTGAAGTTCGTGCGCGCGTCGTTCGAGTCGGCGCTTGTGTTTCGGGCCGAGATGGCGAAGGCCGGCGCCGGGAAGGCTCTGGTCGACAAGGCCGACACGCAAACGAAGGCGTAGCAAAGGCGACAAACGGCGGCTTCGCGGCGCGCGACAATGGCGCCATGTCCCGCCCCGTGATCGCCCTGGACGCCGATGGCGTCCTGCTCGACTTCCACCTCGGTTATGCCGGCGCCTGGCAGCGTGCATTCGGCTGGCACCCGCCGGAGCGCGACCCGCTGGCCTACTGGCCGATCGATCGCTGGCAGGTCGACCGGCTGGACGAGGCGGGGCGCGCGCGCTTTCGCGCCGCGTTCGACGAGCAGTTCTGGACGACGGTGCCGGCGATCGACGGCGCGGTCGATGCCTGTCATCGCCTGCACGATGCCGGCTTCGACCTGATCTGCGTCTCGGCGCTCGAGCTCGAATTCGAGGCGGCCCGGCTGCGCAACCTGCGTGACCACGGCTTTCCGATCGAGCGGGTCATCGCAACCGGCAACGCGGCCGGGGATCGCAGCCCGAAGGCCGACGCCATCGAGCGGCTGCGGCCGCTCGCGTTCGTCGACGACTACCTTCTGTACCTGCGTGGCGTGCCAGCCGACGTGCACACCGCGCTGATCCTGCGCTCACCGAACGGAAGCCCGAACACCGGGGTGGAGATGGCGCTCGCGAAGTCGACGCACGAAGACCTCGCGGCATTCGCCGCCTACTGGCTGTCTGCCGGATCGCCGCTCTCGCGCCCCGGCGGGGCCTCGACCGCATAACGTTCGGTCGCCCAGGCGCTCAGATCGTGCGTCTTGCAGCGCTCGCTGCAGAACGGTCGAAACGCATTGCTCGACGCGTAGACGCTCGGTCCGCCGCATGCGGGGCAGCGGACAATTCGCGCGCGGGGCGGCGGCTGGGCTTCCAACGGTGTCGTCGCCATGTTCGGGCACATCAAGAGCACAGCGTCAGCTCGAAACTCGCGTCGGCAGTACTTGGCTTCAGGCGGCCTTCGGCGTCCTGGCGCATCATGCGCACCGACACCATCAGGCGATGACCGCTGATCTCGGGAACGATCTCGGGGTCGTCGTGCAGGCGCACCCGCATCAGCTGATAGACGCGGCCCTGCGGCAGGCTCTGCTGATATTGGCCCGCCGGCGCAACGACCTTGTGCGGCGTGCCCGAGTCGCGCAGCAGACCGAGCAGCACTTGCAGCGCCTCGGCGAGGGGCATCAGGGTGCTGACCCAATGCAGCAGGTCGGTGCGGCGACGTGTTGCGTCCAGTTTCTGCCACGCGTAGTAGGCCGGCAGATCGAACTCGCAGGTACCGCCCGGAATGCTGATGCGGCTGCGCACGCTCATCAGCCATTCGTTGCCGGTCAGCGCGGCTCCGGCCTTGCCCGGCACCTGGTTCAACCCGTTGAAGGCATGGTCGATCCGAGCCGTGATGTCGTCCAGCGCAGCCTCGGAGATCGATGGGTTGCCGCGGTAGCTGTTGAACTGGAGCTTGTGCTTCTCGAGCTCTTTCAGCAGGTCGGACTTCAGGTCGGCGCGCGACGCGACGTCCATGACCTCGAAGATCGTCGCGAGCGCGAAATGGTGGTCGACCGCCGCATCGCGTGCGATCAGCTGGCCCAGGCGGTCGAACAGGTATTCGAGCCGCAGCATCGTTCGGATGCCTTCGTTGAACGGGTATTCGTAGAGGATCACGGTGGCGATTGTCCCGGCCGCAGCGCTGCGCCGCAGTCGCGCGATTGTTTCACAGCCTCCGGCGCAGAACGTATCGCTTCGTCAATGCGCTCAGGCGCGCCAGCGCTGCCACAGCGCGGCGACCTCGGTCGCGAGCCGTTCGAGCGCAATGCCCTCGTTGTAGATCACGGCATCGGCGCACGCGCGCCGTGCCGCACGAGTGGCCTGTTGGGCGACGACCGCCGCCGCCGACTCGCGCGTCCAGCCGGCCCGCTGGGCGACGCGTTCGATCTGCGTGCTCTCGGGGCAGTCGACCACCAGCACCGCGTCGACCTTGCGCCGCCACCGTGCGCCGGATTCGACCAGGAGCGGCACGTCGAACACGACGATCGGCTGGGGGTTCGCATCGAAGCGCCGTTCGGTCTCGGCGCCGATCAGCGGATGCAGGATGGCCTCGAGGCGGCGCTTCGCCGTTGCGTCGGCGAAAGCAAGGTCGCGCATTCGCGAGCGATCGAGCGCGCCGCTCGCATCGATGAAGGACCCGCCAAACGCCGCGCGGATCGACTCGATCGCCGCGCCGCCGGGCAGGGTCAGCTCGCGGGCGATCGCATCGGTGTCGACGAGTAGCGCGCCGTGCTGCACCAGCAGGCCGGCGACGGTGCTCTTGCCGCTGCCGATGCCGCCGGTCAGGCCGATGCGGAGTCGCGTGTTCACGCGTTGCGCGTCAAAGCGTCGGGAACCAGAGCCGCGACAACTGTTCGCCGAAGAACAACGCGGCGACTCCGCCGCCAGCGAGATACGGGCCGAACGGGATCGGCACGTCGCGGTCGTGGCTGCGCAGCGCGATCAGCGCGATGCCAACCACCGCACCGACTGCCGACGACAGCAGGATGATCGACGGGATCGCCAGCCAGCCCATCCATGCGCCGAGCGCGGCGAGCAGCTTGAAGTCGCCGGCGCCCATGCCCTCGCGGCCGCGGATGATGCGGTACGCATGAAACACGAACCAGAGCGACAGGTAGCCGGCCATCGCGCCGAACACCGAGTCCTTCAGCGACACCGGAATCCAGCCGAACGCGGCCGAGGCGATGCCGGCCCACAGCAGCGGCAAGGTCAGGCTATCAGGCAGGAACTGGGTGTCGAGATCGATGAACGCGAGCGCGATCAGCGTAGCGATCAGGCCGCACCACAGCAGCGTGGCGGGCTGCGCGCCGAATTGCACGCCGCAGGCGGCGAACAGCAGTGCGGTGAGGATTTCGATCGCGGGGTAGCGTTTGCTGATCGGCGTCTTGCACTCGGCGCATTTGCCACCGAGCCGAAGATAGCTCAGCACCGGGATGTTCTCGTGCCATGCGATCTGGTGGCCGCACGACGGGCAGCGCGAACGTGGGCTCGACAGCGTGATCGGCGCCGGCTCGTCGATCTTCACGCCCAGCAGCTCGGCACTGTCGAGCTTCCACTCGCGCTCCATCATCATCGGCAGACGATGGATCACGACGTTCAGGAAGCTGCCGATGCACAGCCCGAGAAGCCCAAGCACCCACGGCGACAGAAGCGCCGCGCCGAGCTGCGCGTCGATCCCCGACGGCAAGATCAGACCACCTGGCCGAGCTTGAAGATCGGCAGGTACATCGAGATGACGATGCCGCCGATCAGTGTGCCGAGCACAACGATGATGATTGGCTCCATCAGGCTCTGCAAGCCCTTGACTGCCTCGTCGACTTCGTCCTCGTAGAACTCGGCGGCCTTGCCGAGCATCTGATCAAGCGAACCCGACTCTTCGCCGATCGCGCACATCTGCACGACCATCGTGGGGAACACGCCGGTCGTCTGCATCGCCGTCGTCAGCGCGGAGCCTGTGGAGACATCCTTCTGGATCTGCTCTGTCGCCTCCCGGAATACCGCGTTACCCGACGCTCCACCAACCGAATCGAGTGCCTCGACGAGTGGCACACCGGCCGCGAACATCGTCGACAGGGTACGAGTCCAGCGCGCGATGGACGACTTGTTGACGAGGTCACCGAAGACCGGTACGCGCAGCATCAACCGGTCCATGAACCGCTGCATCCTCAGCGAGCGTTTCCACGACTGCATGAAGAAGTAGATGCCGCCGCCAAGGAACGTGAAGATCAAGTACCAGTACTTGACGAAGAATTCCGACATCGCGATCACGACCAGCGTCGGCGCCGGCAGGTCCGCGCCGAACGAAGTGAACACTTCCTTGAATGCCGGGATCACGAAGATCATGATCACCGCGAGCACGATGAACGCGACGACCAGCACGGCGACCGGATAGATCAAGGCGGACTTGATCTTGTTCTTGATCGCCATCGTCTTTTCCTGGTAGATCGCCAGGCGGTCGAGCAAGGCCTCCAGGATACCGCCGGCCTCGCCGGCCTCGACCAGGTTGCAGTACAGCGCGTCGAAGTGCAGCGGGTGCTTGCGGAAGGCAGCCGACAGGCTCGTCCCGGTCTCGACATCGGCGCGGATGTCGGTGAGCAGTTTCGTCATCCTGGGGTTCGTGCTGCCGCGAGCGACGATGTCGAATGACTGGATCAGCGGAACGCCGGCCTTCATCATCGTCGCCAGCTGGCGCGTGAAGATCGCAACGTCCTTCTGCTTGATGGTCTTTCCACCGCTCATGCGGCGCTTCTTGACCTTGTTGACGAGGATGCCCTGGCGGCGCAGGCTCGCGCCGACCATCGCCTCGCCGCCGGCGCGCATTTCGCCGCGAACGAGCTTGCCGTTCTTGTCTTTGCCTTCCCACTCGAAGACGATGTCTTTGATGTTTCTCGCGGCCGCTGCAGTCGCCATGTTGACTTACGAGGAGGTCGTCCCCGTCCCTTCGGTCGTTTGGTTGTCGTCTTGCTGTCGTGTCGATTTCTGCTGGCGACTCATTCGTTGGTCACCGAGATCACTTCTTCGAGCGTCGTCACGCCGGCTCGTACCTTGATGAGACCCGACTGGCGCAGGTCTCGCACGTCTTCGCGCTGCGCCTGTGCGGCGATGTCCATCGACGTGCCTTCGTTCAGGATGATTCGTTGAATCTCCTCGGTCACCGGCATCACCTGGTAGATGCCGACCCGGCCCTTGTAGCCGTTCGTGCACGCTGAGCAGCCGACCGCGCGGTATGGCCGCCATGTGCCGTCGAGATCCTTCTCCTTGAAGCCTGCCTTGAGCATGGCCTCGCGCGGATAGTCGGCCTGCGTCTTGCACGTTTCGCACAGCTTGCGCGCAAGGCGCTGGGCAGTGATCAGCAGCACGCTCGATGCGATGTTGAAGGGGGCGACGCCCATGTTCAGCAGACGTGTCAACGTCGTTGGCGCGTCGTTCGTGTGCAGCGTGGACATCACCATGTGGCCGGTCTGCGCGGCCTTGATCGCGATGTCGGCAGTCTCCAGGTCGCGGATTTCGCCGACCATGATGATGTCCGGATCCTGCCGCAGGAACGACTTCAACGCGACCGCGAAGTTCATCCCGGCCTTGTCATTCACGTTGACCTGATTGACGCCCGGTAGGTTGATTTCCGCGGGGTCTTCGACGGTCGCGATGTTGACGCCCGGCTGGTTCAGGATGTTCAGACAGGTGTACAGCGAGACCGTCTTGCCGCTGCCGGTCGGGCCGGTGACGAGCACCATGCCGTAGGGGCGTTGGATGATCTTCAGCAGGCGATCCTTCTCGATCTTCTCGTAACCGAGCGCCTCGATGCCGACCTTCGCGCTCGACGGATCGAGGATCCGGATCACGATCTTCTCGCCGAACAAGGTCGGCAAGG
>Ga0207674_10008471_pt1 | contig 11878 bp, 12 predicted proteins | sample KBSCornC72_FD_184303 | JGI IMG/M metagenome (GOLD analysis project Ga0207674, IMG submission 184303) | Corn rhizosphere microbial communities from Kellogg Biological Station, Michigan, USA - KBS Corn C7-2 (SPAdes) (version 2) | ecosystem: Host-associated > Plants > Roots > Rhizosphere > Soil ... | reverse complement strand
CGCGAAAAAAGGCGGCCCGACATCTCCCGGTGAGGAAGGGGGGGAACCTCCCGGGAGGAAACGAACCGCCGGGCCGAAAGATACGAATATGGCCGGAGTCCGGGCAAATTCCTGTCGGTGACGCAACAGCAGTAGCCCCGCGACAGAGTTGGCAGACCTAACGGCCGCCCTAACACCAGCTTCCCGCCCGCATAACCGTCATCAACCGCGGTTGTCCTCCCGCCGCGGGCTGTCACGGACGATCGTGGACATTCCTCCCGGCGGGTTGGGGTCGGTATGCTAAGTCGCCTCGGGCGCGGGGCCGGATCACTCCGGCCCACGCGTCCGGAGCGGGTCCACGCCGGGACCCAATCGAATCCCCCTCCGAACCATGGATGGTGCGGTCAACTACTCCGGGCTGCCCGTTCGCGCGTGTGTGCCGCCCGCAGTTGAAAGGTCCTGCCATGGCTTCGCGTTCCGTGTGGTCCGGCTTCATCCGATTCAGCCTCGTGGCCGTCCCCGTCAAGGCGTTCACCGCCGCGGCCAGCGGCGGCGGGGAGATCTCCCTCAACCAGCTCCACAAGGACTGCCACAGCCGCATCCAGTACAAGAAGACCTGCCCGATCCACGGCGAGGTCAAACCCGACGACATCGTCAGCGGGTACGAGTTCGACAAGGGCCGGTACGTCGTCATCGACCCCGAGGAAGTCGATAAGCTGCGCACGCCCGCCGACAAGGCCATCAACGTCGCCGCGTTCGTCACCCCCGACACCTTCGACCCCCGCTACTTCAACGGCAAGCACTACTACCTCCTGCCCGACGGCCCGGTCGGCCAGAAGTCGTACGCCCTGCTGGTCAAGGCGATGGTCGAGACCGGGCGGTACGCGTTCGCCCAGGTCGTCTTCTCGGGCAAGGAGCAGGTCGTGCTCGTGCGACCGATGGGCCACCTGCTGGTGATGTCGATGCTCGCTTATGAGCAGGAGATGAAGAGCACGTCCGAGTTCGAGCCCGAGGCCCCGCAGATCGACGTCCCCAAGGCCGAGGTCGCGATGGCCAAGAGCCTGATCGACCTGATGAGCCCCGCCGACGCCGGCGCGTTCGACTACGCCGCCTATCGCAACACCTACACCGACAAGCTCACGCAACTGATCGAGGCCAAGATGCAGGGCAAGGAGATCGTCGCCCCGCCCGCCGCCGAGGTTCCGCAAGTGGCCAACCTGATGGAGGCCCTGCAACAGAGCCTCGCGGCCGCCAAGAAGACGACGGCCGCCGGCGCCAAGCCGCCCAAGCTCAACGCCCCCAGCGTCACCGCGGCCGCCGCCGCCGCCGGTGCGAAGCAGGCCAAGAAGCGTAAGTCGTCCTAAACGCGCGCGAGTGCCCGCACCCAAGGAGCGCCCACCATGTCCGCCCATGACCACGACAAGACCGACGCCACCGCCGGCGAGATGCCCGAGTTCCGCGACTGGGCCCGCGACCCCGACAACGGCCCGGCGCTGGACCTGCTCGCCGCCGACTTCCTCGCCGACGAGGGCGTAGAGCTGATTGCCGACCTGATCGACTGCCGCGGCCAGCAGCACCAGTGGACCGCCGAGCGCTGGGTCGAGCGGCTGGGCAAGCGCTTCCAGCGTTGGTGGGCGGAGGGACACCCGCAACTGAGGGCCGGCCCGCGCGTGCGGGTCACCTACCACCTGATCTCGATGGAGTACGAGGCGCGGCGGATGCTGGACGCGAGCCTGCCGCCGGGCGCGGTCGCCAGCCTGACCAGGCACTGGCGAAAGCTCCCCCTGGGCGAGTCGGAACTCGCGGGCTGGACGTGCAAGGTCGAGGACGGCGGGGCGAGCGGGCTGGGCAACGGCGCGACGCCCGGCGTGGCCGTCGCGAAGGCGTTGGCCGCCTGGCGGGAGTTCGTCACGGCCAGCCGGTTCGAGATGGAATCGCCCGTGGCGGACGATTCGGGCGAGCGGGATCGCCCGCCGCTCCTGGACGCCCCCAGCGCCGATCCTGCCGATGCCTCCAATGAGGGACGCGACAAACGGGCCGTCTGAACCGGGCGGGCGCACCAGACCATGTCCAGCACCACGACCCCGAGCGAGACGACGACGACGACGCGGGCAACGGCGGCCGCCGACGTCGTCAAGCCGCTACCCCGGTTCGTCGAGCCGATGCTCGCACGGACGGGGGAGGCGTTCGACTCGGACGAGTACCTCTTCGAGCTCAAGTGGGACGGCACGCGGGCGATGGCGTTCGTCGAGGGCGGGGCGGTGCGGCTGGTGAACCGCCGCCGGCTCGACATCACCCACCGCTTCCCCGACCTCGCGGGGCTGGCCAAGCTCCCGGCGGGAACGCTGCTCGACGGCGAGATCGTGGTGCTGCGAGCGGAAGACGGCAAGCCGGACTTCTCGGCGCTCCAGTCCCGCGACCACGCCAACGCGCCCCAACGCATCGACTGGGGCGCCAAGCTCCGCCCGGCGACCTTCGTCGCCTTCGACCAGCTCTACCGCGGCGGGGAATCAATCGTGGACCTGCCGTTCCACCGGCGGCGAACGATCCTGTCCGAAACGCTGGCCGGGTGGCGCGGTCCCCGCGTCATGCTCGCCCAAGGCGTCGTCGGCGACGGCCGGGCCTACTTCGAGACGGTCTGCCGGGAGGGGTTGGAAGGGATGATCGCCAAGCGGCTGGACAGCCCCTACCGCCCCGGCGATCGTTCGGACGCGTGGATCAAGGTCAAACGGCAGCAGGTCGTGCACTGCCTGGTGATCGGCTTCGTGCCCGATGGCGCTGCGGACTTTGAGGCCCTGATCATCGCCGCCGAGGAGAACGGCGTCGTCCGCTGCGTCGGCAAGGTCGGGACGGGGTTTGACCGGCGCTGGCGCAAGCGGGTCAACCGCTACCTGTGGGGCCACCCGGTTCCCGAGCCGGTGGTCTCGCCCGGCAAGTACCGCCGCGGGGGACGCTGGGTGGCGCCGGGGTTATACTGCGCGGTACGGTGCATGGAACGGACGGCCGGCGGCCAGCTTCGCGCCCCCGCCGTGGTGGAGATTTACGACCGTTAACATGAGACTTGCCGGCGACCAACCCGTTAACCAGACCGCGCGACCGCGCGGCGGCCGAGCGACCGAGAAGGATTTGGCCGTCCGGTTGGGTCAGGGCACACGCGTCTATTGTGCCGGGCGGTTGGCCGCCATGGACCAAGAGGGCTTCGCGGGGGTCCTGTCGAGATTTGGCGCGGCCGTGGGCACGCTGGCGGATTGCGAGGTCGCCGTGATCGGGGCGGGACTGTGGCCGATGGCGATCGCCGGCTCGGAACACGACCGGCTGCGGGTCTTGGAGACGCTCGACACGCGGGCCAAACGCGGCGAGGTGACGACGATCGCGGAGCGGGCGTTCTTCGACGCGTTGGGCGTCGCCACGGCGAAGGTCGGCGGCGGCGGCGACGGCGAGGGGGCGGGTGCCGATGACGGGGACGGCGACGGGCCGCAGTTGTTCAGCACCGCCCGCCTGACGGAGTTGCTGGGCGTCTCGCGCGAGCGCATCCGGGCGTGGGTCAAGGCGGGGCTGGTCGTGCCGGTGGCCGAGACCCACGGCGTCTGGCAGTTCGACTTCCGGCAAGTCTCGATCGCCCGCACGCTCTGTGACCTCGCGGGCCGGGGCGTCAGCGCCGAGCGGGTGCGACGGAGTCTGGCGCTGCTGCGCAAGTTCCTGCCCGGCCTGGAGCGTCCGCTCGAACGGCTGGCGGCGTTGGACCAGACGGGCCAACTATTGGTGCGACTGGCGGAGGGCGACCTCTCCGAACTCGACGGGCAGTTGCACTTCGACTTTACCGGGGAGACTGCCCCGCCGCCCGCGGCCACCGACCCGTCGCGGCTGCGGATCGCGCCGGGACCGCGCTCGGCCGCCGACTGGCTGGCCCAAGGGGTGGAGCAGGAGCGGGAAGGATTCCTGGAGGAGGCGGCGGCGTCGTACCGGCAGGCGTTACTGGCGGGCGGTCCGGACGCGCAGACCAGCCTGAACCTGGCGAACGTGCTGCGGTCGGCGGGGAACAAGCTGCAGGCGCTGGAGCGGTACGCCCAGGCGGTCGAGACCGACCCGAAGCTCGCGTCGGCGTGGAACAACATGGGGACGCTGCTGGCGGAGTTGGGGAAGGCCGACGAGGCCTGCGGGGCGTTTCGGCGGGCACTGGCGGCGGACCCGGACGAGCTCCGCGCCCACTACAATCTCGCGGACACGCTGGACGAGATGGGGCGCACGGAGGAGGCGGCGGCGCACTGGCGGGCCTACGTCGCCGGCGACCCGACCAGCGAGCACGGGGCCTACGCCCGACGTCGCCTGCACGGCTGATGCGGACGACACACGCCTTGCTCCACACTCGGGGCTGTGCTTTCCCACATCGGCAAGGCAAGCCTTCACTTTGTCCTGTATCTATTTGACTACCGCATCGGTACGCGTCCATTGCGCAACGGGCCGGCCGTCGCGCCGCCACCATGACCCGGCCTTGTCCTGCGGCCAGCCGGCGGGCGAGTCCTCCCACGTTTCCTGCCGGCCGTAAGGTGTGAGGTCGAGCAACTGCAATGTGGGTAGCATGACCTCGATTCCCCGCCACTTTGTTTCGTACGTTTGAAAAACCTGGTCGCCGGCCCGCAAGTAGCAGCGGAGGTCTCCGCCGGTCCGGGTCTTCAGCACGCCTGCGGAGTCCGCGGTCGAGTACCAGGGCGTCGTCCAGCCCATGAAGTCTCGGTAAGCGACGATCTCGTCCAACGGGCCGCTGCTGAAGACGGCGTAGTTCACGTCGCGCTGGGCCAGATAGGCGCGGACGGCGGAGTTCATCGCGACCTGACTGTGCGTGCAGCCCTCGCACTGCTTGTGGTGAGGCGCGCCCTTGTTCCACATGAAGTGATACACGATCAGCACGCGCCGGCCGTCGAAAACATCGTGCAGGGACACGGGGCCGTCCGAACCCACGACCGTGATCGGCTCCATCGGCGTCATCGGGAGGCGGCGCCGAGCTGCGGCCAGTTCGTCGCCGGCATGCGTATGCGCCTTCTCGCGGACGAGCAATTCGGCGCGGGCCCGCTCCCACTCGTCACGGGTAACGATTGTTGGCGTTGCCGGTTCTGCCATGGAATCTCTCCTATGCTCGCGAACTGAAATGTCTTGCCGATCGGCCGGCCGTCGCGGCGGCGCTCTCGAATCTTACCCGCCAGCGTAGTCCAGAGCATTAACGGGGTGTGCGGCGGGCAACGGTCGCGACCGCGCATCAATTGCTCCGCGGCGCGAACGGGCTACGAACGGGAATCACGCCAGCTTCGAACAGACTTGGGCCGGTCGCGCTGCCCGTCTCACGGGTTGGGCGTGTCCGGCCGGTACCCCCGGTTCGTCTCCGGGTCGTTGTCCATGTCCCGCGTCGGCCACGTCTCCAACCAGTCGTTCGGCGCCGGCCGCAGCAAGTCCGCGACCGCCGCGCCCGGCACGTCCCGGTCCAGCCAGCGGTCGTAATGGGCGGGGTCGAGAATGACGGGCATCCGGTCGTGGATGGGCCGCAGCAGGTCGTTCGGCCCCACCAGGCACCGCCGCCGCTTGAACGGGTCGCGGAACATCGGCTTGCTCGCTACCGTCTCCGACATCGCGTTGATCGGCTGCTTGCCCGGCTTGCCCTTGGTCCAGAACGGGATCAACCCCGCATCGCCTCCCCCAATACCCGCCGCTTGGCCTGGTTCAACCGGACGACCGGCACCGACGTGGACGGCCGAACCCCGAAGTTCGGCGGCAGGGAGGTGAGGCGGATCTCGCTGAACTCCTCGAACTCGTCCTGGTAGACCAGCTTCGCGAGCAGCCCCGGACGCCGGATCGTGTACCGCCCGCACATGGAGGCGGATTCTACCGCCGATCCGCCGCGGGGTGGATGATGGCCCCGCCGGCCTTCCCGTCGCCAACCCGTTCAGTCCCACCGCGTCAGATTCCGATTGACGATCCGCGCCCGCGGGTCGCGCTGCTGAGGCACGTTTGCCTCTGCCCGCCGCGCACCCGGTTCGTCGCTCGCGACGCGCCGTCTAACGTCTCGTCGCCGGCGACCGCGCGGGGCCGCAGGGAGCATGGCGGGGTGACGGACACCGACGCCCCGGGGGCGGGCGCACCGGCTCGACTCGATCGCCACCGGATCGGAGAAAGCGGGGCTCGCCGCGCCGCGAGCCCCGCTGGTTGTCGCGTCATACCGTGTCACCGTTGCCGTTGCCAAGCCAGCGGATCCCGGGCGACGCGCCGGCGACGCCGGAAAGCGGCGGCCGCGCCCGCGCACAACAATGCCCACGTGGCCGACGGTTCGGGCACCGCGGACGTGGCGAACACCGGCGCGGCCCCGCTCGGGGGCAGCGAGGTGTTGTACTGCTGCGCCATGATGGCCAAATCAAGAAAGTCGACGTTCCCGTCGAAATTGAAGTCGCCCTCGTACCAGTGCATGCCGCCGACCGTGTTGTAGTGCTGCGCCAAACGGGCTTCGTCGGTGAAGTCCACCGTCCCGTCGAGGTTGGCGTCCCCGGGGAGCGTGTAGCGGACCAGCAGCGTGTCCGCCTCGACCGATTCCCCAAGCCAGTTCCCGGCCTGACTCCCGGACAGCCCCAGGACGTCGCCGGCGAGGGCGAAGCCCACCGAGCGATTGGCCGGGTTCGCGGCGGCCGCGGTGCTGTCGATCCCGATCCCGTTCCAGGCGCGGCTCGCGTAACCGCTGGTCAACCAGTCGGTGACGTCCGAGACCGAGGTCCCGCCGTGGATCGCCATCGCGCCGTCGTTGACGTCGAACGTCCCGATCGGGGAACTCGAGTTGAGCCTGAACGAGTTGGCGGAGAGGACCTTTCGCCCGGCGGCCAGGCCGGCCGTCCCAGACACGTCGACTTGGTCGAGGTGCTGGGTCGCGTTGAACGCGACGTACGCGCCCGGCGCCACGGTGACCGAGAGGTTGCGGTTCCCCGAGGGCCCGGCGTCGGTGTTGAAGACCGCCGTGCCCGCGTTCACCTGCAAGCGGGAGCCGGCGACGTGGCTTTGGGTCGCGTTGATGAGCAACGTGCCCGACCCGTCCTTGTCCAGTATGGCGGAGGTGGTCCCGCCCGGGTCCGCGACGGTGAACGTGCCGCCGCTGGCCGCCTCGATCGTCCCCGGCCCGCCGGTGTAGAACGTCCCGCGCGCGACGAGCGGGCCGGCGACCCGAATCGTCCCCGTGTCGACCTGGATCGTACCGTCGTTGACGAAACTGGAGTCGAACAGCGTCACCCCGCCGGCCGCGTGTTTCCAGACGAGGGCGTAGTTGGCGAAACCGGGGCTGACGGCGGCGTCGTTGTGGAACGTCCGGTCGTTAGTGATCTCGAAGACGCCCGCGCCGACGAACTGCACCCCGTTCTGGACGGTCGTGCCCTGCTGGGCGAGAACGTCCGTCGCGCCGGTCCACTGCACCAACCCCTGGTTGACGAACTCACGATTGACCAGGGGCCGGTTACCGCTCCCGCTGATCACTACCGTTCCGTTGCCGACGGTCGTGGTCCCGTGACTCGCGTCGCCGATCTGCCCGCCCTGCCAGTTCAGCACCCCGCCGGAGTCGACGGTCTGGGCGGGGCCGCGGAGCGTCCCGGCGCTAAGGTTATACACGCCCCAGTTAATCATCTGCCCGGCGTTCACGTCGCCGCCGAGTTGGTCGAAGAGCCCGGTGTCGCTGCCGTTGGCGCCCGAGACCAGAAGCGTGCCGCCGACGGCGAGCGTGCCGCCGGTGTTCAGCGTGACGTGCCCGGCGGACCCGACGGTCATGCCGCCGCTCACCGTGTGGCTCACGGCGCCCTGGTCGAGCGTGCCGCGCCCGAACTGGCCGACGGTCTCGTCGCCGTTGACCGTCAGTTGGGCCGTGTTACTGATCGACACCGCCCCCTCGCCGTACAGACCCACGGTCAGGCCGCCGGTGACGATCGAGCCGCCGTCGGCGGTGAATGTGCCGTGGCTGCCAACGTCGCCGGTACTGACGGTGATGCCGCCCGTGGCCGAGAGGCTCCCGCCGTGGACGGTGTAAGTTCCCGTGCCGTTGTCGGTCCCCAGGTCCAGTTCCCGCACCGTCAAAGAGCTGGCCCCCTCCTGGAGGAACGTGCCGGTGCCCGCTTCGCCGACCTCCATCACCTCGGTGCTGAGCGTGGCGGACCCGCTCAGGTGGTACGTGCCGTGTGACGACGCCTGGACGCCGAGGTGAATGATGTCGGCGCCGAAGTTGTCGCCGCCGCTGTGAATGAACGTGCCGTCGCCGGCGTCCCCGATGATCACGTCGCTGGTGGTAAAGTTGGGGATGTCCGTCAGGTTCATCGTCCCGCCGCTGAGCGTCACCGTACCCGAGCCGCCCACGCCCACGCCGACGTAGAAGTGCTGGTTGTTCGCCAGCGTCCCGGCCGACTGCGTGAACGTGCCCAACCCGAGGTTGCCGACGAACAGGTCGGTGGACGCGACGTTGCCGCCCGACAAGTTGTAGCCCCCGACCCCGGAGCTCGAATCACCGACGACGACCGTGCCCGCGTTGTTCAGGCCGCCGGACTGGGTGAACGACCCTACCGATTGGGACCCCACGATCAGCGAGCCGGCGACGGTGCCGCTGGTAAAGTTGTAGATGCCCGGGCACGTGTAGCCGACGTGAATCTCGCCGAAGAGCAACCCGCCGCTGTGGTGGACGTTAGCGGTGTCGTTGCCCTCGCCGATGTGGGCCACGTTCGGAAACATTTGTGCCCCCGGCAGGATGTTCAACGACCCGCCCCCCATCCCGTACGCGCCGAGGCTGAAGGTGCCCGAGACGTTGAGCGTCGCGGCCGCCACGCCCAGGCTCAGCGCGTTGGCGGGGGGAAGCGCGGGATCCGTCGGCGGCGGCGGGACGTCCACGGTCACGTCCGGGCCGGTGATTTGCACGAGGTCCTTGGGCGGGTTGGCTAGGGGGTCGGTCACGGGGATCAATCCGTCATCCCAGTGGCTGACGTCGAACCACGACCCGCTGCCGTTGATCCACGTTTTCCCGTGCGCCGGCGGGGTCAACGGGAACGTGACGGCCGCCACGGCGCCTGCCGTGGCCAAGCGGCGCAAGCGAGACGCCGTCGGACGCAACACTGTGCTCTTCCGCATACGAAACTCCTTCCGCGGCGGCGCGCGGCGCCGCCATCGGTTCGAACGAATGAAGAACGTCGCCCGGCAATCCGTGCCGGACGTCGAAAGTACATTGAAATGTGGGGTGCCGCCTCGCTAGACCCGCGGCTGGCTCGTTACGGATCGCGCGCGAGAACGCGCGCCTGCCCGTAGGTCGAAAGGAAAGTGACTACTACGCGAGCCCCAATTCAAGCTGTGTTTTTCCCAAGGACGACTGAGGATTAAAGTTATCGAGCTTACGGCCGGTTCGCAACGATTATCTTTCCCAAACCCCTCAATCTCTCCCAAATGACCCAATTCAGCATGTAATCACAAATCACAACACAAGAATCATTTCGATGCTTTCCCGGGGCGGCGATCTTGGCGGCGGTCGTCACTGGCCGAGCGGGAGATGTTGGAGGTCTTCCAGGCGTTGAGCGCCAACGGAAGCCGGCGGGTGGACTCTGCGAAGGTTATAGATGCCCGCGCGTGCGAGCTTAGCGTAGCGGGCCAAGACGCGCGCGTCGTGATGCGGTGCGACGCCAAGGGGATCGCCGTGCGGGTCGAGCGGCGGGCCGAGGCGACGGGGCAGGCCGGCGACTTACTGGCCCGGGACGCGGCAGATCTGAAGGCGCGCTACCCCGACGCCTGGGCATTTTACGACTGGGCGACCCGGGGCATGGGCGGCGACGACGGCACCGCGATGCGGAAGTGGTTCGAACAATTCCTGGTTTCGGGAAAACAGCGGCCCCACGTGGCGCGAGTCGTGGAGGGTGAGGGCGGGGACCTGGATTACAGGTGCGCGTGTCTGCTGGCGGAGTTGGTTGGGGTGAGGCTGGACGACTGACTGACGGTCAGCTTGGTGGAACCTCGATGCATACGATCGTTTGCGATCTCAGTGAGAACGAGTGTTCGCCACCCGCCTTCGATCTGGCGGCCGCCGCCTTCCCCTCGCCGTTCCAGCTCACCGTGCACTTGTCGTTGCGAGGCGAGGACGGGGTTCGGCACTGTGCACTGTCCATCCTGGGCGTGGTGACCGTGAGCGTCGTCATCCTCTTCGCGAACGGCACCGCCGAACTGACCGTGCAACTGGACTTCGTGGTCGCGTCCCCGCGCGAAACGCGCATGGTCCTCGCCGACCCGTGCGCGCTTGACTTGGGGCTGATCAGGTTTGTGCAGTCCGCCCAACACCATTCGCACTAACCGGCCGGTCACGTTGGCGGCTTATGCGCCGCCGTACCGCGTGCGAACAGGCCGACCGCCAAGCCCAAGAGCACGAGCGCCGCGCCGATCGCGAGGGTGGTCGTCTTCGGGCGGGCCTTCGCGTAGTACCTCAGGTCGTCCTCGGCCCGGACCCCGCCGGCACTGTTGACGTAGACCGTGATGAACTTCGTGCCCGGGTCGCTGGGGACCTTGACCAGGTGGGTCATGTGGAAAACCGCCGTGACGGTCGGCGACGTCGGGTCCGCGGGGTGGACGCACTCGCTGAAATACCAGGTGACGTCACGCCCGTGCTCGCGCACGACTTGTGGTTGAAGCGGTCCGAGGCGTCCGATCTGCTTGTACCCGCTGTCGAGGAAGGCTTGTGCGTCCCGCGCTTCGGCCGACGGGTCGAAGGCGGACGTGATCAGGTACGCCCCGCCGGCGAGGAGCGCGAGCATTACGACGAAGAGAATCGCTTTCCGCGGCATTAGGTTCCCTTGAGAACTGGGGGGGATGTTATCGCGTCCCCCAAGCGGCCGCCAAGCAATTCGTCACTTAGTACGACCAGACCGAGGCCACATCACGCCGGCCGCGACCAGGAGCCGGATCGACGGCGCGCCCATGCACAACGGCCCGATCGGCATTGCCGCGACATAGAAGCCGGGGCGAAACGTATCCCGCCTGCTTACCCGCTGTATGGTCTATTGGTGTTTTTTGCGATCGGACGACGGCACCTCTATGATCCGTCCCTTCGCGGGCCAAAACCATGACGATTGACGAAAGGGTGCAAAGCTACAGGCTGTTGGACGCGTCGTTCGGCCAGCTCCAGGCCACGATGGGCGTCGAGCATCAGTTGAAGTTATTGCGGTACACGATTGTCGGTTCCCGGCTGGCGGCCTTGCAGGGCCGCATGCTCGCAACCGTGGCCGTGGCGCTCGCGGCGATCCCTGCCGTCTATTCGATTCTCCCCGACGGCAACTTCAAGAAGGTGATCTGGCTTCCGTGTTCGATCGTGCTGCCGCTGGTCTACCTGGTTCAGTTGACCCGGCAGGTGATGGAGCAGCGCAAGGAGCGATCCGACCTGGCCGAGCTCCTACCGGCGAGGCTGACGCATCGGCTTGAAGATCAATTCCGGTTCATTCTCATGCGGATTAGTTCGTGCGGGACGCGGCTGTCGGCCATTCGCGCCATTCTCGATGACTCCGCGGCGCCAGAGTTCGTAAAGCAACGATTCGCCGGCATTGACAGTTTTTTTCGCGCGGAGCTGGGTTCGATCGCGCACGAGATCGAGCAACTCGCGCGCATGAAGGTCATTAACGACAGTCAGCACGCGTTAGCCAAGAAATGGCTCGAAAGCGCTCTGCATCCGATTCCCTAAACGCAGGGGCACCTTGTGGCTGATCCAGAGAAAGAACCGCCGGACGAGCAGAAGCCACCGCCCCACCCCACCGAGCCACCGGTCATCGGGCCGCCGCGCCGGCTTCTGCGCCGTCGCGCTGGCGGCGTCGCTGCTGGTCGGGCGCGCGCACGCGAAGAATCCCGAGCCGCCCGAGACGGCGCCGCGCCC
>Ga0207674_10008469_pt1 | contig 11882 bp, 9 predicted proteins | sample KBSCornC72_FD_184303 | JGI IMG/M metagenome (GOLD analysis project Ga0207674, IMG submission 184303) | Corn rhizosphere microbial communities from Kellogg Biological Station, Michigan, USA - KBS Corn C7-2 (SPAdes) (version 2) | ecosystem: Host-associated > Plants > Roots > Rhizosphere > Soil ... | reverse complement strand
GCCGACGTCGTTGTAGTTGTAGAGCGTGATCGTGTGCGAACTGGTGCCGGCCAGGGCGGCCAGGTCCGGCGTTTCCATGCCCAGTTCGTCGTGCAACAAACGTCGGCCCAGCGGTGAGATGACCAGGTGTACGTTCACGCCCGCCGCGACCAGGCCGGTTAAGAACCGCTGGGCGTAGAGCGCGCCGGAAGCGCCGGTGATCGCGACGACGATGTCCATGCCGACATCATACGCGACGGCGGCGGCGGAGGGATACTTTCAGGAAGTTTGAAGCAACGGACATGGGCAAGGATGCCCATCGCGCTTACGGTTTCACGCCGCGATAGCAGACACAGACGCCGAAGGTCATGGGGTGTTGCGTGACGTCCGTGAAGCCGGCTCCGGACATCATCCCCATCATCGTTTCACGGTTAATGAAAGTATTGACGGACTCGGGCAGATAGCGATACGCCCCGGTCTTGTCGCGGCTGATCCACGTCGCCGTGCGCGGCAGGACTTTCCGGAAGTAGAAGTTGTAAAGGCCACGCATGATGGCGTTGGTGGGCAGGGAGAATTCGAGAATAATCAGCCGCCCGCCGGGGCGGAGCACGCGATAGAACTCGCGAATGGCGGCGGCCGGATCGGCGACGTTGCGGATGCCAAAGGCGATGGAGAGGACGTCGGCGGAGGCGTCGGGCAGGGGAAGGGCGAGGGCGTCGCCGTTGATGAAAGGCAGGCGTTTGCTACGTTCGTCTGCGAGGCGATAGAAATTGTCGATGCTGCCAACGTGACCATGAAAGTGGATATGATTTGCCTTCCCGCGTGCCTTGGGGAGCATTTCGTACGTGAAATCGATACCAATCACTTGCGCAGGATCAGGAGAACTCAGTGCGCGATCGCGATGCAGGCGAGCCCACAATAGCCCTTCGTAGAAGCCAAAAGTCAGGTCGCCTGTACCACACGCAACATCGACGACGGAATCAGTTGGTTTGAGATCGGCAAGACGAACGGCCCGCCGCCGCCACCGCTGGTCCATCCACAAACTGTGCAGCCGATTATTCAAGTCATAGCTCGGCGCAATCGCCGCGAACATCCGCTGCACCCGCTGCCGTTTGTCCGCCGCCTCGTGCGGATGCTTGAGGAGTTGATCGTTCCAGACCGTCGAATTCGTCTCGCTCGCCGCCATGAGTGTGGCCGATTATAGGTGAACGCTTGTTCGATTTCGCCGACCGTGCTAGGTTCGACCGACGCTATGAGTCAAACGGACGTACCGCTGGCCGATAATACAGACGTGGACCGTCCGGACGATGCGAGCGTGACCGCCCCGTTGCCTTACCAGGCGATCCCCGTTGGCCCGGCGGCGGCGGATTCCATTCGCGCTCGCATGCTCAGTATCTTCGCGCTCGCGCTGATCGCTTGTCTGGCGGTGTTTCACGGCTGGCGGCCGGGCTACGTCCTGGCACCGACCGACGCGCTGCAACTCGTCGCCCCATGGCAAAAGCCGGGCACCGATTACGTCGCCCGCAACGAGCAGCTTTTCGACCAGACGGTCCAGTTCGTGCCGTGGACGCTGTACACCGTCGAGCGGTACAAGGCCGGCCAGATCCCGCTTTGGAATCCACATTCGCAACTCGGCGTGCCGTTTCTGGCCAACGGGCAATCGGCCATCTTCTACCCGACGATCCTGCTGCACCTTTTCCTTCCCGAAACGTGGAGTTGGACCATCAGCGCCGCGCTGCGGCTCTTCGCCGCCGGCCTGGGGGTCTATCTGCTCGCGGGCCGCTACGGCCTTCGGCGGATTCCGCGCCTGCTGCCCGCGGTCGCGTTCATGCTCTGCGGGTTCAACGTCGTCTGGTTGAACCACCCGCAGACGAACGTGATCGTGCTGCTGCCGTGGGCCGTGCTGGCGACGGAAATGCTCATCCAGCGGGTGACGCTCAACCGCGCTATCGGCGCGTCGGTCATCTTCGCGCTGCAATTCCTCGGCGGGCATCCGGCGTCCTCAATCCACCTGCTGCTGACCTGCGCGCTCGTATGGCTTTGCCGCCTGTTGATGCCGCAGAAGGGGATGGGATTCGAGTTCGGCCGGGCGCTCAAGTCGGCCGCATTCCTGGCACTGACAGTCGCCTTCGGATTCGCCCTGGCGGCGGCACAATGGCTGCCACTGATCGAATACGCCAAAAACTCAGGAGCTAATCTCGTCCGTCACGAGCGACTTGCGAACGAACCGATCCTCACGCTCGCGCCCAGTTACCTGATCGGCCTGGTCTTCCCGTACGCCAACGGTTTTCCCGACGGCGTCAGCCCGTTTGAGATGCGCCTGGCGACGCACCTGCCCAACACCAACGAGCTGGCGCCCGGATTCGTCGGCACGATCCCGCTCTTCCTGGCGATCTTCGCCGCCGTCGTGCTCCGGCGGCAGCGCGTCGCCCGCCTCTGGATCGTCCTCGCGATCGTCAGTGCGGCGATCGCCATCAAGCTGCCCGGTGTCGACTACCTCGTCCGCCACATTCCCGGCCTGAACGTCGCACAAAACGGGCGACTTCTGGTCGTGACCGCGCTCGCGCTATCTCTGCTCGCCGGGTTCGGCCTCGACGCGCTGCTGCACCGGCTCCGCGAGCGGGAAGACCTCGAGCGCCCGGCCAAATGGCTGCTGCGCATCGCCGCGGGCCTCGCCATCGTCGCCGTCGTCTGCTGCGTCACGCTGCTCGCGGCCAAGGGATACATCCTTCGCAAAGGCCTCGCCCGGGCCGAGGCCGCATACCACGACAGCGACCGCCACGAACACACGCTCGATTACGTCCGCGCGATCGTCGGCCGCGTCCATACGGAACTAGTCTTCACGTCCCTGCGTCTGCTCATCCCCGCGGCCCTGCTGGCGATCGCCGGCTTCATGATCCGCCGCCATTCCCGACGCGACGGCCGTTCCCTCGCCTGCTTCGCCTGGCCGTGGCTCGCGCTGGCGGCGATCGACCTGCTCGCCTTCGCCATCCCGTACAACCCGGGCGCCCCGGCGGAGACGGTCTTCCCCGAGACCGGCCTGACGCAAAAGTTCAAGGAGCTTCCGCCCGCGCGCTTCGCCGCGACCTTCCGCACGATGCCGCCCGAAACGTCGACCGCATACGGTTTCGACGACCTCCGCGGCTACGACGCCCTGGCCCCGTGGCGCTATTACAAGTGGTGGGCGCACCCCGGCATCGGCAATCTCAAGGCCGACGCCCAAGGCTACCTCAACAAGCTCGACAACCCCGAACATCCCGCCTGGCGATTGCTCAACTTCGGCTACCTCGTCACCGCGCCCGATCAGCCGGCGCCCAAGTCTCTTGCCGCGGCGACCACGCGACCCTACGACGCAAGTCAAGCCACCACCTTTTCGCCGGTCGAGAGCCCGCCCGACGCCAACATCTATCAGCCCGCGGTCGCGCGCCCCCGCGCCTGGGTGGCGCGGGGCGTCAAGACGTTCGAGCACTGCGACGACGTGCTCGATCGCGTCGCGAAGATGGATTTCAACCCGGACGAAGTCGTCCTGTTGGACAAGGAGCGAATCGATACCGACGACCCGCTGTTCGCGAAGGAGGCGTGGAACAACGCCGGCCTCTCGGGCGGACGATCGTCGGTGCAATTCCTGCCCGCCGCGCGCGGCGACGGCGATCGCCCGGAAACCTTCCGAGTACAGGTCAGCGGCGCCAATGGCGGTTACCTCGTCCTGGCCGACACCTACTTTCCCGGTTGGACCGCCACCCTCCTCGACGACGCGCGCAACGGCGGCGTGCGCGAACTGCCCATCCTCCCCGCCTACGGCGTGCTGCGCGCCGTGCCATTGCCACAAGGCCAATCGGCCGCGCGCATCGAGTTCTCCTACCGGCCCACGAGCTGGCGCGTCGGGCTGCTGACGTCGCTTTGCGCACTGTTCCTGCTGCTGATCCTCATCGGGTACAATCTCTTCCCGAAGTCCCCCGCGCCCGACGCGGCGCAAGGCATGACTGAAACCCCCGAACCATGAACCACGACGACGACCTCATCTGGCTCAACGGCGAAATCGTCCCCATGTCCCAGGCCGCCATCAGCCCGGAAGACCGCGGTTTCCAGTTCGCCGACGGCGTCTACGAAGTCATCCGCCTCTACGCCGGCCGCCCCTTCACGCTCGACCAGCACCTCGCCCGTCTTGAGCGCTCCGCCGCCGAGATCAAGCTGGCCCTGCCAATCCCCACCGCCAAGCTGAAGGCCGAAATGCTTCGCCTGGTCGCCCAGGCCGCCGCCGGCGAAGGGATGATCTACGCCCAGCTCACGCGCGGCCACGCCCCGCGCAACCACCTGTTCCCCGAAGAGCAACGCCACACCCTCCTCTTCTACATCCGCCCGCTCGACCCGCTCCCCGGCGTCGATCAGACACCGCACGTGAAACTGCTCACCGCCACCGACGACCGCTGGCAGCGGTGCTTCATCAAGTCCATCGCGCTGCTCCCCAACGTCCTGGCGAAAAACACCGCCGTCGCCGCCGGCGCCGACGAGGCCGTCTTCGTCGATCACGGCCACGTCACCGAATGCTCGGCGAGCAACGTCTTCGCCGTCATCAACGGCATCCTGACCACCTGCCCCGTCGGCCCCAAGGTCCTCCCCGGCATCACCCGCGCCGTGCTGCTGGAATGCGCCAAGGAATTGAACATCCCCGTCGCCGAGCGGCCCATTCCCGAAAACGAAGCGCGGGCCGCCGACGAACTTTTCATTACCAGCACCACGCGCGAAATCTCGCCGGTATCGCACTGGGACGACAAACCCGTCGGTCGCACGACGACGATCACGAAGCGGCTGCACCACGCGTTAAAGCAGCGCGTCGCCGCCGCGATCCGCTGATCCGAAGTTCACATGCGGTAATCGTCCCGCCGCTCGTCGTCGTCCGCTTCGCCCTTGAGATCGTTGAGCAGGTCGACGTAATCCGCGTCGTCAAGTTCAAACCACTCCGGGATCGCCGCCACCGACATCCCCCGGCGCTCGGCCAGTTTCTCAACGATCTGCCGCTTCAGGTCGGGATCGAGGATTTCTCGGATTCGGATCATGGCGGCATTCTACCGCGCCGCGGCGGACGCCGAGACCCCAGATCGTCAGCCGTTCGCACTTTCAAGTGTTGCAATCGACCGCGCAAGGTTCGCGCGGGCGGCGGCTTCGTATCTCCGCCGGAAATGCTCGGTCCGGTAGACCGTGGGGCGGGCCAGAAACGTGCGGAGGATCTTCGCCCGTCCCCTTCGGTATTCCTCGATCGGCACCCACGCGTACTCGTGGCGGATTTGGCCCTCATACTCGTCGAATTCCTCGTCCGGGCGACCCAGGATCGCCAGATCGATGTCCGCCATGTACAGCCCGTCGGACGTGAACGGGGTCGCGGTGTGCCGCGTGTCGAGGATCAGTTCGCGAACCGCGTTGATGAACGCCTGCGACGCCCCCAGGCGGTGCAAACTTCGCCCCGCGAACGCAGCGGATTCCCCTTCGTTGTCGTACATGTGCGGGCGGTAGACGACGTCGTGGAAGAAGATCGCCGTCTCGACCGCGTTGCGGTCCGCCAGTAAACCGTCGGGCAACCCGCGCAGTTCCTCGACGCACCGGGCAATGTGGTGGAGGTCGTGGTATCGCCGCTCGCCGTCCCCGTAAGCTTCCGCCAGCGCGTGAAACTCCGCCGCGCCGTCGCCAAGACCGAGTCGGCGAAGCAGCGCCTCCCAGGCAAGACTAAGTTGGTCACGTTCGCTGCCGTGCGTCATCGCTCCGCTCCAGAAACCGCCGGTGTACCGCCGCCGGCACGTACTTTCTCAGGATCTCCTCCCACCCCGCCGGCCCCACCAACCCCTTCACGAAACTCGAACTCACCTCCACCAATTCCCGCGGCGGAATCAGGAACACACTCCGCACCCGCCCGTCCAGTTCCGCATTCACGTACCGCATCCCGCGCTCGTACCCGTAATCCTGCTCGTTGCGAATCCCCCGCAGGATAAACTCCGCCCCGATCTGCTCCGCGTAGCGCACGAGGAACATGTTCTCGTAGCTCGCGATCCGCACGTTCGCGAACCCGGCCGTGACTTCGCGCAACATCGCCAGTCGCTCGTCCAGGTCGAACAGGTATCGCTTGTCCGGATTGATCCCGATCGCGACGACGAGCTCGTCGAAAAGCGCGTTCCCTTGTTCGACCATCCATAGGTGGCCGAGCGTGATCGGGTCGAAACTGCCGGCGTAAACGGCGCGTCGCATTATCGCACTCCGATCATCCCAATCCGTATTCCCGCCACCGCCGCGTCACGAGCTCTTTCGTCGCCTCGTCCATTATCAATTCCTTAGGCCACACCCGCACCCGCCCCTCCGCCTGCGTCTTGGCCGTCGCGTCGAACCCGATCTTGCTCCCCGCCCCCAAGTCCGGCGACGCGTGATCCAGAATATCCACCGGCCCGTGTACCACCTCCGCGTCCCGCGCCGGATCGCAATTCGCGAACAGGTGAAACAGCACGTCCTGCTCGTCGTGCACGTTCACGTGCTCGTCCACCACCACGATGAACTTCGTGAACGCCATCTGCCCCGCGCCCCAGATCGCGTGCATCACCCGCCTGGCCTGGAACGGGTACTCCTTCTTGATCTTCACGAACGCGCAATTGTGGAACACGCCACTGATCGGCAGCGAATAATCCACGATGTCCGGGATGAGCATCTTCAACAGGGGAAGGAAGATTCGCTCCGTCGCCTTGCCGAGGAAGTAATCCTCCATCGGCGGCTTTCCGACGATCGTCGTCGGATAGATCGGGTTCTTCCGGTGCGTGATCGCCGTCACGTGAAACGCCGGATACCAATCCGCCAGCGAGTAGAACCCCGTGTGATCCCCGAAGGGGCCCTCCATCAGCTTTTCCTTTGGATCGACATACCCCTCGATCACGATCTCCGCGTTGGCCGGCACCTCCAGGTCGATCGTCTTGCACTTCACCAGCTCGATCCCGCGGCCGTTCAAAAACCCCGCGAACAAATGCTCCTCCACCCCCGGCGGCAGGGGGGCCGTGGCAGAATACGGCAACACCGACTCCCCCCCCAGCACGATCGCCAGCGGCATCCGTTCGCCCTTCTTCTGCCAAAGCCGAAAATGCCGCGCCCCGTCGTGGTGCATGTGCCAGTGCATCGCGCACAATCGCGGCCCATGCACCTGCACGCGATACATCCCGATGTTTCGCGATCCATCGACGGGGTTCCGCGTATGAACGCCCGCAAAAGTGATGTACTTCCCCGTCCCCGTCTGCCCCTCCGACGCCCGCTCCGCCGCGCCCGCGTCGAACACCTGCCCCGACCGCAAATCCCCGTCCAGCGGCCAGCACTGGATGATCGGCAGCCTCCCCAAGTCCGCCCCCTCCCCCTCATAAACCACCTGCTGGCAAATCCCACTCTTCACGATCTTCGGCGGGAACCCCGCCATCTTGATGAGGTCGGGCAGCCGCTTCATCTTCTCCAGCAGCGTCGTCGGGATCTCCGGCTTCACCAGTTGCTGCACCCGCGCCGCCAGCGCCTCCAGGTTGTCCGTCCCCAGCCCCAGGTTCACCCGCCAGTAGGAACCAAACGTATTGATCGCCAGCGGGATGTCCGACCCCTCCACGCTTTCGAACAGCAGCGCCTTCCCCCCCAGCCGCGCCGCCGGACTCCGGTCGAGCTCGTCGTTCCCGTGCGGCGCCGTCGTCTTGCTCATCCGATCGGCGATCTCAGCCACCTCAAGCAGCGGGGAAACGCGAGTCTTGACGCGCGCCAGCTCTCCATTGGTTTCGAGCAGGCTGATGAAATCCGAGAAGGTCTCCGTCGGCATGGCAGGGAATGGTAAAGGGGTATGTGGGTTGTGACAAACCTCGCCGCGGCCTGAACTTTTCAATGGTCTGGCGCGCTCCAAAAGGCGTTGTTACAAACGCGCGACAGACAGTTCGGCGGATCGACGTGAAACTAATGGAGGTGGAAGCCGCGTATTCTCTACGGATCGAATTGATGAAACCATCGTGACGGCGGCGCGTGTTCATTCGTTGCCGGGTGCGCGCATCGGCTGGCGAGAATTTCGCGGGGCCGTTAATGGATTGCCGTCTCGCTCGTCATAAACATTGAGATTTCCACACCTTTGGCCCCCGGGTCGCGTTGACTGTCCACCGACGCACTGGCATATTGGGCCGCTGGGTTATCGGCCACGGATCGGCCGAGAAAGCGCCTGGTATGCAGGCACAAAAGATTTTGAGGAACTTTCCAATCCCCGCCCCGTCCAATCCCATGTCGAGCCTGAGTGGATCACAGTTCGAGGTTCCCGAGCCGCCAGAACCGATTAATTTGGCCGCCCGTCGGGAAATCGAGTTGCTCCGCAAGGCTCAGCAAGGTGATCGGGCCTCGTACGGCGAGTTGGTGGTCGCGTATCAGGACCGGCTGTACAACGCCGTCCTGCGTCTGGTGGGTGACTTCGACGAAGCCCGCGAGCTCACGCAGGAAGCGTTTACCCGGGGTCTGATGAAGCTCGACAGCTTCCGCGGCGACGCCAGCCCGTATACGTGGTTGTTCCGCATCGCCGTCAACCTGGCCATCAGCCATCTGCGGAAAGTCCAGCGTCATCGGGTCTTCTCGCTGGACGCCCCCTCGCGGAATGGCAACGGCCGGCACGGCGGCGGCGGCAATGACGACCAGGCCTCGAGCCTGGCCGACCGCATTTCGCGGGACGGGAATTCCGGTCGCGCCGAGCCGGCGCTACCGCCCGACGACCTGGAGCGCAAGGAGCTCCACGGTCAGGTCCTCACCGCCCTGGGCCGACTCGATGCCGAGTATCGCGCCGTACTGGTGATGCGCGACATCGAAGGGTTCGACTACCAGCAGATGGCCGACGTACTGGCCCTCCCGCTGGGAACCTTGAAAAGTCGGCTGTTCCGCGCGCGCCTGGCGCTGCGGGACGAGTTGCGGGCGTACCTGTCGGACCGGCGCTGAGCGCGCGCGCGATAACCCCCGATAGTTCGGAAGCACGCCCGTGGCCGGAATAACCGGGTCGCGCGCGTCTCGCCCGTCGTTTAGCCGCCCCGCCCGCGGGGCGCGCGTTCACGACGGTGGACGTGCGTAACCCTAACCGGGAAGGTCGGCGCGCGGCGCGCCTGTGCTCCGGCGAACTTGTCGGAGTCGTCAGGCGTCTAAGCCGATGTGAGAAGAGACGAGATGGAAAGCAGCAAGGAAAAAATCGAAGCGCAGCTCTGTGCCTACGTGGACGGGGAACTCGACGACGCCCAGCGGGCCGAGATCGAACAGCACCTCGCCGCCAACCCCCAGCACAAGTCCCTGATCGCCGAATTGCGCGCCGCCAGCGGATTGCTGCGCGACCTCCCGCGCGTCGCCGCCCCGATCGAACTCAACGAATCCCTCTGCGGCCAGCTCGAGCGCTCGGCCCTGCTCAACCCGTCGGACGACGACTACGCCAGGCCCGCGCGCCAGGTTTCGCGCTGGCCCCAGGTCAGCGCCGTCGCCGCCGTGCTGCTGCTCGCCGTTGGCCTGGGCGTGGTCGTGTACTACGTCCTACCGCCCGCCGGCAACCACGGCCCGGGCCCGCTCGCGATGGACGACAAATCGGCGGCCACCCACCCCGTCGACAACGATTCCGACGGCGTCACCCTCGGCCGCAAGAACGGCACGCAACCGGATTCCTATGCGTACGGCGTCAATCCGGCGCGCCCGGACCCCGACGCCGGCCACATCGAACCCCACCGTGACGATTATTTCGCCGCCGGCCGACGCCCCGCGGGGGGCACGCTGATGGCCCCGCCGGCCGCGACCCCGCTCGACGCCGGTCGCGCCGTCGTCACCGGCAAGGACGTGGTCTCCGCCGCCGAGGTCGAGAACGTCCGCCGCCTGATGAACGACAGCCTGGGCATGGACAACGCCGCCACGCTCAACCTCGCCAGCGGTTCCAGTCTTTATTTGCTGGTCTCGACCAACAACACCAATCAGGCCAACCAGCAGCTCGCGGCCTACTTCAAGGGGAACGGCATCCAGTACATGGCCGACGACGCCGCCGCTACCACGGTGGCAGGTGAGCCGGCCGCGCGGGACGAGTCCGCCGCCTCCAAGTTCGGCGCCATCGCCGACGCCGATCAGGACAAGGATCGGTTCGCCTCGCGATCGGCCGGTGGCCGGGCGTACGGCGGCAGCGGCGCGCTCGCCGCGGGTGTGGAGGGTCGTGACGCACGCGGCGTGCGGGTGTCCCCGGCCCCCGACGCCGGCGGCGCAAAGTCCGAAACAGAAGTCCGTAACGTCCAGGAAGGCCTGGTTAAGGGGAAGGACGTCAACGATCACGAAGCTTCGGCCGACTCAACCAAGGGCGGCTTCGGCGGCGCGGGTGGTGGCGGTGCGGCGCCCACCGAACTCGCCCAGCGCACCCGCCGCGGCGACCTCGCCCGCGCGCCCTCAACCAGGCCCGACGACGCCCTCGCCGAAGCGAAGAACGCGCCCGCCAAGTCCGAAACGACGCAGTTCGCCAGGCAGGATTCCCTTAGCGCCGCCAACGGCGTCGCGAAATCGCTCGGCGACGAAAAGACCACCGAAACCCTGCGGCGCTCGCTGGCCACCGCCGCCGACCGTCAGGGTGGGCAGACGCCCGCCCGCCCGACGACGGAACCGGTCCTGCGCGAACGGGCCCTCGCGCAGCTCAATGACCCCGTGCGACTGCAAACCCAGCGGCCGGCCTGGGAATTCCGCCTGACCGACGGCGCCCGCATGGCCAAGCGGTACGCCGACGAGACCGGCGCCACCGCCGGTGTGACCCGTGTGATCATCGCGCGCATGAACCGCCGCCAGGCGAACGACCTGAGCGCCGCCCTCTCGCGCGAACAGGGCCAGCGTGCCGAGCTGAAGGAATTTGCCGCCGCCGCCGCCGCCACGCCGGCGATTGCCGAACGCGCCAAGGCCAGCGACGCCGCCGCCGCAGTGACGGTCGACCCCGGCGCCCTAACCTTGGGCGCGCCGGCTCCCGCGGCAGCTCCCGCGCAGACCGCCGGCAAACCGGCCGTCACGCTTTCCCCGGCCACCGACGCACCCGTCCCCACCGCCATCGCCGCCATCACCTCCACCCCCCGGCCCGCCGCCAAGAAGGCGGAAGAGGGCGAAGTGCCCGTAACCGGCGGGCTCGCTAACGCCGGCAACACGCCAGCCGGCGCCGCCGCCGCCGCCAAGCCACAGTCCAACCCCTCCCCCGAAAACCGCGGACTGTCGTCCCTCGGTACGACCCCGGCCGACGCAGCGCTCCGCCTCAAGGCCGACCCGCTCGACGAGCCGGTCGACGTCTACATCGTCGTGAAAAGCGACACCGTGTTAACGCCCGCGCCCGCCGCCACATCCACCCCCGCAGACTCCAAGCCCGAAGCCGACCAGAAAAAGTAAGTTCACCCGGCGTCGCTGAATCCTCTCACCGCCCCATACGCCAAGCCCACGCCAGCACCCCGATCCCCGCCGCGATGCGATAAATGGCGAAGGGCGTAAACCCGCGCCGCCGCACCCATCCCATGAACCAGTGCACCACCACGATCGCCACCACGAACGACACGACGAACCCGATCGCCAGCACGATCCACCGCTCGGTCGTCATCGTCACCGGCGGCAGCGTCTGCCCGGGCAGTTCACCCTTGTGCTTGATCACGGTCTTGTAGAAGTCGTAAACCGTCGCCGCCGCCATCGTCGGGAGTGAGAGGAAGAACGAGAACTCCAGCGCCGCCGCCCGCGTCATCCCCGTGACCTGTCCCGCCGCGATCGTCGACATCGAGCGGCTGGTGCCCGGGAAGACCGCCGACAGGATCTGCACGGCGCCGATCCAGATCGCCTGTGGCAGGCTCATATCTTCGACACGCTGCGTCTTTCGTGAAAGTGCGGCCGTGTCCGTGCCGGGG
>Ga0207674_10008468_pt1 | contig 11882 bp, 8 predicted proteins | sample KBSCornC72_FD_184303 | JGI IMG/M metagenome (GOLD analysis project Ga0207674, IMG submission 184303) | Corn rhizosphere microbial communities from Kellogg Biological Station, Michigan, USA - KBS Corn C7-2 (SPAdes) (version 2) | ecosystem: Host-associated > Plants > Roots > Rhizosphere > Soil ... | reverse complement strand
GCCTTCGTTATCGTAGGCGTCCGGCCCCGGATTGATCTCCACCGCATCCGGCCGCACATGATACCAGCCCAAGCGGTTGCGGTTCGACTCGGTATAACCGGTGCGCCGCAGATAATCGGCGATTTCATCCGGCTCGGTCCGATCTCCCAGCATGACCGGCTGCGGGGCGGCGTAAAGCATGGAGGTGTTGGCGAACGGGCCATTGCGCAATTTATCTTCGATGATCTTCGCGTACTTGTGGTAGTAGAACGTGAAAACGCCCACCGACACCGAGCTCACGACCAGAAACGCGATCAGGAACGCGCGGCCCCACGGATTCGTCAGGAAACGAACCAGCTGCGAGCGCTTCAAAGGTGGGGGCTTATTGGCCACTGAGGTATCCGGTCATCGCATCCGTCATCGCTTGGTTTCTTCGAGGGAGTATAGTTCTTTCCAGATGTCTTCGTTGGGCTTCCAGTCGGGATTCTGGTGGCCTGTGATTTGCAACTCGTCCACTTTTAGCGTACCGTGCCCGTAGAGGCAAATGTACTCGGTTTTGGGCGCGCCGAAGAGCACGTGAGTCCAGGAACCCGTGTGCACCGGCATCCGCAAACGGCGCAGACAGGTGCGGCAGCGGTAGCGCTGGTCGAGCACGATCAGCCACAGCAATCCGGCCCCAAACAACCAGAAGATCAGCATGATGAAGGTGTAGTTGAGGTCGGTGACAAACGGATCGCCCACGCGCATGTACATGAAAGTTTCCGGCGCCGGCATCATCGCCGCCATTAGCCGGCGCGTGCCCCAGAGGATTCCCGCGGCAGCCACCAGCTTTGCAATCAGGTAGGCCCAGTACCTCATGCGTCCTTTCTAGTGTGGCACATTCGCGCGCCAGCATCTGCGTCAACTTATAAGACGCAAAGTGCGGCGGATTGTTCCAACATAGGGGCGGATCAGGAACCGGCTGACGCGGCCATGTTTTCCCAGTCGGCCACGGTGAGGCCGGACTCGGCCGGAACCTGATCGTGCGCGATCGGCTGGTTGTGCCGATGCCATTCGTTCAGCAACCGCTTCGCGACAGACCTGGCGTGGGTCGCCATGCGCACCAGAACCGCATCACGGGGCTTGACGATGGACGGCGAACGATGCCGGTTTGCGTCAGCGCCTAGTGAACGTACGATCATTCCAGGATATAGCCAAATATTTGCCCGAACTCGTTGAATTGTGCAACCGACAAGTCAAGCCGCGAACTCATAGCGACAATCATTTAAAGGCCGGGCAGGTGTTGCGGACAGGTTCAGCCGAACCAGGGTCAATGACGCCGTCTGGAATGCCCGTCGTGAACGTCAACGCGGCCATGCCCCCAGCCACGCGTCCGGAGATGAAGAAGCGCCTCTTAACCTCGGAGCCGGCGCCGAAAAGAGATCAATCCGACGAGTGCAACTCCGACCATGCCGTAGGTGGCGGGTTCGGGCACGGCGCCCGCGGCGCCTCCAATGCGGATCTGCGACGTCGTGCTGAACGAGAGAGGTGGACAGATCAAATTGCGTGATGACGGTGCCGGGCATTCGTCGTAATTGTATAGAAGTTTTGGCCTCCGCCCCTGTGGCTTACGGCAAAGGCGGACGAACTGACATTAATTACCGCTCATTTTCCGGGCAGCAAGAAAAGTACGAAAGTAATAGCACCGGTGCTCAATTGAGAGAACCTCAGCGTCTACCCGCAACAGGGACAATGCGCGACGGCGCCAGCCATGTGCAGGCAACGTCTTTCATGTCCGATAGCCACCCGACTCGGGTCATTGGCGATGCGCGCACAAGTGTTAGACCCGGCCCATCCCAATCATCTTGGTGGTTTTCAACCAGTCCTGCTGCCCCTCCCGTCAATTAACCGATTTAGAATCAATATTATCCGTTTGGCACCGTGCTTGCCTCAGGACAATCGGATCGTGGATGCCATGAGACGGCTTGTTATGTCAGTCGCCCTTCTGACGCTCAGCCTGACGGCTGGGTTTCTGGTATGGGCGCAGCCGTTTCCGCAGGGGACGCAAGGTCAGCAGAGCTACCCTCAGCAGGGCCCCCCGACCCAGGTTCAAGATGACCCCGCGGACGCCGCCGAGCATGGCGTCGGCCGCCTAAGCTTGATCAATGGCTTCGTCGGTGTCACGCGCGACGATTCGGGCCAGCCCGTCACCGCCAGCATCAACCAACCTCTGGTAACCACCGATCGCGTCATTACCGGCGAAGGCTCGCGCGCCGAGATCCAGTTCGATCCCGGCAGCATGATTCGCCTCGCTTCCAACACTGAGGTCCGCATGGGCGACCTCCAATACCGTCACTACCTGGTGCAAATCAGTCAAGGAACCACCCTCTTCCGGGTGTTGCAAGACACCGATGCGCGCATCGAAATCAGTACGCCCAGTGTCTCTGTGTCCCCCCTGCGGGCCGGCATCTATCGCGTGACCGTTCGCCCCGATGGATCGAGCGAGATCACGGTGAGGGCAGGTGAAGCCGAGCTGAATTCTCCCTCCGGCTCGGAACGCCTGCCCGCGGGGCAGACCATGCTCTCGCGCGGCCCAGTCAACAACCCCGAGTTCAGGAGCGTCGCCGCGATTCCATATGATGAGTGGGATCGCTGGAACGCCGATCGCGATCGCTTCTTCGAGCAGGCTCCGGATGTCTCGCGCTATGCCGGTCCGGATATCGAAGGAGCGCAGGAACTAGCCAACTACGGCCGCTGGGTCTGGGACCCGGCCTACGGCTATGTGTGGACGCCGGCCAACGAGCCCCCCGATTGGGCGCCTTATCGCGACGGCCGCTGGGAGGATGTCGATTACTACGGCTGGAGCTGGGTCGGCAATGAGCCTTGGGGCTGGGCGCCGTATCACTACGGCAATTGGTATCGTGCGTCCTTCGGATGGGCGTGGTACCCGGGTGCGATCGGGCTGCGCCATTACTGGAGGCCTGCTCTGGTCGGCTTCTTCGGATTCGGTTCGCCCGGCTTCGGCGTCAGCCTGGGCTTCGGCTACGGCAATGTCGGGTGGGTGCCCCTAGCCCCGTTCGAACGCTATCGCCCATGGTACGGCTGGGGATATGACGGGGGCCGGAATCTAGCCATCGTCAATAACACCAACATAACGAACGTTTACCGGAATGCCCGTTTCCGCGGAGCCGTCACCGGTCTGCGGGCGGGAGACTTCGGACGGGTCAGTGTGGGCCGCAACGCTTTCGTACGCCCCAATTCGGCGGACCTCGCTCGCGCTGGAGTGGTGAGCGGCGGAACACCGTTCGCTCCTTCGCGCAACGTTTCTGCACGAACCTATGGCGCCGCTGGGGCGGCGCGGTTTAACAATCCGAGGTCGAGCGATCGATCGGGGAATGTGATTCGGCTTAACGGCCCGGCAAATAACGGCGGCTGGCGGCGTCTGGAATCGCAACCGGGCGCGCCCGCGGTGGGCGGCAACCGAACCGACGTTCGCATCTTTTCGCCTCAGCGTTCCGCGCCGCAGCCGGTGCGTATCAGTCCTCAGATCGTGAACAACCGTTATGCCCCGCCCCCCGATCTCCCCCGCGGCAACAACGGTGGCAGAGATTTCGGCGGTTTCGGTAGATTCGGCGGATCGCGGCCCGGCGGTTTTGGCGCGCCTCCCGTGCAGCAGGCAGCTCCGGGGTACGGCGCGCCTCGGGGAAACCCCGGTTTTAATCGCGACCCGCAAGGGGGTGGCGGTGGAGGCGCCTACCGTGGCGCTCCGCCATCCGGGGGCGGCCCTGGAGGCGCCTACCGTGGCGCTCCGCCATCCGGGGGTGGCGCTGGAGGCGCCTACCGCGGCGCCCCGTCCTTCGGGAGTGGCGGTGGAGGCGGCTATCGCGGCGCTCCGCCATCCGGAGGCGGTCCACCTCGCGGCGGAGGCGGTGGCGGTGGAGGCGGCGCACCCCGTGGCGGCGGTGGTGCGTCCCACGGCGGCGCCCACGGCGGAGGACGCGGCCGCTAGAGCCAAACCCGACGCTAGCCATTTAAGAAACGATCTTCCCTCGGCCCGGTAGAGTATCACTTCCTACCGGGCCTATTTTCATGAGTGATTGCCTTCGATGTAGTCCAGGCACGGCTTGCCATGCGAACGTTTGACCGCTTCGAGAGGCACGAATATTAGCGCAACTCAATTTTGGAGACTTCCGTGTATGCCCTGGCCGCGTCGCCCGGGGAAGCCGTTCTCCCTGCCGGCAACGATTTCCCGGCAGCTGACGCCGCCGTCCTGCGCTTCTGATATAACTAAAGGTCGAATTGGTCAGGAGATTCCCGTGAAAACTAGCGCTCTGCTTGCCCTTGTTTTCGGAGCGGCCATGATCCGCGCCGCCGACTACCCGGCCCCCGTCGAAGGCGACTGGGTGGTCCGCGACTTCCGCTTTCACACCGGCGAAACACTGCCTGAGATGCGCCTTCACTACACCACGGTGGGAGCGCGCAGCGGCGAGCCGGTTCTGCTTCTCCATGGCACCAACGGCACCGGCCGTGCATTTCTGCGCCCGGATTTCGGCGGCGAACTTTTCGGACCGGGCCAGCCGCTCGACGCCGCCACCCACTTCATCATTCTTCCTGACGCCATCGGGGCGGGCAAATCGTCGAAACCCTCCGATGGACTGCGCACGCGTTTCCCGCAATATAACTATGACGACATGGTGCAGGCGCAGTATCGCCTTTTGACAGAGCATCTCGGCGTCCGCCATTTGCAACTAGTGTTGGGAACATCCATGGGAGGCATGCTCACCTGGGTATGGGGCGAAAAATACCCGGACTTCATGGACGCGCTGGTGCCCACCGCCGCCATGCCCACCGCGATGGCGGGCAGAAACTGGATGATGCGCCGCATGATCGTCGACCTCATTCGAAACGATCCGGAATGGAATGGCGGCAACTACACCCAGCAGCCGCGGAGCTTGAAGCTGGCACAGGTATATTTCGGCGTCGCCACCAGCGGTGGAACCCAAGCGATCTACCGCGCGGCCCCCACTCGCCAGAAAGCCGATCAGATCCTGGATCAGCGGCTGGCCCAGGACTCGAACGCCGACGCCAACGATGTGATCTATCAGATGGAAGGTTCGCGCGACTACGATCCCGCGTCCCGCCTCGAAAGCATTCAGGCGCGGGTGCTGGCCATCAACTCGGCTGACGACGAACGCAATCCCGCGGAACTCGGCATCATGGAGCGCGAAATAAAACGTGTAAAGCAGGGCCGCTACGTGCTGATTCCTACTGGTCCCGAAACCCGCGGACACGGCACCATGGGCTTCGCCAAGTTGTGGAAACAGTATCTGGCGGAGTTCCTGCACCCGCCGGTGCAAGCGTCGAAGTAGCTTCAGGAGGCTGGAAAGACTCGCTGACCGGTCATGGACCGGTCCACCACGCTTCGCATCCCACTGATCCTTGGTGGGACAGGTCCGTGACCTGTCGTTTTCGGAGCATGAGCGGCGAGTTTTTCAGCAACCACTTAGGCCACTGCCGCCATGATGCGCGGCCGGGCGAACTTTACTTCGCGGCGCTGCGGGAGCGGCTCTTCCACCGGCACGGCTGCCGTTTCGGCCAACGCGGCGGACGCTTCTCGATAATGAGCCGCAAAGCTTCGATGCATAGGGGCGCACGCGCTATGGGGATAGATTTGGACGAACAGCTGAGCGATCGCATTGCCACGTAGCCCTTTGCAGACGGCGGCTAAGTGGCGCGCGGTATCGGCCGTGCAATTCTCGCAGGTGAGTCCGACCTCGGAGCAAATCTGGGGGATATTGTCGTTACTCAGCGGGTTCATGTAGAAACTATTATGCCCTCGACCTATTCCCGGGCCTAGAGAATCTAAGGGGGTTGGTACAACCTCTTTTGCGGGTATCGTTGGGGGTAGCGGGCGAACGCCAGGCAAGACTGCCCCAGCAACGGCAGTAAATAGCGGGCGATGCGAGCGCTCCGCCGCTAGCGGATGTAGAATAAACCAGATACAGGATGCGTATTTCGCGTCCTGGCCAGGTAGCTTCCACTAGAGGAGGGACCATGCTGACACGCTATTCCGCAAGCGTCGTTCTCGGCGCATGCTTATTCGCGGCAACTGCTGCCGCCGAGACAGACTCGAAAGTCGATTTCGGGCGCGATGTGCTGCCGCTGATTCGCCAAAATTGCATCACCTGTCACGGCCCGAAGGTTCAGATGAACAACTTCCGGCTGGACCGCCGGAGCACGGCCATGCGCGGAGGCACGCGCTCTGTAATCGTGCCCGGCAGCTCGGCCTCCAGCCGGCTCTACCTGCGTTTGAGCGGCAATCAATTTGGAAAGCAAATGCCGCCGACCGGGGCTTTGAGTCCCGAACAGGTGGCCGTGTTCAAGAATTGGATTGATCAGGGCGCCGAGTGGCCCGACGCCTTGGCCAATGACGTAGATCCGCCTCCTGCCGATGCGAAGGCTGTGCGCATGGTCATGGCACTGCGATCTGGAGACGCCGCGACTTTCAATAAATTTGTGGCCGAAGATCCGAAGTCTCTCAACCTGCGCGGCCCCAACGGCTCCACGCCCTTTATGTTTGCGGTGCTCTATTCCGATGCAGCGACTGTCAGCCAGCTGCTCGATAAGGGCGCCGACCCGAATCAGCCGAATGACTCGAACGCCACGGCTTTGATGTGGGCTGCGAATGATCTCGACAAGACAGGCTTCCTGCTGGCTCATGGCGCTCAAGTGAATGCCCGTTCGAACGATGGCAGGTCGGCGCTGGCCGTCGCGGCAACCAAGGCCGGGGCTGCGCCCATCGTAAAGTTTCTGCTGGAACATGGAGCCAATCCGGACCCGGCTGGTCCGACGGATACCGCCGCGCTTCATCAGGCCGCCGCCGCCGGGGACGCAGAAGTTATGCAACTCCTTCTCGACCACGGCGCGCACGCCAAAGCCGCAGGTGAGGACACGTTATCGGCCGCCATCGAAACGGATTGCAAGAAGTGCATTCAATTGATCGAGAAGAGCTTCGATGCCAAGGCCTACAGCAAGGCGCTGGTAGATCTCTCCATCCACAGTGAGCATTACGACGGCATCAAGCTGGCGATCGACCATGGCGCGGACGTGAAAGCAGTTGATGTCGAGGGCCGAACGCCGCTGCTATTTGCCGCAAATTCCGACTTGCTTCCCTTGAACACCGTCAAATTGCTGATCGATCATGGCGCCGACGTCAACGCCAAAAACATGTACGGCAATACGCCGCTGTATTTGGCCAAGCTGCACGGCAATACGCCGATTGTGGATCTGTTGCTCAAATCCGGCGCCAAGCCGGAAGTGATCGCCGACCCGGCTCTGAAGTTTCAAAAGGCGAATACGATTCAGAGCGCTGTGGAGCGCGCCATCCCCCGCCTGCAGCGGGCGGACATTAGTTTCTTGCAGCAGTCGGGCTGTGTGTCCTGCCATAACGAAGCGTTAACCGACATGACGCTTTCCACCGTGCGCAAAGCCGGATTCAAAGTGGACGAGCAGATGGCGGCTAAAGAAGTGAGCGGCGTGGCGCAATTCTTCGAGCTATGGCGCGACCGGTTGTATCAGGGCAATGCACCGGGCGGGGTTGCCTACTCGCTGGTTGGGCTGCACGCTGAGCACTACCCGGCGGATCTGGTCACGGACGCAGTCGCTCGCTACATCGAAATGAAGCAGTTTCCGGACGGCCACTGGGGATACGGTTGCGGCGGGTCGCGGGCTCCGCTTTGCGGGGCGGAAATTTCGAATACGGCGCTTTCGATGCGCGCGTTGCAATTTTACGCGCCCGTCACTAGCCACGCCAAGTATGACAAAACGATTCAAATGGCGGGAGCATGGCTGGTCGGGGTGCCGGCTAAAACCAACGAAGATCGCACCTATAAGGTGTTTGGCCTGGCTTGGGCCAAGGCGGACAAACGCGCTCTTCAGCAGGCGATGAAGGAACTCCTGGCCACGCAGCGCGCCGATGGCGGGTGGTCCGACATTGCCAGCATGAACAGCACGGCTTACGCGACCGGCGAGGCCATGGTGGCGCTGCACGAAGCCGGTTTGCCGGTGACGGATGCCGCCTATCAGCGCGGTGTTAAATATCTGCTGTCCACGCAGCTTGAAGATGGCTCGTGGTACATCAAGACGCATTCGCAGGCGGTGCAGCCGTATTTCGACGTCGGCTTCCCGCACGGCGAGGATCAGTGGATCTCGGCGTGCGGCACTAGTTGGGCGACCATGGCCCTGGCGCTGGCATCGCCTGAAACACATCCGGTTACCGCGCAGGTGGTGCGGTGATATGAAGCGCCTGTTCGGAATGGGCTTGGTGCTTTGCGCACTGCCGGCCTTCGGCCATCATGCATTCTCCGCCGAATTCGATATCGACAAACCGATCACAATTAAGGGAACGCTCACCAAGCTCGAATGGGTGAATCCGCACGGCTGGATTTACGTCGATGCGAAGGGCGATGACGGCAAGGTAGTCAACTGGGCGGTGGAATTCGGCGCGCCAAACACCTTGCTCCGGCGCGGATTGCGCAAGACGGATTTCCCGGTGGGCGTTGATGTGACGGTGAAAGGATACCGCGCCAAGGACGGAGGGCGAAACGTAACCGGAACCAGCGTCACTCTGCCGGATGGGCGGAATCTGTATACGGGGTCGGCGGCGAACGGTCAGCCGAGCGAGTAGAGCGGCAGTGAGAAAGTTGCCGTCTCATTTCGCGCTGGCGTTGGTTGCCACGGGGTTTACGTGCGGGATCGCGTCTGGGCAATCGGCGATTCCGCGAACGGCGGAGGGGCGGCCGGATCTGTCGGGGATCTGGCAGGTAATGAACACGGCGGAGTGGGATATCCAGGATCACCAGGCGAGACCGGATGCGCCGGCGGGGCTGGGCGTGGTCGAAGGCGATCAGATCCCGTATCAGCCTTGGGCGGCGGCAAAGAAGAAAGAGAATTTCGAAAAGCGCGCGACTGCCGATCCGCTAGCCAAGTGCTACTTGCCGGGTGTGCCGCGGGTCACCTATACGCCGCTGCCGTTTCAGATTTTTCAAACGCCGAAACAGATCACTATCTTTTATCAATATGCGCACGCGGTCCGCCATATCTTCGCGAATGGCAGCAAGCATCCGGACGGGCATATCGACTGGTGGCTGGGGGATTCGCGCGGGCAGTGGCAGGGAGACACCCTGGTGGTGGACGTCATCGATTTCAACGATCAGACGTGGTTCGACCGGGCAGGGAACTTCCATAGCGATGAGTTGCACGTGGTGGAGCGGTATACGCCGGCGGACGCCGATCACATGAATTATGAAGTTAGCGTTGAGGACCCGAAGGTTTTCACGCGGCCGTGGAAAATGAGCATGATCCTCTACCGTCACAAGGAAAAGAATTTTCAATTGCTGGAGCACGAATGCTACGGTTTCGAATATGAGCCGTATTATCCGTGATGGGGGCCAACGTGAATACACGATCTCTACTCGCAACCGGGTTGGCCGGCGCATTTGCGGTGGTGGCGGTAGTGGCGGCGGCGCGGGCACAGAGTGCGGCCGTAGATAAGGCCATCGCGACCAAGAGTCCCGCGGCCGAGGCGGCGGCCCCGTGGGTTCCGTCGCGATTGCCCGACGGACAGCCGGACGTGCAAGGCTTCTGGTCGGCGGAAGTGAGCGGAACTTATTCGCTGTTAAATCCGAGGAAAGGCGGTGTCCGCCTGCAAGAGCAGTTGCTCGAGAAGGCCGGCAAGAAGCCGCCGACGAAGCCCACGCGGATCGTCGATCCGCCGGACGGGCAGGTGCCTTATCAGCCGTGGGCGCGCGCCAGGCAGCAGGAGATTCAGGCCAACATCGATAATCCAACGGCGCAGAGGCATATCGATCCGCAGGCGCGCTGCCTGCCGAACGGGCCGCTGCGGTCGCCACTGTGGTCGGCCTACGAGATCATGCAATCCCCCGGATACCTGGTGTTCTCCTACGAGACGACGCACATGTACCGCATCGTCCCGCTGGATGGCCGGCCGCATCCCAGCCAGAACGTCAAACTATGGATGGGCGATTCGCGGGGCCACTGGGAGGGCAATACGCTGGTCGTGGACGTGATGAATAACAATTCGAAGTCGCGTTTCTCCACCGAGGGCGATTTCGCGAGCGACAAGCTGCATATGGTGGAGCGGTACACTTTCCTGGACGCGAAAACCATGGAGTACCGCGCTACCATCGAAGATCCCACCGTGTACACGCGGCCCTGGACCATTCAGGCGCGCATGATTCGTATCCACACCAAAGACCCGGATTACGAGGTGTGGGAAGATGCCTGTCACGAAGGCGAGAAGCATGGGCTGATCGAGCCGCCGCAGGATTCAGGGAAGAAATGACCACATTACCTTGGATGAATTCACTGGCAGACCTGGCATAGTGAGTTCGCGCGTAGCAGGCCATTCGTTTACCTGCTGAAGTGGAATCACCCGTATTAAAACGATTTAATCGTTCTTTGGCTTAGCCCGTGATACCGTTGAGTTATTCCCTATTTGTTTTGGTAATATTTTAATTGTTTTCGAAATCTGTACGACTTGCAATCGTTGCCCTCATTGGACCCATGTGCATGCAGGGCCAGCGGATTGCTCCGAGCGCGCAGAGACAGATTGCGGCGCTCCTGAGCGAAAAAGCCTCTCGAAGCCCGGCGGAACGCAAAATGAGCGCGATTCTGGTGCATGCGGCCAAGATCCTGCGCGGGGAGAAGATTCACCCAGAGTTCCCGAATCCAACGGACGCCCTGGCGGCTGTTCGTCTGGATACGCGGCAACGAGTTGAAGTGGATATTCGGGGCGAAGTGACTCCGGAATTGCTGGCTCATATCGGAGCGCTGGGGGGTACGGTCGTAAATTCATTTCCCGGTTATCGCGCGATCCGAGCCAATCTTCCGTTAGCATCCGTGAAGGAACTCGCCGCAGATTCAGGCGTGACGCACATCCGGGCGGCCGAGGCGACAGCAAGTCAGCAAGAAACTGAGCCTCTGCTGCGCACAAGAGCTGGAGCCACGCCGCAGGTACAAAGTGTCGCAGCGGAACTACGCCGATATTTCGGACGAGAGCCCCGCCGATTTCACGGCTTGTGGCGCAGTTCGCGGATGCCTGGGGGCGCTTTTTTTGTGGGTCCCGATCTTTCCGGGGATGTGGCGCATCAAGCTAACGTGGCTCGCGCAACATACAGCGTGGATGGAACCGGAGTGAAAGTGGGGGTGCTTTCCAGCGGAGTCGATAGCCTTATAACGGAGCAGGCGGCGGGCAGACTTCCGGCGGTAAACGTCCTCCCTGGACAAAGAGGCACCGGAGACGAAGGTACTGCAATTCTGGAAGTCTTGTATACAATGGCTCCCGGCGCGACACTTTACTTTGCGACGGCAAACGGCGGCCAGCCGAGCATGGCCAACAATATCCAGGCCTTGGCGGATGCCGGCTGCCAGATCATTCTGGACGACATTATCTATCTGGCAGAACCGGTTTTCCAAGAAGGAATCATTGCTCAAAGAGTGAATGCGGTTGCCGCGGCGGGAGTTTTTTATTTTTCGGCGGCGGGCAATGACGGCCGCACGTCAGCTAACACGAGCGACACTTGGGAGGGCGATTTTCTCGATAGCGGTTTTACACTTGGCTTTATTGATCCGGCGGCCAGAATGCAAAGCTTTGCCGGGTTCGCTGGGAATCGGATCACCGCTCCCAGTCCGATTGGTCACTATAGTCTCGCTTGGTCCGATCCCTTGGGGAAATCCACCGACGATTATGACCTCTTTATCTTGAACGCAGACCTGAGCGCCGTCGTGGCATCCTCGACCGACGTTCAGAACGGCACAGAGAATCCGCAGGAGTCTATTTACGATCCCGGCCATAGGGTGGTGGCCGGTGACTGGATTGTGATCCTCCGCAATTCAGGAGCGGC
>Ga0207674_10008464_pt1 | contig 11883 bp, 14 predicted proteins | sample KBSCornC72_FD_184303 | JGI IMG/M metagenome (GOLD analysis project Ga0207674, IMG submission 184303) | Corn rhizosphere microbial communities from Kellogg Biological Station, Michigan, USA - KBS Corn C7-2 (SPAdes) (version 2) | ecosystem: Host-associated > Plants > Roots > Rhizosphere > Soil ... | reverse complement strand
CCGCTGATGCTGACCGAACTCGCCCGCAGGAATTATGGGGCGTTCCCGTGTGCGCCGGACTTCGACGACGAGAGGGCCAAGAAGCCTGAGAAGCAGGCCGCAACTTGCGGCTGACCGTCAGTGCCCGCGCTCGGCGGCCGAAGCGGTCGCAGGCCGCGCCCACACCTTCTTTCCGCCGACCCACGTCTCGATCACCTCGGTCCGCGCCAGCGACTGCGCATCCACCGCTGTCGGATCACGGTCGACGAGGATGAAGTCGGCCCATTTGCCGGGCTCGAGCGACCCGATCCGGTCCTCGGCAAAGCCGGCATAAGCCGCGCCTCGGGTGAAGGCGTCGAGCGCCTGGGCGAAGCTTAGCCGCTCCGACGGAATCCACCCGCCCGGCGGCTCGCCCCGCATGTCCTGACGGCTGATCGCCGCCGCAAGCCCCGGGAAGGGGTTGGGCGATTCCACCGGGAAATCGGACCCGAACGCCAGCCGCGCCCCGCTCTTCAGTACCGACCGCCAGGCGTAGGCGCCGGCGAGCCGGTTCGGCCCGAGCCGTTTCTCGGCCATCAGCCGGTCGCTGGTCTGGTGGGTCGGCTGCATCGAGGCGATGATCCCGGCCGGAGCGAGGCGCGGAATGTCGGCCGGGTCGGCGATCTGGAAATGCTCGATCCGCCAACGGCGGTCGCGACCGTATTTCTTCGCCAGTTGCTCGTAGGTCGAAATGATCTGGGCGTTGGCCGCGTCACCGATCGCGTGGGTCGCGACCTGGAAGCCGTGCGCCGCGGCCGTGTCCGCAAGGCTCAGCAACTCCGCATCAGAGTGGAATTGCAGCCCGCGCGTCTCGGGCTTGTCGGCATAAGGCTGCTTCAGCCAGGCGCCGCGCGAGCCGAGCGCGCCGTCGGCGAACAATTTGATTCCCACCGCGCGCAGCCGGTCGTCGTACAGCCACGGCGTCGGCTTCGGCACTGCTGCAAGCGACTTTGTGCCGCCCAAATAGACCATCAGCCGCACGTTCAACGTGCCCGCTTCGCCCGCGCGCTTCATCGCCTCCCAGTCGTCGATCGACGTGCTCATCGACCCGACCCCCGTCACTCCGACCGACAGCAACTGCTCCTGCGCCTTGGCCAGCGCCTCGTCGGACTGCTCGGGCGTGCGGGGCGGGATCGCCTTGTCGATCAGGCCGCGCGCCGCGTCGACGAACAGGCCGTTCTCCATGCGCCCGCCAGCCGGGACCGGCGTTTGCATCGTCACGCCCGCCGCCTTGATCGCCGCACTGTTGGCGACGACCGCGTGGCCATCGACCCGCTCCAGTACGACCGGCCGGTCGGGGACCACCGCATCGAGGTCGGCCGCAGTCGGGAAGCGCTTGTCGGGCCACAATTCCTGGTTCCACCCGAAGCCGATGATCCACGCGTCGCGCGGATGCGCCGCGGCGTAGTCGCGCAACCTTTTCTGCAAGTCCGCGACGGAGCTGGTACCGACCAGCTGCACGGTCATCTGGGTCATCCCGAGGTCGAGCACGTGGCCATGCGCATCAATCAGCCCGGGCAGCAGAGTCCGGCCGCCGCCGTCGATGGTGTGGGTGATGTTCGCCAGCCGAACGAGCTCGGGATGTTCGATGACCTGCCGGATCTTGCCGTCGTCGCCGATCGTCAGTGCGCCGAAATGTTGCACCCTGCCGTCGGCGCCGACCCGGATACCGTTGACGTTGCTAAGGAGCGTATCGGACCAGGCAGGCGAGGCGAGCAGCGCGGCGGTGAGCGCGAGGGCGATCTTGTGCATCCCCGGCGCATAGCATTGTCGCGACCCAAGTGAACCGCTAGGCCGCGCGGCGATGATGCAGCCGCCGACCATCGACGACATCCGCGCCGCCGCGGCGCGCATCGAGGGCGCGGTGATCCGCACCCCGATGCTGGTCAGCCGCACCCTGTCCGAAGTGATCGGCGCCGAGGTTTGGCTGAAGTTCGAGAACCTCCAGTTCACCGCCGCCTATAAGGAACGCGGGGCGCTCAACAAATTGCTCCAGCTGTCGCCGGAGGAGCGGGCGCGCGGGGTCATTGCGGCCTCCGCCGGCAACCACGCCCAGGCGGTCGCCTATCATGCCAAGCGGCTCGGCATCCCGGCGGTCATCGTCATGCCCGAGGGCACGCCGACAATCAAAGTCACCCAGACCGAGGGCCATGGCGCGCGCGTCGTGCTTTACGGCCGGATCGTCGACGACGCGTTCGACAAGGCGCGCGAGCTCGAGGCCGAGCACGGCTATGTCTTCGTCCACGCGTTCGACGACCCGCAAATCATCGCCGGCGCTGGAACCACGGGCCTCGAAATGCTCGAGGACGCGCCCGATCTCGACACGATCATCGTTCCGATCGGCGGCGGCGGCCTGATGTCGGGCGTTTCGATCGCCGCGCGTTCGGTCAAGCCGGACATCGAGCTGATCGGGGTCGAGGCCGAGCTCTATCCGTCGATGAAATGCGCGATCCAGAATTGCCAGATGCCCTTGGGCGGCGACACGCTGGCCGAGGGTATCGCGGTCAAGCATCCGGGCGAGCTCACCTCGCGCATCCTGGCCGACTATGCGAACGATGTCGTGCTGGTGCCCGAGCGCGACCTCGAGCGCGCCGTCGCCATGCTCGCCGGAATCGAGAAGACGGTGGTCGAGGGCGCCGGCGCCGCTGGCCTTGCGGCGATGCTCAACGACCCGGAGCGCTTCCGCGGCAAGAAGGTCGCGACGCTGCTGTGCGGCGGCAATATCGACACCCACCTCCTCGCCAACGTGCTGGTCCGCGACCTCGTCCGCCAGGGCCGCATCGCGCGGTTGCGAGTCGCCGCGTCCGACCGCCCCGGCGCGCTCGCCGCGATCACCGCCAAGGTCTACGAAGCCGGCGCCAACATCATCGAGGTCAACCACAGCCGGATCTTCACCCGGCTGCCGGCGAAGGACACGGTGATCGAGGTCGAGTGCGAAGCCCGCGACCCCGCCGCCATCGACGACGTCGTGGCCCGACTCGAAGCCGCCGGGTTCGAGGTCGAGCGAGCGCTGCTGGACTAGGGGAAATTCCTCCCCATCGCGCTGCGATGGGGAGGGGAACCATGCGAAGCATGGTGGAGGGGTAAAAGACGCAAGCGTCTTCGCCCTCTACCCCTCCACCATTCCCTCTGCGGGGAATGGTTCCCCTCCCCACGAGCTGCGCGCTCGCAGGGAGGAACTGCGACGGTGCCATTTCGGCACAGCTCTCGCCATTAACCGCCTTTGCCGCGACCAAACTCTTTTCTTCGGCGTTTACCAGTCGCATAAAGGTCTGCGTAACCATTGGAGGCGTCCGGGGTGAGCGCACCATTTCGCTTTCCCAAGTTCTTTGTGACCAACCCGTCGCCGTGCCCGTACCTTCCGGGCAAGGTGGAGCGGAAGGTGTTCACGGAGCTGTCCGGCCGCCACGCCAGCGAATTGAACGAGGCCCTCGGCCGAATCGGTTTCCGCCGCAGCCAGTCGGTCGCCTACCGGCCGAGCTGCATCGATTGCTCGGCCTGCGTGTCGGTCCGGGTCCTCGCCGCCGAGTTCGAGGCCAACGCCACCCAGCGCAAGCTGCTCCGCCGTCACGCCGATCTCGAGGTCACGGCGTGCAAGCCGTGGACCACCGAGGAGCAATATGCGCTGCTTCGCCGCTATCTCGCCAACCGCCATCCGGGCGGCGGCATGGCGGAGATGGACGAAAGCGACTTCGCCGACATGGTCGAGCAGACCCCGGTCCGCACCTACGTCATCGAATATCGCGAGCCGTCGACGGGCGGCGTCCCCGGCAAGCTGATCGGCGCCTGCTTAAGCGACCAGCAGGGCGACGGCCTGTCGATGATCTACAGCTTCTTCGACGTCGACCCGAGTGCCCGCAAGGGGCTCGGCACCTTCATCATCCTCGACCATATCGTCCGCGCCGCGCGCGCCAGCCTGCCCTACGTCTATCTCGGCTATTGGGTGGAGGGCTCGACGCGCATGGCCTACAAGACCCAGTTCCGGCCGCTCGAGCGCCTCGGACGCGATGGCTGGCGGCGGATGGACGAAGCCGAGGCGGAGCCGGCGATCGACGATTTGATCAATCTCCCCGTCCGCCGCGACCGCACCCGCCTGCCGATCGACGCCTAGCAGGTGCAAGACACGGCGCGTCCGCCGGTGAGCTCGCCACGAGCGCGAAATGATAGGGGCAGGCGGCGTCGACATCGACAGGCTGCACCGCGTTAAAGCCCGCTCGGCGGAGCCAGTCGCCGCATTGCTCCGATGATGGCCGGATGGCGAGCGGCGGTCCGCGCGGCGTCTCCATGTCGCTCCGCCAGTGGACGACCGACACGACGCCCCGCGGCTTCACGATGCGCCGGACCTCCGCCAGCAGTTCCAGCGGGTCCTCGATGTGGAGGAGGTTGAAAACCATGGCATGCGCCTGCGAGCAGTCGGGCAGGCCGGTTCCGTCGCGGACGAAATCTCGCACCAGCGGGCGTACGTTCCGAAGCCCGAGGCGCGCCGCCTTTTCGCGGACCCCGGCGACCATGGTCGGCTCGATGTCGAGCGCCGTCACCAATCCCCGAGTCCGTCTCGCCGCCGCAATCGTGAACGTGCCGTAGCCGCAGCCGAAGTCGACAATATCCCCGTCAACCTTCGCGGCAGCGAGAATCCGCTCGATCGCCGCCTCCGGGTCGAAGAAGCTCTCCCAATCCTCGGCAGGCGGCATGCCACTTTCACGGCCCTTCATTTCCGTCGCGCTGCCGGTTCAGGCCGCTTCGCGCGGCGCGCCGAGGCGACGAGTCGCTGCATCCCAGGCTGCCGCGATTTCCTCGACGACCGCGGAAACCTGCTCGAGACGGCTTTCGAAACTGCAGACCGAAACGCGCGCGACCCAATGGCCGCGCCAATGCGCGGGGCCGACGAAAATATTACCGCGCGCCTGGATTTCCTCGACGGCGGCTAGCGTCGCCTCGTCGCTGTCGCCGAAACGCAGCAGCAGCTGGTTGAGGACAACAGGAGCGACCGAAGCGACGCCGGAAATCGTCCGGCAGCCTTGGGCGAGCGCGGCCGCGAAATTGCAGTGCCGCTCGATGACCTCGGTAACTCCGCTGCGTCCAAGCGAACGCATCACCGACCAGGCGGCGAACCCCCGCGCCCTGCGTGACAGCTCCGGGACGTAGGCCGACGGCTCGCGCGCGCCGCCGGGAGTCGACGGCAAATAGCTCGCCTCGAGCGACATGCACCGTTCGTGCGCCGCGCGATCCTTCACGATCGCAAATCCGCTATCGTATGGAAGCTGCAGCCATTTGTGCCCATCCGTTGCCCAGCTGTCGGCAAGTGCAACGCCGTTGGTAAGATGACGGAGTCGAGGGCTTGCCTGCGCCCACAGGCCGAAGGCTCCGTCGACATGGACCCATGAGTCACGGGCATGAGCAATCGTGCAGATCTCCGCGAAAGGGTCGCAGGCGCCGGTGTTGATCTGACCGGCCTGGGCGATGACGATGGCGGGACCGTCGATCGACCCGAACCCCGCTTCGAGGGCATCCGGTTTCATCCGCCCCGAGTCATCGGTCTCGATCAATGTGACGCGCTGGGATCCGAAGCCCAAATATCTGAGCGCGGAAAATACCGTGATGTGCGCATCGGCGCCGATCAGTATTTCGATCACGGGCGCGCCGTACAAGCCGTTTGCCTCGACGTCCCAGCCGAGCCGGCGAAGCAGTTCGCCTCGCGCTGCGGCCAACCCCACGAAATTGGCCATCGTCGCTCCAGTGACGAAGCCGACGGAGGCGCGGCGGGGCAAGTCGAGCAAGTCCAGCAGCCATGCCGCAGCCACCTGCTCGGCGGCGGCGGCGGCCGGGGCGATGGTCGCGTTGCCTGCGTTTTGCCCCCAGGCGGACGTGAGCCAATCGGCGGCGACGCCTGCCCCGTGGGAGCCGCCTATGACCCAGCCGAAGAAGCCGGGGCTCATTATCGGGCGAAGGCCCGGGGTCGCCTTCGCCACGAGTTCCGCGATGACTTCGGAGGCCGCGGTCGGGGACTCGGGCAGAGCCGCGTCGAATGAATCCAGCATTTCCCGGTACGGAGCCGGCTGCGGGCACGCCGCTTTCGACATCCTGCCCCGGTACTCTATCGCCGCCTCTGCCGCGCGCCGAAATGCTTCGTCCTCGATCATGCATAACCTCCGGTCGCGCCTCTAGCGTCGGGCCGCCCGGCTCGAAATGATCGAAGAACCGGAAGTTGTGATCGAAACGCCGGACAGCAAAAGGCGGAGCGCCGGAGCGCCCCGCCTTCCCCCTTTGTTCCCCTTTGTAAGGTCTAGGCGACCGCGGCCTGCGGCTCTGGGATCGTCTCCGACGCCTCTTCGGGATCGCGCAGCACATAGCCGCGGCCCCACACGGTCTCGATGTAATTGGCGCCGCCGCACGCGAGCGAGAGCTTTTTGCGCAATTTACAGATGAACACGTCGATGATCTTCAGCTCGGGCTCGTCCATCCCGCCGTAGAGATGGTTGAGGAACATCTCCTTGGTCAGGGTCGTGCCCTTGCGGAGCGACAGCAGCTCCAGCATCGCATATTCCTTGCCGGTCAAATGCACCCGGGCGCTGTCGACCTCGACCGTCTTGGCGTCGAGATTCACGGCCAGCTTGCCGGTCCGGATAACCGATTGCGAATGGCCCTTCGAGCGGCGGACGATGGCGTGGATGCGCGCGACCAGCTCGTCGCGGTGGAACGGCTTGGTGACGTAGTCGTCGGCGCCGAAGCCGAGCGCCCGAACCTTGCTGTCCATCTCGCCGATCCCGGACAGGATCAGCACCGGGGTCGAGACCTTCGCGGTGCGCAATTTCTTGAGCACGTCATAGCCGTGCATGTCGGGCAGGTTGAGGTCGAGACAGATGATGTCGTAATCGTAGAGCTTGCCGAGATCGAGGCCCTCTTCCCCGAGATCGGTCGTGTAGACGTTGAAGCCTTCGGCGCCGAGCATCAGCTCGATGCTCTTGGCGGTCGTCGGCTCGTCTTCGATCAGCAGCACGCGCATTGCTGTTTCCCCCGTTCGCGGCACCAAAGAGCGTAAATCGCCCTTAAGAGCCTTGAAGCCCTCATTAACCATTTGGGGGATGCAGGGAAAAGGTTAATATTTCCTAACGCGCTGGATTCCCTGCCTTGTTGCAAGGGAGTCACAAAAGCATCCACAGGGACGTGTCGTCATTGCGAGCGGAGCGAAGCAATCCAGCACTCCGCGCGCTTGTGGATTGCTTCGTCGCGGCGCTCCTCGCAATGACGCGTTGTGACCCTCGCCGACCTCATCCTCTACATCGACGCCGAGGCGATCGTGATCGACAAGCCCGCCGGGCTGCCGGTCGACGCGCCGCGGCGCGGGGGGGATTCGATCGTGTCCAGGCTGGACGAGCTTCGCTCCGGATTCAAACGGACGCCGACGCCGATGCACCGGCTCGACCAGGACACGAGCGGCTGCCTGCTGCTGGCGCGCACGCCCAAGGCGCGCGCCCGGTTCCAGCAGGCGTTCGAGACGCGGCAGGTCGAAAAATACTATCTGGCGGTGGTCGGGAGCGATGTTGCCGCCGGGGAGGGAGTAATCGACGTGCCGCTGGCGAAGGTGTCGAGCGAAGAAGCCGGCTGGCGCATGGTCGCCGACCCCGCTGGCCAGACAGCCGTCACGCACTGGCGGCGCATTGCGGTACGCGACGGGAGCGCGTTGATCGAGTTCCGACCGCTGACCGGGCGGACTCACCAGATTCGCGCGCATGCCCGCGAGGCGTTCGGCAGCGGGATCGTCGGGGACCGCGTCTACGGCCTGCCGGGCGGGCCGATGCTGCTCCATGCCTCGCGGCTGGTGGTGCCGCGGACGGGCAAGCCGGCGATCGACGTCACCGCGCCGCTGCCCGGCGCGTTCGGAGAGTGGCCCGATGCGGCCTGAGGACGTCGCAATCCCCGACGACGCGCTCAGCGAGACCTTCCTCGCCGCGACCGGGCCGGGCGGGCAGAACGTCAACAAGGTCGCGACCGCGGTCCAGCTGCGGGTCGACGTCTTTCGCCTCGGCCTCACGCCCGAGGCCTACGAGCGCCTAAAGACCATTGCCGGAAGCCGGATGACCGGCGGCGGCGAGCTGCTGATCACCGCGCGCCGCTTCCGCACGCAGGAGGCGAACCGGACCGACGCGCGGCGCAGGCTGGCGGAAATGATCGCGGCTGCCCATATCGTCCAGCCGAAGCGCAAGGCGACGCGGCCGAGCCGGGCGGCGAAGGCCCAGCGAGTCGAGACGAAGCGCAAGCGCAGCGCGGTCAAACAGGCGCGCGGAAAGGTGACGTTCGACGGATGAGCTACGACTTCAAGATTGCCGCGGCGGACACGCCGACGCTCTATCGCGACCTCGCTTCGGCGCTCGAGGGGCTGGTGAGCGGCGAGCCCGACCCGGTCGCCAACATGGCCAATGCCGCGGCGTTGATCTGGGAGAGCCTGCCCGACCTCAACTGGGCCGGCTTCTACCGCAATGTCGGCGGCGAGCTGGTGCTCGGCCCGTTCCAGGGCCGCCCGGCGTGCATCCGCATCCCGTTCGGCCAGGGGGTGTGCGGCGCGGCCGCCGCGACCCTCGAAGTGCAGCGGATCGACGACGTCCACGCCTTCGACGGCCACATCCCCTGCGACGCGGCGTCGAATAGCGAGCTGGTGGTGCCGATCGTGCGCGACGGCGCGCTGCTCGCCGTGCTCGACCTCGACAGCCCCAAGACCGCGCGGTTCACCGCGGAGGATGAGGCGGGCTGCGTGAAGCTGGCGGAGATTCTCGCCCGAGCGCTCTAACTGAGCTGCTCGAGCCGCTCGTCGCTGAGACTCCCCGGGATCAGCATCACCGGGCATGGCAGCCGCCCGGCGTCATTGCCGCAGAAGTTGGAGACCAAGGGTCCGGGGTTGCCGCTCGGCGCCGCGCCCAGCACCAGCGCGGCCACTTCCTCGCGCTCGCCGACATAGTCGCGCACGGTCTTCACCGGCTCGCCCTGCTGGACGATGATGATCGCCTCGACCCCGCTCTCGTCGAGGATTTCGCCGACCGAAGCGCTGACCACGCCCTCAATCCGCAGCCGCTGCTCCTCCTCGATCGCGTGCTGGACCCCGCCGAACTGCACGAAGTCCTGCGCTTCGACGATCCCCAGCACCTCGATCCGGCCGTTGGTCTTGGCCGCGCGCCGGGCGGCGAAGCGCAGCGCGACCGCGGCCTCGGCGCTGTCGTCGATCACCACCAGATAGGTGCGTTTCGGTTCGTCGGCCCCCATGTCCCGACAGGCTGCGTTAAACCTCGCTTATGTGCAAGCGCCCGACTAGGGTTTCGCCGCAGACTTGACCGCAACCGGCGCATTCGCTTTGAGCCGCCGCAAGCCTTGCCGAGCTAGGACGCCCCATGCCGATCGAACTCAAGATGCCCGCCCTCTCCCCGACGATGGAGGAGGGGACTCTGGCCAAATGGCTGGTCAAAGAGGGCGACGACGTCAAATCGGGCGACATCCTCGCCGAGATCGAGACCGACAAGGCGACCATGGAGTTCGAAGCGGTCGACGAAGGGAAGATAGCCCGGATCCTCGTGCCCGAGGGCAGCGAAGGAGTGAAGGTCGGCGCCCCGATTGCGATCCTCGCCGGAGAGGGTGAAGACGCCGGAACGGCCGCTGCGGCTGCGCCCAAGGCGGATACTGCTCCGCCTCAGGCTCCGAAGGCAGCGCCTGAGCCCAAGGCGGATGCCACTCCCAAGAGCGCCCCGCCGCCGCAGGCGCCGGTCGAGACTCCGGCCGCTTCGCCGCAGCCGGCCGCAACAGTTCGCGCCGACGGCGATCGCATCAAGGCCTCGCCGCTGGCGCGCAAGCTGGCCCAGGCGCAGAGCATCGACCTCTCGACCCTCCAGGGCAGCGGCCCGGGAGGGCGGATCGTCCGCGCCGACGTCGACGGCGCCGCCGGCAAGGCCCCCGCCGCCGCTCCGGTGGCCCAGCCGGCCGCCGCGGCCGCGCCCACGCTCGGCGGGCATCTCGTCATGCCCGGGCCGATGGAGCAGGCCATCCCGCATGAGGAGGTCAAGCTTTCCAACATCCGCAAGACCATCGCGCGCCGCCTGACCGAGGCCAAGCAGCAGGTTCCGCACATCTATCTGACGGTCGACATCCAGCTCGACGCGCTGCTCAAGCTCCGCACCGAATTGAACGCCGGACTAGAGAGCCGCGGCGTCAAGCTCAGCGTCAACGACCTCTTGATCAAGGCGCTGGCCCAGGCGCTGATCGAGGTGCCGGAGTGCAACGTCGCCTTCGCCGGCGACCATATGTTCAAGTATGGCCGCGCCGACATTTCGGTCGCGGTGTCGATCCCCGCCGGCCTCATCACCCCGATCATCGCCAACGCCGACAGCAAGAACGTCTCGGCCATCTCGATCGAGATGAAGGAGCTCGCGGCCCAGGCCCGCGACGGCAAGCTCCAGCCGCAGCAATATCAGGGCGGCACCGCGTCCTTGAGCAACATGGGCATGTACGGGATCAAGCAGTTCGAGGCGGTGATCAACCCGCCGCAGGGCATGATCATGGCCATCGGCGCGGGCGAGAAGCGGCCTTATGTGATCAGCGACTCGCTGCAGATCGCGACGGTGATGAGCGCCACAGGCAGCTTCGACCACCGCGCCATCGACGGCGCCGACGGCGCCCGGCTGATGCAGGCGTTCAAGCGGCTGGTCGAGAACCCGCTGGGCATGCTGGCCTGAGATGAAGTGGCTTACCGCCCTGGGCCTCGGCGCGATCCTCGGCATCGTGCTGCCGACGGGTGTCGATGCCCGCTCCGGGGTCTGGATGAACAGCTGGGCCGGGTGGGGAACGATCCATCCGCACGCCGGATCGCCCGGGCTGCTGCTGTCGATCCCGGTATTCCTCGGCTCGGCGCTGTTCCTTCGTCTCGTCTTCAACTGGCACAGCCGCTGAGTGCGTTAGGTGCCTGACCGCACGCCGATCATCCCGGTCAATGGTCTCATGGCCGTGCTGGTCACTGCGGTCGCATCATCGGTGCTCGGTTTTGTCCTTCTGGCAGTGTTCGTTCCGCATACAGGCCGCCCTGTCAGGTCTGGCGACCTCCCCGTGATCGTCGCGATCGTCCTGATCTGGGCACCGGCGTTGGCGTTGATCCCGGCCGGAATACTGGGTTGGCTGGTGGAGCGACCGAAAGCGCGAGCGATGATCGCACGCCGCACCGGTGGGTTCATGCCGCATCTCGCGTTGAGCGTGGCCGCTGCGGCACTGTTCTGGTTCCCATTCAGGATCGCGGTTCACCTCACATATCCAACCAACCCCTTGATTGACGTGCCTAGCCTGGCCCTGTTCGTCCTGATCGGCCTTTGTTCGGGCGCTTCGTGGTGGTTCCTGGTCGTGCTGCCCGGCAGGCGTCGATGACCCGCACGCCGCTCATTCGAGTCACCGCCATGCCGGCCGACACCAACCCCTATGGCGGGGTGTTCGGCGGGTGGCTGATGGGCCAGATGGGCCTCGCCTGCGGCTCGTTCGTGTCGCGGCGGACTCACGGCAAGGCGCTGCTGGTCGCGGCCGACGCGATCAAATTCCCCGGAGCGATGGCGGTCGGCGATGAGCTCAGCGTCTATGTCGAGCTCATCAAGCAAGGCCGCACTTCGCTCCGCCTCCACGCCGAAGCTATCGCCCGGACCCGCGACGGCGATACCGAGACCACCGTGGCCGAAGGCGAGTTCACCTTCGTCGCGCTCGACGACCAGAATCAGCCGCGCGCGATTGCGGCAGAGGAAGAGAAGAATGGCTGACACCTACGACCTTATCGTCCTCGGCTCGGGGCCCGGCGGCTATGTCGCCGCGATCCGTGCCGCGCAGCTCGGCCTCAAGACCGCGATCGTC
>Ga0207674_10008463_pt1 | contig 11884 bp, 13 predicted proteins | sample KBSCornC72_FD_184303 | JGI IMG/M metagenome (GOLD analysis project Ga0207674, IMG submission 184303) | Corn rhizosphere microbial communities from Kellogg Biological Station, Michigan, USA - KBS Corn C7-2 (SPAdes) (version 2) | ecosystem: Host-associated > Plants > Roots > Rhizosphere > Soil ... | reverse complement strand
GGGCTCGGCCGACTCGAGGATGCAGCCGGCGTCCATGAACCAGACGCGGTCGGCCACCTCGCGCGCGAAGTTCATCTCGTGGGTGACGCACATCATGGTCATGCCGTCGCCGGCGAGGCTGCGCATCACGGCCAGCACTTCGCCCACCATCTCGGGGTCGAGCGCGCTGGTGGGTTCGTCGAACAGCATCGCCGGCGGCTCCATCGCCAGCGCGCGCGCGATCGCCACGCGCTGCTGCTGCCCGCCCGAGAGCTGCGCGGGGTACGACAGGGCCTTGTTCGCCAGGCCCACGCGATCGAGCAGCTGCATCGCCTTGTCGCGCGCCTCGCTGCGCTTCACGCCGTTCACGTGGATCGGCGAGAGCATCACGTTGTCGAGCGCCGAGAGATGCGGGAACAGGTTGAAGCTCTGGAACACGAAGCCGATGCGGCTGCGCAGGCGGTTGAGCTGCGCGCTGCTCATCGGCGCGTGCATGTCGTGGCCGTCGACGAGCAGCTGGCCCGACTTGATTTCCTCGAGCCGGTTCACGGTGCGGATCAAGGTCGACTTGCCCGAGCCCGACGGCCCGCAGACCACGACCACCTCGCCCTTCTTGACCTCGGCGTTGATGTCGCTCAGCGCGCAGTAGTCGCCGTACCACTTGTTGACGTTCGAGAACGTGATCATGTCGATGTTCCTCAGGGCTCGGCCGCCACCGGGCGAACCATGCCGGCAGGGGCCGCGGCGGCTCGCGCAGCGCGTGGGCCGGCCCGCTTGGTTTCGATGCGCCGCTCGAGCGCCGTGGCCGCACGGGTGAGGCTCCAGCAGACGACGTAGTAGATGACCGCGAGGATGAAGAACACCTCGAACGGCCGGGTCAGCAGCTGGTTGTTGATCTGGTTCGCCGCGAAGGTCAGCTCGGGCACGTTGATCACGTAGCCGAGCGTCGTCTCCTTGATCGTCGAGACGAACTGGCTGAGCATGCTCGGCAGCATGTTGAACAGCGCCTGCGGCAGGATCACCAGCCGCATCGCGCCCAGGTGCGAGTGGCCGAGCGCACGCGCCGCTTCCATCTGCCCTTTGGGCAGCGCCTCAATGCCGGCGCGCACCACCTCGGCGAGGTATGCGCCCTCGTAGAGAACCAGCGTGCACAGCATCGTCACGAAGCCGGAGACGTTGTGGCCGATCAGCAGCGGAACCAGGAAGTAGACCCACAGGATCACCATCAGCAAGGGCACGCCGCGCGCCACGTACACGAGTGCGGTGGCCGGCCAGTTCAGCAAGCGCCATGGCGACAGCCGCGCCAGCGCGAGCAGCACGCTCAACGGAAACGCCAGCACGATGCCGAGCACCGACAGGATCAGCGTGCAGGCAATGCCGCCGAGCGGGCCGTTCGGGTACTGGCCGATCAGCAGCAGCAGCCAGTTGTCGCGCAGGATCTCGTAGACGGCGGTCACGGCGGCTACCTCGCCTGGGCAACGCGGGCGCGCCGGCCCAGCCAGGCTCCGCCGGCCATGATCAGCAGCGAGAAGGCCAGGTACATCACCGTGGCCAGCAGATAGGTCTCGAAGGCACGGAAGCTCTGGTTCTCGATCTCCTTGACCGCATGGGTCAGCTCGGCAACGCCGATGGCCATCGCGAGGCTGCTGTTCTTGAACAGCGAGACGCTGTGGTTGACGAGCGCCGGCACCGCGTTGCGGACCGCCTGAGGCATCAGCACATGGCGCATCGCGCCGACGAAGCCGTGGCCCAGCGCACGCGCGGCCTCGGCCTGCCCCGCCGGCACCGAGCGCAGGCCGGAGCGCAGGTCCTCGCTGAAGTAGGCGGCCTGGCACAGGCCCAGGCCGATGACCGCGAACACCGCCTCGCCGTTGTGCTCGCCGAGCCAGCCTTGCAGCGGACCGGGCAGCAGGCTCGAGATGCCGAAGTACCACAGCATCAGCTGCACCAGCGTCGGCACGTTCTGGTGGTACGAGACGTAGGCCGCGACCGAGCGCTGCGCGACGCGGCTCGGCGTCAGGCGCACGACGAGCAGCACCACGGCCAGGCTCATCGCGAGCAGCCACGAACCGAGTGCGATCACGAACGTCATCTGCACGCCGTGCACGAGCATCTTGCCGAACTCGGGGTTCAGCAGGATCGCCATCAGGTCGAAGCCCTTCATGCGTTGCTCCGTGCGGCGCCGGTGTCTCAGGCCTGCGGCTGCGCCGGCCGCGTGGTGGACAGTCCGCCGGGCACCTGCAAGGTGGGCGTGATCTCCATGTGCCCCACGTTCACCGCGATCGGCGCGGCGATCGCGAACGCGATCGCGTTGGCGATGTCGACGGCCTGCGGCAGCTCGAAGCCTTCGACGAACCGCTCGTGGACTTCCTTCGAGTCCCCGTGGACGTGGGCGAAGATGTCGGTGGCCACGCGGCCCGGGCAGATCTCGGTCACGCGCACGCGCTTGCCGAAGACGTCGATGCGCAACTGGCGCGACAGCATGCTCACGGCCGCCTTGGTGGCGTGATAGGTCGAGTTGCCGCCGAAGTTGTAGGCGCCCGCGATCGAGCTGATGTTCACCACGTGGCCGCGATCGCGCGCGACCATGCCCGGCACCACGAGACGGCACAGGTGCAGCACCGCGCGCAGGTTCACGTCCAGCAGCAGGTCGATCCCCTGGGCATCGGCATTCAGGATCGAACCGGGCCGATCGACACCCGCGTTGTTGACCAGCACGTCGAACTCGACTTCCTGCGCGAGCCGGGTGACGGCTGCCAGGTCGGTCACGTCGATCGCATGCGCGATGCAGCCGGTGCGCTCGGCGAGCTGGCCGAGCGCCTTGGCGCTGCGGGCGAGCGCGTGGACCTGCAGGCCTTCGGCGCGCAGGCGCTCGACGGCCGCGGCACCGATGCCGGACGAAGCGCCCGTGACGAGGGCCGTCTTGTAGTCGCTGAATGGCATGGTGCTGACCTCGCTTCGATTGGCTTCAATTTATCGACTTGGGCGGACTTGCGCCAAGACGGAATGACTGTGGAGAGATAAGACGCTCTTATGTCCGGGGCAACCCGCCGTCAGTTCAGCTGCTGCGAGATCGGCACGATGCGCCCGCCGGCGGCCTCGACCTCGCGGCGGATCGTGTGCGTCAGCGCGACGGCCCCCGGGGTGTCGCCGTGCACGAGGATCGAGCGGACCGGCATCGCCAGGGGCTTGCCGCTGTAGGTGAGGATCGTCCCGTCCTGCAGCAGCCGGCGCACGCGCGCGAGCACGGCGGCTTCGTCGTGGATCACCGCATCGGGCAGCTTGCGCGGGATCAGCAGCCCGTCGTCGCCATAGGCGCGGTCGGCGAGAAATGCGCTGGCCACGCGCAGCCCGCACTGCGCAGCCGCCTCCTCGATGGCGCGACTGCTCGACGAGCTGATGATGATCTGCGGATCGAACGCAGCGATCGCCCGCAGCAGCGGACCGGCCAGCGCGGCATCCGCCGCGGCCAGGTTGCCCAGGGCGCCGTGAAAGCTCATGTGCGTCATGCGGTGGCCGCGCGCCCTGGCCATGCCGGCGAGCGCGGCGAGCTGGTAGGTCACCATCGCGGCGAGTTCGTCGGTGTCGATCTGCATCGCGCGCCGTCCGAAGCCCTGCCGGTCCGGAAAGCCCACATGGGCGCCGACATCGACGCCATGCTTCAGTGCCAGGCGCACGGTGCGGTCCATGATCAAGGGGTCGCCGGCGTGGAAGCCGCAGGCGACGTTGGCCGACGAGATCGATGCCAGCATGGCTTCGTCCTCGCCCATGCGCCAGGGGCCGTAGCCTTCGCCGAGATCGGCGTTGAGGTCGATGTCCATCGGTGTCCCCGCTCAGAGTGGATCGAGATCGATCAGCGGCGTGCCGTAGCCCACCACCGTGCCGTGCGCCACGCGCAACCCCGCGACCGTGCCTGCCTGCTGCGCACAGACCGGCAGCAGCAACGCGCCGACCTGCAGCAGGCCCAGTGGCTGGCCTTCGCGAACTCGCGTGCCTGCCGGCGCGAGCGCGGACTCGCGCATCGGATGGCGATGCAGGAACACGCCGACCGAGGGCGAATTCATGACCGACGTGGGAGGGCGCGCCGATGCCGATGGCGCGGCAACAGATTCCTGCCGGATCGCAGCGCCCCCGCCGTCGTTGCGCAAGCGCAGCTGCACCTGCCTGTCGGGCCCACGCAGTTCCAGCAAGCCGATGTCGGTATCGACGAGCCACGCGGACAGTTGCTGCACCAGGTCGATGCTCACGAGGACCTCCCGCTGCGCTGGCGCCGGCACAACTCGACCAGACGGCGCGATTCGGTCAGCCACGCCTGCGTCTGCTCGAGCGCGGCGACAGCCTCGTCCCAGGTCGTCTCGATGAAACGCACGCGGCTGCCGATCGGGGCCTGGCCGAGACGCCACAGGTCGGCCTCGATCACGGTGCCGAGCTTGGGGTAGCCGCCCGAGGGCTGCGCGTCGCGCATCTGGACGATCGGCTGCCCGCCCGGCGGCACCTGGATCACCCCGGGCACGATGCCGTGCGAGCGCATCTCGACCGTGTGCGCTGCCTCGAGGGCGGCGCCGGCCAGGCGATAGCCATAGCGGTCGCTCTGCGCGGTGATCTTCCAGTCGCTGCTCCAGAAGGCCGCGCGCGAGGCCTCCGTGTAGTGCATGTACTCGGCGGCCGGCAGCACGCGCATCGCCGGTACGCCGTCGATCTGCAAGGGCAGCGCCAGTGCGGGCGGCAGCAGGCCGAAGCCGGTGGCGAACGCGCTGCGCCCGGGTGTCGCCGCGCGCAGCTGGTCGCCCTGGCGCAGCGCCCTGCCCTCATGGCCGCCGAAGTCGCCGCGCAGCTGCGTACTGCGGGAGCCCAGCACCGCGGGAACGTCCACGCCGCCGGCCAGGCACAGGTAGGCTCGGCTGGCGCGCCACGTGCCGGCTTGCGGCAGACCCAGCGTCAGCACCTGACCGACGCGCGCATCGAAGACCCACCAGGGCAGCAGCGGAACATCGTCGAGCCGGGCCGCGCAGTCGGCGCCGGTCAGCGCGAACGAAACGTCGTCGGTGAAGCGGACCTGGAACGGGAACACCGGCACTTCGACGGCCGCGGCGCCTTCGTCGTTGCCCAGCAGCACGTTGCCGGCCGCCAGGGCCAGCGGGTCCATCGCGCCGGAAGTGCCCACGCCCCAGCGCAGCGCGCCGCTGCGGCCGAGATCCTGCACGGTGGCCAGTGCGCTCGCCGACAGGATCTCGATCATCGGATCACCTTCTCGACACGAAAGCGCAGCATGTCGCCGGGCTGCAGCAAGGCAGGCGGATCCTGTGCGGGATCGAAGAAGTGCATCGCCGTGCTGCCGATGGTGTTCCAGCCGCTCGGTCCCGCCGATGCCGACACCCCGGTCTGCGCGCCGCCGATCGATACGGCGCCGCCCGGGATGCTCACGACCGGCACCTTGCGGCGCGGCGTGGCGATGCGCGCATCCATGCCGCCCAGGTAGCAATAACCGGGATGGCTGCCCAGCGCGTACACCGGATACAGCGGCCCGCTGTGGCGCTCGACGATCTCGTCCATCGACAAGCCGGTGTGCGCCATCACGTCGGCCATGTGCGGGCCGCCGGCGCCGCCGTACACGACCGGCAGCTCGATCACGCGCCCTGCAAGGGGCAGCGGCTCGACAGCGTCCCAGGCGCCGCGCAGGCGCGTCTCGATCTGGTGGAGCCGGCGCGGCGGCCGCACGAAGCTGAGCATCAGGTTGTTCATGCCCGGCACCGCTTCGCGCACCTCGGGCCACGATTCAGCCTCGCGAGCCAGCGCCCAGATGCGTTGCTGCGTACGAAGCGCCATCTCGTGACCAGGGGTCTCGAAAAGAAGCGCGCTCGTGCCCAGAAGACTAATCACTGGTTCGCTGCCAGTCGCTTGCGATGCCGTCATGTCGCACCGCCAGTCCGAAGCCAGCGCTCGAGATGATGGATGTCCACCCCGCCCACCGCGAAGTGTTCGTCCTGCACGATCCGGCGATGCAGCGGCAGATTGGTGGCGATGCCGTCGACGCGCATCTCGGCCAGCGCGATCCGCAGCCGAGCGAGCGCGTCGTCGCGCGTCGCGCCGTGCACGATGAGCTTGGCGATCATCGAGTCGTAGTACGGCGGCACGCGATAGCCGGCGCTGGCATGGCTGTCCACGCGCACGCCGTAGCCGCCGGGCAGCACCCAGCCGGTGATGAGGCCCGGCGAGGGCGCGAAGGTCTCGGGGTCCTCGGCATTGATGCGGCACTCGAGCGCGTGACCGTGGCAGGTCACGTCTGACTGCGTCAGCGCCAGCCGCTCGCCGCGCGCCACGCGGATCTGCTGCTGCACGATGTCGATGCCGGTGGTCATCTCCGTCACCGGGTGTTCGACCTGCAGGCGCGTGTTCATCTCGATGAAGAAGAAGGCGCCGTCTTCGTAGAGGAACTCGAAGGTGCCGACGCCGCAGTAGCCGATCTGCCGGCAGGCCTCGGCGCAGCGCTCGCCGACCTCGGCGATCAGCGCGGCGGGGATGCCGGGGGCGGGCGCTTCTTCCAGCACCTTCTGATGGCGGCGCTGCAGCGAGCAGTCGCGGCTGCCGAGCCACAGTGCGTTGCCATGGCTGTCGGCCAGCACCTGGATCTCGACGTGGCGCGGATGCAGAAGGAACTTCTCGATGTAGACCTCGGGGTTGCCGAAGGCGCGCCGCGCCTCCTCGCGGGTGAGCGAGAGCGCGCTGTGCAGCTCGGCCTCGTCGTCCACCACGCGCATGCCGCGGCCACCGCCGCCACCGGCCGCCTTGACGATGACCGGGTAGCCGATCTCGCGTGCGATGGCCGCGATGGCCAGCGGATCCTCCGGCAGCCCGGCGTCGGGGCCGGGGACGCACGGCACGCCGGCCGCGCGCATCGCTCGCTTGGCGGCTACCTTGTCGCCCATGGTCCGGATGCAGGCGGCGCTGGGACCGATGAATCGCAGGCCGGCCGCCTCGACGCTGGCGACGAAGCCGGCGTTCTCCGACAGGAAGCCGTAGCCGGGATGAATGGCCTGCGCCCCGCTGACCTTGGCGGCGAACAGGATTGCGGCCTGGTCCAGGTAGCTCAGCGTCGGCGACGCCGGGCCGATGCACAGCGACTGGTCGGCCTGGCGCACGTAGACCGCATCGCGGTCGGCCTCGGAGTGAACCGCGACCGTGCGCAGGCCCAGGCCACGGCATGCGCGTTGGATGCGCAGCGCGATCTCGCCGCGGTTGGCGATCAGGACGGTGTCGAACACGGGATCGCTTTCAGACAAGACTCACGCAAGGCTCACGAAAACCGCAGCAGCGGCTGCCCCGCTTCCACTTCCTGGCCGCTCGCGACGAGAAGCTCCGCAACCACGGCATCGTGCTCGGCACGAATCTGGTTGAACACCTTCATCGCTTCGATCACGCACAGGATCTGGCCGGCCGTCACGGCGTCGCCGACGGCGACGAAGGGCGCTTCGCCAGGCGCGGCAGACAGATGCACGACGCCGTACAGCGGTGCGCACAGCGGCGGCGGGTTCGATGCCGCGTCGGCAGCGTCGATCGCTGACGCGGCGGCGGACGACAGCGGACCGGCGAGCCGCGTGGATCCCGGGGTCAGCGGCGACGGACGCGCGTCATCGGCCGGGCGGCGCACCAGTCGCAAGGTCCAGCCATCCTGGCTGAACTCCATCTCGGCGAGGTCGGATGCCGACATCGCGTCGATGAATGCCTTGATCTGCTGCTGCTCCATGCCAGCAAAGGTACCGGCGGAACGTCTTGAACGCCAAGACGGAATGACTGTGCCGAGATAAGGACGCCTTATGACGAGGCGTTTGCCGGTGTCTCTTCCGCCGCGAGCAGCGAGCCGGGCAGCGCCGCGACCAGCTCGAGCAGGATCTCCTTGATCGCCTGCGCCGGCTCCGACAGCGGCAGATGGTCCGACTGGCACAGTGCCAGCGGTGCCTCGATCACCGGCTCGACGATGCGGCACTGCCAGGCCTTGCACGAAGCCGCCACCTCGCGCGCCATCGACGCCGGCAGGATGGTCGCGCCGAGGCCATCGGCGATGGCGGCCGTGAGCGTGCTGGCCGATTCGATCTCCGCCACCACGCGCGCGGTCATGCCGGCCGCCATGAAGGCTTCGTCGACCATCTTGCGCACCACGTTGTAGGGCCGTGCAAGGTACAAGTCGATCTCGGCCAGCATGCGCAGCGGCACCTGCTCGGGCGGCGCCGGCATGCCGCCGGGGCCGACCAGGTACAGCGGCTCCTTCAGCAGCGGCAGGAACGACAGGCCGTGCACTGCCGTCTTGCCGCCGTACAGCACGGCCAGGTCCATGCGGCCGTTCATCACGAGTTCGGACAAGGTGCTGCCGTAGGTCTCGTTGAGGTACAGCAGCACGCCCGGATGGCGCGCACGCACGGTGCGCAGCAGCGGCAGCGCCAGGCCGGCGGCCGCAGTGCCGGGCGCCAGCCCGACGGACACCGCACCCGAGACGCCGCGGCCGGCCGCCATCATGTCGACACGCGCCTGCTCGCACTGGCGCAGGATGAGCTGGGCATGTCGATACAGGACCTTGCCTGCCTCGGTGGGCGTGACGCCGCGTTTCGTGCGCACCAGCAACTGCTGGCTCACCTCGCCTTCGAGCGTGGCGAGCTGCTGGCTCAACGCAGGCTGCGCAATGTGCAGCACATCGGCGGCCTGCGTCAGGCTGCCGATGTCCACGATCTTGACGAAGTACTTCAGACGTCTCAGGTTCACCGCGCGATCTCCTTCACCGGGGCGATGATGCACCGCATCCATAAGTGTTGCCTATAGAGGCAGACCGAACTCGTCTTGGCCTTAAACGCGACGCGGTCCTACTGTTACGCCTGTCAGCCACAGCCGCCAGCCGAGGAGTTCCGTGAGCCCATCCCGCATCGCCGCCCGAGTCCGGCGCATCAAGCCTTCGCCGAGCACATCGGCCGCCGACCGGGCCAACGAGCTGCGCCGCCAGGGCAAGTCCATCGTCAACCTGGTGGTCGGCGAGCCCGACTTCGACACCCCCGTGCACATCCGCCAGGCGGCCGCGGCCGCGATGGACAAGGGCCAGACGCGCTATACGCTGATGGCCGGCACGGTGGAGCTGCGCGAGGCCATCGTCGCCAAGCTCGAGCGCGAGAACGGTCTGCGCTACGCGATGAACGAGATCATCGCCACCAGCGGAGCGAAGAGCGCGATCTACAGCGCGTTCGCGATCACGCTGGAGCCGGGCGACGAAGTGATCATCCCCGCGCCCTACTGGGTGTCGTACCCCGACATGGTGCTGGCCAGCGACGGCACGCCGGTGACGCTGCCCTGCCCCGAGGAAAACGGCTTCAAGCTGACGCCCGCGCAGCTCGATGCCGCGATCACGCCGAAGACGCGCTGGCTCCTCATCAACTCGCCGAGCAACCCGACCGGCGCGAGCTACACCATCGACGAATACCGCGCACTCGCCAAGGTGCTGGCCAGGCACCCGCAGGTGCTGGTGATGACCGACGACATCTACGAGCACATCCGCTTCGACGGCCAGCGCACCCCGCACCTGTTGCAGGCGGCGCCCGAGCTGCGCGAGCGCACGCTGGTGGTCAACGGCGTGTCCAAGACCTATGCGATGACCGGCTGGCGCATCGGCTACGTGGCCGGTCCGCGCGACCTGGTGCAGGCGCTCGACACGCTGCTGTCGCAATCCACCGGCAACTGCTGCTCGATCAGCCAGGCCGCGGCGGCCGCCGCGCTGAACGGCGAACAGGGCTTCGTGCAGCAAAGCGTGGCGATCTACAAGCAGCGCCGCGACGCAACGCTCGAGCGCATCAACGCGATCCCCGGGCTGAGCTGCCGGACGCCCGATGGCGCCTTCTATCTCTACATCAACTGCGCCGGCCTGATCGGCAAGACCACGCCCGAAGGCAAGCCGCTGACGGAAGACGGCGACGTGGTGATGTACCTGCTGGAGAGCGTCGGCGTGGCCGTCGTGGCCGGCACCGCCTACGGCCTGTCGCCGTACTTCCGTCTGTCCATCGCGACCTCGATCGAGATTCTCGAAGAAGGCTGCACGCGCATCGCCCGCGCGGTTGCCGCCCTGCGTTGACGCGCCACACGACAGCACTCGCCCAAGCACGAACATGACGACCTACAAAGCCATTCGCAAGAACCCCAGCGCCGCGCAAGCCGACCCGCAGATCCTCGCCACGCTGCGCGATATTCCCGTGGCCGCGCTCAGCGACAACATGCACCGGAACATCGGGACCGCGTTGCTGCGCCCCTATCACCGCCCCGGCGCCCGAACCATGGCGGGAACGGCCGTCACGGTGCGCTCGCGCGGCGGCGACAACCTGACCGCCCTGCGCGCCTTCGAGTTCTGCCGGCCGGGCGACGTGCTGGTGATCGACTGCGGCGGCCACATCGACAACGCCGTCATCGGCGGCATCCTGTCGTTCTATGCCGCCAGCATCGGCGTCGCCGGTGTCGTGCTCGACGGCGCGATCCGCGATGTGGCCGAAGTCCGCGAGCGCGACTTCCCGGTCTACGCACGCGGCGTCACCCATCGAGGCCCGTACAAGGACGGGCCCGGCGAAATCAACGTGGCGGTGTCGGTCGGTGGCATGGTGGTCAACCCCGGCGACATCGTCGTGGGCGATCAGGACGGGCTGCTGGCGATCCCCCAGGAAGGCGTCGAGCAGCTGATCGAGAAGGCGCGCGCGCATCTGGAGACGGAAGCGCAGACCATGCGGGCGATGAAGGAAGGTCGCTGGGACCGCACGTTCATCGATGCGCTGGAAGCGCGCTGCAACAACTGACGCACCGCATGAATCCGGGCCTGAAGAGTTTCGACCTCAGCGGTCGCACTGCACTCGTGACCGGCTCCAGCGCGGGCATAGGCTACGCGCTCGCGCGCGGGCTGGCCGGCGCCGGGGCACGCGTGATCCTCAACGCTCGCAACGCGCAGAGGCTGGAGCAGGCGGCCGACCGCCTGCGTGCCGAAGGCGCCTTCGTACTCAGCGCTCCGTTCGACGTGACCGACGGCGCGGCCGTGATCGAGGGCATCGGCCGCATCGAGGCCGAGGTCGGTGCGATCGACATCCTCGTGAACAATGCCGGCATGCAACGCCGTGCGCCGCTCGAGCAGTTCGAGGAGGTGCAGTGGCACGAGCTGATGAAGACCAATGTCGACAGCGTGTTCCTGGTCGGCCAGGCGGTGGCGCGCCACATGATCGACCGCCGCCGCGGCAAGATCATCAACATCTGCTCGGTGCAGAGCGAGCTGGGGCGGCCGAACATCGCTCCCTACACGGCCAGCAAGGGCGCGGTGAAGATGCTGACGAAGGGAATGGCGATCGATTGGGGCCAGTACAACATCCAGGTCAACGGACTCGGCCCCGGCTACTTCAAGACCGAGCTGACCGAGGCGCTGGTCAACGACGCCGAGTTCACGCGCTGGCTCGTCGGCCGGACGCCCTCGCGCCGCTGGGGCGACGTGCAGGACCTGGTCGGTGCAGCCGTCTTCCTCGCCAGCGATGCGTCGAACTTCGTCAACGGCCATATCCTCTATGTCGACGGCGGCGTGACCGCCACGCTCTGACCTCCCGGAGACAAGCCATGGAAGCCCTCGTCATCCACGCGCCCGGAGACCTGCGGGTCGAGCAGGTGCCCACGCCCGAACTCGGGTCGGATCAACTGCTGGTGCGCGTGCGCTGTGGCGGCATCTGCGGGTCGGACCTGCACTACTACCGGCACGGTGGCTTCGGCACCATTCGGCTGCAGGAGCCGATGGTGCTCGGCCACGAGGTGGCCGGCGTGATCGAGGCGGTGGGAAGCGCCGTGAGCCGATTCAGTGCGGGCGATCGCATCGCCGTCAGCCCGAGCCGACCGTGCGGCGTGTGCCGCTACT
>Ga0207674_10008461_pt1 | contig 11884 bp, 11 predicted proteins | sample KBSCornC72_FD_184303 | JGI IMG/M metagenome (GOLD analysis project Ga0207674, IMG submission 184303) | Corn rhizosphere microbial communities from Kellogg Biological Station, Michigan, USA - KBS Corn C7-2 (SPAdes) (version 2) | ecosystem: Host-associated > Plants > Roots > Rhizosphere > Soil ... | reverse complement strand
CTTGATCGCCTCAGGATAGCGACCATAAGGCTGATGCGCCGACAGCATGTCGTTATAGGATGTGACGATGCCGATGTTCATCGCGGCCTGCGCGCGGATCACCGGCTTGTCGCTGCCCGATGCCGCAAAGGCGTGAGCGAGATTGCCACAGCTCAGCTGATCGCGATTGGTGCCCGCGTGCCTGCCGCGATCGACCAGCTCAAGATATTTGCGCCGCGTCGGCGCGCTCTTCTCGACGATGCTGCGGGTGACCTTATCCAGCACTGCGTTCAGTTCACTCATGCCAGCTTGCTCCATCGCGCTCGATGAGAGCAATGGCTGAGGATGGCCCCCAGTTCCCTGCGGCATAGTTGGCGACGCGCACGCCGCCCTCTTTCCAGCCAGCGATGATGCTGTCGATCCAGCGCCACTGCGCCTCCACCTCGTCGCGGCGCACGAACAGCGTCGGGTCGCCTTCCAGCAGGTCGAGCAGCAGGCGTTCATAGGCGATACGGCGGCGCGTCCCCGCAAACGCAGCGGCGAGCGACACGTCGAGATCGACCTCGCGCAGCTTCACCCCGCCCCGGTCGAGGCCCGGCTCCTTCGCCATGATGAGCAGGCGGATATATTCCTCGGGCTGCAACCGGATGATCAGTGTGTTGGGCTCCAGTCCGGTGCCGAAGCCGTTGTGGCCGAAGATAGAGTGCCGCACCGGCTTGAACTGGATCAATATCTCGCTGTGCCGCGTCGGCATGCGTTTGCCGGTGCGCAGGTAGAAGGGCACGCCCGCCCAGCGCCAGTTGTCGATGAAGCCTTTCAGCGCGACGAATGTCTCGGTGTCGCTGTCCTTGCCCAGTTCCTCGTCATAGCCCTTGACGATCTCGCCGCCGACCGCGCCCGCCTGATACTGGCCCCTTACGCTGTTGCTGCGCGCGGTTTCGGCAGTGAACGGGCGCAAAGAGCGCAATACTTTCACCTTTTCGTCGCGCACCGCCGTCGCATCCATGCGCGCTGGCGGCTCCATCGCGATGATCGACAGGATTTGCAACACATGGTTCTGCACCATGTCGCGCAGCGCGCCCACGCCATCATAATAAGAGACACGGCCTTCCAGGCCCACCGTCTCGCCCACGGTGATCTGCACATGGTCGATCGCATTCGCGTTCCACAGCGGTTCGAACAGCATGTTGCCAAAGCGCAGGGCGATCAGGTTCTGCACCGTTTCCTTGCCGAGATAATGGTCGACGCGGAAAATGCGATGTTCGTCGAACAGCTCGCAGATCGCGTCGTTAACCACGCGCGAGGAGGCGAGATCGTGGCCGATCGGCTTTTCCATCGCGATGCGCGTTGTCGGCGTAACCAGCCCTGCGGCGGCAAGACTCTGCGCGGTGGGTGCAAACAGCGACGGCGGCGTCGAAAGATACACCGCGACGCCCTTGTCCTCACGCGGCCTGACGATCTTAGCTATCTCATTGAATTGGTTAGAATTTCCAGCCTCGGCAGCCCGATAGACTATGCGATCCAACAGCCTTTTAGCGGCCTCCGCCTCATATCTCTCCTTCCCAATATAATCCTCAAGATGGCTGTTAACTTCGCTGCGGAATTCCTCGTCGCTGTTCTCCGACCTGCCGGACGCCACGATCAGGAAATCGTCGGGCAGCAGCCCATCTTCCTGCAAATTATAAAGCGAAGGGAACAGCATGCGCCCGGCCAGATCGCCGGTGGCGCCGAAAAGAATGAGCGTGGCAGAACGGTCCGTCAAACAATGTCCCCGATCAGAGAGTTATGACGATGCCCGCACGCACTGCGCTTCCGATCGTCGGCTCACCGGTTGTGCAACAGCGAGCGGCCCGGCGCAACCGTAAGGCGTCCGTTCCAGATTGGATGAAGGACCGGAACAACACGCAGCTCCGGCCCCTCATCCCTTCCGCCCCACTCAGAAGCGCATGCGCACACCGCCGAACACCGAACGGCGCTCGACCGGATAATAGATCGCGGAGGATGCAATCGTGGCGGCAGTAGCGCCGATACCCGGCACCACCGCGCTGATGTCGCCCGCCGCCTTGTTCTGCGTCAGGTTGCGCGCATCAATGAAAAGGTCGATGCCGTTGCTGATCGCCGCTCCCGCACTCAGGCCAAGCAGCGCATAGCCCTTCGTCCGGAACAGGTTACGATAATCGGCATAGGCTCCCCGCGGCACCCATTCCACATTGGACGCGATGTGCAGCGCCTCCGTGCCGAGGCGCAGTTCTGCGCGATAAACGTGGCGCGGCGCGACCGGCAGGCGATTGTTCCCGAACTGCACATCATTGCGGAAGCGGAAATCATTATACTGATAGACCTGCCGCAATCGCAGCCAGTCAGTCGGCGATATCGTCAGTTCCGCTTCCACGCCCTGATGCCGGGTCTTGTCGGCATTGAAGGTCGCGGCAGGAATGTTGACGCTGTTATCCACCGCATATTGCAGCATCTCGTGGCGAAGGTCAGCGCGGTACACCGACAGATCCCAGCTCGCAATGCCTGCCGAACCGCGCGTGCCGACTTCTCCGGTCCATGCGGTCTGCGGACGGATCGCGCCAATAAAGCTGTTGACGCCCGATACTGTCTGAAACACTTCACCGAAGCCGGGAAACTCCGCCGACCGGCTGTAGTTCGCATAGAATTGCACGTCCGCCAATGGCTCATAAAGCAGCCCGAATTTCGGCGAAAACTCACTGAACGATATACTGCCGTCCTGCGTCGGGCTTGGGGAAAAGCGCACATGCCGCTTGCGCCAGCCATCGGCATAGATCGCTCCGGCGATCAGGCTGAGCTGTTCGATCGGCTTGAACCGCACTTCGCCAAAGACGTTGGCAGTGCGCGCATCCTGATCGGCATCAAAGGTCAGCGCGCCACGCTTGCCTTTGACGTTTACATATTGCCGAGCACGCGTGCTGCCGCGACGGATCTCTCCGCCCAGCGTAAACGCTAGCGGTCCGCTTTCGTAGTCGAAGCGACCGAATGCCCCGGTGTCGAGCGAATCCTGATCGATTACCTGAAAGATCGGGTGAAACAGCACCTTCTGGTTTAGAAACGCGCCCAGTACCAGTTTCCCTGCGCCCAGATCGATGCTGGTGCGGTTCTGCAACCGGATTGAATCGATGTCACGATGCTGATCCCCTGCAGCAGAGCCGGGATTTGCCAAACGCGGCGTAGTCAGTGCCTGCGTGTAGGTCAGCGCGCCGGGAAGCGCCTGCACGATATGATTGATGCTGGCGTAGAACCGCGTCTCGACACGGTCCGACAGCTTCAGCCCGACATTGCCGTTGAAGCGCAACGAATTGCGCGCAGCGTGATGGCGATCACCGTCCGAGCGATCCGCGCTTATTCCTGCCCAATAATCGACCGCGCCGGCTGCGCCCCCCATGCTCGCAAGACCGCGTAGCGTGTCGAAGCTACCGCCGTCGACACGCAGATACAGCCCCTTCGCATCCGCACCGCGCGGCGTCACACCGTTGATTGCGCCACCCAGCGTCCCCGAACCGAAACGCAAGGCATTCGCACCGCGATACACCTCCAGATGATCGAAAAAGGTCGGCTCCATCTCCTGAAAATCGCCATTGTCGTCGGCAAGATTGATCGGCACGCCATCTTGCAACAGCGCGATACCGCGCATATGGAAGCCCCGGCTAAGGCCGGAACCGCGGATCGACAGGCGCACTTCCTGTCCATAACGCGGCTGGAGGTAGACCCCAGGCGAAAACGCCAGCGTATCGCGCAGCGACATCACCGATTTGTCTGCATAATCCTGGTAATTGACGATATCGGCGCCGCCTGCGGTGCGGTCGACCTGAGCCTTTGCGTTATCCGAAAGGCTGTGGCCGGTTACGATGATCGCCTTGTCGGCGCCCTCCGCATCGGCGCTACCTGCGCCATCTTCTGCGTGCAAGGGCGTGGTGACAAAGGCGAGCGCCGCCATTCCGGCGGGAAAACAATATCCGTATTTCATGCAAAATTCCTGAGACAATTATACAGGATGCGTCAGGCAGAGACGCGTCCAGAGGTTCCCCCAGCAGGCGTCAAGCGCCGCTCAGGAGAGACTGTTATCAATAGTCAGGAATGGGAGGGCGGCCCGCGCAGAGGGGGACGAAGGTAGAAAAACCCTTGCAGGGTGGGCACATCGACTGGCGAAAAGCCCAAAGCGATGACATGGGCGAGCGCAACCGCGAGCAAGGCTGCGTCCGCGCCGCCCGTCGCCCCCATTGCCAGCCCACCAAAGGAACAGGGGCTGTCGGAAGCGTGATCCGACTTTCCGTCATGCGGTAAAGACGATCCGTCGATCGGGATCGTTACACGCATCGAAGTCACATTCTGGTCCGCGCATAGCATCACGGTAAAGCTGCGGCTCTGGGTCGAAGGCATGTATCCGGCGGGTACGATCGCGCGCACGAACAGCGCCGCAAGAACCAGCAAAAGGGTCAGCGAAGCATTTTGGACCAGCAGGGCACGCCATGATGACATGGCCGCGCCTTTAGGCAGGCACTACCACAATGTCACGATGCTTTTGCGGAAAACTATCGTACGCGGGGACCGCCGAAAGGCAAAGGCGGCGGCGGACGACGCGTGCCGCGTGGCAACTGCGCCTGATAGGCCCTGCCGCAATGCTCCACGCAATAGGGGAAGCCGGGATTCACCTTCTCACCACAGAAATGAAAGTCCGGCTCACCCGGATGGCCCATCGGCCATTTGCAGATCTTTTCCGTGAGATCGAGCAGGCTCGTCTTGTCAGCTATCTCAGAACTTGGCTTCGCCGGAACCAGGCGGCGCGGCGGCGCGGGCGGAATCGGTGCCTGTTGATCGCCCGGCCCCTGACGAAGGAAGCCGCCGGGGCCAACCGAAACGACGCGCGGTTGAGGCGCTTGGGCAACCACATCCGAACTGCCCGTTTCTGGAGTTGATGCAATCGAAGGCGCAGACGCCCTCACTGGCGTCGGAGCTTCTGCTGCCGGCGCGCTGGCTGCCTTAGCCACTACTGGTATAGCGGCAGGCTTTTTATGCGCTTCGGGCGCAGCTTTTTTTCGCGGAGCTTCATTCGCCTTCACGGGCGAAGGACGCGACTGAAGGCCAAGCCGATGTGCTTTGCCGATGACCGCATTGCGACTGACACCGCCCAGTTCTTCTGCGATCTGGCTCGCGGTCAGGCCCTTTTCCCACATGATCTTGAGCTGAGTGATGCGTTCGTCGGTCCAGGACAAGGATGTCTCCGTTGAAACTTTGAGGAAGCTTTTGGATTCGGCTATCGTGCATATGGCCGCACAACGCGCCAAGTTCAACCATGTCCGCGCCGTCGCCCTCCCGCCATGGCCCGAGAGTGCGTGGTCAAACCTGATTATTCTTGCTCACCGTTCCGCCAATGGATAGGCAAAACCTCATGAGCGACCAGCCCCCTTTCGCCGATATTCCTTCGAACCCTGTCCCGCTTCCGGAACCAGGCGTTCCACGCATCCGCAACGTGAACTGGGCGGGAACGCGCGCGCTTTATATAAAGGAAGTCCGTCGTTTCATGAAGGTGCAGCTCCAGACGATCTGGGCGCCTTCCATCACCACATTACTGTATCTCATCATCTTCACGGTGGCGCTCGGCCGCAATGGCAGGACGGTACTGGGCGTTCCCTTTGCCGATTTCATCGCGCCCGGTCTTATCATGATGGGAATGATCCAGAACGCCTTCGCCAACGCGAGCTTCGGGATGCTGGTCGGCAAGATACAGGGAACGATTGTCGATTATCTGATGCCTCCGCTATCGACGACCGAACTGTTGTTCGCTCAGGTTGCTGCCGCGATGACGCGGGCATTCGCGGTCGGCATCACGATTTCGCTGGCAATTCTGTTGTGGCCCGGCGTGCATCTTGCGGTGCATCACCTCTGGGCAGTCGCGGCCTTCGCACTGCTGGGAACCATGTTCGTGAGCCTGCTCGGCGTTTTGACCTCGATCTGGGCGGAGAAATTCGATCATGCTGCTGCGGTAACGAACTTCGTTATCGCACCGCTATCGCTGCTTTCAGGAACATTTTACTCGATCGACAGACTCGCTCCCACCTTCCAGATCATCAGCCATGTCAATCCGTTTTTCTACATGATATCGGGGTTCCGCTACGGCTTTCTCTCGGTCGCCGACACTGAGGTCGCGCGCGGACTGACAGTGTTGCTAATCCTTAACGTCGTACTCGCGGGCGTCTGCTATCAGCTTCTCCGGAAGGGATGGAAAATCCGCCCCTGAATGCCATGCATAACGTTCCGTCAATGCCGATAGTTGGGGCGCAAGTCGTATTTTCCCGGCGCAAAGCCGCCAAACAGACCCGCGATTGCCGGGTGATCAACCGGTTCTGAACTCTCATCAGATACCAAATTTTGCTGGCTGACATAGGCAATGTAGCTGCCCTCGGCATTTTCCGCGAGCAGATGATAGAACGGTTGCTCCTTAATCGGACGAACTGCTTCAGGAATAGATTCATACCATTCGTCGCTATTGGCGAATATTGGATCGATATCAAACACCACACCGCGAAAACCATAGATTTTGTGCTGGACCACATCGCCAATGCTGAAACGAGCGTGCGAAATTATCGGCGCGTCTGCAACAGGTGATTTGTTGGCAATGATGTGGGTCAACTGGGTCATGCCACCAATGTAGGGCGGTGCGCGCGGCTTACAAGAAAAATGCGGCTACGGGTTGGCAAAGGGCGAAGGCTGGGCTAATGGCCGCGGCTCGACTTGCTATCCAGGCACAGGCGCGGTTCGGGACGCATCCTCCGCCCGGCGCCATCGACACGGAGAGGTGGCAGAGTGGTCGAATGCGCCGCACTCGAAATGCGGTTTACGGGCAACCGTAACGTGGGTTCGAATCCCACCCTCTCCGCCATAAGTTGTTGAAAATAGTCTCTTTTTAAGAACGGCGCTCATCTGCTCTGGCCAAGTGGCAATTTCCTCATGGCCTAAGCCCATGCTCAAACTCCGCAACTTGCTCAAACTCCGCAAGCAGCACCAGCTCATCGGCGTGCGATCCTTGCCGATGGCGATCACCAGATCGGCGCGGGGATGCTCGATCTGCCAGCGCGTCAGGCGCTCATAATGGTCGATGAAACGCCGCAACGCCGCTGCGCTCATCGGCGGGCGCGATCCGTCTGCAGGGCGTTCGAGCTTCTCCTCCTGCTCGGCACGCCAGCCCAGTATGCATTCGAAGCAAGGGGCGTGCGCGCGTCATCGTTAGCGCTGCTCAGCTGCCCGAATGTCTCCTGTATCAAAGCGAAGTCATGAGTGCCCGGCACGCCCCGCGTCTTGAGAAGCGGATGCACGGATGTCGCCAGATGCTGTCGCTCAGCCCGTGTCAGGTAAAAATCGTCGAGCGAGCGCACTGCGACGCGAATGCCTTCATGTCCCAGCTGCTCGGCAAGGCGGGCGGCAGTATGGGATTTGCCGCTCGCCTGCGTGCCGGAAAGGCCGACCAGAATCGTGCGACCGAGGCAAGCCCATCGAGCGCGGATTTGCCCTGTGATCAGGGCGTCGGATTGAGCGAAGGCGGCATCGCGATCTGCGGGAAAAGCTATGGGAGTGGATTCGAGATCAGCCATCCGCGAACTCTAACGCGGTAATCGCCATCCATAATGCTGAAAATCGCTCTAATTCCCGATCTCCTTCGCCTTGCCCCTTTTTGTTACGGGGCTGGCTTAATCAAGGGGCGACAAACGGGAACGAAGTTCCTATATGCGGGCCATTGGTCGCCCCGAGGCCGGCAGTCCGGTCTCCAAATGCAGCACTGGACCCCATAGGATCATGCTCACAACGCATCCTTTTGATGATGACAAGCTGCGCGAAGAGTGCGGCGTTTTCGGCATTTCCGGCGCAGACACCGGATCTGCCATGGTCGCGCTCGGCCTTCATGCGCTCCAGCATCGCGGGCAGGAAGCTGCCGGTATCACCAGCTGGGATGGGCATGATTTCCATACCCTGCGCGCGATGGGGCATGTTGCGGGTAATTTCGATAATGACGAAGCGATTCGTCAGCTTCCCGGACATGTCGCCTGCGGCCATGTGCGCTATTCGACGACCGGCGAAACATCGCTGCGCAATGTCCAGCCGCTTTATGCTGAGTTGTCCTCCGGCGGGTTCGCTATCGCGCATAATGGCAATATATCCAATGCGATGAAGCTGCGCCGCGAGCTGGTGCGGCGCGGGTCGATCTTCCAGTCGACCAGCGACACTGAAGTCATCATCCATCTGGTCGCGACGTCAAATTACCGTACACTGCTCGATCGTTTCATCGATGCACTCAAGCAGGTAGAGGGCGCCTATTCGCTGATTTGCCTGACTGCCGAAGGTATGATCGCCTGCCGTGATCCGCTCGGCATCCGTCCGCTTGTAATGGGTCGTCTGGGCGACGCCGTGATTTTCGCGTCGGAGACGGTGGCGCTCGACGTGGTCGGCGCGGACTATATCCGTTCGGTCGAGCCGGGCGAGCTGATTGTCGTGCCGCATGGGGCCAATGCCGATCAGCTTCGCAGCCATCGCCCGTTTGGCGATGTATCCCCGCGGCCCTGCATTTTCGAACATGTCTATTTCAGCCGTCCCGATTCGATTGTCGACGGCAGCAGTGTCTATTCTGTGCGTAAGGAAATCGGCGCGCAGCTCGCGATCGAAAACCCGGTCGATGTCGATTACGTCATTCCCGTCCCCGATTCGGGCGTTCCTGCTGCAATCGGTTATGCCCAGCAATCGAACATTCCGTTCGAGCTTGGCATCATCCGCTCGCATTACATCGGCCGCACCTTCATCCAGCCGGGAGACAAAGTCCGTCACCTCGGCGTGAAGCTGAAGCATAATGCAAATCGGGCGCTGATCGACGGCAAGCGCATCGTCCTGATCGACGATAGCATCGTGCGTGGCACCACGAGCCTCAAGATCGTGCAGATGATGCGTGAAGCCGGCGCGAAAGAAGTGCATATGCGCATCGCCAGCCCGCCGACGCGGCACAGCTGCTTCTACGGCGTGGACACACCAGAACGCGGAAAATTGCTCGCCCACAAGCTCGATATCGAGGGAATGCGCGCCTTCATTCAGGCCGACAGCCTCGCTTTCCTCTCGATCGACGGTCTTTACAAGGCGTTGGGGGAGACGCAGCGTGCCGATATCCGCCCGCAGCATTGCGACGCTTGCTTCACCGGCGATTATCCGACCAGCCTCACCGATCAGGATGAGGCCGAGGTGCGGGACCAGCTCGAATTATTGTCCGAACGGGTAGTCTGAATCTCATGACAGGAAAGAATGACAAGCCGCTTTCCGGCAAGCTGGCGCTCGTCACGGGCGCGAGTCGCGGCATCGGCGCGGAAACCGCCGTCGCGCTTGGTGCGGCAGGCGCGCATGTGATCCTCGTCGCGCGCACGGCCGAGGGTCTGGAAGGGGTCGAGCAGCGGATCCACGAAGCGGGCGGCAGCGCAACCATCGCCCCGCTCGACCTGATCGACGGCGAAAGCATCGGGCGACTAGCCAATGCAATCGGCGGGCGTTGGCAGGCGCTCGATATAATGGTGCTCAACGCTGCGCTGCTCGGCGCGCTGGCCTCCGTTCCCGCGATCGACGCAAAGGAATTTGCGAAGCTGATGACGCTCAACATCGGTGCGCAGCAGGCGCTGATCGCCGCATTCGATCCGATGCTGCGTAACGCGAAGGACGCGCGCGTCGTTGCCGTGACCAGCAGCCGGGCGCGCGATATTCGTCCCTATTGGGGAGCGTATGGCGCGACCAAGGCGGCATTCGAGACGCTGGTTCTGGCTTATGGTGAGGAAATGAAGAACATTTCCGGCATCCGCACCCACATCGTCGATCCCGGTGCGACCCGCACCGCGATGCGCGCGAAGGCTTTTCCGGGCGAGGACCCGGCGACGCTCAAGGGGCCGGAGGTCGTAGCGCAGGCGATTCTGGATCTGGTGCAGAGCGATGCGCCTGACGGACACCGCATCCGCGTCGAGACGTGTTAACAGCGCGCCCAGCGGCCTTTCCTCAATCTTTTGAACTTGCCTTGGCGCAACGTTCGCGGCCTAATGTTCACTCATTGTCTCCAATGATGTGAGCAGGGCGATCTATGGCGCAGGAATTGACGGCGAGTGATTATCAATATGCACTGCCCGATCACTGGGTCGTGCATATCAATCAGCCCGATGATCCCTTTACCAAACTGCACAGCCAATATGTGGGCCGTGCCGTCGACATCGTCGTGGCGTCGGGTGCCCGAACGCTTTTGGAAGCTGGTTGCGGTGACGGATGGAATGTTGCCCAGTTCGTCAAGGCCGGGCTTGATGCTGCGGGGTGCGACTGGTCGGAAAAGGCAATCCAATATGCGAAAATAAACTGTCCGGAAGCAGACTTTTATTGTGGCGATGTCCGCGATAAGAGATTCAACGAACGCTTCCCCGATAAATTCGATGCAGTCGCATTTATCGAAGTGGTCGAGCATATCCCGCCGCGGGATACAGTCAGTGCGTTGCGCAACGTACTGGACAAGTTGAAGGTCGGCGGAACCTTCGTTTTGACCACGCCCCACATCAACCACCCGAGGGATAATGCCCAGCATTACCGGCACTTCACTCCGGAACTGCTGCAATCCATCATGGACGAAGTCGGCGGCATGGAGGTAGTTGCGTTCGAGCCCTACGGGGATGTCGTCGCTGACCGGCAGTATTGGGCAAAGATGCGCTGGTTCGACAATCGCTATTTCACGATCAAGCCATTGGCGACGAAGCTACGCGGTTCCCATGATTATTCGTCCCATTCCTCCTGGGATCGCGCCCATGGTATCATCATGATGGCGAAGAAAATCAGCGAAATTTAAACAATGCATGATGCCGTGCCATTGTGTGGGCGTCATCTCTTTTCGAGCGTTACCTGCGTAACATCCAGCCCGCCGCCAGCAAATCCGCCTTCGCAATACATCAGATAATAGCGCCAAAGCTTCACGAATTTCTCGTCAAAGGAACCAGGCAGGCGTCCCTCATCGACCGCAGCATCGAACCGTTCGCGCCATAACCGCAGCGTGGTTGCATAATGCTGGCCGAAGCTGTGCTTGTTCTGCCATTCCAGTCCCTGCGCCTCCGCCAGCGCGCGGAAGCGGCTTTCCGAAATCAGCATGCCGCCGGGGAAGATATAGGTCTGGATGAAGTCCGCGCTCTGGGCATAGCGTTCGAACAGCGCGTCGTTGATGCTGATATACTGGATCGCCGCGCGTCCGCCGGGCTTCAGCAGGCGGTGGATCGCCGCAAGATAATCGGGCCAGTATCGCTGGCCGACCGCCTCAACCATTTCGACGCTGGCGATCGCATCATACTGCCCCGTCATGTCGCGATAATCGGTCAGCCGTATCGTCGCTTTGTCGGCAGGCAATCGCGCCCGCGCCCATTCCGCCTGCTCCACCGACAGCGTGAGACCATCATAACGAATGTCAGACATTTCCAGCGCTCGCGCGGCGAGGCTGCCCCAGCCGCAACCGATTTCCAGCAGGCTGCTGCCGCCGTCCTCCAGCCCGAGCCGTTCAAGCGCAGCGTCGATCTTGGCGGTCTGCGCGGTTTCCAATCCCTCCACCGGATGTCCCAGATCGGCGAACAGCGCACTCGAATAGGTCATGCCCTGGTCAAGCCAGAGCGCGTAGAAATCATTGCCGAGGTCGTAATGCGCCGCGATGTTACGGCGTGCGCCCGCGCGGTGGTTCGCCCGGAGCGCATGGAACGTCTTCGCCAGCCAGCGCACCGGCCCGCGAGACCGCGCTACCCCGCCCAGATGTTCGGCATTGGCCATGAACAGAGCGAACAGCGGCACGGGGTCAGGGCTGTCCCATTCATTCGCCGCCCATGCACGATACCAGCCTACCGATCCGCCC
>Ga0207674_10008460_pt1 | contig 11885 bp, 10 predicted proteins | sample KBSCornC72_FD_184303 | JGI IMG/M metagenome (GOLD analysis project Ga0207674, IMG submission 184303) | Corn rhizosphere microbial communities from Kellogg Biological Station, Michigan, USA - KBS Corn C7-2 (SPAdes) (version 2) | ecosystem: Host-associated > Plants > Roots > Rhizosphere > Soil ... | reverse complement strand
AGAAGATCGCGTCGGCTCCCCACTCATACTTGTCGGTGGCCCGGCACCGAGGCTGGCCGCCGCCGCCCCATTCATCGGAGAACAGCAGCTTGGTGCCGTCGTTGTTGAACGTCGCCGAGTGCCAGAAGGAGAAGTTCGAATCGGACACCGCAAAGAGCCGCTTCGGATTGGCGACATCGCGGATGTCCAGCAGGAGGCCGTAGCCGCCGCACGCGCCGCCGGCCAGTCCGATCGTCGGGTAGACCGTGATGTCGTGGCACTGGGTCGGACCGGGCTTGGGGGCTCCCGGAACGGGAGGTGGACCCACGATCTTGGCCACGATGCCGGGGATGGCTTCGCGAAGGGCGGCGCTATCCGCAGCAGTCGGTGCTCCGGCGCCACCTCGCGCCTTCACCACGCTGTCCAGCATTCCGTTGACGAATCCATTCGGCAGCACCATTTCCTGCCCGTTAACCACCGCCGTGAATCCGCCTTTGGCCTTGGCCTCGGCCACTGCCTTGACCTGGGCCAGCGAGTCTTCCTTGGTCTCGCCGTGACGCGGCGGTCCGACCAGAGAATCGAAAATCCTGGGCGAGCTTACAATCTTCGCGTCCTGAGGAGAGGCCAGCGGGATCTTGATGACCTCGATGCGGAATAGCGCGCTGTTCGGATTGGAATCAGGTGGAGCGGAGATGCAGCCTGGCAGCTCGCTGGGAGACCGCACCGGAGCCGAACCGGAGACGTAGACATAGACATTCTCCGAGTCCTTGGGATCGGACACCACGGTATGGGTGTGTGAGCCGCGGCAGGTCTGCACGTTGGCGACGTTCTTCGGATTGGCGATGTCGCTGATATCGAAGATCCGAATGCCGCGCAACCGTTCGGTGCTCACCGTGTCCTGCACGCCTTCCGTGCCGCAGTCCACCCGACCGCCCAACCCTTCGCCCGAGACGAACAGCAGATTCTTGTAGACCGAAACGTCACTCTGCGAAGCGGGACAGAGGAAGGCGTTCGCCAGGGTGGGCGTGGCCGGATTGGTCACGTTCCAGACCTGGTACCCGTTGTAGTTGCCCTGAATGACGTAATTCGCGTAGAACGTCATGTCGGAATTGGTGACCCCCGCGAAGTGTTCCGAGGCGGGAGTGTTCGAGACCAGCTTGAGGTTCCAGGCCGCCGTGCCGGCGTCGGTCTCACCGGCCTTGAGTCCCACCCGCGGATCGGGCTTGGGGGCTGTCGTGGACATGCCGGCTTTGGAAGCCGACGAAGAGGAACCGGCGCACGCCGAGAGAGTAACGAGGGCGAGCGTGAGCACGGCACAAAGCAGCGCCGCGACCCGGCGAGCGCCCGGACGCCGGGACTTCGATAGACGAACCATGGAGGATTCCAGTGAGAGTGAGGAGGTCTGCAGCACGACGGGTGAAGAAAGGGTCATCACGGGTTAGTCCCTCCCGGGGGAAGCGCCGCGAGCATTTTGGTCATGCGTTCGATTTCGATCGTCTGATCGGCGTTCATGTCGGAAGTGAACTTGAAAACCTGGTCATCCTGGGCCGCGCCCGGAGAGGCGTACAGCTGCTGCACCATCGTGAGCGCGCCCTGGTGGTGTTGAATCATGAAGGTCAGGAAATTCCGGTCGAAATCGACTCCGTGGGACTGGTCGAGCTGGGTCAACTGCTCAGGAGTCAGCATGCCCGGCATCATCATGCTGTGCGACATGCCTGGCATCATGTCGTGCGAGGCGTCTGCCTCCGGGACCGGCTGTCCCCGTTCCCGGAGCCAGCGCTGCATGGTGGCGATCTCATCGTTCTGTCCCACCACGATCCGCTCGCACAGCGCGGTGAGTGACGGGCTGGCGCCGTGCGACGGAGCCCACCCGGCCATCAGTACCGCTTGTGCATGGTGGCCGATCATCCCGGTCATGAAATGAACATCCGCCGCGGTGTAGCGCTGGCGGATGCTGTCGGAAGCTAGTTTGACCGGCGCTGCGGCGGCCTGTGATCCCGAGGATGCAGCGGGCGCGGGAGCCGGGGCCGCAGACCCGGTCCCGTGACTACAGGCCACACCGGTCAGTGCCATGAACACCAGAGCGGTACTTCGTGAGCTCGAATTTGTCATACTATGAGTCTCCCATTGGACTGGCCCGACTCGCCGGTGGTTGCGCAGGGCTCAGGAAGGGATCTGGGTGTGGCGTGACCATATAACGCAGGGACCCACCGGGAGTTTCGGGGGAGGCAGTACCACCGCGCCTAGCCAAGAAAGTAAACGAGTGAACCGGTACTGGTAGCCATATGTACCACGCCGCCGCGCCAGAGTTCCCTCAGTGGCTCAAGGATCTGAGTCACCGCTCCAAATGGCCAAGAGCCAGATATTGCAACGACTTAACCGAGTGCCCAAGCTGGCGTGCTTCCGTTGTCGATTTCCGGGGCCCTCGTTCGACGTGAAGGTAAAGCGGTAGTTGAGCCGGTCGAGTCCGGCCCGCTCTCAACCAAAACCATAGAGGAACCGACGATGCGAGTCATGGTCCTGGTAAAAGCCGACAAAAAGAGCGAAGCCGGCATCCTGCCGGATGAGAAGCTTTTGACCGAGATGGGCAAGTTCAACGAAGAGCTGGTCAAGGCCGGCATCATGCTGGAGGGGGAGGGTCTCCATCCCAGTTCCAAGGGTGCCCGGGTTCGATTCTCCGGTAACAAGCGCACCGTGATCGACGGCCCCTTCGCCGAGACGAAGGAGCTGGTCGCGGGCTACTGGATCTGGAAGGTGAAGTCGCTCCAGGAAGCGACCGATTGGGTGAAGCGTTGCCCCAACCCGACCGGAGCAGAGGGCGAAATTGAAATCCGGCCGATCTTCGAAGCGGGAGACCTTGGAGAGGGTTTCACTCCCGAGCTGAGGGAGCAGGAGCAGCGCCTGCGGGCCCAGATCGAAGCCCAAAGGTCTTGAGACTTGGCCAACTCTCTTCAACCGGAAACGGAGCAAGCACCGTGCGATTCATGATGCTGATGATCCCCAAGGGCTATGAGAAGGCTGCCCCCGGCACCGCTCCGGATGCGGCCGCCGTAGCCAGGATGATGAAGTACAACGAGAGTCTCCAGAAGGCCGGCGTTCTGCTCGCCCTGGACGGTTTGCATCCTCCTTCAATGGGTGCGAGAGTCTCGTTCCCCGGTGGGAAACCCAAAGTGATCGACGGCCCCTTCACCGAGGCCAAGGAGGTGCTGGGCGGTTACTGGATGATCCAGGTCGGCTCGAAGGAGGAAGCCATCCAGTGGGCTTCTCGAGTGCCGGCATCGGAGAACGAGGTGATCGAGGTCCGCCAGGTGCAGGAGCTGTCCGACTTCCCGCCCGAGGTGCAGAAGGTGGCCGCGGGATTTCCCGAGATGCAGCGAAGGGGTTCTTAGTTCAAATTGGTGGCCATGACGGCCACCGAGACCCATCGCACCATCAACGCGGTCTGGAGGATCGAATCCGCCCGGATCATTGCGGGGATCGCGCGGATGGTGCGCGACGTTGGTCTGGCCGAGGACCTGGCCCAGGATGCTCTGGTAGCGGCGCTTGAGCAGTGGCCCGAATCAGGCGTTCCGGACAATCCGGGCGCCTGGCTCATGGCGGTCGCCAAGCGGCGGGCAATCGACCAGCTGCGCCGCCGGACCCGCCTCGATCGGACCGAGGCAAAGCTCGCCATCGAGGTCGAAGCTCAACTGGAACGGGCGGCTCCCGATCCCGATTCGGCACTCGATGACGACATCGGCGACGACATGCTCCGCCTCATCTTCACCGCCTGCCATCCGCTGCTCTCAACCGAAGCCCGGGTCGCCCTGACCCTGCGCCTGCTCGGCGGACTGACTACTCCAGAGATCGCGCGGGCATTCCTGGTGCCCGAGCCGACCATCGCGCAGCGAATCGTGCGGGCCAAGCGCACGCTCGCCGAGGCCAAAGTGCCTTTCGAAGTCCCCCGGGGAAGCGAACGCGCCGACCGCCTGGCCTCCGTTCTGGAGGTGATCTACCTGATCTTTAACGAGGGCTATACAGCGACCGCGGGGGAAGAGTGGACTCGGCCAGTGTTATGCGAGGATGCATTGAGACTGGGCCGGATCCTTGCCGAGCTCGATCCAGCCGAGTCCGAGGTGCACGGACTCGTGGCGCTCATGGAAATTCAGGCCTCCCGCCTGCCTGCGCGGACCGGTGCCGGGGGCGAGCCGATCCTGCTGCTGGATCAGAGTAGGGCGCGATGGGACCAACTCCTCATTCACCGAGGCCTTGCGGCTCTCGAGCGAGCTCAGTCTCTCGGCGGAACCGTGGGGCCCTATGCCCTCCAGGCCGCGATCGCTGTATGCCACGCTCGGGCCCGCGAGGCGTCCGACACCGATTGGGCCCAGATCGCCTCGCTTTACGCCGCGTTGTACCGGCTCATACCGTCTCCCGTGATCGAATTGAACCGGGCCGTGGCTGTTGGAATGGCGGAGGGACCGGCGGCCGGTCTCGAAGTGGTGGACCGGCTCATGGATGAGCCGTCTCTCAAGAATTACCACCACTTGCCTGCGGTCCGGGGAGACCTGCTCGTGAAGCTGGGCCGCCTCGAGGAGGCGGGACCGGAGTTCGAGCGAGCCGCGGCGTTGACCAGGAACGCTCGAGAACGGGAACTGCTGCTGGAAAGAGTGCGGGCCTGTTCGGCGGAATCCGGGAACTAACCGCCTGCCATCGCTCCAACGACCAGAAACGGCTCGTCCCCTTTCACCACGGCCTCGGGCAGGGGCGTGTCTGGTGTTTCGTGAGAGAGATCCTGCTCACAGGCGAAAAACCGGACGAAGGATCGGCGACGTTGCGTAGCCTGGTCTCGAATGGTGCCACGAAGCACCGGGTACGAGGCCTCGAGTGCGTCGAGCACCTTCCGCTGGGTCGCCGGTTCGGCGACGCGCACGGCGACTTCGCCATCCACTTGCGCCAGGATCCGCAGATGCTGCGGTAGAATCACCCGGATCATGAGAGGGTCTGAACCTCGACCGAGAGTACCGGCGGAAGGTCCCGCACGATGGGCGCCCAGGTCTCGCCTGCGTCGGGAGAGGCGTAGACCTGTCCGCCGGTAGTGCCGAAGTAGACGCCGCAGGAATCCAGCGAATCCACCGCCATCGCGTCGCGCAACACGTTCACGTAACAATCGCTTTGCGGGAGTCCCCTGCTCAGGGCTTCCCATTGGTCGCCGCCGGTCCGGCTTCGGTAGACCCGAAGTTTGCCGTCGGGGGGATAGTGCTCGGAGTCGCTCTTGATCGGGACGACGTAAATCGTCTCCGGCTCGTGGGCGTGGACATCAATCGGGAATCCGAAGTCGGTCGGAAGGTTGCCGCTCACCTCCCGCCACGATTCGCCCCCGTTGTCGCTGCGCATGACGTCCCAGTGCTTCTGCATGAACAGAACTTCAGGACGGGAGGGATGCATCGCGATCCGGTGGACACAATGTCCCACCTCGGCATCCTGGTCGGGAATCTGTGCCGAACGGAGCCCCTTGTTGATAGGGCGCCAGCTGTTGCCGCCGTCGTCACTCCGAAAGGCGCCGGCCGCCGAGATCGCGACAAACATCCGCCCCGGATTGGCTCGATCCAGCAGGATGGTATGAAGACATAGCCCGCCGGCACCAGGCTGCCACTTGGGACCTGACGTGTGCTCTCGGAGCCCGGGAAGCTCCTGCCAGGTCTGGCCTCCGTCGCTCGAGCGGAACAAGGCGGCGTCCTCGATTCCGGCATAAACGGTGTCAGGATCGTCGAGCGACGGCTCCAAGTGCCACGCCCGCTTGAACTCCCAAGGGTGCGGGGTCCCGTCATACCACTGGTGGGTGCCGGTCACGCCGTCGTACTCGAACTTGTTCCCCACCGTCTCCCAGGTCTTCCCGCCATCACTCGAGCGCTGGACGACCTGGCCGAACCAGCCGCTGCTCTGCGAGGCGTAGAGCCGGTTGGGATCGGCTGGGGAACCTTTGAGGTGGTAGATCTCCCAGCCGCCGAAATGGGGCCCGCTGACCTCCCAACGTGCCCGTTTTCCGTCCGCCGTCAGCAGGAAAGCGCCTTTCCGCGTGCCCACCAGTACTCGTACGCTGCTCATCCACGCCTCCTTTTGGTCTCCATCTGTCCACCCTCAGAATCTCCCGACAGGGTGGCAGTGTCAACGCGGCAATGTGCGCCGTCTGGCGACCCCTCCTTTTACCCATATATTCACGCTTGATCCGATGGAAAACCTGCGGGACACGCGGGCACGGAGTGTTATGGCTACTGCGATGCTGGTCGAACTGACGTCCAGTGGAGTAGCGGGATAATGCCTGGACTCTTTGAACGCCTGGGCGAGGCGTTGGCGTCTCGCTATAAAATCGAGCGGGAACTGGGGCAGGGAGGGATGGCGAAAGTCTTCCTTGCTCATGACCTGAAGTACGAGCGCGCGGTTGCTGTGAAGGTGCTTCGCCCCGATGTCGCCGCCGACGTCGGGGCAGCCCGTTTCCTCCGCGAGATCCAGATCGCCGCCCGGCTCCACCACCCGCACATCCTGCCGCTCTACGACTCCGATCAGGCTGACGGGTTGCTCTACTACGTCATGCCGTACATCGAGGGCGAGTCGCTGCGCCAGCGCCTGCTCCGCGAACGGCAGCTCCCGGTGCCCGAGTCGCTCCAGATCGCGCGCGAGGTGGCGGACGCGCTGAGCTACGCCCACAGCTGCAACGTGGTTCACCGGGACATCAAGCCCGCCAACATCCTGCTCGACTCGGGGCACGCGCTGGTCGCGGACTTCGGGGTCGCGCGCGCGGTAGGCGGAGCCCAGACCTCTTCGGGCCACGTCATCGGCACACCCGCCTACATGAGCCCCGAACAAGTGGACGGCAGCGAGTACCTCGACGGCCGCAGCGACATCTACAGCCTGGGGGCCGTGCTCTTTGAAATGCTGACCGGCGAGCCGCCGTTCCGCGGCTCGACCGTGACGGCGATCATCGCCAATCGCCTTACCTCGCCGGCGCCATCAGCCCGCGCCTTCCGGGAACTGGTGCCTGAAGTCGTGGATTCCGCGGTTAAGAAGGCGATGGCCAACCTGCCCGCCGACCGTTTCACCTCCGCCACGCAGTTCGCGGAAGCGATCGGAACCGCGGCCACCACCGCGATCGCGGTTGGTGCGGCTCAGGCCATCGCTCAGGAAACGGCCGGGGTGGCAAAGGCCGTCGCCGTGCTGCCGTTCGAGAACATGAGTACCGATCCGGAGAACGAGTATTTCAGCGACGGTATCACCGATGATATCATCGCCCAGCTCTCCAAAATCAGCGCGCTCAAGGTGATCTCCCGCACCTCCTCGATGCAATACAAGAAGACCACCAAGAAGATCGCGACGATCGCGGAAGAGCTCGGCGTGGGGGCCATCCTCGAAGGCAGCGTCCGCAAAGCGGGTCCTCGGGTCAGGATCGTCGTCCATCTGGTAGATCCCCGTTCCGAGAAGCATTTGTGGGGAGAAACCTTCGACCGTCAGCTCACTGACGTCTTCGAAGTTCAGAGCGAGGTCGCCCAGCAGATCACTGGGGCACTCGCGGTTACTCTGTCTCCGGAGGAGAAGCAGCGGGTCGAGAAGAAAGCCACCGGCGACGCCGAGGCCTACAACCTGTACCTGCTGGGCCGGTTCCACGCCAACAAGTGGTCCGAAGCGAACGTGCAGAAGGGAATCGAGTACTTCCAGGAGGCCATCAGGAAAGATCCCAACTACGCGGTCGCTTATGCCGGGATGGCCGACGCCTACGAGCTGCTGAGCATCGGGTTCGGCTCCAAGCCGCCGGCCGAGTATCTGATGCAGGCTAAGGCGATGGCCCTGAAAGCTCTGGAAATGGACGACACGCTGGCCGAGGCTCACACCTCGCTGGCGTACGCGCGGTGGCTAGGAGACCTGGACTGGTCCGGTGCCGAGCGGGGGTTCAAGCGCGCGCTCGAGCTCAAGACCAGTTACGTCATGGCCCACGAGTGGTATGCGGAATACCTGGCGGCGCAGGGACGGCACGACGAGGCTCTGGCGGAGATCAAAAAGGCGCAGCAGCTCGACCCGCTGTCAGTCCCGGTCACCCGAGCGGTCGGCTGGGTGCTCTATTTTGCCCGCCGCTACGACCAATCCATCGAAGAGCTCCAAAAAGCTCTCGCGATGGACGCCGAGTTCCTCGGCGCACGATTGGTTCTCTGGTGGGTGTTTGTCGCGAAAGGGACCCCGGACGTCGCCATCGCCGATATCCGGAGGGAGCTGGAAAAGCCTGGCCTGCGCACGGTGAAAAAACTCATGCTGGCCTACGCCTGCGCCGCTGCGGGGAACAAGGAAGAGGCCAACGGTATCCTGTGGGAGCTGGAGGCCAAGCTGGCGGGAGAGAACCGGCTGGCCCTGCTCTCGGCACTGCTTTTCACCGCACTGGACATGAAAGATCGAGCGTTCCAGCAGCTGCATCGGGCCTACGAGCTTCGCGAACCGGGATTACTCTTCCTGAAGGTGGCGCCGTGGCTTGATCCCCTCCGGTCCGACCCGCGGTATGGCGCGCTCGTCGAGCAGTTGGGACTCGGCTGATCGGCCCGCTGCGGCCCGCCCGTTGTCAGGGCAGCAGCATCCACTCGATCATCTGTTTGGGGGTACTTTGACAAGGGAGGTTCAAACGTGTATCGGCTCACCAGTGTAGCAGCCGTCGTCGCGCTCGTTCTCGCTTGCGGCGGGAAGGCCGGCTCCAAGGCGGCCGGAGGTGAAGCGGGGGCGGCAGCCGCCGACACCGGCTCCAAGCCGCTGATTGCGCTGATTCGCGCGGCCGACTGGATGGGCAGCGAGTGGGCCGAGGATGCGATCCGGGTGGGTCTCCTCGAAGCCGACCTCGAGGCGGGTCGGGATTACGAGCTCAAGATCTCGAGCGCGCAGGGAGACCTTGCGACGCTTCCGAGTCTGATCGACGCGGCGATTGACGCCAAGGCCAAGGTCATCGTAACCCTGCAGGACGCGACCCTCCAGGCCGCTGTCCAGCGCGCCAAGTCAGTTCCGATCGTCTTCAACCTCCTCTCGGATCCGTTTGCGGCCGGGGCGGGGACCAGCGATTCCAACCACCTCGCCAATATCACCGGCGTCTACTCGCCGGGCTTCGGCGATCCGGAGCAGACCAAGCGTGTGGAGCTGATCCGCCGGATCCTTCCCAAGGCCAAGAGGCTCGGTGTCCTTTTCAGCCCCGAGGAACAGCTCTCGGTGATTTTCAAAGACCGGATGACCAAGGCTTCTGAGAGCGCCGGATTGAAGGTGACCGCGGCACCGGTGGGCAACGTGGGGGAGGTGGGAGACGTCACCCGCTCCCTTTGCGGAAAGGTGGATGCGATCGAGCTCTTCGGAAACGCGGCGCATGCCGGCTTCGGCGCGCTTATCAAGGTGGCGAAGGAGTGCAAGATCCCGGTCTTCTCACCCGCGCCATTCGAGGTGATGCAGGGCGCAGTTGCCTCATTCTATCCTGACTTCCAAGAGGGTGGGGTGGTAGCGGGCAAGATGATCGCGCGAATCCTCAAGGGTGAGAGTCCGGGAACGATCCCGTTCTACCGGCTGGTGACAACCAAGATCGCGGTCAATCCTGGCGATGCAGGGAAGATTGGCGTCACTGTACCTCCCGACGTGGTGAAGCAGGCCGATACCGTCGTGGGCGGAGGTGCCCAGCCTCAATGAAGATCGAAGCCGCCCGGGACGGGGGCTCCGCAGTCCTGCAACTCGAAGGACGCCTCGACCGGGAGTGGGCGGAACATCTTTCGGACACGCTGGAGGACCTGCTTCAGGACGGAGTCAGGTCCCTCAGCATTGACTTCTCGGGCGTGACCTATGTCAGCTCGGCGGCGACCAAGGTCCTGACCCGGTGGCAACAGGAGCTGGCCCTCCTTCGTGGGGAGGTCCAGCTCACTTCGCTTCCGCCCGTGGCGCGCGAGGTGTTCGAGATCGCCGGGTGGGACTCGACCTTGGGTTCAGCCAGCCGCAGCGGCCCTCGCAGCGGCGAGATGCGCCGCTCCTATTGGCACACCCGGGCAGATATCGCCGCCAACGGCGATTTCGAATTGTCTGCCTGCACGCCGGCCGGTACCCTGACCTGCCGTGTCGTCGGCGATCCAGCTCAAATCACCCGCCGACCCATCGGTCCCGATCACTGCCAGACCATCGCGTTCCCCGATTCCGCATTCGGCCTCGGGATAGGAGCGATTGGCAGCGACTATGACGATTGCCGGGAACGACTGGGAGAACTGATCGGAGTTGCCGGCTGCCTGGCGTATTTCCCCAGCGACGGGGCACGCATGGCGGACTACCTCGTGAGCGGCGGTCCCCGGTCTCCTCGCGCCTTGCTCGTTTCGGGTCTGGTGTGTGAAGGCGGTTTCTCGCAGTTGGTACGATTCAGCGTCCGGCAGGAGGCCGAGGCGGTCCCAATATCCGAAGTTGCGGCCATCGCGCTCGAAGCCACCGGCGGTGCGCCCGCCGGCTTCGTGGTCGCTGGGGAAACGGTCGGTCTCTGTGGAACGCGGCTTCGGCGCTCCCCGGCGAAGGGAGAGTCAGCGCTTCAGTTCGACGTGCCCGCGGTCCGCGACTGGTTGTGGTTCGCGCCGGAGCGGACCCACGCGGTGACGACATCGCTCATCGCCGGAGTCGTGGCCCGGAAACAAGAGGGGCCGCTCGCCGAACATCTCCGTCCCCTGACCCCCATGAATGATCTCTTCGGCCACCTCCACGCGGCGGTGTTCTCCTATCACCCGCTGCCCAAGCGCACGGTGGAGCTCACCGCGTTGCTGCGGGGACTCTTTGCCAACCATCAACTCCGGGATGTCCTGCACCTTGTGTGGGATGATCGAACCGAAGGCGCAATCGCAGAGAGCGCGCTGCTTCGCGGGGTCGGCTGGATCGGTCCCATCACCCAGTTCACCTGAGTCCCGGCTGTGAACCTGCTGATCGGAGCGGCGACGATCGGGCTCATTCTCGCGCCGCTCGCCCTCGGCGTCTTCATCAGTTACCGGATCTACAAGATCCTCGATCTCACCACCGACGGGGCTCACGGCCTCGGCGCTGCGGTCGTCGCCGCTCTGCTCGTCCGCCAGGTCAATCCGCTCACCGCCACACTCCTTGGGCTCATCTCCGGGATGATCGCGGGCGCCATCACCGGAACCCTCCACACCCGGTTCCGGGTGAGCGCCATGCTCGCCGGCGTCCTGACGACCACCGCACTCTATTCGGTGAATCTCTTCGTGATGGGAAGCGGCAACGTCAACCTTGCGTCGGCCGACACCCTTTTCACCCGGGCAGAAAACCTTGGCCGCCAGCTTCTGGGAATTCCTGAAAGCCTGACGATCATGGGGACGACGGTCGGCGGCGGCAGTTTCTCCGCTCTGTTCATAACCGCCGTACTGGCCGCTGCACTAGCGGTTGGTCTCACCCTGTTCCTCGCCACCGATTTGGGACTGGCGCTGCGCGCCGCCGGTAACAACCCGGCGATGGCCAAGGCGCTCGGCATTGATGTGGAGCGGATGGTCGTGGTGGGACTCGGCATTTCCAACGGCCTCATCGCGCTCTCCGGCGCACTGTTCGCCCAGTATTCCGGCTTCGCCAATATCCAGATGGGGATCGGAGCCATCGTCACCGGAGTCGCAACCCTGATGGTAGGAGAGACGCTGTTCGGGAAACGCCCCCTCGGCCGATGGATCGCCGGCGCGGTGGGCGGCGCCGTCGTGTTCCGTCTGGTCGTCGCGGGCGCGGTGCGGGCCGGGCTCAATCCCGATGCACTGAAGCTGGTGACCGCAATCTTCGTACTCGCCGTCCTCATCGTGCCGGGGATGATGAGTCGCGCCCGCGCCAGGAAGACGGAAAGAGCGGCCCACCATGCCTGAGATCGCGCTGAGGCTGCAGCAGGTCTCCCACCTGTTCTT
>Ga0207674_10008457_pt1 | contig 11886 bp, 10 predicted proteins | sample KBSCornC72_FD_184303 | JGI IMG/M metagenome (GOLD analysis project Ga0207674, IMG submission 184303) | Corn rhizosphere microbial communities from Kellogg Biological Station, Michigan, USA - KBS Corn C7-2 (SPAdes) (version 2) | ecosystem: Host-associated > Plants > Roots > Rhizosphere > Soil ... | reverse complement strand
TGTTCTTTGTTCGGAAAGTGCAGGCGCATGGAGGACGTTTCTGGTTATCGCTTCACTCTAGCACACGCGCGCCGCTCACCAGCGCGCATTCACGTCGAGCAGCAGCCTGTCGGTGTGCACTGTTGCGCCGTCTCGCTGCTCATGGAATCCGGCCACGCGCAGGCTCCATGTCGCATCGAAACCGTAGCCGACCCATGGCATGACACCGTGCGCGAAACTGTGGAACCACCAGTCGTCGGAATTGAATGCGGCCATCGCGGCATCGCGCTGAATGCGCTGTGCGGCCAAGCCGAATTCCCAACCGTGCGGTTGCAAGCGGTCGCCGAGCACGATGCTGCCACGTGCGCCGTCGCGCAGATTGTCGGCGCCCACATTGCGCAGCAGGTCCACGCGCAACTCGAGCGGCCATTCGTTCCACGGATGCATGCGACCGACCAGTTGCAGGTCCAGAAGATGATAATCACTGACCAGCTGCGTGCCGACGCGCCGATTGGTGCGCGTCAATCCTTGCAGCGTGGCTTGCCGCAGATCGGAGAAATCCAGATACGACAACAGCACGGCGCCGCTGGTTGGCGCGCCTTCGTGCCAGCGATACGCCGCTTGCAAGGCGCCGATGCGCGAATCGTCTCCGTACGGCAGATCGCCAGCGAAGTAACCCGCGGTGAACCCGAGATGGTCGAATTCGCCGATCGGCATCGCGAACTGCCCACTGACGCCAATGGGGCGCAAATCGCCATCCCACACCATCGGGCTCAGTTCGAGCGGAAACACCGCTTTGCCGGCGAGCAGCGAGGCAGTGTCGTTCGGCCGCCAACGCACGAACGCCTGATCGAGCGCGATGTCGTTGGCGCGTTCGTTGAGGTTGTAGCTGCGGTTCTCGGAATTGTCGATGCTCGATTCGGCAAGCTTGACCGCCGCGCCGAATTGCAAGGTCGGTATCGGATCGTAAAGCACCCCGAGTCGCGCACGGCCGAATGCGGCATGAATGTCGGGTTCCACCGGACGCGGGATGTCCGTCACCCGGTCGTAGCGCAACATGAGGTCGCCGAACCAGGACCAGGCGGAAGCGGATTTCTCCTCGACCGGCGCGATGAGCGGATCCTCAGCGGCCAGGAGCGGCGCCGATGCGAGCGTCAGCGACAAGAGTACTGCGAATCTGCGCATGGTGACCCTCCCCGTCTCCAGCCGGCGAACATTCTTTAAGAATGCATCATAACTCTATGAAAAATCAACCTCTGAGTTGCGCAAGCGCCTGTGACAACTCGGTCGCCGAGGCAAAGCGGTCCGCCGGCTTCTTGTGCAGGCAGCGCAGGATGATCGCTTCGAGCGTCGGCGGAATCTCCTTCCAGTATTCGGACGGCTTGATCGGTTCCTGCTGGGTCTGTGCCATGTAGATTTCCAGCGTATTCGTGCCGGCGAACGGCAGCTTGCCGCAAAACATCTCGCACATCAGTACGCCACTCGAGTAGATGTCGGCGCGCTGATCGAGATCTTCGCCGGCCAATTGTTCGGGTGGCGAATAATTCGGTGTGCCGACAAACGTGCCCTGCTCGGTGTGACCCGGCTCGCTACGCCGAATTGGCCGCGCGATGCCGAAATCCATGAGCTTGGCGTTGCCGGTCTGCTCGAGGATAAGGTTCTCGGGCTTGATGTCCCGGTGCAGCACGCCGACTTCATGCGCCGCCGCCAGGCCCGCGCACAGCTGGCGCGCTATGCGCAGACCGGCCGTGTAGGGAATGCGCTGCGTTTCGTTGAGCAGATAGCGCAGCGTCAGGCCGCGCACGTATTCCATCGAGATGTAGGGATGGCCGTCCACCTCGCCGAAATCGAACGTGCGCAATACATTCGGGTGCGTGATCTTGCGCGCGAGCTTGATCTCGCTCTTCAGGCGCTCGATCTGCTCGGCATCCATCAGCGCGCTCGGCTTGAGCATCTTCAGCGCTACGACATCGTCGAGTTCCAGGTCGTGCGCCTTGTAGACCACGCCCATGCCACCCGCGCCAAGCTCGGAAAGAATGCGGTAGCGGCCACCGATCGTTGCGCCAAATTCCAGCGGCGTCATGCGCCCGGTCATCTGGCGGCTCGGCGTCTTGCTGACCGGCACTACAGTTTCCGATTCGCTGCTGATATGGGTAACCGGTGCGTCGGGCAGATCGTGCAGCGCCGTATCCGACAGCGCGTAGAAGCGCTTGCCGCTGCCGGCGCCCGTTGCAACGCCGAGGCGCGACTCGCCGAGTGCGGTCTTGATCTCCTCGCCGCTCTGGCGCGTAAGCAAGGTTTGTCCCGGACCGGCTTCGGGCAACAGTCGATCCAGTTGCAGGCTCGCAACTCCGAGCACGGCCTGTGCGCCCGTCTTCGTGCCGCCGTGCACGAGGTCGCCGGAAACCAGCGCCGCGGCAGGCGCGGCGAAGCCTTCCGCCTGCGTACGCTCGCGCACCTCGCGCAGCGCGTGCAGCGCGCGCGCCCAGCGTGCGTCACCGCCGAACCCCAAGGTGAATCGCGCGCCGGCATTCTGCTTCACGCTCGCGCTGTTTGCGACGCCATCCACGGCGGCCGCAACGCGTCCAAACAACGCGACGGCCTGCTCCGGAGCGGTATTGGCATCGGCGGAAGCCAGTTCGCGGAATTCCAGACCGAGCAGGCTCAACGTTTCACGCCGCGGCGGATCGCGCATAACCATCGTCCCCGCTTTCGATGGTGTGATCGACGCCTGCTCGCGCGCCGGATCGGGCAGGAATCGCGACAGGTTGCCGACGTAACCTTCGATGTCGCTCTTCTCGCGCAAGTCCGAAAGCAGCGAGTCGAACGCATGCGACAAGCGCGCGAGCTCGTCATTGCCGGTCACACCGATCTGCGTCTGATAATTGCCGGCGGCAGCCTGCTCGGCGGCGTCGGCCATCGTGCGCACCGGACGCAAGATGCGCTTGGCGAACACGTAGGACAGAAACAGCGCCAGGAACATCGAACCCAAACCGCCGATAACAAGCCAGTGCAGGATGTCGCGATAGCTGGCGACGATCTTGTCGGTCGAAGTGAGGGCAAGTACCGCGCCGAGGCGGCCGACGCCTTCGCTGGCGGTCGGCAGGATTTGCGCACCCCACTCCTGGCCAGCGAAACTCAGATTTACGCGCGGTACTGCCTTGCCCGCGGCGACCGCGGCAAGCACCTCCGGCGACTGCGTGGTGAGCGCTTCGCGCAGCGCCTTGCTGCCGGAATCATCGAAAGAGCTCGCTACCAGTTCCAGGCGCTTGTCGACCGGCAGCCAGAACGCAATCTGCGCGCCGCTGACGCGCGCCATTTCGCGACACAGTTCGTCGTTTACGACCTGCGCCAGCAGCAGGAAGCCGACCAGATTCTGATCCTGCGCCAGCGGCACGATCGCGGCCTGATACAGCTTGTCGCCGAGACGCCAGTAGCCGCTGAACGGTGCGGCCTTGCCGATTGCGGGTTCCACGAGCGGGTCTTTGGCCAGCGACTCGGCAAACGCCTCGGTCTGGTCGGTGCGGCCAAGCACGTTGCCTTTGCCGTCGAGCACGATTCCCAAATCAAACGCGTATTGATCCTTGCGTTCCTTGAGCAGGTCGGGAATCGATTTCGTGTCGGTATCGCCGCTGTCGGAAAGTCCCGGAAGATTGCTCGTCGCGCCCGCGGCCTGCGCGACGTAGCGCGCGAGACTCGGATCGGCGGCGATTTCCTGCACTTTGAACTGCAACTGCTGCAGGCGATTCTGTTCGACTTCCTTCTGCACCGCGCTGCTCGTCGCCAGCGCGTCGCGCGCGGCGTTTTGCGCGATCAGGTTGCCCTTGATGTATGTGGTAACGACGGCAGCGGCGACCGCAAGCGCGATCAACAGCGCGGAACCCAGGAAGAACTTGATAGCCAGCGGCATCGAAAAGCCGCTGGGCCGCGGAGTCTCAATATCCGCCATTGGAATCCCGTCCGTACGGTTTGCCGAATTTGTTCGTGTGCTGCGGAATTTTGCGCTGCGTCAGTTCCAGGCCCACGTCGCTCAGCGGCGCGCCGGCTTCGACGACGGCGTGCCACGGGTTGGCGCGTTCATGCCAGACGACCAGATCGCCCTCACCTTTTGGCAAATTGGTGAGGCGGAAATTGCCCGATGCATCCGGATGGGTGAAATACGGCGTATCGAGCACGAGAATGTGTCCGATCATCGAATGATGCACGTTGCAGTACACGCGCACATAGCCGGCATGCGAAAACGTCACGGTCTGGCCCTCGCCTTCGCCGTACAGACCGACATCGAAGGCATTATCCTTCGAGGTCGAGAACGCGTTGTGCAGGATTGGATCGGCGTTCGGGAATCTCACGGTGCTTCCGACCGTGACGGCGAGCACGCGCGGCACGAACTGCTTGCGCACCGTGCGCATCTCGGTTTTCGTCGGTGCCGGCGGCTTGGCGGCCGGAATCTTCGGGCGGAAATAGATGATTGCGTCCTGCGCTTCATCGGAGCGCAGCGGCTTGCCTTCGGCGGTCAACGCAATGCGGCCCTCGATCGTGGCCGCGCTCAGCGCGACCGGCAGCAGCATCAGCAAGACGATCAGCAGTGTCCGCACGCGCCATCTCCCCCGCCTCTCCCATTTGCGGCATCATATCAGCAGCATCGCAGCGAGGAAGCAGACCACGTGGCCCAGATCGATATCCGCCGCACGCACGGAAGCTCTTTGAAAGACGCAAAAGCGGCGGTCGACAAGACTGCCAAGGCGATCGCCAAGAGGTTCGACATTACCAGCCGGTGGGAGGGCGATACCCTGCACTTTCAGCGCAGCGGAGTCGATGGACATATTCATGTAAGCAAGGCCGAAGTGCACGTGCACGCCCAGCTCGGTTTTCTGTTCGGCATGATGAAGCCGATGATCGAAGAGGAAATCAACAAACAGCTTGATCGCAACTTCGGCTGACCGCATGTACGGCTTATAATCGCTGTCTCGGCATTCCCATCAATCCCGGAGTTCCCCATGTCCTCTTCCGTCGTCATCGTCGGCGCCAAGCGCACCGCCATTGGTTCCATGCTCGGCCAGTTCACCGGCGTCCCGACGCCGACGCTCGGCGCCGCCGCGATCAAGGCCGCGCTGGATCAATCCGGTGTCGCCGCCGGCGATGTCTCGGAAGTGATCATGGGCTGCGTGTTGCCGGCCAACCTCGGCCAGGCGCCGGCGCGCCAGGCTTCGATCGCCGCGGGTATTCCGAAATCCACCGCCTGCACGACGATCAACAAGGTCTGCGGCTCGGGCATGAAAGCAATCATGTTCGGCAACGACCTGATCAAGGCGGGTTCCGCCAATGTCGTGGTCGCCGGAGGCATGGAATCGATGACCAATGCGCCGCACATGGTCAATGCGCGCAGCGGCGTGCGCTACGGCGACGCGAAGTTGGTCGATCACATGGCATGGGATGGACTGACCAACCCTTATGACGGCCAGTCGATGGGCGTGTTCGCTGAAGCCACGGCCGACAAATACAAATTCACGCGCGAAGAACAGGACGCGTTCGCGATCGAGTCGGTCAAGCGCGCGCAGGCCGCCATCGCTTCCGGCGCTTTTGCCGCGGAAATCGTGCCGGTGAAAGTCGCGGGCAAGAAAGGCGAAGTCGAAGTGGCCACCGACGAGCAGCCCGGCAAGTCCGATCCGGCGAAGATTCCGACGCTGAAACCGGCTTTTCGCAAGGACGGAACCGTCACCGCGGCCAGCTCCTCAAGCATCTCCGATGGCGCCGCGGCGACCGTGTTGATGAGCGAAGACGAAGCGAAGAAGCGCGGCGTCAAGCCGCTTGCGCGCATCGTGGCGCACGCGACGCACGCGCAGGAACCGGCCTGGTTCACCACCGCGCCGGTCAGCGCAATCGACAACGTACTGAAGAAGGCCGGCTGGAAGGTCGAGGACGTCGACCTGTTTGAAGTCAACGAAGCGTTTGCCGTGGTCGCGATGGCGCCGATGCGTGATCTTGGCATCAAGCACGAAAAACTCAATGTCAACGGCGGTGCTTGCGCGCTCGGCCATCCGATCGGCGCTTCGGGTGCGCGCCTGGTCGTCACGCTGATCCATGCGCTGCAAGCACGTGGCGGCAAAAAAGGCGTCGCCTCGCTCTGCATCGGCGGCGGCGAAGCGACCGCTTTGGCCATCGAATTGATGTAAGCTCGACGCCGGATTTTTCGTTGGCTAACCACACAAGGGAGAGAACCATGCAGTTCAAGCACATCTTCGCCGCGGCCGCGCTCGCCGCTACGCTCAGCGCGTGCAGCAACGACGCTCAGCAAGCAGCACAAGCTGCCGCCGACAAGGCCAAGGCCGCCGCGGAAGCAACCAAGCAGGCCGCAGCGCAGACCGCGCAGCAAGCGCAAGCCGCCGCCGCGCAGGCGCAGCAGGCGGTGCAGCAAGCGAAGGCCGGCGATGTGAGCGGCGCTACCGCTTCGGCGGCGCAAGCCACCGCCACCGGCCAACAGGCCGCCGCCAGCGCGCAACAGACCAGCGCAACCGCGCAGCAAGGCGCCGCCGACGTGAAAGAGGCCGCCAAGGAAGCAGTGGACGCAGCAAAGAAGAACTAAAAGCGTTCTGCACCGGGTAAGATAAATCGGCCGCCTTGCGCGGCCGATTTGTTTTCAGGACGAAAAATAAATGCCCGTCATAGAATCGAAAATCGATCTTCGCTCGCCGGAATTTGCGGCCAACGCTGCGCAACTGCGCGCTGCGGTCGAAGATCTGAAAACGCAGATGGCGCAAGCGGCGCTCGGTGGCGGCGACAAGGCTCGCGCCAAACACACCGAACGCGGAAAACTGCTGCCGCGCGAGCGCGTGCGCGCGTTGCTCGATCCGGGCTCGCCATTTCTCGAATTCTCCTCGCTCGCCGCGCACAACATGTACGACGGTGCGGCGCCGGGCGCAGGCATCGTCACCGGCATCGGCCGTGTACAGGGCCAGGAAGTCGTGATCGTCGCGAACGACGCCACGGTGAAAGGCGGCACGTATTTCCCGATCACGGTGAAGAAACATCTTCGTGCACAGGAGATCGCGCTCGAAAACCGCCTGCCCTGCGTCTATCTCGTCGATTCCGGCGGAGCATTCCTGCCGCTGCAGGACGAAGTGTTTCCCGACCGCGATCACTTCGGTCGCATTTTCTACAACCAGGCGCGACTGTCCGCGCTGAACATTCCGCAGATCGCCGTGGTGATGGGTTCGTGCACGGCGGGTGGCGCATACGTGCCGGCGATGAGCGACGAAACCGTCATCGTCAAGGAACAAGGCACGATCTTCCTCGGCGGCCCGCCGCTGGTGAAGGCAGCGACCGGCGAAGTCGTCGACGCCGAATCGCTCGGCGGCGCCGACGTGCACACATCGATATCCGGCGTCGCCGACCATTTCGCCGAGAACGACGCGCATGCGCTCGCGATCGCGCGCGACATCGTCGCCAACCTCAATCGCGTCAAGAAACTGCCCGTTGCCGTGCGCGAACCGGTCGAGCCGAAATATGCCGCTGATGAGATCTACGGCATCGTGCCCACTGACACGCGCAAGCCATTCGACATCCGCGAAATCATCGCGCGCATCGTCGACGCTTCGGAATTCCAGGAGTTCAAGGCGCGTTACGGCAAGACCCTGGTGTGCGGATTCGCCCATTTATACGGATATCCGGTCGGCATCGTCGCCAACAACGGCATCCTGTTTTCGGAATCAGCGCTCAAGGGCGCGCATTTCATCGAGCTGTGCAACCAGCGTGACATTCCGCTGGTGTTCCTGCAGAACATCACGGGTTTCATGGTCGGAAGAAAATACGAGCATGCCGGCATCGCCAAGGATGGCGCGAAGATGGTTACTGCCGTCGCCTGCTCGCACGTGCCGAAATTCACCGTGATCATTGGTGGCAGTTTCGGCGCGGGCAATTACGCGATGTGCGGCCGCGGTTATCAACCGCGCATGCTCTGGATGTGGCCGAACGCGCGCATCAGCGTGATGGGCGGTGAACAGGCCGCGAGCGTACTCGCCACCGTGCGCCGCGATGGACTGGAAGGCTCGGGCAAGTCGTGGAGCAAACAAGAGGAAGACGCGTTCAAGACGCCGATCCGCGAACAGTACGAACGCCAGGGTCATCCGTATTACGCGACGGCGCGCTTGTGGGACGACGGTGTAATCGATCCGGCCGATACGCGGCGCGTGCTCGGACTGGCCATTTCCGCGGCGCTCAATGCGCCGATCGAAAAACAACGGTTCGGCGTATTCCGGATGTAGCGATCAGGCGCGCGCTGTCGCGTTCGAACGGTGTTGCAACGAGCGCGCAGGATGGCCCCACAGCTTCATGCCGAGTGCGATGGCCACGGCGGTAACTGTGTAAAACACGATCTGCATGCCAGCCGGTTGTGCGTCGTAGCCGACCAGCGTGTGCATGGTCTTGCCCATCAGCGAAGCGTTCGACAACAACGCCGATGTATCCCAGACGCGATTGCCCAGCGCCGGCAGCACGTCCGCCTGAATGAGGAACCCGGCCGCCTGCGAGGCCAGACCCGCGGCAAGCAGCAGCATCAGCCAGTTCGTCGCCGAAAAGAAATAGCGCATCGGAATGCCGAGCAGACCGAAGTACAGCAGAAACCCGACCGCCACGCCGCCAACGACGCCAAGTGCGATTCCGCCGGCGATCGCGACCACGCCCGCGCCACTGGCGGCTTGGCCGTAGAGGAACAGCACGACCTCCGAACCTTCGCGCAACACCGCAATCGCCACGACAATCAGCAACGCCGACAGCGGACGCGACCCGGTCTGCACGGCATTGCCGACGCTCTTCATGTGCGCGGAAAGTTCCTTGCCGTGGCTGGCCATCCAGATCGCGTGCCAGGCGATCATGACGACCGCTGCGAGCAGAATCGAGGCGTTGAACAATTCCTGGCCGATGCCGCTGATTGCGGCAGCGATGACATTCGCGAACGCGGCGACGACGATCGCACCGAGTACACCCGCGCCGACGCCGCTGCCGACCCAGCGCCCGCGACCGGTCACGCCGCGCGTGGCAGCACAGACGATGCTGACGATCAGCGCCGCTTCGAGCACCTCACGGAAAACCAGCAGGCCGGTGCCGAGCATGGTTATTGCACCACCAAAACGCCTTGCGCGGTTTCCTGGTGGAAATCGCCGAAGAACGGATATTTCCCCGCATCGAGCGGGCCGATGAAGACGGTGATCGTGCCGTTGCCGACGACGATCTTCTCGCGGTTGAGCTCGTGGCTTTCGAACTCTTCGGGCGTCGCGTCGTGATTCTCGATCGACAGCTTGATCTTCGCGCCCGCCGGCACCGTCAGTTCGGCCGGCTCGAACTTGTGGTCACGGATCGTCAACTTCGCTTCGACTTCTGCGGCGCACAGCGCTCCTGCCATGCAGACGGTGGCGAGCGTCATTGCGGCAAATCGGCTGAACGTGTTCATGCTCCAAATGATAATGGTTCGCATTTGCTTTTTCAAGGGGCGGCCAAGTCCATGATTGGCCGGAGAATCGACCAGCGGCGAGTTCTCTTGCGCGCATGCAAACCGCTATGATCGCTGCATCAGAATCATGCGGGGAACCAGCATGGCGCACGCGCTCGAAATCAACACGATCGGCAAAGTCGTTACCATCGCGATCCATCGCCCCGAGGTGCACAACGCGTTCGACGATGCGCTGGTCGCCGAGCTTGCCGACGCGCTGGCGAAGTTCGAACGCGACGCGAACGTACGCGCCATCGTGCTGACCGGCACAGGCTCGACGTTCTCCGCCGGCGCGGACCTGAACTGGATGCGCGGAATGGCGAAAGCCAGCGAGGCCGACAATCGGCTCGATGCCGAACGCCTCGCAGCCCTGCTGCACAAGTTGAACGTGTTTCCGAAACCGACAATCGCGCGCGTGAACGGCGCTGCGTACGGCGGCGGCGTCGGTCTCGTCGCATGCTGCGATGTTGCGATCGCGTCGGACACGGCAAAGTTCGGCCTCACCGAAGTCAAGCTCGGACTGATTCCCGCAGTGATTTCGCCGTACGTCATCGCCGCGGTCGGCGCGCGTCAGGCGCGCCGCCTGTTCATCACCGGGGAAATATTCGATGCCAGCGAAGCACTGCGCATCGGCCTGGTGCATCACGTCGTCACGACAAACAAACTCGACGATTTCACCGACATCGTCCTCGGCTGGCTCAGCAAGGGCGGTCCGATTGCGCAACATGAAGCCAAGCAACTCGCGATGCGACTCGGCGGCATCGCACAACCGGACACGCTGGTATCAGACAGGAAACTCTCGGCGCTGATCGCGCGATTGCGCGTGTCGCCGGAAGGTCAGGAGGGGCTTACGGCTTTTCTCGACAAGCGTCAGCCCAAGTGGATGCAGGAATAAACATGCCCGATCCGGCGCTCGAAAAAAAAATCACCAAAATACTGATCGCCAATCGCGGCGAAATTGCCTGCCGCATCATTCGTACTTGCAGGCGTCTGGGCGTCCAAACCGTCGCGGTGTATTCGGAAGCCGATGCCACCGCTCAGCATGTCCAGCAGGCCGATGTCGCCTATCCCATTGGCGGCTCGCGCCCGGCGGATTCGTATTTGCGTGGCGACGCCATCATCGAGGCGGCGCAGCGCTCCGGCGCGCAGGCGATTCATCCCGGCTATGGCTTTCTTTCCGAGAACGCCGACTTTGCGGAAAGTTGCGAAAAAGCCGGCATCGTCTTTATCGGACCGAGCGCCGAATCGATGCGCAAGATGGGATCCAAGGCCGGCGCCAAGGAACTGATGGCGGCAGCCGGCGTGCCCGTCGTGCCGGGATACACCGGCGCGGATCAGGATCCTGCCCTGCTCGATCGCGAGGCGCAGCGCATCGGTTTTCCGTTGATGATCAAGGCCGCGCACGGCGGCGGCGGCAAGGGCATGCGCGTGGTGCGCAATGCACAGGAGTTCGCCGCATCGCTCGAATCCTGCCAGCGCGAAGCGAAAAACGCATTCGGCCGCGAGCGCGTGCTGCTTGAGCGCTACATCGAAACGCCGCGTCACATCGAGTTCCAGATTTTCGGCGACACGCACGGCAACATCGTGCACCTCAACGAACGCGAATGCTCGGCGCAACGGCGTTACCAGAAAGTGCTCGAGGAAACGCCTTCGCCATTCCTCACGCCCGAGTTGCGCACGCGCATGGGCGAGGCGGCGGTCGCCGCCGGACGCGCGCTCGGTTACGTCAACGCGGGTACGGTCGAATTCATCGTTGGTCCCGATGCGCACAAGAGCGGCGCCGATTTCTATTTCATGGAAATCAATACGCGGCTGCAGGTCGAGCATCCTGTCACCGAGATGGTCCTGCATCTGGATCTGGTCGAACTGCAGTTGCGCGTTGCTGCAGGCGAAGCGTTGCCCGGCTCGCTGATCCGCAACAAATCGGTGCCCGCCGATGGTCACGCCATCGAGCTGCGCCTGTACGCCGAGGACCCGCAAGCCGGATTCCTGCCGGCTTCCGGCAAATTGCAACGGCTGCGACTGCCCGATGTCAACGCGCATGTGCGCGTCGATAGCGGCGTGATCGAAGGCGATACCGTGACGATCTTTTACGATCCGATGATCGCCAAACTGATCGTCTGGGAGCGCACGCGTGCGGACGCGCTCACGCGCATGCGCGAGGCGCTCGCGCAATGCGAGATCGTGGGGCCAAAATCCAACATAGAATTTCTCGAACGGCTGGTGCGCCACCCGGCCGTGATCGAAGGCCGCATCGATACCGGTTATCTGGACCGGCATCTCGATGAGTTCGTCGGTCCGCATGAGACAGATGCCGATCCGGTTCCTCTGTTCGCCGCGGCAACAGCGTGGCTGCTGCATGAGGAAGATGCGGTACGCGAGCACGCGGCGGCGTCGGGCGATGCACATTCGCCGTGGGCGCA
>Ga0207674_10008455_pt1 | contig 11888 bp, 8 predicted proteins | sample KBSCornC72_FD_184303 | JGI IMG/M metagenome (GOLD analysis project Ga0207674, IMG submission 184303) | Corn rhizosphere microbial communities from Kellogg Biological Station, Michigan, USA - KBS Corn C7-2 (SPAdes) (version 2) | ecosystem: Host-associated > Plants > Roots > Rhizosphere > Soil ... | reverse complement strand
GAGTTTGTCGAAATGCTCGCCCGTCTGTTCGATTTGAGCGGCGCCGCGCGAAACTCGAAGACGGCACTACTGCTGGAACTGGAGGTGTTGCTTCAGCAGCGTTTTGGCAAAGGCGAGACAACAGTTCTGATGATCGACGAGGCGCAGAGCCTGTCCATGGAACTGCTCGAGGAAATCCGGCTGTTGGCCAACATCGAAACCAACGATCAGAAGCTGCTGTCGCTCGTCCTCGCGGGACAGCCGGAGCTTGGAGCGTTGCTCGACAACCCCAGCCTGCGGCAGTTGAAACAGCGTGTCGCGTTGAGGTGCGAGCTGCGGCCTTTGACCATGCAGGAAGGTCTCGGCTATCTCGCCGGACGCGTACGCGCCGCCGGCGGCGACCCGTCACGCGTGTTCACACGCGAAGGGGCCGTGCTCCTGCATGAACGCGCCGGTGGGATTCCGCGAACGATGAATGTGATTGCGGACAACGCGCTGATTACCGGATTCGCGCGCGGACAGGCGCCTGTCACTCGAGCGATTGTGACGGAAGTCAGCGACGACTTCAGCATTGACATGACATCGCAGGCAGCCGCGTCGCCTGACGAACCCACCGCGGTGCTGGACATGCCGCGGTCGGCCAAGCCAGCCGTCGGGGCGGACGAACTGTCCCATCAAGCCGTGGAGTCAGCAGAGAGCCGTGGGGAGAGAAAAACATTGTTTTCTTCATTCACGGCCAAGAGCCGGTTCTTGAGCCGGAAGGGAATCGCATGACGAGTGTGTACGACGCGCTTCGCAGGAAGGCCGCAGAACAGCAGGGTGGGGATCCGCCGGAACCAGCCGGGCCCGCACCAGTGGGAGTTTCGACGGAAACGGGTTTCGGTCTCGAGTCCGAGTTCGGCCCGCAGCCCGAAGTGTCGTCGGCGTCACAACCCTCCGCGCGTTCCACCACGCAGGCGACCGGCGTGCCGACGATGCCGTCTACGGTTCCGGCGATCGAACCGGACACCCTGCGGCCTGTCGCCCCTGCCCCGCCGGCAAACGCAGAGGTGCGCAAAACACCGACACGGCCGCGCTTCGAACGGATTGAAATGCCGTACCGTGGCAAGACCGTTCTCGATCAAGAGATCTCTGCACAGTCGCGCGAACAGTACCGCCGACTGGCCGCAAGCCTTCACCACGCGCAGGCCACCAATGGAACGAAAGTCATCATGGTGACCAGCGCAGCGGTCGGTGAAGGCAAGACGTTGACCTCTTCGAATCTGGCGCTGACGCTCAGCGAGTCGTACCAGAAGCGGGTGCTGCTGGTCGACGCCGATTTTCGGCGACCGTCGGTGCATGCCGTATTCGGAGTTCCGTCGCACAACGGCCTGGCGGACGGATTGATGTCGGATAGCCAGCGCGTACAGGTGTGCCAGTTCTCGGAACGGTTGAGTGTTCTTCCGGGCGGGCAGCCTTCATCGGACCCGATCGCCGCGCTGACATCCGAACGGATGCGCCAACTGGTAGACGAAGCCCGCGAGAATTTTGATTGGGTCATTCTCGATACGCCGCCAGTGACGCTGCTGACGGATGCGAGTCTGGTCGCGTCGATCACCGATGGCGCGGTCATTGTCGTCAAGGCGGGCTCGACCTCGTGCGACCTCGTCGAACGCACCGTTCAGGCACTCGGACGTGAGCGCATCTTTGGCGTCGTCCTCAATCGCGCGAACGAGAATGCTCAGACCTCCGAGTATTACGACTACTACAGGTATTACGCGGCGGCGAACTAGTCAGTCTCCAGAATGCGCCTGCTGAATCACCGGATTACCGGACGATCGCTGGTTCTCATCAGCTCCGAGACGGCGTTGATCGTGTCGGCCATTACCATCGGAGCGTACGTCCGTCTCGGCGAATTCGCGTGGGATATCGCGCTGAACGAAAACGGCATCGCGAAGGCGCTGCTGATCGCCGCGGTCACGCAGACCTGCCTGTATTACGCCGACCTCTACGATCTGCGGATGCTCGGGGATCGGCGTGAGCTGTTCACGCGCCTCCTCCAGGCACTTGCTCCAGCGTCATTCATTCTCGCAGCACTGTATTTCTGGTTTCCCGCCCTCGTCATCGGCCGTGGTGTGTTCCTGATCGCGGCGATCCTCGTTGTGATATTTGTCATCGGCTGGCGGATCGCATTCGAATGGACGAGCGGGCACATCGCGCCGCGTGAGCGGCTCCTTCTCGTCGGTACAAACTCCGCCGCCGTCATGCTCGCACGCGAGATGTACGAGCGACGTCACGAACTCGGCGTCGAAATCGTCGGGTTCGTGGACATGGACCCGCAGCGGGTCGGAACGCCGGTCATCAATCCCGGTGTTATTGGCGCCATCGAAGATATTCCATCCATCGTCCGCGCCCGCAGTGTGGATCGGGTTGTCGTCAGTTTGGCTGAGGCTCGCGGCATGCTCCCGATGGAGAAGCTGCTCGAAATGAAATTGGACGGGGTGTCATTCGATTACCTCGCCTCCGTCTACGAGGAGTACACGGGAAAAATCGCTGTCGAGAACCTGCGTCCGAGCTGGTTGATCTTTTCTCAGGGTTTCAAGAAGAGCCGGGTGCTATCGGCGGCCAAGCGCCTCATCGACGTCACCGCTGCCGCGGTGGGGCTGGTGATCGCGGCGCCGATTATGTTGCTGGTGGCCGGCCTTATCCGTCTCACGTCGCCAGGCGCGGTGTTGTATCACCAGCAGCGCGTCGGACAACACGGCCGGATCTTTACACTTCACAAGTTCCGATCGATGTGGGCCGACGCCGAAAAAGCGACGGGACCTGTCTGGGCGTCGAAGGAGGGCGACACCCGTGTGACGTCGGTGGGCCGGTTCCTGCGCCGCAGCCGCCTCGACGAGCTGCCGCAGCTGTGGAACGTGCTGAAGGGGGACATGAGTCTCGTCGGGCCTCGCCCGGAGCGGCCGGAGTTTGTCGCAGAACTGACCCGCCAGATCCCGTTCTACCGTCAGCGCCACATCGTACGACCAGGACTCACCGGGTGGGCACAGGTGCGCTACACCTACGGCGCCAGCGTCGAAGACGCGCTGCAGAAACTCCAGTACGACCTGTTTTACATCAAGAATCTGTCGCTCGCGCTCGACGTGTTCATCATCCTCGACACCGTCAAGACCGTGCTGCTGCAAAAGGGAGCCTGAGGTGATCGTCAATGCGATGAGCATCGACGTCGAGGACTACTTCCACGTCAGCGTTTTCGACGGGATCGTGCCACGGTCGCAGTGGGACACGATGGAGAGCCGCGTGGTGCGGAACACCGAGCGGCTGCTGGACATCTTCGACGAATTCGAGGTCCACAGCACGTTCTTCGTCCTCGGCTGGGTCGGCGAGCGGCATCCAGACCTCGTCAAGACCATCGCCAGCCGGGGCCATGAGGTTGCGTCGCACGGCTACGCGCATCGTCTCGTGTACGACCAGACGCGCGCGGCGTTTCGGGAGGACGTGCGGCGCGCAAAAGCGATTCTCGAGGAGGCGTCAGGGCGTCGGGTGATCGGATACCGTGCGCCCAGCTATTCGATTACGCCGCGCTCCCTGTGGGCGCTCGACGTGCTCATCGAAGAAGGATACGCGTACGATTCGAGCATTTTTCCGATTCGCCACGATCGGTACGGCATTCCTGTGTCGGACCGAAGACCGTACCGGGTCGATCGAGCCGGACGTGCGATCATCGAAGTGCCGGCATCGACGACTCGATTGGGACCATTGAACTTTCCGATTGCCGGCGGTGGGTATTTTCGAATTCTCCCCTACTGGTGGACCCGCTGGGGCGTAGGCCGCGTGAATGAATCCGAGCGCCGGCCAGCGGTCTTCTACCTGCATCCTTGGGAAATCGATCCGCTTCAGCCGCGTCTCCATGCCGGACGACTCGGCCGGTTCCGGCATTACCGCAACCTCGAAACCACGGAAACACGGCTGCGTCGTCTGCTGAGTGACTTCCGCTTCGACACCGTGCAAAAGCTTGTCGTCGACGCGCGACTCGAACTGGCTGAAAACAGCCGGTACGCGCTGCCGCTGCCCTACTCGTTCTGAGCCCGTCGATGTTGGCTGCATCATCCTCGACGGCTGGAGAGGCTCACCTGACGGTTTCCGATCGGATTGAGCCCGCGGAATGGGATCAGTATGTCGAGAGGCATCCTGAAGGGTCGATCGATCATCTCTGGCGCTGGCGGGATGTGTTCAGTCGCGTGTTCGACCATCAGAGCACGTATCTAGTGGCGCGGAGGAATGGTGCTGTCGGTGGAATTCTTCCGCTCGTTCATTTCCGATCGCGTCTCTTTGGACGCTTTCTCGTCTCCGTCCCGTTTCTCAATTACGGCGGAGTGCTCGCATCCGATGCCGCCGCCGCTGATGCGTTGATAGCGAGCGCGCGCGATATTGCCAAGAGCTTTGGCGCGTCGCACGTCGAATTGCGTCACATCAGCCGGCAGTTCACTGATCTTCCGTCCCGTGCCCACAAGTTGAAATTGACACGGCCGCTTCCCCCGACGCCCGAGGCTCTCTGGTCGGCTGTCGATCGAAAGGTTCGCAACCAGGTACGAAAGGCACAAAAAGACGGGCTGACGGCGCAGGCAGGTCATTCGGAATTGATTGCCGACTTCTACGCTGTCTTTTCGAGAAACATGCGCGATCTGGGCACTCCCGTGTATCCGAAGAGCCTGTTCGATGAAACAGCGCGATTGTTTTCACACGACCTGCACGTGTACGTCGTCCGGTTGGGACCCGTACCTGTCGCCGCGGCAATCGCACTCCGATTCAGGGACATGGTCATCGTTCCCTGGGCGTCATCGCTCCGTGAACACCGGCAGCACTGCCCGAACATGCTGTTGTACTGGACCATGCTCGAGCACGCGACGCAGCTGGGCGTCAGGACCTTCGACTTCGGGCGCTCCACGCGCGGCGCCGGCACGCATCAATTCAAGCTGCAATGGGGCGCCACCGAAACACCGCTTCACTGGGAATATCTGCTCCTCACAAAGTCTGCGGTGCCCGATCACGGACCGACAAACGCAAAGTTTGCCGCGGCTATCGCCGTCTGGCAGCGTCTGCCGTTGTGGGTCACCGAAGCGTTTGGCCCGGCCATCGTCCGCAACATCCCCTAACGAGTCGATCCGCATCGCAGCCGCGAAAGTCTTCCTCCACGTCACATGCGTTCCACCATCTCTTTACACGTCAGACTTTTGTCGTCCAAATCGGAGATTTTTGACTTATCCGGCGCATTGCGTGTTGTGTAACTGACAGTGTTACTTAGACTTACTGGATCATCTTACCGTCGGAACACCGGACCTCTGTTTGCTCAATGGCCTTCCGTTGGGGACCCGCATGCGCGACGATTCCGCCTTCTCTCCCGACCACCCTGCCCTCGCCGCCCAGCCGGTTAGTGTTCCGGACGGCGCGCCCGCAATGCTCTTCGTTGTCGTCGACACCGAGGAGGAGTTCGACTGGAGTGGCCCATTTGCGAGGGAGAACACGAGCGTCACCGCTATCGGTCAACTTCCTGTGCTCCAGACACTCCTCGATCGCTACCGCGTGAGGCCGACTTACGTCATCGACTACCCCGTCGCCACAAGTTCCAGCTCTGCTCCCGTCATTCGTGATCTGTACGAATCGGGTCGCTGTGCCGTGGGCTCGCATCTGCATCCGTGGGTGAATCCTCCGTACACCGAAGCGCTGACCACCGCCAACAGCTTTGCGTCGAACCTCGGTCACGACCTGGAGCGCGCGAAGCTGACGGCGTTGACCGACGCCGTTGAACAGCACGTCGGCATACGTCCGCGGATCTACAAGGCCGGCCGTTATGGCTTCGGTCCGTCGACGGTGCGCGTGCTCGAGGAACTCGATTACGCGATTGACGTCAGCGTGAACCCCTATATGGATTACAGCGGTCAGCGAGGTCCGAATTTCGAGCGGTTCGATTCGCGGCCATTCTGGTTTGGCAACGATGGCGCGCTGCTGGAAGTGCCATGCACTCTCGGGTTTGCAGGTTTTCTGCGGCGTTACGGACGCCCGTTACATCGTTCGGTAGATACCACTACATGGCGCGCCGTGCGGCTGCCGGGCATCCTGTCGCGGTCGGGAGCACTGAACAAGATCATGCTGTCACCGGAGACAAGCACGCTCGCCGAGATGCAGGCCGTAACGCGCGCGCTGATGGCCGACGGCGTGCGCACCTTTTCGCTGACGCTGCACAGTCCGTCCGTTGAACCCGGCCATACGGAGTACGTGCGGACGGCGGCTGATCTCCGGGCGTTTCTCGACCGCATCGCCGCGTACTGTGATTTCTTCTTCGGGACTCTCGGCGGCGTGCCCGCCACGCTCGACGAATTTCGACAGATGTACGTTGCTGGAGGAGCTGCCGCATGAAGGTGCTCGGGGTGTCGCCGCTCGACAAGGATTCGACCGTTTCGCTGATGGAAGACGGCCGGATGCTCTATGCCGCGGCCGAGGAACGGTTCACACGTGTGAAGTTGCAGGACGGCTTTCCGTGGCGAGCGCTCGAAGATGCGCTGCAGACAACCGGCACGACCGTCGACGAGATCGATTCCGTCACGTATCCGTTCCTGCCCTGGGAAGAGGAGACACGTCTATTCCAGCGCAACCTGTCGAACGAGCGGGAGTTTCTCGAGGACGCGCCCAACACGCACACAGCCGACCTGCTGCGGCAAGCGGCGTCACGCGTGCCGACGCGATCAGGATCGATACCAGGGCTGCGCGAACCGAACGAGCGTATGGACAAGGGGCTGGCGAAAACGATCGCGTATCGCCTGCTCGCCAGTGATAGCGTCATCTCGCGCAATGTCGCCAAACGCGGGTCGGAAGAGTGGGGGCGCACGGCAACCGCCTTTCACAAGCAGTGGCATGAAGAGCTCGAATCGTCCCTGGTCGACCTGGGGCTTGGCGGAAAACTCAAGCGCGTGGAACACCATCTCAGCCATGCGTCGAACGCCTACTATACGAGCGGCTTCTCCGACGCGCTGATCGTCACCCTCGATGGCTACGGGTCCGGCCTGGCGGGCAGCATCAGCGTCGGCCGTGATGGACATATCGATCGGCTGCACGGCGTCGAGTTTCCCCACTCCCTCGGAACGTTTTACGAATCGGTGACTTCGGGACTCGGCATGCAGCCGAGTCGCCACGAGGGCAAGGTCGTCGGCCTGGCGGCATACGGCGACCCGGCCATACTGCGGGACGTTCTGCTCGCGCGGTTCTCGATCGAAGACGGCAATTTCAAGATCCTCGAGAGCAATAACGTCTTTTTCGCGCGGATGCTCTCGACGCAGTTCCCCAAGATCGACGTCGCGGCGGCATACCAGCACGTGCTGGAGATCGTGGCCACGCGTTATGTCGCTCATTACCTTCGACAGACAGGACTTCGCAATCTCGTGCTGTCCGGCGGCGTCGTGGCGAACGTCAAGCTCAATCAGCGGCTGCGAGAGCTGGCGGGCGTCGAGCGATTGTTCGTACATCCGAATATGGGGGACGGCGGCTGCGGCACGGGCGCGGCGCTCCTCGCATTCAACGGCAGCAGTGCGCGATCAGAACCGATTGCCGACGTGTTCTGGGGGCCGTGTTTCAACGAAACGCAGGTGGCCGAGGCGCTGGGCCGCGCGCAGCTCCCCTTCGACCGCTACATGCCGATCGAGCCGAAAATCGCGCAGCTCATCGCGGAGGGGAAGGTCGTCGCCCGCTTTGACGGACGAATGGAATATGGCCCTCGAGCGCTCGGCAACCGGTCGATTCTGTATCACGCGCGCGAGCCGGAAGTGAATCAGTGGCTGAACCAGCGTCTGGGCCGGACCGAATTCATGCCCTTCGCCCCGGCGACGCTCTACGAACATCGCGACGACTGCTACAAGAACATCGACGGTGCCGATTACGCGGCGCAGTTCATGACCGTCACATTTGACTGCACCGAGCGCATGAAGCGCGAGTGCCCGGCCGCCGTGCACGTCGATGGCACCGCACGTCCGCAGCTCGTCACACCCACATCCAATCCGAGCTTCCATCACATCATCTCCGAGTACCACCGGCTGACAGGCATCCCTTCGGTCATCAACACGAGCTTCAACATGCACGAAGAACCGATCGTGTGCACACCGGATGATGCGATTCGGGCGTTTCTGCAGGGCAACCTGGAGTACCTCGCCATCGGCAATTTTCTGGTAGCGCATCCGAGGCAACGCCACTGAGCGGCCAACCGATGGTGGTACTCGGCATCTCGGGTCGTGAACGCGACGCGGCGAGCGCATTGCTGATTGATGGCGCGCTCGTCGCCGCAACGACCGAAGAGGCGTGCATCCGGACGCCGCGCGCCGGCTACGCGTCTGCGGCCGGGTTTCCGTTCGCCTCTGTCGAGGCGTGCCTGCTGAGAGCCGGAATCGCTGCTCGCGATGTTCAGCGCATGGTTCTCTGCGACGAAGACGGGCATACGGGGATCTGCGACGCGCCTCCATCATGGATGGCACCCCTTCGCCGGCGGAGTAACGGGACCTCCGAGTTGAACGGTGCGGCGGGCATGCGGGTCGGACGACTGTACGCACACGCGTCACAACTGCAGGCGACCTCCGCGGCTGATGGTCCAATCGTCGTCCTCGATACCGAACGGCGCGGCCAGGCGGCGGTATTCACCCGCAAAGACAACGCCGTCGTTTTCGAACGCGAGATCGGCCACTTCGGTCGCGTCGTGCAGCAGTTGAATGCCGCGGCAGCCGCTCTGGGTCTGGTCGGCGACCCGCTCATGGAGCTCGAAGCTCTCGCGGGAGATGGACAACCGCTCTACGCAGATGCCCTCGGCCGTGCGCTGTGGTACGAACATGGCGGTGGCATAGGCACAGATCGCCGCGAATTACAGGCGGTCTACGCAGATGCGCAGACAGATGCCGATAACCACCTTGCCGACCGCGCGCCGTTGCACGTGCAGGTGCGGCGGACGCGCGCAAACCTCGCGGCGAGCGTTGTGACGCTCGTCGGTCGTATTGCCCGCGACATTGCGACGGACATTGCCGAGACGTACGCCAGCGACACGTTCGGACTCGGTGGAAGTCTCTTCGCGCACCATGAAGTCGCCGCTTGCGTCCAGGCATCGCTCGGGCACCGCGCGCAGCTGGCACTCCTCCCCTCTTCGTTGGGGCTTGCGGTCGGCGCAGCCATCGCGGGCGGACACGCCGCATCGATCACCCTTCCCGTCGGTCTGGCGGTTGGTCCTCAGTTCACCGAATCGGACGTCAAGGAAGCACTCGACGTCGCGCATCTGGACTACGTGTACGAGCCGCAATGGGACCGCATCATGGACCGAGCGAGCGGCCTGCTCGCGCGCGGAAAACGCATCGGCTGGTTTCAAGGCGCGATGGACTTCGGACGCCGATCGCTCGGAGCGCGCAGCATCCTGTGCGACCCTTCGGGGCGGTACGCGCGCGAGAACCTGAACTGGTTTCTGCGCCAGCGGGCGGAGGCTTTCCCATTGCCGCTCGTGATGACGGCCGAGGCGGCTCGTGAGTGTCTCGAACAGGTCGTCTGCAGCTCGTTCGGCCGCGTCAGCGCGGTCGTCAAACCTGAATTCCGGCCGCGACTTCAGGCAGCCATCGACCAGCGCGGCCGCTGCCGGGTCCAAACGATACCCGACGACTCGCCCGCACGGCTTCGTGATCTGCTGCGCGTTCACCGTCAGCGCACCGATGTACCTGCGCTGGTACAGGTAGATCTGTGCGGCCCCGATGAACCTGTCGCGTGCACGCCGCGCGACGCCCTTCGTACGACCTACTCGAGCCCGCTGGACGCGTTGTTCCTCGAGCGGTTCGTATTGATGAAAGACTATTGGCTTCTCAGAAGCGACACGCAAAGCGCCATCACGCGCTAACCGGGGCTCTGCGCATTCATACGTGCGGCACTCCAGACGCCCACGTACGCGCCGACCAGACAGAGGCCGACATCACGAAACGCCGGGAAGGCAGCCTCGCGACCGGAGATCCATTGTGCCGTTGTAAAACCAGCGGCGACGAGGCACGCGACCGTGAGCACGCGCAATTTGGACCGCACCTCTGCATCCAGCGCAGTGACGAGCGCCCCTGCAATGCCGCCAACGGCACCCGCGATGCCATCGGCAACGGTCGGCAGACGCGATTGGATGAACACTTGACTGGCCTCCAGCGCGACACCTGCGGTGATCACAACAGCGATTCCGGCTACCAGCGGAAAACGTACCCGCAGCCCACGAACCCACTGAGTGAGCATGAAGCCAAACAGCAGAAACAGCACGAACGCGATGACGTAATCGGGAGAAAACGATACCTGCCACAGGCCGGCCCGGAGCGCCTTCAGGTGCCCCGCGACAACCCTGACGTCCAGCGTTACGTCGAACGGTTCCCAGGACGCGATGCAGACAAGCACGGCGGTACCCAGCACGGAACGGAACCTCCATGCCGGTGCCCCACCGCTTTTGCCGAGGGTGACGAACTCGTGCCACTGGCGGCGCGATGTCACGGCGATCACCGCCCCGATCAGGGTCCCTGCGGTATTGGCGAGAACATCGGCAAACGACGATATTCGGTTCGTCGTCAGCAATTGGATGGACTCGGCGGCAACGCTGAGAGCGCAACCGAGCAACGCCACGGACAAAATATGGCGGGGTGGTCTGTCGACGCCGAACGTCGACATCGCAGCCGCCCCAAATGGAACGAACAACAGCAGGTTTTGAACGAAATCGGGAATGGATATGCGCCTGCCGGTATCCGGTGAGATCAGCGGGTTGAGTCGGATTCGTGAAACGTGCCCAGAGACCGACAGGAGGTTTGTGTCGAAATGGAATGGCGCCGCGGTTGACACAAGGATGAAGAGTGTCGTGACGGCCAAGACCGCGTGCGCAAGGCGGTGCGACTCGCGCATCGGGCGATCAGCGTACGAAACGGTGCCCGCCGGTCGCGGATGCGTCACACAAGAATCGACCCATCAAGGAATCTTGGCCTCCCAATACCGGTTGTGGTACGCCTCGTCTGCTCCTAAGGGCGGTCACAGAGAGTTATGGGTACGTTGGAACGCGAGTACGGCGTCGGACGGCGATTTGCGTATCCAGACGCCGCAGCCAAGACAATGACACAACTCGCAGGCAAGCGAACCGCCATCCTCGGTATCTCCGCGTTCTATCACGACAGCGCCGCGGCCATCGTGGTCGACGGCGAGATCGTCGCGGCCGCGCAGGAGGAGCGCTTCACACGCAAGAAGCACGACCCGGGGTTCCCGTCTCATGCCGTCGATTACTGCGTGCAGGCAGCCGGCCTCACTCCTGATGATCTCGACTACATCGTGTTCTATGAGAAGCCGCTCCGGAAGTTTGATCGGCTGCTCGAGACCTATCTCGCCTACGCGCCGGACGGGCTCAAGAGCTTCGGCATGGCGATGCCCGTGTGGCTGAAGGAAAAGACGCGGCTCAAGAAGATCATCCGGACCGGTGTCGGCAACGGTCGCGTCAAGGCGCCGATCGCATTCACCAGCCACCACGAGAGCCACGCAGCGAGCGCCTTCTTCCCGAGCCCGTTCGAGGAAGCGGCGATTCTCACCCTTGATGGCGTCGGAGAGTGGACAACCACGGCAATCGGCGTAGGGTCGGGCAACAAAATCCGGCTCACACGCGAGCTGCGGTTCCCGCACTCCCTGGGCCTGCTCTACTCGGCGTTCACCTACTATTGCGGCTTCAAGGTGAATAGCGGCGAGTACAAGCTGATGGGCCTCGCGCCGTACGGCCAGCCAATCTACAAAGACGCAATCTACAAACAGCTCGTGACCGTCCGGCCCGACGGCAGCTTCTGGCTGAACATGGAGTACTTCAACTACTGCCAGGGGTTGACGATGACCAACGGGAAGTTCGACAACCTGTTTGG
>Ga0207674_10008454_pt1 | contig 11888 bp, 10 predicted proteins | sample KBSCornC72_FD_184303 | JGI IMG/M metagenome (GOLD analysis project Ga0207674, IMG submission 184303) | Corn rhizosphere microbial communities from Kellogg Biological Station, Michigan, USA - KBS Corn C7-2 (SPAdes) (version 2) | ecosystem: Host-associated > Plants > Roots > Rhizosphere > Soil ... | reverse complement strand
CACGATCACACTGGCCCCAGGACTGTTGCTGTCGGCATAGGCGCGGAACAGCGAGTCGGCGTACGCCCCGATGTTCGAGGCGACCGGTGCTGTGGCGGGGGCTGTCTGCGGTGCCTGACCGCAGGCGAGAGCGAGCGCGCAGAGGGAGACTCCAAGCACAATCCGAATCGGCATGCTCATGTCCGGGTGAATCGGTCGGGGCTGAACACGGAGAGGTCAAAAGCAGTCGAGCCGATCGTGGCGAGGTCGGCCGCGACCTCACCGATGGCGCTCGCGAACTTGAAACCGTGCCCGGAGCAGGCACTCACCACGATCACCCGAGGGTCGGAAGCGAGAGGCCCGAGTACGAAGTGAGAGTCCGGGGTGTTGGTGTAGAGGCAGACGGCGGCGGAGCGGAATACTCCCGCCGCAGCCGGGAGGAACCGCTCCAGCAACGACCGGGCATCCTCGATCTCTTCCGGACTGACACCTCGGTCAACCGCGGCAGGAGTAGTCCCCGCCCCTTCATGATGCCGGGCGAGCTTGAGTCCTTCTCCCACGTCCGGGAAACCATAAAACAGCCGATCGGTCGCCCACTCCCAGATGAAGATCGGCAGCCGCTCGGGTGAGATTCGCGGCATCCCCGTCAGCGGATCGAACCAGAACATGATCTGGCGCTCCACGCTCAACGGAAGCGAGCCGCCAATCAGCTCTCCCAGCCACGACCCCGCCGCGAGAATGACCGCGCCGGCTTCGAACCGACCGGCTGTTGTTTCCAGAGTGACACTCGAGCTTCCAGCGGTCCAGCCATTCACGACGGTGCTGAAATGAACGGCGGCGCCGAGTTGGGTCGCGCGCCCCAGCATGGCCGCGACCGATGCCTCGGGATCGAGCATTCCCGCATGAGGCTCGAGAATCGCCACCGTGTCCGCGTCGGGCCGGAGATCGGGAAAACGTTTGCCGATCGCCGCGGCATCCAGCTCCTCGAAGGGCACCTGATGGGTCATCGCACTGAGCCTCGATCCACTCACCAGAACTCCATCGCGCGGCCCCAGCATGAGACCACCGGTCCGCTGGAATACCGGGACCCCGGTCTCACTGGTCAGCAGGTCCCAGCGTTCGTAGGCCCGCCTGACCAGCGGAACGTAGACCGGGTCCTCGAAATAAGCCTGGCGGATGATACGGGAACGCCCGTGAGTGGATCCGAGGGTGTGTGGCGGGTGAAACCGGTCAAATCCGACTGCGCGGACGCCGCGGCGCGCGACATCGAGCAGGGCCGCGCTCCCCATCGCGCCCAGCCCGACGACCGCGACATCGAACTGCTGGCTCACGTGGTGAAGCGGCGGGCGTTCTCGAGCAGGAAGCGTTGTTCTGCGCGGATGACGCTCGCGGGGACTCCCTCCTCCAGAACTGCGGCTACCTGACCGTCCCGTACCCGGAGGATCGTACCTCCCACTTCGGCGCTGACACCGCGGACGAACCGGACCGTCCCGCGAAGTTGATGCCCTGGCTCCGGGGCCATCGCCTCCCCCAGCCGGAAGCGGATCCCGCGCTCGGAGAGGTCGAGCACCTCGAAATCGAACCCGGACACATGGAGCCGGGGCCTGGCCTTGGCCGGATACGCGATGCGGTAGAACTCGCGTGCAGAATCTCCGGGTGTTACGTCGCGGGCCATTACCACACCATACCCGTACGAGGACGTGGAGGGTAATAGCGCTCCTCCAGAATCGTCTGCAGCGGAACCCCGGTATCCAGCTTCGCAGCTACCTGGCCATTCACCACGCGCAGCACTTTCCCGCGCACCTCTATCGCCTTGTCAGGGCGGAACTGGATGATGGCTCGGATCGGCTCACCTTCCTTCACCGGAGCTCCACTGCCTGGCGTGCGGAAGCGGACGCCGCCGGAGGAAAGATCAACGATCTCATAAGTCTTGCCGCTGGTCTGAAGCTGCGGCCCCGACGCCGAGAAGGAGATCCGGGAATGTTGTCGCCGGGCCGGTGAATTCATGAAGCGAGACTCCTTGTCGTCGTCAGGGAGCGGACGTTGCCGGACTCTATCGCCTGACGGGCTTCCAGCTCAAGCTCGAGCAGGTCGAGTTTGGCGACCGCCGCTTCAGGTATGCGGAGCGGCTGACCGGTGCCGAACACGAACCGGTCGGAACCCATTGTGGCCAGCAGTTGCTGGAAATGATCCTCGGGCGGTCCCCAGACCCAGGAAGTATCCCACCAGATGCGATTGGCCTCGTCCGGGGTACTGCCGAAATGCACCTCTTCTATGAAACTGCGCTCCGCGTGCGTCACCAGCAAGCGGGTCCGGGGATCCAGCCGGATCAGGGTGCGGACGGCGGCGGCGCTGAGCTCCGGAGCGGTATCCGCCGGATGCCGCTGGCGGCCGTCTTCCAGCCGCACCGCGAGCACGATGGGAACTCCGGCCGCGGCACTGGCAAGAACCAGCTGGACCATGAGGGGACTGGTCGCCCCCAGTCCGTATTGACCCGGGTCGACCCGAATCGCAGGGGCTCTGTTCCGCACCGCCTCCTCCAGCGCGGCTTCCCAGCTTGGAACTCCCGGGTGCACTGCGGGAACCGGCCGCAAACGAGGGAACCGGCGGGTAGTCTCGTACAGCCAGTGATTCCCTTCGCCCGGATTACGCCACCAGAGGCCTGGCAGGTGAGATACCCAGGCATCGGTGATCCCCACCCGCGTCATGGCGGTGAGCAAAGCCTCGGCTGATGTGCCGGGCACCCGTCGAAACGGGTAGTTGCCGAGGAATGTGTTGACGTCGGTGATCATCGCAGACGCTCACCGAAGATCCGGAGCGCATTCCCCGATCGCACCAGTTCCAGGTCCGGAGCGGCGAGCAGTTTCTCGAGGTATCGGAGCTTGGCAAGACCGGTATCCATGGTCAGATCGCAGCCCCACACCAGGCGCTCGGGCCCGGCGCACTCTAGGCATTGCTCCAGCATACCGCCATCCACACCGCTTCCCGACAGATCCACCATCACGTTGGATACATCGCGCACCCGGTTCAACGAATGTTGCCAGTCTCCACCACCCCCGATGTGCGCCAAAATGAAGATCACTTCCGGATGGCGCTCGGCTAACTCGCAAAGCTCCACGGCGTCGGAGGCTTCCTGGCCGGGCCAGTCCCGTCGGCGGTGTTGCCAGATGTGATGCAGCACTGGTACCCGGTGTCGCCGGGCTGCCTCGCAGATGGAATCCAAGAGGGGGTCGTTAGCTCGACGGCTGGCCGCAAGCTTGATGCCGATCATTCCCGCCCCAAGACAGCGCGCTATCTCGTTCTGGGCGTGCTCCGCGAAGTTCGGATTGACCGCGACGTAGCCCCGGATACGGGACGGGTGCTCGCGCTGCAGCGCCAACAGCTGATCGTTGCCGTAGGTGAGGTCCGCCGGCGAAGGGAAATAGATCGGGGACGTGAGACCCCAGCTGCCGAGGATCGAGGCGACGTGAGTCGTGATGCCGATCCGCTCGCCAGCACGAAGCCGGCTCGCGTTGCGCTCCCGCCAGTCGCTTCGCGGTGTCCGGTCGTGCAGGAAATGGGCGTGAACGTCAACCAGCATGCAGGGCTCCCAGCGCCGTCACCGCGTCACCCAGGGTCTCCAGAGCGGTGTCGATCGTAGCGTCGTCGTGGGCCAGCGACACGAAGTTGTAGGCCGTACGCTTGAACAGGAGACCGCGTCGGGCCGTCTCCCGGGCCAGCTCTGCACCCAGTGCATCGTTCCGGAACTGGAGAAAACACATCTCCGGAATCCCGGCCACAGCTGCGATCACAGCCGGGTGCTGACGTGCCAACCGATTGAGTCCGGCGATAAAACGTTGCCCGCTCCGGTGAAGCCTGGCGGGCACGGCCTCTCGCTCGATGACGTCGAGGGTAGCCAAGGCTGCGGCAAAGCTCACCATCTCGGTGGCCAACGTGGACGAGATCCAGGTATGGGTGGCCCGCCCCATCAACTCTGCTCGACCACCCACAGCGGCCAGCGGAAATCCGTTGGCGAGTGCCTTACCCAGGACCACGAGATCTGGCTCGACTCCATAACGCTCGGCTGCACCACCCAAGGCAATCCTGAAGCCGGTCTTGATCTCGTCGAATACCAGCACGGCGCCGACCTGCTCGGTCTCCTGGCGCAGCATCGCGAGCCATTCGAGCGACGGTTCTGCCACCACTACTGGCTCGATCATGACACAGGCGAGTTGGTCCCCATCCTTCCGTATCGCCTGGCTTCCCCGCTCGATGTCGTTGAAGGGCAGTGCCGCATTGAGCGAGGAGACCGCCTCCGGGACTCCCGCGGTCCCGGTTTCCTGCCAGCCATCGAGCCAGCCATGATAGCCGCAGGTGAGAATTCGCTCACGTCCGGTTGCCGCTCGGGCGATACGCAGCGCCGCGGCTGCCGCCTCCGCTCCGGTCTTGTGGAAACGGACCTGCTTCACCCATGGCAGCAGTTCGTGCAAACGACTCGCCAGTTCCTCCTCGAGAACCGGCGCCAGGGGGCCCACTACGCCCTGCTCGATCGCGTGAATCGCGGCCTTGTTGACCTCGGGATGTCCGTAGCCGAGGGACACTGCTCCCAGTGCCATGATGAAGTCGGTATAACGCCTTCCCTGCTCATCCCACACGGCGCAACCCTCGGCGCGCGTCATCCGAACCGGCAGCGATCCTTCGATGATCGGCGCGGGACCGAACAGCGCATCGGGCCGTTTGCTTCCGGTCGAGGTGAAGCCGGGGACTCTCACACCATCTCCAGGACGCCGAAGCGGGCCCGCTCCTGCCGATCACCCCGCAGATAGACCCAACCACCACCACCGCTCCAGACCAGTTGGCCGGCGCGGCGCTCACGGCCCGAGGTGGCCTGGTTCACGAGCAGATCGAACCTTATGGTTTCGTGGGGTGCGGCACTCTTCCACGCAGGAACCGGAATGGCGGCGGTCACCAGGTATCCCGATTCGGTGCGCTTCCAGGTTCCTCGGACCGAAGCCGCCGCGTCCGGACTCGCCGACACCACGGTCAGACCGTCGTTTCGCGGATCGGGAACGATGAGGAACCCGTACGATTCCTCAGGGCCGAGGTCGAAGTAGACCTGCAATCCATCGGAGTGAATCAGGTCGTTCTCGTTGTCGAGTTTGAGCGGAGGATGGTCGGGAGACCGGAAAACCAGCTCGGGCTTCCGAACCGACACCGCAAGATAGAGGTGTCCCATGTCCCAGTTGACCCACGCTTCCGCCGCAAAATCCTCCGGGCCCCCGTATGGCTCTTCGCTACGCCGATATTGATCGTCGTGATCGAGCACGAGCGGTGAAGCAAGGTCGAACCCAGCCAAAGTGCCGTCCAGTCCTGGTGGCTGCGAAACGTGAGGTGCCATCCCTCGTGCCGTCGTGAGGCTCTGCTCGAGTTGGAGACGGAGCAGCGGCTCGCCGCGCGGCCGACGGAACCCTCGGAGCAGCACTCGCCCTTGGGGAGACTGAATCTCCCATCCTTCGGGGGTCACCCGGTGAGTGTGCTCGCCACCGGGCGTGGTTACGGTGATCGTATCGGCCGCGACACGCAATGCGGTTGCCGCGGTACCTCCCGCGACCACTAGCGAGGCCAGTCGCACATAGCGCCCCCGCTGCTTTTCGAGATGGACCCAGGCCTCCTCGTTTCTTCCGGGAAGCGCGGGACATCGCGCCTTGAGCAATTCCGCAGTGCCGTGCAGGTAGAGATCAAGCACCTGATCGTTGAACCGGGATCGGAGCGTGATCGGCTGATCCCCCTCAGGGGTGAGGCTGGCGCTATTGGAAATGAATTCCTCTTCCCACTTGCCCGGTTCCCACCGTCCCGAATTCGTCAGTTCCGTTTGCCCTCTCGGGTGCCAGGGAAGCTCCAGCGTTCGACTCTCTTCCCCGGACACTTCTACTACGTCCAGCAGGTATCCGCCTCCCGATACCATTGTGCGGACCACACCGCCGAACCTGCCTTTAACCCAGGCCCATTGATCCGCGGTCGCGAACGCTTCGCACTGCGCGTCGGTGCGAGGCTGGTCCGCCCCATCCAGGCGCGGTGCATTGTGCGCCAGCGTGGAGCGATACCAGAACAGGTCCGAGGTCACGTAGGAACCGGTGCCAGGATCGGGCAGCCAGTGGACTCCATCCGCGTGCAGTGTCAGGTGGAGACGGTCGGCGTGACCATGACCACCTCCCGAAGTTCCGCACTCGAGGCTGGCGTAGCGATCCCCGTCGCGCAGCACCGCCAAGCCGTGTGACGCGATCAGCGTGCTGGGGGGATGCCATCCCGGCTCCGGAACCTGCGGATTCGCCTCCATCTCGAGAAGGGTCCACCAGGAGAGATCGCTCCGCGTCCGCCGCGCGGGAGCGGGAAGCCCCGCCTCGTGGAGATAGGAGTCGAACACTTCGGCGGCGGGGGCCGGAACTGAATAGAGAGTACTCAGCCAGGAATCGAGCGGCTCTGCGAGTGCCTCGTCGCCCGCGGCCCGCAAGCGGGCGCGCCCTACTTCCCACAATTCCAGGTACATCGGCTGGGCCAGCGAGACTCCGTAGCGCGCGTCGCGCCGCGCGGGAAAGGTGAAATCCGGCAGGGCAGTAAGGCCGGTAACCTGTAGCGCCGCCGCGAACCGCGCACGGCTCTCATCTTCTTCCAGCAGGTCCACCCCGGCGAGTCGAGCCCAGCCTATTCCAGTCAGGAGTCCCCTCAGGGCGAAGAGGTGATAGTTCTCCCCTTCGTACCACAGGCCATCCTCACCGAACCCGTCCACCAAGTGGCCGATCAGGCCGGTACGGCCCTCGATTCCGCGGCGCGCGAGATCCTCGTCCTCGAACCACACCGCGGAGGCGACCAGCGCGGCGTTGTTCCAGGTCTGGCGGTTGGACAGGCCCTCGTCAAACTCTCCGATCAGGTTGGCAGCCTCCTCTGCGATCGATCCGACCGCCTCGGCCGTCGCATCGTCAAGCGCGCCGCCCTCGCGAAGCAGGTGCCCCGCCGCGACTACGTTGCAGAGCCAGATCGACTCGAGGTAGGTCGAGAAAAAGAGCCGGGTCGGCCCCAGCACGTTGTCGCGGTTGGGGAACTCGAAATACTTGCTGGAGTAATCACGGAGCAGCGCACCGGCGCCGTCCACGAGCTTCTCGTCACCAGCAAGAACTCCGGCGGTTGCCAGATGCGCGATGCGCTCGGAGAGCCAGAGGTGCTGGTAGCGTGCGGCGTAACGGTCATACCGCTCGCCCGAAACAGTGGTACTACAGCGGGAACAGTGGTGGACCTCGGGATGCCAGGGATCGAACAACAACGGGGCTCCGTCTTCCGGGCAAACCCCGCCGTCGCTCGAAAGCTGGGCCTTCCATTGGGGGATCCGAGGACGCTGCTCGAGAAATCGCCGGGCCCGCTCGATGAGCCGTTCCAGTTGAGCCGACAGGTCCGCAGAGCCGGCAATCTCTTCTCGGCGAGCTTCGATTTCTTCAGCGACTACCATGTGCGAACTCCATTCCCAGTCCATTCCACTGGCAGGACGGTAGCGCCGAGGCGTTCGGCCGCTTCCTTGGCTCGAGCGAGCTCGTCGCTGTCCCGGAACAGGAAGAACATGGATCCCCCTGCCCCGGCACCCGCCGCCTTGCCACCCAACGACCCCAACTCCGTCATCGCTGCTTCGAGACGAGCCATATCCTCAGTACGCATCGATGAATCCAGCGCTTGCTGCAGCTCCCAGTTGCGCTGCAGTAAGGTGCCGACCTCTTCACAATCGCCGCGCTTCATAGCCTCGGCCATCCGGGATGCCGTCTCTTTCAACCCTCGCAACGCCTCGACGACACCGGATTCCCCTCGCTCATAGGCGCTCATCACTCGCGTGATCGTGTCTCCCGAAACTCGAGATCGTCCAGTGAAGCACAATAGAAGCCTGTCTTCCAGCGCGGCCATGAAGTCCTCAGCCAGATCCAGCGGTTCAATCCTCGGTTCACCGTCGTTAAAGCCCAACAGATGAAATCCACCGAATGCGGCTGCGCATTGATCCTGTCGGCCCCCCGGTAGTCCCGCTTCCACCGCTTCGAGTTCCCACCCATAAGCCGCGGCCTGTTCGCGGGTCAGCGCCTCACCGCGGGAAACCGCGAGCACACTCACCAGGGCCACATCGAGCGCGCCGGAGCTACCCAAGCCTGATCCTGCCGGGACTTCGGAGAAGGTGCGCAGGGTGCACGGTCCCGCCGGGAACATTCGCAGCGCCGCGCGCAGCAGGGGAAGCGGTCCGTGGCCGGCGAGCTGCGAGCCATGAGCGATCACCGCCGCCTCCCCCAGATCTTCGGAGCGCAGCAACATGCCGGTGCCACCGAGCTCGACTTCGGCCCGGACCGAGAGGCCGATTGCGGCATTGACTACCTGTCCACCCTCACGACTCGAGAACGGTGGCACGTCGGTCCAGCCCCCGGCGAAGTCAAGCCGCACGGGAGCCGCTGCATGGAATACCCGGCGTTCCTGAGTCGTCACTGAACAACCGTCCAGCGTGCCACCGTCGCAAGCTCCCCGCGCTGATCCATCCGCACGTCGTGAACTCTGCGATTCATTCCCTGAACCCCTCGGGCCTGATACAGGAACACCACCGGGGCTGAATCCGCGAGCTGCTTGAGTTGCCCGGTGGTATCGCCTGCGGGTGTCAATCCAGCGGTCCGTAGCAAGGGTGCGAGGTAGCCGAGGGCCAGATCGCCAGGCACTCCCATTACCGCGGCCTGATACTGGTGACTCGGGCCCTGTACCCGGTCGAGGAACGCAGAGAGTTCGAGCTGCCGGATGCCGATCGATATGCCCCGACTCTCGAACTGGTGCTGGAGGAGCTGTTCGAGGGCCGCCTCTCCGCTGCCGACGGTGAGAAGCTCGAAGGAGAGCGGAGAAGCGTCGGACGGAACGGACGGGGCGGAACGGTCATCTTTCGGAGCCGTTCCAGTCTTTCCCTGCTCGCCCGCCGTGCCCGCCCTAACCGCGCCGACCGCCCCCCAGACCGGCGTACCGAATCCGAAGAGATATCCATCCACAATCTCCTGGCGATCGACGGCCTGCGCCACACGGGTGCGAGCCGCCAAATCGGAAAATGGAGGGATCCGGGTATTCAGTACGAGGACGTAGCTGAAGAGCAAAGGGTAATCATACACCGCCAGTCGTGGGTTCTTTCTGACGAACTCCGCGTGGGCGGGTTGTATGCCGGCAAAATCGAGCTCACCGGCGGCAAGTGCGGCCAGCTTGGTCATCGGCTCGTCTACGATAGCTACCACGAGCCGTGCGAGCTTCGGTGGCCCACCGAGCGCCGCGGGGAACGCCGAATCCGCCGCGAAGACCCACTTGCGATTGGCTTCGTGCGCCACGAAACGAAATGGTCCATTCCCCACCGGGTGCTGGTTCCACGCCGCCCGTCGCATCTGGTCCAAAGGAACTGAATCGAGGAGATGGCGAGGCAGAATCGCCAGGTCGGTGAGGACGTCCGGAATCGATCCTTGAGGAGTGGAGAACTGAAGGATGACGGTCGAGTCGTTTGGTGCCTCGAGTTTCTGGAGTGCTGCAAGGTCGGTGAGCCGTGGATAACCGGTGCGGGGGTCTCGAGCCGCGTCGAGCGTCCATTGGACATCGCGCGCTGTGGTGGGCGCCCCGTCATGCCAGAGGACTCCGGGGACCAGGTGAAATTGCAGCCCCCGGTGATCCTGCGACCAGGTCCAGGACCGCGCGAGATACGGTTGGACCGTCAGCGCGCTGTCGTAGCGCACCAGGGTCGTCAGGAGCACGTAGCGCTGTACCTGACGGGCCAGCGGATGGACGGTGAGCAGCGGATTGATGCTTTGGAGATCGGCCCCGGACGCGAAGACGACCGTCGAGCCGCGCGACGTCGCGGCCGCCCGGCAGCCGGCGATGGCCATCAGGCCCGCAATGAGACAAGACCGGGGCGACACGCCCCAAAGGTGGGAGCCGCGAGCAGAAATGTGTAGGGGCGAGGTCTACGACCCCGCCCCTGCACTTTCGCCCGGCCTGCGCTGGCGAAACCCCGAAGGTCAGGTAGTTCCGGGCGTCGACACCAGCGTAACGGTCGGGCGGACTCCGCAGGCGGTGTACGTCACCGTGACTGTCGCGGTCCCCCGGGGACTTACGAACGTGGCGTCAACCTCGCCCGAATCGATCTTCTGGTCTTTGGTGCATGACGCGTTGTAGTGCAAAGGAACCGGGGTGGTCATGGTGAACGTCTTGCTGACCTCGCCGTGGGTCCGTACTGTGGTCCCGCTGATGTCGGCCGTCCCGCTCGGCAGCGGGGTGTGAGGCTCGAACAAGCCTCCCTGATCCACGGTGAAGTTCACCTGCCAGGCGTTCTCCAGCGATGCGCTTCCCCGATCGGAAGACTCGAAACTCGCCGTGATGCTGTCGCTGACAGAGAAGCCATCGGTGGATGCGAGCAATTGACGGATCCCGTCAAACTGCTGCACGAAGAAGGACCCGTTGGGCAAGGTTATCTTGGGTTTCAGGGCGTCGAACCGTACCCGGAATCCCGCCAACGTGCTGGATGGGTCGGTAACCGTCAGGTCTCCCGATACCTCCAGAGTTTTTCCCTGGGGCCCGGTGAAGCTGCACTCCGGCAGGGTGAAGCTGACGGTCACGCTATCGGGAACCTGATCGCCATCGGTATCAGCTGGGGGAAACGGGGCGATGTTCGGACAACCGGCGGAGCCGAGGCCCTGGGTGCCGAAATTGCCGCCTTGAGGGGGAACTGCGGCAGCCGGATTCATGATCCCGACGATGGTGCTGGCGCCAACGACACTGGCGATCTGTGCTTCCACTTCCTGACCGACATCATTCGCCTCGGCTTGAGTCAGAGTCTCGTTGCTCATGCTGGTCGAATCGCTCGAACAGCCGGCAACGCCGAGTACGAAAAGAGCTCCGACGATCGCGGCCGCCGGACCCACGGACAGGTTCCGATACATTGAGTACCTCACATGGGGGGAAACTGCTCCGGACAATTCTTCCGGCCCGCGGCATGGCGTCCGTGACTCTACTCACTAGGTGACAATTGTCACAACGGTGGCCTGAAATCGGTCCCTCATCCTCCCTCCCGCGCATTTTGTCGCGGCTCCTTGCCGGCCTCGGCGTCCTCGCCGGCGTCGTCACGCTCACGTTTCTTCTGCTGCATCTGGCGCCCGGAGATCCCGCCTCGCAATTGGCTGGACCCGCGGCGACTCCCGACCAGATCGCCAGCCTCAGGACGGCGCTTGGCCTCGACCGCCCGCTCCTCGTCCAGTACGTGACCTGGTTAAGCGCATTCGTCCGAGGCGACTGGGGATCCAGTATCGCCACGGGACGCCCGGTGAGCGCCATGCTGGGCGCCGCGTGGCCTGCCACCGCGTTGTTGGTCGTCCTGTCGCTCGCGCTTAGCTACCTCATCGGCATTGCGATCGGGACCTTGCAGTCGCGGCTCCGGCGTGGCTCCGACGTCGCGATTTCCGCTGTCACGCTTTCGTTCTACGCCATGCCGGGCTACTGGCTCGGGCTCATGCTGGTGCTCCTTTTCACCTATCGGCTCGGCTGGCTCCCGGCATTCGGTGCCGCGGGACTAGACGCCGACTTTCTGGGCCCCGGAGGTCGCCTGGTTGATCGCCTGCGCCACCTCGCGCTGCCCCTCATTACCCTCACCCTCATCGGCGCCGGTGGAATCGCCCGCTATGTGCGAGAGGCGATGCTCGACGTGAGGGGCCTCCCCTTCGTCACAACTGCTCGGGCCAAGGGTGTCGCTGAGTCCACGGTGCGTTACCGGCACATGTTTCGAAATGCCTTGATTCCCGTGGTGACACTGCTGGGCCTCTCTCTGCCTGCTCTTTTTTCTGGAGCGGTTTTCGTCGAAGGAATCTTTGCCTGGCCCGGAGTAGGCCGAATCTTGATCG
>Ga0207674_10008453_pt1 | contig 11889 bp, 13 predicted proteins | sample KBSCornC72_FD_184303 | JGI IMG/M metagenome (GOLD analysis project Ga0207674, IMG submission 184303) | Corn rhizosphere microbial communities from Kellogg Biological Station, Michigan, USA - KBS Corn C7-2 (SPAdes) (version 2) | ecosystem: Host-associated > Plants > Roots > Rhizosphere > Soil ... | reverse complement strand
AGGACGAGGTCGCTGCTCGATCGGCGCAATCCGAAAGAGTGCACCGATTCGATTGAATCGAAAGTCAGGCTTCCCCGACACGCGGTCAGGTTGGCGTTGCGCCCGGGCACATCAATCACGCCTGCGCGCCGACAAGCGGCGCCAGCGTCTGCCCGATCTAGCGTCGTGGTCCGTTCGCGGCGGACGTTGGCGCCGTCCACTCCGGCGGGGACAGCACGGCCGGCGCCGTGTCCTCGTCCTCTTCGACGGGGGCCTTGATCTCTATCGGTCCGAGCTGACCATCCTCCCACAGAGGAACGTCGACCCGCTTCGAGGAATCCGGTGCCTGCAACATGCGACGGGCAAGGAAGATCACCGCCACGACGACAGCAATCATTCCAAGCACCCAGTAGCGAGTCACGCCCCCGCTCCCTTCTTGACCGACCGTTCGAACGATGGAGACATTCTCGGCTGCCGGCTGTCGCAAATCCATCAATCCCGGCGGTGCCCCTTCTGAGAACAGTGGGTCTGCGCGCGTCCGCCGGATCGTGGGAAAGTTCGCTGAGACCTCGCTAGAGTTGCGTCGACAGGATCGACGACACCCATTCGGTCAACTTCTCGCTTGCAGGCCGCCGGCTCCACTGCTCGAATGAGATCGGCCGAGCCTTCGCGAGGTCGGCTTCGAAGATCCCGGTCTGCTGCGCGGCGAACTCGCGGTTCATGATGTTCAGCGTCGCCTCGTCATTCAGCCGAAACGAGCGATTGTCGAAGTTGGTCGAGCCGACGGAGACGAGCAAGCCATCGACGATCATGACCTTGCAGTGATACATGGTCGGCTGATACTCGGCGATCAGGGCGCCGGCCGCGAGCAGGCTTCCCCAGCGGGCCCGAGACGCGCCCCTGACTGTCTCGCTGTCGATGTGGTTTCCCGGTACGACGACACGAACGCGAACGCCACGCCGGATCGCCTCTTCCAGCGCACGCAGCGTGAGCTCGTCTGGAATGAAATACGCCGCGGACAGATCGATCGAACGCGCCGCAGCAGTGATCGTCAGCAGGTACATCAGCTGCATGCTTTCGCTGCCGCCGGCCGGCGAGCTGCTGAACATCTGGGCGTCGTGCTCGCCCACGTTGCCGAGCGGCGGAAAGTACTTTGGCCCGTGCACCACGTCGCCTGTGACCTTGATCCAGTTGTCGAGAAAAACGGCCTGCAGCTGCGCGACTGCTGGCCCCTGGATCCTGAAGTGGGTGTCCCGCCAGTGCGCGGGATCCTGGGCATTCCCGGTCCACTCCGGCGCGATGCCGACTCCGCCGGTGTATCCGACCTGCCCGTCCACGACGAGCAGCTTGCGGTGGGTTCGATTGTTGAGCCTGCCCAGATGTGTCCAGTGCGGGGGATGGAACTTCCTGATCTGCACACCGGCAGCGCTCATTTCTTCGAGCAGCGCGTCGTCCATCTTCGCGCTGCCCACCCAGTCGAGCAGCACATGGACCTTGACACCGGCGCGGGAACGCTCCGCCAGCGCGTCCGCGAACGCTCGTCCGATGTCGCCTGACCAGTAGATATAGGTCTCGAAGGTGATCGACTGGCGCGCGCCGCGAATCGCGGCCAGCATGCTGGGAAAGATCTCATCACCGTTGACCAAGACCTGCGCGCGGTTGCCGCCCATGAAGGGCGGGCCAAGGAGAACCCCGAGTTCGCGAGCGAACCGCGGGTCCTCGATCGAATAGGCTGCGCCGACACGACGCTCGACCTTCTTCTCGCCTCCCATGAAGTTGGCCACCAGCAGAGTCACGGCGGCCGTAGCGAGAACCGCAAGGCCGGTGAGCAGCCAAGACCTCTTTCTCGTCGACGCTGGCGATTTCATTCGTCCTGTATGTCAGGGCGAGCTGGCAGACGAGGCCGGCGACGAGAGCGCGCTCGACGCCTCTGGCAACGACGGATCGGACGCAGGCGACGACGCGGGCCTGGCGACCGTCGGCGTCGTGACGATCGCTGTCGGCGCGGACGCCGATGAAGGAGCGACGTCGCGCTTGTTGCAACCGAGGAGTGCGACCGCGCACAGGAGCGCGCAGAGGGAGGCGATGCGATTCATGGCGGTTCCTTTCCCTGGGGCGGTAGCTCGATCGTGCGTCGTGCCGCGGCGCCGCAGCGCAGGCCTGAGCCGCTTCCCAGTGCAGGCCATCTCCGACAGCCTCCCGCCCATCCGGGGTCAGCGTCACAGATTTCTGCCCGTTGCCTCGGTCCATTGGAAGCAAGTCGGCGTCAGCCTCGATGGCGATAGGGGCGGGCCTCTTCAAGGACTTCAACAAGCCCTTCGGCGGGCCCACAGGCTTCGAGTGGCTGAGCCGCGACACGATGACGCTCGGCCATTGCTTCAGTGAATCCCCGTCTCGGAGTCATCTCGCGGCCTTGTCTCCCGGCACGAGATCGGCCAGCGTCAGCCGACGACGCCCCAACCCGGGTAGCATCCCCGGTGAACGTCCGCCTCCAACATCGACCAGCTGTGCAAGTGCAAGGGTTTTCCATGAGCAATCCGAAGAAGCCCAGCAAGAAAAACTCTGCACCTGCTCGTGACGATTCCGGCCCGCGGGCGTTGTCCCGCCTTCTCGCGCTTTTCGACGCGCTCTCGCGCGCGCCGAATGGGATGACGCTCGCCGAACTCAACGTGGCCCTGGACTCGCCGAAGAGCAGCCTTCTGAATCTGCTGCGCCCGCTCGTTGCGGAAGGATTCCTGGTACGCAGCGCCGACACCTACAGCCTTGGCCCGTCGATCTTTCGCTTGTCGGCCGGCGTCCTGGCGGCTTCGACAATGACGAAGCTGATCCGGCCTTTCCTCACGGAACTCGTCGAGCGCACGGGCGAGAGCGCAATGTGGGGAGTGCTCAACCAGGAAGTCGGGGAAGTGGTGTTCACCGATGTGGTCGACAGCCCCTATCCGGTGCGGCTGCAGATACCTGCTGGTGTCAGGCGGCCCCTCTATGCGAGTCCCACGGGTTGGGTCTTACTTGCCCACGCCGACAGAACATGGCGCGAACAATACCTTTCCTCCATGGTCTCGACCGTGGAGACGTCCGTGCCGATCACGCGGGCCCTGCTGCTGCGTGAGTTCGCGAAGGTCCGCGCGGAGGGGACGTTGGCTTCCGTCGACGTCCCCGTCGCCGGCATCAGTTCGGTGTCGGCCCCCGTGTTCGACGGCAACGGCGACTGTGTAGGCGCAGTGAACGTCGCGGGTCCGTCCAACAGGTTTCATGCAAACGTTTCTTCGCTGAAGGCTGCCGTACAGCAGATTGCCGCAAGGGCTTCCGCCAAATTGTCCGAAGAAAGCGATTCGACAGCGGCCCAGGCTCGCTGATCCCGCCACGCGGCGTTCATTCACGACCTTTCATCTGCCGCCGAGAACTTGGTGAGCAAGCGTCGGGCACGGCTCGTCAGGACCAGCGCCTCACCAGGCGAAACCAACTTTCCACCGGCCTTGACTTCGATCAGAGAGAGGCGATCGAGGAACGCCGCGCGCGACAGGTGCAGGCGTCTGGCAGCGAACGAGACGGTGCCGAACGATTCAACCCGGCGAAGAAACCTGACAACGTCTTCCACGCTTGCCGTCATTGGTCAATCACGACCACGCGGGGCGCGCTCGACGCCCGATCGTTCACGTCAGCGTTGACCGGCGCGAAAGACGGCTTCCCAAGAGGCTTGTGGGACGTATGCAGCGGGAGGGTAGCCCGCTGCGGCTCGCCAGGCATCGAAGTTGCCATGCGCGATCGCGTCCGGCGCCTCCACAGCGGACTGAGCACTTGCAGACGCGAAGGGCAGCGACGAGACACTGACCTCGCTGGCCGAGCAGGCCAACGCGAGCGCAGCCGCCATGAGGAACAAGCGCTGTTTTGCTGTCTTCATCTACGTCTCCGGTTAAGCCTCGACCGCACTGCTCGGGACAGCACGTACGAACATACTCGTTCGTATGTTTGAACAATATTCTGTTTTGCGGCCTAGCCAATCCGTGAAAACCCGGTCGCTGGCGAGTCCAGGGAACGAAATGAAACCTCAGCTTCGCTCGATCTTTGCGAAGTCGGCCTTCGTCGCGCCGCATTCGGAGCAGCACCAATCGTCCGGCACGTTTTCCCATGCCGTACCGGGCGCGATGCCGTGCTCCGGGTCGCCGAGGGCTTCGTCGTAGACGTGGGCGCAGAAGTAGCACTGCCACTGTTCGCTCGGATCACCGCTCATTGCGCCTCCCACACGAGCGGCAACGAGTAGATCGTGGCGTTCACGCCAGCGCGAACGCCCGGTGTCGCACCCGGCTTGATCCGAAACTCCGGAATGCGCTTGAGCCACTCTTCGAGAAAGATCTTCAATTCGGTGCGTGCCAGCAGCGAGCCCGGGCAGCGGTGCGCGCCGTTGCCGAAGGTCGAATGAATCGGCGTCGGGCGCGAGAAGTCGACGCGAAGCGGGTCTTCGAACTTGCGGTCGTCCAGACCATGCAGCGTGGTCGGCATGATGATCTGGTCGCCGGCGCGCATCGCCACGCCCTTGTATTCGAAGTCGCTCACCACCACGCAACCCTGATTGACCACCGGGAAGCGCCGCAGCAGTTCTTCGACCGCTGCCGGAATGCGCTCGAGGTGCTCGATCAGCTCGCGCCGATGCTCCGGGCTGGTCGCGAGGAAGCGCGCGGCGAAGCCCATGGCCGAGGCCACCGTATCCAGCCCGCCGACGAGCAGCAGGAAGATCATCGGCGTCAGGGCCTCCACCGTGATCGGCTGGCCGTCGACCTGCGCCTTCGTCAACTGGCTGATGAGGTCGTCGCCCGGAGTGGCCCTGCGCTCGGCCACCTTCTGCGCAGCGTAGGCGAACAGATGATGGAACGACTGTTCGCGCTCCTCCTCACTCGTCGGCCGGACTTGCTGATCGGCCCAGTGCAGCAGCTTGTCTCGGTCGGCCGTGGGCACATCGACCATCTTCATGAAGATGCCGATCGGCAGATGCTGCGCAAAGTCGCCGACGAACTCGCATTCGCCCTTCGCACGAAAGCCCTCGATCAGCTCGATCGCCAAGGCACGCGCGCCCTCGCCGAGCGGCGACACGGCCTTGGGCGACAGCGCGGGCGCGAACAATGAGCGGTACTTTGCCTGCTCGGGCGGGTCGAGCATGATCGGCGGGAGCGGCGCCGCCGGGTTGCGATGCCGCGGCACGACCAGTTGCCGCGACGAGAAATGCTCCGAGTCCTTGAAGATGTGATAGATGTCGTCGCCGCGCGTGGCCACCCAGTGGCCGCCGTTGCGCGGCGTCCAGAAGATGTCGGGCACGCCGGGTTCGTGCAATTTCTTCAGGCCCGCGTGATAGTCGCCGGCCTCGACCTGCACGTTGTACAGATCGAAATCGACCACGAGCGCAGGGGGCACGTGAGCCGGAACAGGGCTCAGGCTGGCGACGTGAGAAGTCATGGTGGGTCTTTCGTGTGCGAGTCAGATCGCGTTTCGACAAGGGGCCGACTCCGAGTGAGGCTGAGGTCGGCAGGGGGATCGGCCAGGGAATCGGCAATTGACAAATGTGGTGCCGCAACGTTCCAATATTAGAACACTGTACATAAATTGCGACACCGTGTCAGCCCCCGACAACCCGAACCCAAGCGCGTCGAACACCTACACCTACGTCGTTGTCGGCGCAGGGTCTGCCGGATGCGTGCTGGCCAATCGCCTGTCAGAGAACCCGGCGCATCGAGTGCTCCTGGTCGAAGCCGGGCCTGAGGACAAGAGCCCGCTGATTTCGATGCCCAAGGGCTTCGGCAAACTGCTCGCCGATCCGAAGCACACCACCTATTCGCCGGTGGTTCCGCATGCAGGCAATGGACGTCGCGAGGAGGTGTGGGCGCGCGGCAAGATGCTCGGCGGATCGAGCGCGATCAATGGCATGGTGTACATGCGCGGCCATCCGGACGACTACAACGACTGGGAGGCGCAGGGTGCCACCGGCTGGGGCTGGTCCGAGATCGGGCGCTGCTTCAAGACCATCGAAGACCATGCGCTGGGCGCCGACGACCTGCGGGGCGCCGGCGGTGCGCTGAAGGTGACGCCATTCACCGACAGGACCAAACTCGCCGACGCCGTGATCGCCGCCTGCGCCCGACTGGGTCTGGCGCACAGGGAGGACATCAACCGCCTCGACCACGAAGGCGTGGCGTACCTGACCTACACCATACGCGACGGGCTTCGACAGAGTGCGGCCCGCGCCTTCCTGGCACCGGTGCGGACGCGTCCCAACCTGACCGTGGTCGCCAACGCTGCAGTGACGCGCGTGCGGTTCGAGGGCACGCGCGCCGTCGGCGTGGAGGCCCGCATCGGCGGGCACCTGCAGCACTTCGCGGCCTCGCGCGAGATCATCCTCAGCGCCGGGGCGCTCGAATCGCCGCGCCTGCTGCAACTCTCCGGTGTCGGCGACGCCGCGCATCTGCAGTCGATCGGCGTCGCCCCGGTGGCGCACAACGCCGGCGTCGGCCTCAACATGCGCGAACATCTGCTCTACATGGCGCAGTGGCGCCTGAAGGAGTGGCGCGACTCGCAGAACCGCGAGTTCAGCGGCTGGCGTCTGGGCCTGAACGCGACCCGCTACCTGGCATTCAAGAATGGACCACTGAGCAGCGGTTCCTGGCCGGTCGGCGGCTTCTTTCGGACCCATGCCGGCGCGCCGCGCCCGGACGCGCAGCTGATGATGTCGCCCTTCTCGCTCGACTTCGCGGCCGGCATGGCGATGGAGGCATCCCCGGGCATGCAGCTCTTCAGCTACGGCCTTCGCCCGAACAGCCAGGGCCGCCTGCGCATCGCCTCGCCCGATCCCGACGTGCCGGCCCACGTGGACCCCAACTACCTCGCCGACGAAGAAGACTGCCGCGTCGCGATCGCGACGATGCGCTTCATGCGCCAGCTGTGCGAACAGCCAAGTCTCGCCGCCCTGATCGACCACGAAACCCGGCCCGGCCCGGCGACACAGACCGACGCACAGATGCTCGACGCCTTCCGGCAAGGCGGCCAGAGCGGCTACCACGCCTGCGGGACCTGCCGCATGGGAGGCGACGGCGGCAGCGTCGTGGATCCTGCGCTGAAGGTGCGCGGCGTGCAGGGCCTGCGCGTGATGGACCTGTCGATCGCGCCGACGATGATCTCCGGCAACACCAACGGCCCGGTGATGGCGATGGCATGGCGTGGTGCAGAACTGATCCTGCAGGACGCAGGATGAGTGCCGCGCTTCGCAGACGAAGCGCGCCGGCGCAAGACCCGTACTGCGATGTCCCTTCGACGACCTCTATGGCCACTCCAGCGGCAACACCATCATCCCGTTGACGTTGCCTGAACTCGTCACCGGGCTCGCTCCCGGCTTGATGCCGAAGTCCGGAATGCGGCTCAGCCACTCTTCGAGAAACACGCGCAGTTCCATGCGCGCCAGCCCGGCGCCGGGGCAGCGATGCGGCCCGTCGCCGAACGCGGCGTGGCGCGAGGACGGCCGCGCAAAGTCCACCGTCAGCGGGTCGGCGTAGCGGCGCTCGTCCAGCCCGTGCAGCGCCTTGGGTAGCGTGATCTGCTCGCCGGCCTTGAACGGTACGCCGCCGTACTCGAAATCACGGGTGATCACGCGTGCCGTGTTCGGAATCCCGAAGCGACGCAGGAACTCCTCGATGGCCACCGGAATCAACGCGCGGTCAGCGACGAGTTGCTGGCGCAGCGACGGATGCTCGGCCAGGTGGCGCGTCAGAAACCCAATGCTCGAGGCCACCGTGTCGAGCCCGCCGAAGATCACGTTGACCATCATCCCGAAGGTTTCTTCGGGCGTGTAGTCGCGACCGTTGACCTTCGCATTGACCATCGTGCTGAAGAGATCCGGCCCGGGCTGGGCGCGGCGCGCGACGATCCATTTTCCGATGTACTGCTGCAGCTGCTGAAAGGACCACTGGCGCCGCTCACTGTCGCCGCGCACCGCGGCCTCGGTCATCTCGAGCAAGGTCTCGCGATCTTCCAGCGGCAGATCGACGAGGCGCAGGAACACGACGATCGGCAACCGCTTGGCGAACGCATCGACGAACTCGCATTCGCCGTCGGCGACGAAGCCTTCGATCAACTCGATGGCCAGGGCGCGCACGCTGGACTCGAGGTCGGCCACCGGTCGCGGCCCGAACTTCGGCGACAGAAGCGCTCGAAACGGCGTGTGCTCGGGCGGGTCCATCTCCAGCGGCACGACACGAATCATCTGCTCGGACTTCGGCACGTTCACCGCAGCGTGCGAGAAGCGCGCCGAATCGAGCTGCATGGCATCGATGTCGGCCGCGCGCGTGGCGATCCAGTGCCCGCCGTAGTGTGGAGTCCAGACGATGTCCGGAATGCCCGGCGCATGCAGGCGGCTCCACGCTCGATGCACGTCGCGCTCGTGGCCTTCGGGCGCAAGGTAGTCGAAATCGACCAGCCGTTCGGGGCTGACGTGGGCGGGGCGTTCGGCAAGAGACGGCATGGCGGTGTCTTTCAGTGGGCCAGCAGGGCCGGCGGCGCAGCCAGGACCTCGTCGAGGTGCCGCAGGAACCGCGCGGCATCGGCTCCGTTGATCACCCGGTGGTCATAGCTCAACGACAGCGGGGCCTTCAGGCGCCATTCGAGCGCGTCGCCCGGCCCGCGCCGCGGCTTCCACTCGGCCTTGGTGATCCCGAGGATCGCCACCTCGGGCGCATTGACGATGGGCGTGAAGCCGGTGCCACCGATCCCGCCGAGGGAGCTGATCGACATGCAGCCGCCCTCCATGTCGCTCATCGGCAGGCCGCGGCCGCGGGCCTTGGCCGACAAGGCCGCGATATCCGCAGCGATCTCGGTGGCGGGCTTCTTGTCGCAGTCACGCACTACCCCGACGACAAGGCCGCGCGGCGTGTCGATCGCAATGCCGATATGGAAGTACTTCTTCAGCACCAGGTTCTTTGCCGACGCATCGAGCGAGGCGTTGAACTGCGGGAACGCCTGCAGCGCCGAGACCAGCGCTTTCGCAAAGAATCCCAGCGTGCTCGGCTTTGGAGCCAGCGTCGAGCGCAGCGCTTCGAGCACCGTGATGTCGACATCGTCGTGATGCGTGACGTGCGGAATGCTCAGCCAGTTGCGCGCCAGAAATCCCGCCGTCAGCCCCTGGATGCGCGACAGCGGCTTGACCTCGACCTCGCCGAAGGCAGCGAAGTCGATTGCCGGCCAGGCGGGGAGGTCCGCGCCGATCACACGATCTCCGCCAGGACCGCACCGACCTCGTAGACCTCGCCGACCGTGCCGATGATCTTCAGCGTGCCGGTCGCGGGCGACTCGATCTCCTGGACGGACTTGTCGCTTTCCAGCGCATACAAAGGCTGGCCTTCGGTGACGGCAGCGCCGTCGGCGGCCATCCATTCGGCGAGCGTCGCCTCGTTCATCGAGAAGCCGATCTTGGGGAGCAGAACCTGGGTGGCCACGGGGAATTCCTTGTCGACAGAGTGAAGCTTTTCAGCCAAGCGTCTTGCGGACAGCCGCTTCGATCGCCGATTGCTGCGGCACGAAGGCCTGCTCGAGCGTCTTCGAGAACGGCACCGGCGAGTGATTCGCGCCGATGCGCTGCACCGGCGCCTTCAACTCGCTGAACAGGTGCTCGTTCAGCATCGCAGCGATCTCGGCGCCGACGCCGAACCTGCGCACCGCTTCGTGCACGACCACGGCGCGCCTGGTCTTGGCCACCGACTTCAGCAGCGTCGCCTCGTCGAGCGGCGAGATCGTGCGCAGGTCGATCAGCTCGACCTGCACGCCTTCCTGCGCGAGCTTCTCGGCAACCGCGGCGCAATCCTGCACCGTGCGGCTGTAGCTGATGACCGTCACGTCGCGGCCTTCGCGCAGCACGTTCGCCTTGCCGAGCGGGATGCGCTGACCGGTCTGCGGTGGCGCCCCCGGATTCCAGTAGGTCGGCATGTTCTCGATGAACAGGCACGGGTCGTCGTCGAAGATGCACGACAGCATCAGCCCGTACGCGTCGGCCGGCGACGACGGTGCCACGACCTTGATGCCGGCGGTGTGCGCGAACCAGGCTTCGAGGTAGTCGGCGTGCTGGCCGCCAGTGCCGAAGCCGGCGCCGGTCATCGTGCGAATGGTGAGCGGCACGTGCGTCTGGCCGCCCGACATGTAGCGCAGCTTGGCCGCGTGGTTGACGATCATGTCCATCGCGACCGTCGTGAAGTTCATCAGCATGATCTCGGCCACCGGCCGCAGCCCGACGATGGCCGCGCCGATCGCGGCGCCGACGATCGCCTGCTCGGCGATCGGCGTCGAGCGCACGCGCGCATTGCCGTACTTGGTCGACAGGCCCTTGGTCACGCCGACGATGCCGCCCTCCTGGCCATCGGCGATGTCTTCGCCGAGCAGGATCACGTTCGCGTCCAGGCCCATGGCTTCATCGAGCGCCATGTTGACGGCCTGGATCGTGTTCATGGGCTTGACCTTCTCGATCATTTTCGCGGTCGTGCTCATCAGGCAAGCTCCTCGGCCAGCACGTCGCGCTGCAGTTCGGCCAGATCGGGCACCGGGCTCTGGAGCGCGAACGTCACCGCGTCGTCGATCTCGCGGTCGATGGCCCTCTCGAGCGCCGCGAGTTCGACTTCGGCGACGCCCCCTTCGATGAGCCAGCTCCTGAATCGAGGCACCGGGTCCTTGGCCATCGCAGCCTCCTTTTCACCGGGCGCCATGTAGGCGTCGGCATCGCCGAAAACGTGGCCGTGAAAGCGGAAGGTCTTGGCTTCGATCAGCGTCGGCCCTTCGCCGGCACGGGCTCGAGCGACCGCCTCGCGTGCCACCGCATACACCGCCAGCGGATCGTTGCCGTCGACGGTGACGCCGGGCATCTGGTAACCCGCCGCGCGATCGGAGATCTGCCTGGCAGCGGTCGCCAGCTCGTAGCGCGTGTGCTCGCCGTAACCATTGTTCTGGCACACGAACAGCACCGGCAGCTTCCACACCGCGGCCATGTTCAGCGCTTCGTGGAAGGCGCCGATGTTCGAGGCCCCGTCACCGAAATAGGCGACCGCCACGCGCTTCTCGCCGCGAATCTGCGCGGCGAGAGCCAGTCCGTTGGCGATCGGCATGCTGCTGCCGACAATGCCCGTCGTGACCATCACGCCGGTGGGCGGGTGCGTGATGTGCATCGGGCCGCCCTTGCCCTTGCAGGTGCCGGTGGCCTTGCCGGCGATCTCGGCCCACAGCAGCTTCGACGGCACGCCCTTGGCGAGCATGTCGTGGATGCCACGGTAGATGGTGCAGATGTAGTCGTCGTCGGTGAGGTTCACCGACACCGCGGCGGGTATCGCCTCCTGCCCGCGCGGCGAGTAGTACGGCGCGACGATCTTGCCGGACTTGATGACCGCGCGAAAACGATCGTCGCTGCGCTGGATCAACGCCATGCGGCGATAGATGTCGACCAGGATGGCCTTGTCGACGCGGGATTCGGGGGTCATGGTCAGCACTCCTGCTGTGGAGTCAATCGAGGGCTGCGCCGAGCGCGTGGTGCGCCGCGATGTAGCCGAAGGTGAATGCCGCGCCGATGCTGGCGCCCGCCGCCGGATAGCAGCGGCCGACGACCGACGCGGTGCAGTTGCCGGTGGCATACAGCCCGTCGATCACCGAGCCGTCGGCGCGCAGCACGCGCGCGTGCTCGTCGGTGACGAGACCGCCGGCCGTGCCGACGTCCCCCGGGTACATGCGCACAGCGTAGAAGGGCGGCTTCTCGATCGCGCCGAGGTTCGGGTTCGGCGTGACCGTCGGGTCGCCGTGGCAGCGGTCGAAGGCGCGCGAGCCGCGGCCGAAATCGACGTCGACGCCGGACTTGCAGAAGCCGTTGAAGCGCTCGAGTGTTCGTGCGAGACCGGCCGGGTC
>Ga0207674_10008449_pt1 | contig 11890 bp, 8 predicted proteins | sample KBSCornC72_FD_184303 | JGI IMG/M metagenome (GOLD analysis project Ga0207674, IMG submission 184303) | Corn rhizosphere microbial communities from Kellogg Biological Station, Michigan, USA - KBS Corn C7-2 (SPAdes) (version 2) | ecosystem: Host-associated > Plants > Roots > Rhizosphere > Soil ... | reverse complement strand
CCTTCGCGATCTCGACCTGCTGCTGCGCCGCGACGCGCAGCGTGCCGACCTTGCGCGTGGCCGGCACGTCAAGACCGAGCCGCGCCAGCTGGCGCTGCGAGCGCTCGATCATCGCGTCGCGGTCGATCCGGCCGCGCTTCATCGGCAGGCGGCCGACGAACACGTTCTCGGCGATGGTCAGCTCCGGCAGCAGCCGCATCTCCTGGTGGATCAGGCCGATGCCCGCATGCAGCGCGTCGGCCGGCGCCTGCGGCGCATACGGCGCGCCCTGCCACCACATGCGCCCGCCCGCATCGGGCTCGACCAGGCCGGCGATCACCGACGACAGCGTCGACTTGCCCGCGCCGTTCTCGCCGAGCAGCGCCAGCACCTCGCCCGGCCGCACGTCGAGGTCGATGCTGCGCAGCACGTTGACCGGCCCGAAGGTCTTGCCGACGCCGCGCACGACCAGACCGGCGTGGTCCGGTGGCATCGAAGCGTCGTGGCGTGTCGCGCTGCTCATCGTCTCGGTCCGGCCAACGTCAGGCGGTGGTCAGGGGTGCGCCTTCAGGAACTTCTCGACGTTGTCCTTGGTGGTCAGCACGCCGTCCATCGGCTGGTCGGCCGGCGGCTTCTTGCCAGCGAGCAGGTCGGTCACCGCATCGACGGCCATGCGGCCCATCGTGAAGGTGGGCTGCGTCACGGTCGCGTCGAGCCCGCCGCTCTGCACCGCCTTCAAGCCGCCGATGTCGCCGTCGTAGCCGACGACCCAGGTCTTCTGGCTCGGCTTGGCCAGCTTCACCGCCTGCGCCGCGCCGAGGGCGATGCCGTCGGCCTGGCCGAAGATGATGTTGATGGTCGGATCGCGCTGCAGCATGTCTTGGGCGATCTTGTTGCCTTCGTCGGCGGCCCAGCGTTCGGTGAACTGGTTCTGCGTGACCTTGACCGCCGGGCACTTCGACAGGCCCGCCATCCAGCCCTTGAAGCGGTCGACCTCGGGCGAGGTGCCTTTCTGGCCGTGGATCACGACCGCGTTGCCCTTGCCGCCGCTCTGCTTGCAGATCCACTCGGCGAGCTCGGTGGTGGCCTTCAGCGATTCGCCGTGGATGAAGGTGTCGCCGGGCGCGCCCTCGGCGTTGCGGTCGACGTTGACGACCGGAATGCCCGCGGCCCGCGCCGCCTTCACCGGCACCGACGCGGCGGTGGCGCCGGCCGGGATGTAGATCAGCGCATCGACCTTCTGCGTCAGCAGATCCTGGATCTGGTTCACCTGCGTGGTGGCGTCGCCCTTGGCGTCGACGGTGATGATGGTGTAGCCCTTCTCCTTGCCGTAGGCCTCGACCGACTGCTTGATCATGTTGAAGAACTCGGCCTGCAGGTTGGCCACGGCCAGGCCGATCTTCTTGGCCTCCGCGTGGGCACCGGTCGACAGGGCGAGGGCGGCGATGCCGCAGACAAGGGTCAGCTTCTTGAACTTGAACATGGTTGCTCCATTGGGGTGTGAATGTCTTCTGGGTCGCGACGCCTGAAGCGTCCGCCGGGGGCTCTTGGGGGCTCGGTCTCCTCCTTCTTCTCGGGTCTGACGAATCGGGTCTGGCGAATGGGCCTTTAGCGAATGCGGCGCTTGTTGGAATCGACGGCGACCGCCAGCACGATCACGCCGCCGATCACGATTTGCTGCACGAAGGGCGAGACGCCGAGCAGGTTCAGCCCGTTGCGCAGCACGCCGATGGTCAGCACGCCCATCAAGGTGCCCCAGATCGAGCCGACGCCGCCCGACAGGCTGGCGCCGCCGATCACGACCGCGGCGATCGTGTCGAGCTCGTAGCCGAGGCCGCCGCTGGGCTGCGACGAGTCGAGCCGCGTCGACATCACGACGCCCGCGAGGCCGGCGAGCATGCCGCACACGGTGTAGACGATCAGCGTCACGCGCTTGACCTGGATGCCGGCGAGCCGCGCCACTTCGGACGCGCCGCCGATGGCGTAGAGCGCGCGGCCGCCGGCGCGGTATTTCATGTAGACCGCGGCAAGGACGGTGAGCAAGATCGTCAGCGCCACCGTCACCGACATGAAGCCGAGGTAGCGGTTGATCGACAGCGCCGAGAACCACTCCGGGTAGCCGACGATCTGCGAGCCGTCGGTGACCATGTTGGCCAGGCCGCGCGCGATCGACATCATCGCGAGCGTCGCGATGAAGGCGGGCAGGTTGGCCTTGGTGACCAGCAGCCCCGAGCCCAGCCCGCAGAGTGCGCCGACGGCGAGCGCCGCCAGCATCGCGAGCGGCATCGGCAAGCCCATCACGTTGGCGAGCCAGCCCATCACCATCATCGACAGCGCCAGCACCGAGCCCACCGAGAGGTCGATGCCGCCGATCACGATCACCGCCGTCATGCCCAGCGCCATGATGCCGAGCACGGTGAGCTGGTCCAGCACGTTCAGCAGGTTGCGCAGGCTGAGAAAGGAGTTGGTGCTCAGCGCGAAGGCGATGCACAGCACCAGCAGGCTGATCTCGGGGCCGTGCGCGACCAGGCGTTCGCCCCAGGACGGGCGATGGCGCGGGGCATCGGCCGCGTTCGGCGTCGTGCGCGCGGTGTTCGAGGGCGAGGTAGGGACGGCGGCCATGGGTCTTTCCTGAATCGACGTCGATGCGTTCATGCGCCGGCGTGGCGCGCCTGCGCGACCGCGCGAGACCAGCGTTGGCGCGCATCGGCCGCCGCTTGCGGCGACCACGTCGTGCGGGCTTCATGTTGTGCGCGTGGCAAGCGCGCCAGCGCAGCCCGGTCCCACAGGCCCGCACCGAGCCCGGCGAGGTGGGCCGCGCCGAGGGCCGAGAGTTCCGGGTCGGTGCAGTGCACCACCGGGCGGGCGATGCAGGCGGAGAGCACGTCCAGCAGGTGCGCATTGCGCGACGGGCCGCCGTCGACGAGCAGGCGCTCGATGCCGGCCATGCTGTGGTCCATCGCGTCGAGCACGTCGGCGACCTGGTGGGCGATCGATTCGACGGCCGCGGCGAGCAGCTCGCCCCGGCCTGTGCCCAACGTGAGGCCGCTGATCAGGCCGAGCGCGTTCGCGTCCCACCACGGCGCGCCCAGGCCGTTGAAGCCCGGCACCAGGCAGACGCCGGCGCTGCCGCTGCGGGCGGCCAGCGCGGCGGCTTCTTCGCTGCCGAGGCCGAACAGCTCGGCGATCCAGCGCAGGGTCGAACCGGCGGCGCGGATGTTGCCTTCGAGCGCATGCACCGGGCCATCGCCGGCGTCCCACGCGATCGTCACGCACAGGCCTGGGTGAGGCGCCCGGCCAGCGTCGAACAGACCCATCACCGACGAGCCTGTGCCGAGCGTGGCCTTGACCTGGCCGGGCGTGGTCGCGCCGTGCGCGAACAGCGCGGCATGCGAATCGGCCATCACCGCGCGCACCGGCACGCCCTGCAGCGACGGGTGCAGCGCGCCGGCATCGGCGAAGGTCGCGAGCGACGGCAGCACGCGCGGCAAAGACTGCAGCGGGATGCGGAACAGCCCAGCGAGATCGGCATCCCAGCTGAAGTCGTTGACGTTGAAGAGCTGTGTGCGCGAGGCGTTGCCGATCTCGATCGAATGCTCGGCGCCGAGCCGGCTGAGCAGGAAGGCATCGACCGTGCCGACGCACAACCTACCCGACGCCGCGAGCTCGCGTTGCGGGTCGATGTCGTCGAGCAGCCAGCTCAGCTTCAACGCCGAGAACATCGGGTCCAGCGGCAGGCCGGAGCGCGTGCGGACCAGCGCCTCCACCGCGTCGCTGCGCAGCATCGCGCCGAGGCCGGCGGTGCGCTGGTCCTGCCAGCTCAGGAGCGGCGTCAGCGGCAGCCCGTCGGCGCGGCGCCAGGCCATCGCGGACTCGCGCTGCGTGCTCAGCCCGACCGCGACGACACGCGCATCGGGCCGCTGCGCCAGGCATTGCTGCACCGCCTGCTGCACGCTGCGCCAGAGTTCATCGGCGTCCTGCTCGACCCAGCCCGGCGCCGGATAGCGCTCGCCGAGCGGCGCGCTGGCCTTCGCGACCATCGCGCCACCGGCATCCACCAGCACGCTCTTGGTCGCGCTGGTGCCCTGGTCGATCGCGAGGACGAAGGCCTTGTCCATGTCAGTGCCGCCCGGCCGCCCGAAGACACTGACGCGCCCCAAGGGCCACGACGGGGCCCCAGGTGGCCCCTGGGGGCAGCGAGCAAAGCGAGCGTGGGGGCCGTTTCATCCTAGGCGTCCATCTTGCCGCCGAGCAAGGCCTGCGCGGCCTTGGCGATGCCGCTGGCGGTCAAGCCGAAATGCTCGAGCAGGAACTGCGTCGTGCCGGTCGGCGCGAAGCCGGGCACGCCGAGAATGCGCATCGGCACCGGGTGGTTCTGCACGACCACCTCGGCGACGGCCGACCCGAGGCCGCCGTGGACGATGCCTTCTTCGATGGTGACGATGCGGCCGGTCTCGCGCGCCGCGGCGAGCACCGCAGCGGTATCGAGCGGCTTCACCGACGCGGCGTTGATGACGCGGGCGTCGATGCCGCGGGCGGCGAGCAGATCGGCCGCGTCGAGCGCGCGCGAGACCATCGTGCCGATCGCGATCAAGGTCACGTCGCGGCCGGGGCGCAAGGTCGCGGCGCGGCCAAGCGCGAACGCCTGTCCCTCGGGCGTGACGGCCGGCACCTTGAAGCGGCCGATGCGCACGAAGGCCGGCTTGCCCGAGGCGACGACGCAGCGCATCACCGCGCGGGTTTCGTCCGGATCGGCCGGCACGATCACCGGCAGGTCGTCGATCGCGCGCATCCAGGCCAGGTCTTCGATCGAATGGTGGGTCGGGCCGAGTTCGCCGTAGGCCATGCCCGGGCTCATGCCGCAGAGCACGACCGGGAAGTCGGAATACACCACGTCGGCCTTGATCTGCTCCAGCGCTCGGCCGGTCAGGAACGGCGACGCGGCGCAAACGAAGGGCAGGTAGCCGCCGTTCGCCAGCCCGGCTGCGACGCCGACCATGTTCTGCTCGGCGATGCCGACGTTGATGACGCGCTCGGGAAACTCCTTGCGGAACGCCACCAGGTTGCTGGAGCCGACCGAATCATTGCAGACGGCGACGATGCGCGCGTCGGCGCGCGCCATCGTCGCCAGCTCGTCGGCGAAGGCCTGGCGGCAGTCGAAAGTGCCGCTGCTCGTGTCTTCCCTGCTCATGCCTGCCCCAGTTCCTTCAACGCCGCATCGACCTGTGCCGCGCTCGGCACCTTGTGATGCCACTCGACGCCGTTCTCCATGAACGACACACCCCTGCCTTTGATCGTGTCGGCGATGACGACCCGCGGCCGGTTGGTGCGCGGCGACGTGAATGCCTGCAGCAGTTCGCCATGGTCGTGTCCGTTCACGGTGAGCGCTTCCCAGCCGAAGGCGCGCCACTTGTCGGCCAGCGGTTCGAGTTCGTTGGTCTCGGCCGTGCCGGCACCCTGCTGCAGGCGATTGCGGTCGATCACCGCGGTCAACGAGCTCAAGGCCCGGTGCGATGCGTACATCGCCGCTTCCCAGTTGCTGCCTTCCTGCAGCTCGCCATCGCCGAGCACGACGAAGGTGCGCCAGTCCTGCTTCGCCAGCTGGGCGGCCGTGGCACAGCCAACCGCGACCGGCAGGCCGTGGCCGAGCGGGCCGGTGTTGGTCTCGACTCCCGGCACCTTGCGCCGGTTCGGGTGTCCGTTCAGCGGCGACAGCGGCGCCGCGAAGTGCGCCAGGCGCGCCGCGTCGAAGTAGCCGCACCCGGCCAGCGTGGCATAGAGCGCCGCGGCGCAATGGCCCTTGCTGAGAATGAAGCGGTCGCGTCCGGCCCACTGTGGCTGCAGCGGCTCGATGCGCAGCACGCCATCGAACAGCGTGGTCAGGATGTCGGTGACCGACAGATCGCCGCCGACATGGCCGAGCCCGGCGGCGCTGATGGTACGCAGCACGGTCGCACGCAGCGCGGCGCTCGTGGCCGCCAGCAGCGCGACGCGCTCGCTGCCCGTCGCGTCAACGAAGCGGCTGCGCCGCGTGCGCCAGCGCGCCGCGGCGGAGGCGTCCGCCACCAATGAAGATGACGGGTCGGAACCGGAAGGAGAATGCATAAATATGCGCAAATGAATCGATAGTCATAAATTTAGAAGCGAAGGACGACATTGGCCATTGGGGTTTTCGCGAGGGCGCGCGCCCGTGGATGCGCGTCGGCGGGTCGCGCGTGCGCTTCGGCTGTTCGCCGCGACGGTTGCGGCCGAGGCAGCGGGCGGCCGCGCCGGTCCGGCGCTAGCGAAAGATCATCGACGCGAGGTCGGCGGCCTGCGACAGCAGGCGGAAACGGCTGGCCATCGAGCCACTCGGCGTCGCGGTCAGCGCCTCGGGCGTCGCGCCGAACAGGCTGCGCGCGTCCCGTATCAGATGGGCCTGGTCAAAGTAGCCGGCGTCGATGGCGAGTTCGGACCATGCCAGTCCGTGCGCCTGTCTGGCCTGCAGCGCAAGCTGCAGCCGCAACACGCGCGAGAAGGTCTTGGGGCTCGCGCCGATCGCCTGGCGAAAGCGCCGTTCGAGCGTGCGCTCGCTGAAGCCGCAATCGTCGGCGAACGTGCGCATCGGGCGCGGCCCGGCGCTGCCCCGCGCCATCTCACGCACGACGTGCTCGACCAGCGGGTCGGCCTTCGCGCGCAGCAGCGCCAGCAGGTAGGCCTCGACGCGACGCACGCGCGCGAGCGCGGTCGGCAGCTCGGACAGCGCGCTTTCCAGATCCTCGACCGCGCGCTGGCCGAACACGTCGCGGCATTCGAGGCGCTGCAGCGCGGCGTCTTCGAGCGAGCCGGGCACGAAGCACGCCAGGCCGGCCGGCGTGAAACGCACCGTGATGCCTGCGACGTCGCCGTCGCACGACACCTGCACCGGCCGCATCTGGAAGCCGCAGACAGCGCTGCGCGTCGTGAACACGCGCGCGCCGTCGGTGGCCCGCAACGCGGCGCCGTAGATGAAAACCATCGTCGGGCAACCGTCGGGCAGCAGCGTCAGCGAGCCCGGCATGCCCACACGCGCCGCGCGCGGGATCTCGTAGTCCCACAGGTCGGTGACGTGCGCTGCCAATGCCGGCGAGGGCTTGAACGCCTCCATCCGCATCGAAGGCACCGGGGCGTCAGGGCTGCCGTGCATCGGCCGATGATAGGAGTGGCAGGGGTCAGGCCTCGACGTGGTGCTCGGGCAGCATCGACGCGAGGCCGAGCTGGCGCTGAAGCGTCAGCATGTCCTCCTCGCGCCAGAACTCGGCGATCCGGCCGTCAGCGTCGATCCGCATGATCGCGATGCCGGCGATCTCGAACGCCCGCCGCGTCGGCGCCATGCCGAACAACGCGCCATCGTGGCGCCCGGCGTAGCGGTAGCGCGCGGCGATGCGGTCGCCGTCGGCGAGCACGTCCACGACCTCCGCCTGCACGTCGCTGAAGGCCTGCGCGAACGCCGGCAGGATCATCGCGAGCCCGGCCGGCCCCGGCGGCGCACCGAGGGCGGCCCACGGGTGCGCGACGAAATCGGCGCTGACCAGGGCCGCGGCCTCGGCGACATCGAAGCGCACGAACGCAGCGTCGAGAAAGCGCGCCACGAGCTCGCGCGCGCAACCGGCCGTGCCCATCGCGGGGACGTCGAACTCGAGTGCGAGTTGTCGCGCCTGATCCGCCGAGAGATGCGGACGCAGCATTTCGATCAGGCCGTCGAAGGCCGACGCGGGCAGTGTCGCGCGCGCACCGGCGAGCAGCCTGCTGCGCTCGGCGGGCGACACGTGCGGCACGATCCAGCGGGCGCCGAGCGCGAGATCGGCCGGCGCCGTCGCGGCCACGATCTGCGCGTTGATCGCGGCCAGCGCGGCATCGTCGAAACACGACCAGAGAATCGGGCTGTGCTGCGACTCCTCGACCTCCATGTGGACCAGGTTGTCGGCGACGAAGCCCGCGAAGCGGCGGTACAGCACCGCGGCGGCGGCGTCGCGCTCGCCGACCTTGGCGCAGGCCAGCGCATCGGCGGCGGCGCGCAGCGCGAGGATCGCGTCGGCGTGCTGGCGGTGCTCGCCCGCGATGCGCGCGGTGAAGCCGGCGCGGCGGCTTTCGATCGCCGGATGGACGTGGTGCTCCTCCTTGTGCAGATGCGACTCGCAGTGGTCGAGCAGCGCGTCGAGCTGGTCGAGGGCGGTCTTGACGCTCGGGTCGTCAGTGGCGTCCATCTGCCCCAGGCGCACCAGCGTATCGCCGAGAAAGGCGCGCAGGCCCTTGTGCACCGGGGCATACAGGTCGAAACGGGGGGCCGGCGCGTGTGCGGCGCGGGTGGGGTTCGGTGTCATCGGGTTCCTGTCGGATCGAGTGGATGAAGGAACCGGATCGTAGGAATGCACGGCGCGCCGGTATTGGAAAAATCCGCCATCGGCGGCCCCGCGCGACGGCAATGGTTCCAACCTGGAACCGCCTGCTCAGTCGCGGATATGCGGCGTACCGCGCTGTGTGTGGTTCAAGGCTGCGGCGCCGCCGTGCGCGTCAGGCGCCAGACCATGAAGGCCAGGCCCGCGACACCCGCGATCAGCACCGCCCACAAGAGCCACGGGCGCAGCGCGGCCTCGCGCTGCCGCGCTTCGTCGCGCCGCGCGACCGCGGACACCTCGACCCAATCGCCGAGCCCGGCGGCGCCGAAGCGGTCGCGCTCGTCGTCCAGCGACGGGACCAGCGTGTCGATCGTCAGCGCACCCGCCACCGGGTCGGCCGAGCCGACCTGCAGCCGGTACGGCGCCTGGCCCTGCGCCGGGAACACCAGCCGCGCGAGCTGCGCCTGAACGCGCACGCGCGTCTGCGCCGGGTCGAGCGCGGCAGCACGCTCGTCCGGGATCACGCGCACGTGGCGCAGCATCGCATGCAGCGAAAAGGTCGGCGAGCTGCTGACGCTGCCTTGGCGTTCGAGCCGATAGAACACGGCCGAGCCGAGCTCGTGCCACGCCTCGTCGGGGCGGCTGCGGCCTTGCAGGCGCACCGGCGCGACCTGCGTGCCTGCGGCCCATTGCAGGTCGATGCCGACCACCGGCAGGGCGCCGCCGAGGTCGACGTCGAGTGCGCGTGCGGCGCCGTCGTCGGCACCGTTGCGAGTCGCCGGCGTCGGCGCCAGCACGAGTTCGGTCGGCGCATCGCGTGCGACCGTGTCGTGCCGCGTCGTCACGACCTTCGCGGCGCTGAGTGCCGGCGCGGTCGCGGCATCCGCCCACACGAGACGCACGAAGCGTGCTGGCGACGCCAGCATGACGTTCGGTTGCGTCAGCGGCCCGCTGCTCGATTGCAGGGCCAGCACCTGGCCGACACCGGCCGCACGCCAGCTGCGCAGGTCGTCGCTGGTCGCGATGTCGAACGCGGCATTGAATTCGTTCGGGCCGCTCCACGCCAGCCTGAGCTGCTGCGGCACCGGATCGGTCGGCTTGCGCGCGCCGAGGTCGAACAGCCAACCCGCCGAGCGCGCGCCGGCATCAGTGCTGCGGCCGCGCTGCGCGAGCCGCTTCACGCTGATGCGATCGCCTTCGACGACGACATCGATCGGCGCGCGCCAGCTGCCATCGGCCGATGGGCGCGCGGGCAACGGATAGAGCACCGCATCGCGCATCGATTCGACGGCCTGCGCTTCAGCGGCGCGCGGCGGCAGCCAGGCGAAGGGCACCCGCTCACCGCGCGCATCGACGATGCGCAGGTCGCGCAGCACGGGTTGGCGGCTGCGCGCGTAGACCTCGGCAGGCAGCGGCAGCTCGATGAAGGTACCGGCCTTCTGCACCGCGATCGGCACCTCGTAGCGCAACGCCGGTTCCTGCGCGGCGGCGGGCACGACCAGTGCCGCGGCCCAAAGCGCCAGCACGGCGCAGCGACGATCAGGCAACGGCATTCGGTTCTTCCTTCTGACGGGCCGGCAGCGGCGCGACATAGCCGATCACCAGCATCAACACGCCGACGCCGATGAACGAGACGATTCGGGTCACGGTGCCCGAGCCCGACAGATCGACGACGAGAAGCTTGAGCACGACGGCGCCGAGCAATCCGGCGCCGACCATCCAGCCCGAGCGCGCACTGCCCGCGATCGCCGGCACGCGATCGGCGCGGCGCGCCGCGAACCACATCAGCACCAGCGCGGTGATGGTCCAGAGCAATGTGATGCCGGTCTGCACCGCGAGCGAGCCGGCCCAGGCATCGAACGCGTAGGGCACGTCGGCGTAGTGATGAAAGCCGCGCACCAGCATCGCATTGAGCCAGCTGAAGGTGGCCGCGCCGAGCAGTGCGGGGCGGGCGGCCGGCGGCAGGCGCAGCGTCGCCGCGCCCGGGCTGCGCAGCCACAGCCCGGCCGCGACGAGCGCGAACGCGATGCCGAGGTCCAGCGGATTGAGCAGCGGCAGATGCGGCAGCGGTCGCGCCGAGCCATCGGAGGCGAGATTCGCGAGCAGCGTCCACAGCAGTGCGCCGGCGGTCAGCACTGCGCCAGCGATGGTCTGGTAGGCCGCCGGCGCCGCGCTGACGGGCCAGCGCCGCGCGGTGGCCGGCAGCGGCAACGCCATCAGCAGCACCGCCGGCAGCGCCAGCCAACCGAGCCAGGCCCAGGCGCTGCTCGCATCGCCCCAATCGGCCGTGATCGCGCGGCCCTGCAACGCACCGAGCGCGGCGACGACCAGCACGCCGAGCGTGTGGGCCAGCGTGCGTGCCGGCGACGGCCAGTCGGGCGCGGCCCGTCGCAGCACGACGAGGTGAACGACCAGCGCGAGCGGCCAGGCCCACCAGCCCCCGTGGCGCAGCGGGCTGTCGACCGACGTCGCCGCCGTGGCCGCCGCGAACGCCAGCAGCGGTGCATGCCCGATCACCGGCAGCGCGACCCTGCGCCAGGCGAGCCGCGTGGCCAGCAGCACATAGACCGCGGCGATCACGCTGATCACCGCAAGCCAGGTCGCCAGCCGCCACGGGGCAGCGACGAAGGTGTCGATCTGCAGGTGCGCGGTGGCGAGCAGCCACAGCGTGGCCCAGCCAATCAGCAGCGGCTCGGCGACCGCTTCGCCTTCCAGCTCTCTGCCGCGCGGCGCATGTCGGCCGACGAAACACGCCGCGGCGAGCGACGCCGCAGCCGCCATCAAGCCGCTGAACAGGTACGCGTTGAACAGATGGGCCGGCACGCCGTGGAACGCGTGCCCCGTCAGCATCGCGAGGCCGGCCAGGAACAGCAGCGCATAGCCGAAGGCGCGCGGCAGGCCGCGCGCCTGGCGCCAGCCGAGCCAGACCAGGCCCGCGCCTTCGAGTGCCCACGCCCCCGCGGTGCTGCGCGCATCGAGCGCGAACGGGATCACCAGGGTCAGGAACACCGTGCCGACCGCCAGCGTGCCTTCGAAGGGCACCGCGAGCCGCGGCCGCGAACGCATCGCAAACGCGAGCAGCACATAGAAGGCCGCCAGCACCAGCGCCGACAACGCGACGCCGTAGTCGGTGTGCCGCACCAGGCCGTACTGGATCGCGAAGCCGATCGTCGGCAGGCCGAACAGCAGGCTGCCGTTGACCCAGGCGTCGGCGCGCTGCGCGAGGCCGGCGCCTGCGCTCCCGGCCAGGCGGCGCGCAGGCATCAGCATGATCGCGACGAACAGCACGAAGAACGCGATCAGGAAGGCTTCGCTGCTCTCGAAATGCTCGGGCCGGTAGCGCAGCACGCCCCAGGCCGTGGCGACCAGGAAGGTGGCAATGAAGCCGATCAGGTTCAGCGAGCGCCAGGTCTTGTGCCATGCGACGGCGGCGATGCCGAAATCGAGCACGAGGTAGTAGCTGAACAGCGCAATCTGGTTGCCGCCGCCGCTCGAGACCAGCAACGGCGTCGCGAAGCCGCCGAGCGCGCCGACCACCGCGAGCGAGCGCGCAT